>Ga0206809_1003_pt1 | contig 105257 bp, 103 predicted proteins | sample Alteio_BWOrgCont_55_FD_152903 | JGI IMG/M metagenome (GOLD analysis project Ga0206809, IMG submission 152903) | Enriched cells from forest soil in Barre Woods Harvard Forest LTER site, Petersham, Massachusetts, United States -... | ecosystem: Environmental > Terrestrial > Soil > Temperate forest... | reverse complement strand
AGGTGCCACTGCTATTCCAGCCCGGTGAACGATACAGCTATTGTAATACAAACTTTGCCGTACTTGGTATCATCGTCGAACGTATCACCGGGATAGGACTGCATGAATACTTAGACCGATATATATTGAAACCGGCCGGAATGCACCACACTTTCTTCCCTGGTTTTAATATCGCCCATTATACCATCGAGGAGTCGAAAAACCTGTCCATCCCGCTTTACTACCCGCACCTTTACTCAAACCAGGCCATCGACCCGGTTACGCTACCCGTTTACACCTCATACTGGCATAGCTATAATTTTAAAGGGTACAGTGAAACGATCACCACCGTCGGCGATTTGCTAAAGTTTGACGAGGCGCTTTATGATGGCAGGTTACTATCCGCCGCCACCTTAAAAGAGGCTTTTACGCCGGTTAAGTTAAATGATGGAAGGATCAATCCGGGTACATGGGGGCTTGGCTGGCAAATTTACAAAACGGATACCATCGTTGGGCATAGCGGCGGTATGCTGGGCGCATCAACCGGCTTCGCCAGGAATATCATAAAACACTATACCGCTATCGTATTTTATACCGGGCAAAATACTGCGCCGTCTCTTGCCCTAAACGCGTTAGCAATTTTGGATGGCAGCAATGTAGATATCCCGAAAAAAAGTGCCGCGTACACTTTTGGCAGATTATTGCTAACCAAAGGCAAGGATGCGGCCCAGGTTTTTTTGACGGAAGCAAAAAAAGACACGGCAAATTTTGAAATAAGTGATTTTGAATTTAACGCCCTCGGCTACGACATGTTGGATGATAACAAAGGCGGCGTAATGCCGCCCGACCCTCATTACACGGACGCACTGCTGGTCTTTAAGCTCAACATGAACCTATTCCCCGATGACTGGAACGTTTACGATAGTTATGGGGAAGCGCTGGCAAAAACGGGCCACAAGGAGGAGGCTATCAAAATGTATAAAAGGTCGCTGGAATTGAACCCATCCAATGACGATGGGAAAGCCGCGCTAGAAAAGCTACAGAAAGGACAATAAGATTTGTTGAGCATCTAAACTGCGCCGTTAGTGTGAGGAAAATGATATTGAGTCGGTGGTCGGTGTGTTCATTGCACCACTTTTCAACCATAAGCGAACACCACCTGTATCAAAACCGAACAGCAAATCAACCAAAAATGCAACTAAATAATTAATAATCAACATTTTATAACTTTGGCATTTTCTTGGCATTCTTTTTTTAAATCACAGGGTTTCTACTAAACTAAACTTAAAGTCATGTTTAAAAGCTATTTAAAAACGTCAATTCGGTTTTTATTGAAGAATAAAACCTTCAGCTTTATTAATATTTTCGGCCTGGCAACAGGTACGCTTTGCTGCCTGTATATTTTGCTGTATGTGCAAAACCAGTACAGCTATGATAGGCAGCATAAAGACGTTGCCTCTATTTTCAGGATAACCACCGACCTTAATTTAACCGGCGATAAACATCATGGCGCATCGTCCTCGCCACCAATCGCGCCGGCTTTAAAAAATGATTTCCCCGAAGTGCAAAACTTTGTGCGTGTAGTAGAAACCGACAAGCTGGGCTCTAGCGAACATTTACTCCGCTACCAGGAAAAATCTTTTTACGAAACAGGGGCTTTTTATGTAGATTCTACCTTCTTCAATATTTTCAATTATCATTTTGTTGAAGGGCAGGCGCCGCATTCCCTGGATGAGCCTTATGATGTGGTATTGATCAAATCTACCGCCGACAAGCTTTTCGGTAACCAAAGCGCTGTTGGCAAAGTGATAAACATTAACGATCAATGGGGCAAACACGATTTTAAAGTAACCGGCGTAATTGATGAAAGCCTGGGAAAATCGCACCTTCAAGGCAATATGTTCATCAGTATGAAAAGTGGGCCCCAGGGTGTTTTCATAGCCAATGATCCGGATTGGGCAGGTAATAACTTTTTATATGCCTATGTTAAACTTCGCCCGGATGCTGACCCGGGTGCCCTGGAGAAAAAACTACCTGCATTTTTAAATAAATATGGCGCCCAGCAAATGAAAGCACTTGGTATGCGAAAAGCGGTGCACTTGCAGCCTATTACCCAAATACATACTACCGGTGGATACGAAGTGGAACCAACCCAAACTTCTGATCCTAAGTTTCTTTTTATTTTGATACTGATCGCGGTGCTAATACAGGTTATCGCCTGTATCAATTTCATGAACCTGTCAACCGCACGCGCCTCAAAACGCGCCAAAGAGGTTGGGGTTAGAAAAGTTATCGGCGCAGGAAAGTACGATCTTATCCGCCAATTTTTAGGCGAGTCATTCCTGCTATCGTTTATTGGCGTAATTATCGCATTGCCGCTATTGTGGCTGGCATTGCCTTACCTCAATCAAATCACCCAAACGCCAATCCATTTATCCTTTTTTGCCGACTATCGCCTATGGCTGATGCTGGTTTCCCTTATTTTGGTCACCGGTTTTGTTGCAGGCAGTTATCCGGCATTTTATCTGTCGGCATTTAAGGCTATCAAAGTAATCAAGGGCAATTTCACCAGCCAGGTGTCAGCAGCAGGTATTCGTCGTTCATTGGTGGTATTTCAATTCGTATTGTCTATTGTATTAATTACGGGTATCATCATTATATACAGCCAGCTTAATTACATCAAGTCAAAAGATCTGGGTTTTGATACCAATCAAAAACTTGTATTTAATTTCTACACAAACGATACCCAGGCCCAAATGCCTGCACTGGCTAATGATTTAAAACAACTAGCCGGGGTTAAAACGGTTACCAGTGCCGATAACTACCTCAGCCAGTTTGTAATGCGCGATCACGGCGTTTACCCGGCCGGAGGTAATATGACAACGGCTGTTGATGCCCAGAATATCGACTGTGACCAGTATTTTGTAAAAGCCAGCGGTATTAAACTTGTTGGCGGCCGCGACTTTATGCAAGGCGACTCCGGCAAAGTGCTTATTAACCAAACCCTTGCCAAACGCTTAAATTTAACAGCCGAAACCGCACCCGGAACCCGGCTATATACCCAATATAACGGCCCCGCAACTTACGTTACAGTTGCTGGTGTAATGAAAGACTTTAACTATAACTCATTGCACGAAGAAGTGCACCCGTTCATGCTGGTATATGATAAAACCGCGGCCGACCTTAATTGCATGGTAGTATCAGCCAATACTAAGGATTATAAAGCGCTGTTAAGTCAGATAGGCGCTATATGGCAAAAAGACCTGCCTTCTGTACCTTTTGAATACTCTTTTTTGGATGACGATGTACAAAAGCAGTACGAAACCGAAATTGTACTATCGCAGATCATCAATTCATTTACCCTCATCGCCATCCTGATCTCTTGTCTTGGTTTGTTTGGTTTGGCCGCCTTTAGCGCCGAGCAACGCAATAAGGAAATAGGCATCCGCAAAGTATTAGGTGCTAGTGTGGCAGGCATAGTGCAACTGCTATCTAAAGATTTTTTAAAGCTGGTTATAGTGTCATTCATCATCGCCACACCAATAGCCTGGTACGGCATGAACAAGTGGCTGCAATCCTTTGCCTACCGCATACCCTTAAGTTGGTGGATGTTTGCCCTGGCGGGGATGATAGCCGTATTTATTGCCCTGTTTACCGTAAGCACCCAGGCCATACGCGCAGCTTTAACCAACCCTGTAAAAAGTTTAAAATCGGAGTAAACTAAAGCTAATATTTTCGACCCTCTCTCCGGTAAACCGGAGAGAGGGTCGAAAAGCGCAGCGCATTCGGGGTGAGTGGACTATGCGCCAGGCATTTGCGCTAACCCTATAACGGCTTTAATTTGTACCTCTTATTTAATTTATGCACCTCGCGTTCAAGCAGGTTAATGGATTCGCCTATGGTTAGCACCATGTTTTCAAGGGTATTGATCACCGGCTGAATAATTGCCGAATACTTCCCGATAGCTATCCATATTTCCTGGATGTCGGCAACAGCTGGATTAAAATATTTATCCGATTCATCATTTTGGCAAACAAGCAGCTCTTTTTCCACAATGATATTCTCTATCCTGCAAAAAACGATCCCGGTCAATGTTACAACTATATATATATCGTTTGATGACGCTATCTGAGAAAAATCGGTTAGCTGCCTGCCAATAAGTATATCACCCGGATAAAGGTGCTTAAGACTTTCGCTATTATCAATTGTAAAACCACGGCAGGTACAGCTCTCTTTTATTAATGAGTCCGGGATGTCAAATATCGGCAAGCTGTTTAAATAACTAACATCATGCAGCCGATGTACATAGTTTAAAGAATCATTTACCGTAAGTATGCGTTTTGAGGCTGCTGAACTTGCACGTGGAAGCTCCTTTGAAAACCCTTGTTTTTTAAATACCTGCCTGCTGGCTGCTAAAAAATCCGGCCCATGTAAAAGCCAATCATACGTTTTGCTATAATAACTGGCAATTAAGCTCAATGCTTCATATGTCGGAAATTGATTTCCGAGCTCAATTTGTGAATAATTACTCCTGGATATATTTAGCAAATTGGCTATAAATGCCTGAGAATAATTATTTTCAACTCGTAAAGCTTTAATTCTTTGACCTATATTTTTCTTTGACAGGATTTCTTGCATATTAAATATTTTTTGTTTTATTTTACGATAACCTTATAGCAATTAATTCTAATGCAAATTATCATCCATTTTTAAAATGATTGATAAACATAGTTTAAGTCTTAAGAAAATCAGATATAAATACATGGCTTTATGCAAAATAAAATCGAAAATAATCGCCTAAACATTCCGTACTTTATAATTGATAGACTTAAAAATATAGTTTCTTTTAACTTAAGTACCGCTGGCGATATAAAACTATCATTACTCGAGCCGCCCCAAATAGGGCAATCATTTGTAGATATTATTCCACAGAAACAAGCATCTTATATCTCTAATATTATCGATAAATGCCTGTCCGGTCGAACGATAATAGCCGACAACGACATTGCAAGCAAAATAATAAAGACCCATTTTAAATTTCAATTCCTGTTTATTCCTTTATCTATAAACACTACTTCTCATTACGCGGCTTGCTTAATAATACCCAATGCCTATCAACCCGATTCTCAATTCTCCAATTACGACTATTCAAGTTTAGCCTCTCATGGATTACGCGGCCCCGTAAGTAATATACTCAGCCTTTCCAATTACGACAATTACCCGCAGTTAAAATCCTACGAAGCCCTGAAAATAAAGTCTTTACTAAAAAATATTTACGCTCAGGCTGAAAAGCTTAACGATGTGATTGTGTCCCTTAATTATTTGATTAACAACGACAAGGCGGCTTTTGCAGAAGATACAAATATCGAAAAATTTATGGTCAGTAACCTTGTCCTTGTCGACGATGATCCATTAGTGAACAAGATGCATAAAATGCTGCTCAAAAAATATCATGCTAACATAGCTGTAATAGATTTTAACAGCCCTCAAAAAGCATTGGAGCACATAGCTGTTCACCATACCGAACTTATATTTCTGGATATTAATATGCCCGAGATTGATGGGTGGGAGTTTTTGAGCAGATTGAAAAACCACTCTATAAAAGCGAAAGTGATTATAGTTTCATCCTCAATAGATCCGGCTGAAAAAAACAAAGCCTATTTGCACGATTGCGTGAAAGACTTTATCAGTAAACCACTAACCCGCGAAAAATTAAATAAACTTTTCCTTGAAAATGCCTAAACCATGGAAACACTACAAAAAACCGAAATTTCTATTTCGCCCCAAGTTATACATGAGCGTTGCAGATATTGCAATTCACCTTCAGTAAATCGTATACCAAGAGGGAAATTAGTAAAGGAGCTGTTTTTTTGGCTGCCTATAAGACACTATATCTGCTATCGCTGTATAAGAACTTTTTACAGAAAAAAAATAACCAGGCACGCAATTAAGCAAAATACATTACAATAATCACCCGGCATAAAATCATACTTAAATACAACCCGGCATTAAACGCCAATAAAACAAATGGACAATATAAAGGATAAACACACAGCTAAAACTTATCACTAATGATAGATAACACACTTTATTTTTTAAGAGCCCAGCTAAGCGTTGGCAATGCATGGCAAAACATTGCCATGTACTCCGCATTAGCGCTTTTGGTAAAAGTTGTACTCGTACAACATTCGTTGTTAAAAACACGGCACAAACCCAATACCTCTACAACCGATACCGGCACCAAGAAGCATAAGCGCAAAAACAAGTTCCCCGCACTCCGCACCCGCTTCCTCGCATCTATAAGGCGGCCGGCTTAGGTATCTTTCTGCCGCTCACCATCATATATATCCCATAACAGGTGGTAGCTATGGCAATTCCTATACCCGTAAAAGCAGAAGTTCCGGTTTCTGTAAGTGTTTTGTTAAGTGTTAAAACAATGGCTAAAATAGCCACAATGGTACTCCATGTTGCCAGGTAATAATCAAACGTACGTTTAAACACCTTTGCAAGCGGGTAAAAATGCAACCCTACCACCAATGCCAAAACAGGTATTGTCAGTTCAGGATGCCCAATATTAACAACAATGTTTATCCCGATGAATATCCCCAGCCCCTCGGCGCCGAAAATTATCCCAAACCATTTTCCAATTCGCTTCTCTTCGGCCAAGTCCGCCTCCGAAATCAGTTTTGGATAATATTGCGCCACCCTATAAAGCTTTACAGCATTTACAATAAACAACACACTAAATACGGGAAAAACCAATAAGGCAAACCAATAATTGCTTGCCGCCAAACCATGGTAAGCTATACCCGACCATATTAAAGTAAAAACAGCCATCATAACCAAGCCAGTGGCAATTCCTTTTACGGCCGCAGCTGGCATTATACGAGGTTCATTTTCCATGCGATAAGAGATTGAACCCGAAGATAATAAAAAGCAGATAAGCTCAAAAATAGTATTGCAAGGCTCCCCTCTCAACCCCAAATCTATTAAACAGTGGGCTTAACTACCTACACACGCATACCGCTTACAAAACAACAACCTTCCTAAATAAAGTTGCATCAAAATATCTCAATCATAATCCCGTTATCAATTGTAAATTAGCAGTTTACCAACCAATTCACCAAAAAACCAAAACCAATGCCTGCTTCACCCCAAAAACTATTTAGCTACGCTTGCAAGTTTGCATTCGTGCTTGTTCTTACTGTAGTACTTAGTACTAGTGTTAATGCAAAAAACCCAACGCATCTGCAACACAAAGTAATTTTAACCGACGATACTCCCCTGAATGCTTTTGAAGGAATCTATCAATCAAAAGACAATCCGTTTTCTGTATTTAAAATTACTGCAGTTGGCGATAAATTGCTGGCAAAAGCATTTGAAGGTGAGCAACAGTTTACGCTAACCCGCAAATCCGACCTTAGTTTTGAAAGCCCCGACGAGGATGGCGATGAAACCATGACAGTTGTTTTCTCAAAAAATGAAGCTGGCGAAATTAGCGGGGCCCTGGTAGCAGGCCGCCAACAATGGAATAAAATTAAAAGTTATACGCCTCCGGCAGAGGTAAAACTCACCGCAGATCAGCTTAAAGCCTTCGAGGGTAAATACGAGTTTGAACAAAAAAAGGGCACCTATTTGCAAATCACTGCTGCTGCAGATGGTTTGACACTCAAACAGCTTTGGGATGGCCGCGAAATAAATTTTATTGCCATTGGCGAACAAAGCTTTTTAAACAAGCAAATAGGTTTCCCGTTAGTATTCACCAAAGATGCAAATGGCGCTGTAGTTAAGGTTTTAGCCTTTGGCAGGGATTCATGGGATAAGGTAAAAGAATAAGCAACTCAACAACGCTGTCCGAAGTTTCCAACTTCGGACGACTATGTCTGTAGTCTGAGACTACAGTCCACAAATATCACCCATAAAAAAAGCCCGGGACTTTCATCCCGGGCTTTTTAATATATTTCTTAACGAGTTATCCGTTAGCCACCAATTTATTCACACTCCTGTAAACGAAAGTGTTAAATATATGCCTGCGTGCAAAACGACCCGGCGAGTCAGCATTGATCAGTTTGCGGTAAGTTTCTTTAGGAACGTCGAAGTATTCGTAAACACTCTCGTCGCTAAAATAGATCTTCAGCACTTGCGATTTATATTCAAAATCCAATATGCCTGCGTTTGCGGTAGTGTTATTATATTCTTCCGAAGACTGGTCGATAGTTTCAGGCGCTATGCTTACCAAAAAGTGGTAGGCCTCAATAATAGTTTTGCTTTTTTCTTCAGCTTCCAGCTTTTCTTCGGGGCTTTCCTGAAATTTATCCGGGTGCCAAGTTTTCATCATTCCGCGGTAAACGGTTTTCAGTTCCTGTAATTCAGCTTCCTTGGTTACGCCTAAAAGTTTTCTGTAGTCAACAATTTTTTTCATGATATCAATTCTTCGTCTGTAAATACTTATTGATGAACAGATACCAATCAAAAACAATCCCGGCCTTTCCAAAAATAATTTTGCAAAGGTACGCTTTTGAAAGTCAATAATTTAGAAAATTTTAAAATGATAATATTAGGTTAATACATGGCGTAAACTACTCACCCCGACTACGCTTCGCTGGCCGGCCCTCTCTTCGCCTTTGGCGGAAAGAGGGTGAAACGTTTTAAATTGATTTTCTTAACGCTTTTCTTCCTTCCCCCTCTTTCCGCGCAGCGAAGAGAGGGGGATCAAGCGACTTAGCGATGATCGGGTGAGTCAACCGCAAGCAAGGTTGTCACCAGGTAAAACAAAAATCGGGTGAGTTACCTGCACAGCTCCCAAATCTTCACCGCCTCAACCACCTCTTTCACATCATGCACCCGCAAAATATCAGCGCCTTTCGTCAACGCAATCGCATTAAGCGCAGTTGTGCCATTTAAAGCATCCTCTGCAGTTATTCCCAGTTCATTATAGATCATCCGCTTGCGCGATATTCCCACCAAAACCGGCAATTGCAATACATTAAACTCCTGCAAGCGTTTCATCAGCGTATAGCTATGCTCCGCTTTCTTGGCGAAACCAAAGCCGGGATCTAAGATTACATCCTTCATCCCAAGTTGTTTAAGCTGATGATACTTCGCCACAAAATAATCAAACACCTCATCAAATACATTCTCATACTCAGCCTGCTGAACCATATTCTGCGGCGTACCTTTCATGTGCATTAAAATATAAGGCACCTGCAATTTAGCAACAGTAGCAAACATACCCTCATCCAGCCCACCGCCCGAAATATCATTGATCACATGCGCCCCGGCATTAATCGCCGCCTCTGCAACTGCCGCGCGAAAGGTATCTATCGATAAAACCGCATCCGGGTACTTAGTCGCAATCGCCTCAACCGCAGGCAAAAGTCTATCAATTTCTTCCTGTGTTGATATATCCGCCGCGCCCGGACGCGAGGAGTAAGCGCCGAGATCTAAAAATGCAGCGCCATCGCTTAACATCTTCCCGGCTTGGGCAAGTATAGCTTCTACATCCTGCTTACGGCTGCCAGCAAAAAAAGAATCCGGAGTAAGATTAATTATCCCCATTACTTTGGGTTGGCTTAAATCTATCAATTTACCACCTGCGTTTAGGGTAACCTTTTTATGAAAAAACGTATCTTTAGCCACAGATTTTTTGTTGTAAAGGTAAAACATCTTTATAAATTAACAGCGGCAACAAACCCACACATTACAATACTTTGAGCAATACATCTATAGAGTACGACGCGGTAATAAACACCTGTAAAGGGCTTTTCATTAAAAAAACCCACGACTACGGCACGGCATGGCGCATTTTACGCCCGGAGTCCATAACCGACCAGATATTTATCAAAGCGCAGCGTATCCGCACCCTCGAAGAAAAAAAAGTGTCTAAGGTTGATGAAGATATCACCAGCGAATACATCGGCATCGTAAACTATTGCGTTATCGCCATGATGCAACTGGAATCAACTGCTGACACGCCATTAGAGATCCCGGCAGAGCAGGCAGGTGCGCTGTTCGATGCGAAAGTGAAGGAAACCAAGGAACTAATGTCCGCCAAAAACCACGATTACGGCGAGGCCTGGCGCGATATGCGTATCAGCTCCCTAACCGATCTGATCCTGATGAAACTACTGCGTGTAAAGCAAATTGAAGATAACAAAGGCCAAACCCTCGCATCCGAAGGCATAAAAGCCAATTATCAGGACATGCTAAACTATGCCGTTTTTGCGTTAATAAAACTTACACCGGCTCCTTAATACAAGCACAATCATCATGACACAAACCAAATCGGGCAACAGTTCTTCAATTATATGGGTGTCGCGCGTATTTGTGGGCCTACTGTTTATTTTTTCAGGACTGATAAAAGCCAACGACCCGCTTGGTTTTTCCTATAAACTGGAAGAATACTTCGAGGTTTTCCATATCACCTTTTTAAATGACCTTGCCCTTAGCATGGCTATTGTTTTATGTGCTTTGGAGATGATCCTCGGTTTTGCCCTGCTCATCGGCGTCCGCGCCAGACAGGTAGCCTGGGGATTGTTGCTGCTGATTATTTTCTTTGCTTTTTTAACCTTCTATTCCGCGGCATTTAAAGTGGTAACTACCTGCGGTTGTTTTGGCGATGCCATTGTGCTGACCCCGTGGCAGTCGTTCAGCAAGGATTTGGTTTTATTATTGCTGATCATTGTCCTGTTCCGCAACCGCGATAAGATCAACCCGCTATTCAAAGCCAAAACAGGCGATTATTTATTGACGATAGCTACCATTTTAGCTCTATGCGTTGGTTTTTATACTTACAACTATTTGCCGGTGCTTGATTTCCTACCGTATAAAGTCGGTGCCAACATTCCCGATGAGATGAAGATCCCGCCCGGTGCGCCAACGGATGAATACGAAGAGATCTATCAGCTTAAAAATAAAGCTACCGGTGCCACCAAATCGATGAACGATAAGGAGTACATCAAAAGCAACATCTGGAAAGATGCCAACTGGCAGATCATCGGCACGCCAGAATCTCGTTTAGTTAAAAAAGGCTTCACCCCAAAAATTCAGGATCTTTCTATACAGGATGCGCAGCGTAACGATTACACCAAAGAACTGCTATCCAATCCGTTCTACAGTCTCGTAATTGTAACCGACGATCTGCATAAAGCAAACCTTACAGCCCTAAGCAACCTCAATGCGCTTTGTATCAACCTGATCCAAAATTACAACATACGCACCATCCTGCTCACCTCAAATTCCGCCGCTGACGCCGAGGCCTTTGCCAAGGCGCATCACTTAGTTAGCGAAATTTATTATGTAGATGGCGTACCGCTAAAATCAATGGTACGGGCAAATCCGGGTGTGATTCTGCTCAAGAATGGCACTATCGTCAACAAATGGCATTACCACACCGTACCCACATATGACGAACTGGTAAAACAATACCTTCAAAATCAATAACCATGGTAACCTACCTGCTGCGCAAAATATTATATGGGCTCGCGGTAATGCTGGGTATTGTGGTAGTAGTATTTTTCCTGTTCAACATTTTACCTGTTGATCCCGCCCGTATGACGCAAGGCCAGCGCGCCGATGTGCAATCCCTGCAAGCCGTACGCAAGGAATTTGGTTTGGATAAACCCATCCCCGTACAATTCGCTTATTATTTGAATGATCTGTCGCCCATCGGCATCCACGCCAACACACCGGAGGAACAGCAGCGCTATCATTATATTAAACTATTCCCGGTTTCATCCGCAAATATTATCGCCCTAAAATGGCCTTACCTGCGGCGTTCTTACCAAACCCGCAAGGATGTTATGTCGCTTTTGATGGAAGTTGTACCTAACACGCTGGTACTGGCCACTACCGCTATGCTGTTTGCTATCATCATCGGCGTTTTCCTGGGCATCATCAGCGCGGTACATCAAAATACCTGGATAGATAGGTTGGCGGTTAGCTTTTCAACCCTCGGTATCTCCGCGCCATCCTTCTTCGCGGGTATCATCATCGCCTGGGTCTTCGGTTTTGTGCTGAGTAAATATACGGGGCTCAATATGTCGGGTAGTTTATACAGCTATGATCCTTTTCATGGCGAGGTACTCACGCTAAAGAATTTAATTCTGCCGATGGTTACCCTCGGCCTTCGCCCACTGGCTATCATCGTACAGCTAACCCGCAGTGCCATGCTGGATGTTTTGGGGCAGGATTATATTCGCACCGCCAAAGCAAAGGGATTAAGCGATAACGCGATCATCTACCGCCATGCCATAAAAAACGCCCTTAACCCGGTTATAACCGCTGTGGCCAACTGGTTCGCGGGTTTAATGGCGGGTTCCTTTTTTGTGGAATACGTATTTGGCTACAATGGCTTAGGCAAAACAACGGTGGATGCGCTCGAAATGTCGGATTTCCCGGTTGTGATGGGTTCCATACTTTTTATCGCATTTATTTTTGTGGTGATCAATATTTTGGTAGATGTTGCTTATGTTTGGATCGATCCAAGGGTGACGCTCTCTTAGTTCGTAGAGCATGGTTGATGGTTCATAGCAATAAATTTAAATGGATAACGAAATAGATAACAGTTCACACAAGCCCAATTGGGTATTTTTTATAGGATTTATGGGTTGCGGCAAAACCACATGGAGCCGCAAGCTTGCTAATCATTTAGGTTATGAGTTTGTGGACCTTGACCACCTGCTGGAGGAACAATTAGGCATGACCATCGCTGAATATTTCTCCAGCTTTGGCGAAGAATCCTTCCGCAAGCTGGAATCCGACATCCTGAAACAAACCAAATTTGCTGAAAACGCTATCATCTCCACCGGCGGCGGGCTGCCCTGCTTTTTTAACCATATGGAGTGGATGAATGCCAATGGCAAAACCGTCTACATTAAATTATCACCCAAAACACTGGTTGACCGGTTAGAGAAAGGCAAAGCAAAACGCCCCTTACTGCGCGATAAGCATGGCGATGAACTATTGAACTTTATAACCGATAAATTAGCCGAACGCGAAGGGTTTTATCTACAGGCCAGCCATCTTGCCGATGGCATAAGCCTGAGCGTAGAGGGCCTGGAAGCACTTATCCAAAGCAAATGATCACATCGGGGTATAGTTTATACCCCCTCTATTTTAAAATAACTTAGCTGAAACTATCTGTATTAAATGTTGTTGAGCTTTTATGGACCATAATGTATATTTACTAGCCACCGATCCTAAAAATTCCTGCCGGGACGTGATACATTCAAGGGATACCGCTTTAAAAATCAGGGTATTTTGCCTTGACAATGAAAAGTTCACCGTAAACGAGAACGAGATACAGCTATTTGGCTACGCCGACCATAAATTATATGCTTTTGAAACCATCAACATTGTAGCCGAAGACGCGCTTGATGTTGTAGGAGCCATCCAATGGTATGCCGACTACATTGGCGTCCCTGAAATGGAAATATTACCTGATGATCCCAGACATGGGCAGGATATTGCGATGTAACACTCTAATTGAAATAAGTTTCTACAATTTTCCATTGCACTTAAATAAGTTATGTGCAGGCTGTCACCCTGAGCGTAGTCGAAGGGTGAGCGCAGAGGCCCGCAGCATGCCCCCGCTGTTCGAAGTTTCCAACTTCGGACGACTAAACCTGTAGTCTTCGACTACACAACTACAACTCCCCCTGCAAAGCTTCTATCGCGTTAGCTAAATAAGCAAAAGGCGCATTCCAGTTAATCGCGATTTCATTTACCGCGTAGGCACGATCATCATCAATATAAGCCTCATCCGGCACAATAGATGGTACCTGTATATGGTCTTGCATACCTGGGTTTGGTCCGCCAACTAACAGACCGGGCACCGGCTCAACCACACCATCTGATTTAGATGGCCTATGATGCGGATGCATGGGTGTTTTGCTGCCGTAACCGGTGATGTATGAATAACCGGTACCGTTTCTGCCTAAAATATAATCCAGGTTGCTCAAAGCATATCGTAAATATTTTTTATTGCCCGAAAGCTTGTACGCCTGTATCAAAGCAATGCCCTCATTTGCCGCTATGGCGTTACTGCCCCAGTTAAAATTTCGCGGCGACTTATCCATCACTGTTTCATAAGCGTTGTCATCAGTCCCGTTGATGAGGCCATCCGCAAATGTTAATAGCTTTTGTTGTAATTCGGGCAATTGTTTAGGTGCTTTATCACCCAATAAACTGCCGTTTTTTATCAGCGTATAATAACCCAGAAGCCGCACATTGCTCCAGGTAGGCACAGGCATGTAATCATCGGGGATAAGGTTAACCGCTTTTAAATATTCTGGCTGTTTCGTGGTAACAAACAGTTCCGATGCTGCCCAGATGAATTCATCCCCAAAACTATCATCACCGTAAGCACCTGTGGTAACTTTAGGCGTAAATTTTTCATTCATTTTATCTTGGTCATAAGCCACGTCAGGATTTTTAATCGCCCAATACCACGCCTTTGTGGCTTTGCCTAAACAGGAATCTGCCAAGCCTGGCAATTCCTTAGGGTATTTACTGAAAACACGACTCGCCTGCGCCATCACCGCGGCAAAATCAAGAGTAGCGGCTGTACCTTTTTGCACTACATAGCGTGTTGCTTTAGCGCTATCGGGCATTTCAAATTTATCAAAGGCGGCATTGGTCAGCTTATGATAAACGCCGCCATCAACATCTTGCATGCACATCATCCAGCGCAGGTTCCACAATACTTCGTTTAAAATATCGGGAACGCCATTGCCGCTTTCCGGTATATTCAGCTTAACCGTTTTCATATAAGCCGGAAAATCCTCATATAGTGAAAGCAGGGTAGAGGTACTGATGCCGCTGTTTACGATGTATTTGTTATAATCCCCAGCATCATACCATCCACGTGGTGCCGAGATCACCGTACCTGCCGGGCGCAATGCCGTAGCGGCAGAAGAATGCACCAGCACCGCCGTATCCGGATGGCCCTCGGCCCGATGCCATTTACCCGCATACTTTTCCAATAGCGGTGTTGATGCCCGCATAAAATAATAAGCCTTGATGGAAGCATCTGCAACATTGCGATAAACATCTGTTTTTATCTCGAAGGGATAAGACGACCCTATACCCGACACAACAAGTGTATATTTTCCGGGTTGATGATAAGAGCTAAAATCAGCTATATAAGTATCATTACCGGCGAAATCAGGGTTGACGGATTTCAGCAACTTCCCGGTGAACACTACTTGATGATTGGGTGTTTGCAGGTAAAAGTCGCTTTTTTTATTAGTCAGTACAATGGCCGTTTTCGGCCCCTCAGGATAAAACCCAATCTGGTTTAACCGAATTATAGTTGTACCGTTAAAAGATTGCTGCTGTGCAAAGCTTTGTTGCATAAACAGCAGGATTATAAATGTAAAAAGAAATTTCATACGTAGATGAGGTAACTGATCTTGAATATAAATATCGTTAAGAATCAATCAATTGCATAATACTTAATCCGCAAATTATCGGTAAAATTAGCATAATGATTATCTTCAAATTTTGCCGCTATTTTTTACTGCAAAACTTTTCAAGATTCTCCTTAGCGGGCTCGCAGCCCATTTTGTTTGCGGTCTGCCAGTCGGCACATGCGCCCGCATCATCTCCTAATTTATTTTTCGCCTCGCCACGGGCGTTATAAGCTAAAATAAGAGCCGGGTTTATACTTATTGCAATATCAAGATCGGCGATGGCTGCTTTAAAAGCTCCATTGAGCATTTCAGCCTTAGCCCTTAAAACATATGAATCCGCTCCATATGCTTTGAAAAAGAAATTATTGTTCCGGTTATGGTACTGACTGTCAATTGCAACAGTAAAATCTTTAATCGATGCATTATAATCACCTATTGCCAATTCGGCTAATGCCCGATTTTGATGAGTCGGCCCCGCCGGGTATAAAGAAATCGATTTTGAAAATGCTGCTATTGCATGTTTGAAATCTTTTTCATCTTCTCTTATAAGCCCTATTGTGTTGTAATAAGTCCACGTGTATTTGCCATTAAATGATATAGCTATCTTATAATCGTTAACAGCACCCTCATAATCTTTCAACTCCCATTTTGCGCTTCCCCTGTTGGCATAAGCGATTATATTTCTGGGGTCAAGTGCAATTAATGCGTTGTAGTCATCAATGCAACTTGTATAATTTTTATTGTTCCAATCTAATCGCGCACGGCTTAAATATAATTGTGCAGGATCAATATCCTTAGCTTTTGCATAATCACTGATAGTTAACGCGGCGGTCGAATCAACGCGTGCCCGTTCCATATAAGTCCGTACATTATCCGGATTAAAACCAATTATCGTGGTATAATCACCTGCTGCACCTTTATAATCATGCCTGATCTCTCTGATCAATGCCCGTTGATAATAACCTTGCAGCTCGTCTGGCTTTAAATTAATTACCTCGGCAAAATCTGCTTCAGCGCCTTCGTAATCACCCGTGTTTTTTTTAGCGATAGCTCTTAAATAATAAGCATCACTATATTTAGGGTTTATGGCGATGGCTTTACTAAAACATACTACAGCTTGTTGATATTGGGCACTGTCAATCAGTTGCTTACCAGTGCTTAAAAATTGACGTGGTGTTTGCGCGATAGTAAACATCGGCAGAAGCAAAAAAATAAATATGATCTTTTTCATATCTCCACCTGTTTTCAATTATTTACCCCACCAACTCCATCATCTTCAAAATACTATCAATATACTCCCGGTTGTTAGCCAAACGGGGTACTTTATTTTGGCCGCCCAGTTTGCCTTTTTCTTTAAGCCAGTTAAAGAAAGTCCCATCTGGCGCCCTGCGCACCAGCGGACGACGCAGCGCCATATCTTTAAACCGCTTGGCATCATAATCAGAGTTGATGCGGCGCAGGGTTTCGTCCAGCAGATCAACAAAGCGATCAAATTCTGCCGGTTTTTGCTCAAATTCTATAATCCATTCGTGCGCGCCGCTCTCATCGCCATTAAAATAAACCGGCGCGGCGGTATAGTCACGAATAATAGCGCCTGTCTGACTGCATGCCTCCGCCAAAGCACGTTCGGCATTATCAATAATCAACTCCTCGCCAAAGGCATTAATAAAATGCTTGGTGCGGCCTGTGATTTGTATGCGGAAAGGTGAAAGTGAGGTGAAACGGATCGTATCGCCAATCATATAGCGCCACAAACCCGCGTTGGTACTAATGATAAGCGCATAGTTTTTATCTAAAGCAACTTCATCAAGCGTAAGTGTTTTGGGGTTATCCTCGCTAATGTTTTCCAATGGTAAAAACTCGTAGAAAATGCCATAATCAAGCATCAACAGCATATCACCCGAATCAAAGCTATCCTGTATACCAAAGAAACCCTCAGAGGCATTATAAGTCTCCAGGTAATACATGTCTTCGTTGGGTATCAGTTTTTTAAACTGATCGCGGTACGGGGTAAAGTTAACTGCGCCATGAAAATACAGCTCCAAATTGGGCCATACTTCCAGCAAATTCTTTTTCCCGGTGATTTCCAATATGCGCTTAAACAGCAAAAGGTTCCAGGTAGGCACACCGCTGATGCTGGTTACATTCACATCCTTGGTGGCATAGGCCATTTTCTCTATTTTCTCTTCAAAATTTTCTATCAGAGCGATGTCGAGGTGTGGTGTGCGATAAAACTCTGCCCACAAAGGCAGATTCTTCATAATCACTGCCGATAAATCACCAAACGAAGCTTCAGGATGCAATTGGTTAACCTGGTTACTGCCACCCAAAGTCAAACTTTTACCGGTAAATATGCGGGCATTGGGCCTATCATTAAAATACAGCGTCAGCATATCCTTGCCGCCTTTAAAATGGCATTCCTCTAATGATTCCTCACTTACCGGGATGAATTTACTTCGGTCGCTGGTAGTTCCCGATGATTTGGCAAACCAGCGTATACCCGAGTGCCAAAGTACATTTTGCTCACCTTTAAGCATACGCTCAATATAAGGCTTCAGGGTATCATAGTTTTGGATAGGCACCCGCTGTTTAAATTGCTCAAGCCTGCCGATGCTTTTATATTGATAAAGCTTACCCCACTCGGTTTGCTCCGCGCCCGAGATCAATTGTTCAAACCATTCCTCCTGCACCTCGTTAGGGTATTTCATAAAAAGCTCTATCTGGTGGATACGCTTTTTCATGAACCAGGTAAAAACGGAGTTAAAAATTGTCATAGGTTTTTATTGGGCGAAAGTTTTTCTTTTCAGCACGAAGTTGGCGCCCAGATAAACTTTACGCACCATTTCATTGGCGGCAAGCACCTCTGGTTCGCCCGATTCCAATATCTTTCCTTCAAACAATAAATAAGCCCTATCGGTAATCGACAAAGTTTCCTGCACGTTGTGGTCGGTAATTAAAATGCCAATGTTGCGGTGTTTTAACTTGGCAACCATGGCCTGTATCTCTTCCACCGCAATCGGGTCAACACCCGCGAAAGGTTCATCCAGCAAGATAAAATTAGGCTCGGCGGCAAGGGCGCGGGCAATCTCGGTACGGCGGCGTTCACCCCCAGATAGCAAATCGCCACGGTTTTTCCGCACCTTATGTAAACTGAACTCGTCTATCAACTCCTCCAATTTCTCTCTCTGGCGCTCACGCGTCATATCGCCCATTTCTAAAACCGCTTTAATATTATCCTCAACAGTCAGCTTCCTGAATACGGATGCTTCTTGCGCCAAATAACCAATGCCTTTTTTAGCACGGCGATACATCGGGTCGGTAGTAATATCCTGGTCATCCAAAAATATCTTGCCCTCGTTGGGTTTTATCAAACCCACAATCATGTAAAACGATGTTGTTTTACCCGCGCCATTTGGCCCTAATAATCCAACAATTTCGCCCTGTGACACATTGAAGGATACATCATTTACAACCGTACGCTGCTTATATTTTTTAAGTAGATTATCTGCTCTTAGGTTCATAAACCCCCTCTAAATCTCCCCCGGTAGGGGAGACTTTATAATTATGTTATTAAAGCCCTCCCTACCGGGGAGGGTTTGGGAGGGGTTAAACCCTAATCCCTTTTACATTTAATTGTATAGAACGCTTATCGCGCCAAATATTTTCCTCGATAGTGTAACAAATATCAAAAGGTTTGTCTTTTTTTATTTTATCCAGATACTCACCATGGCTAAAAGCAATACAATCAAACAGTTGCGATCCATCTTGCACAACCGTCATTTTCAAATGCTTTTCGCCCACCAGCGTCGGATAACCGCTAACATACACATTTTTGCTCATGAAAACCGGTGACATATTCTCCGGCCCAAACGGCGCGAACTGATTCAACACCCTGAAAAACTTGGCTTGTATCTGCTTTAGCCCGATCTCGGCATCAATGGCTATTTGTTGGATCAATTGCTCATCGGTAATGCTGGCGCTCACCACTTCCTCAAATTTATCAATAAAAGCGGCTACGTTTTCGGGGGGCATGGTTAATCCGGCCGCGTATTTATGCCCGCCGAACTGGGTAAGCAGCTCACTGCAACCACATAAGGCCTCGTACAAATCATAACCCAACACCGACCGTGCCGAGCCTGCCACATGCCCATTCGACCGGGTAAGTACTACCGTAGGGCGGTAATATTTTTCTGTTAAGCGCGATGCCACAATTCCGATCACTCCTTTATGCCAGTTTTCATTAAACACCACGGTTGATTTTCTGCCGATAAGTACGGCATCGCTATCTATCATAGCTAATGCCTCATCGGTAATAGAAAGATCATGCCCTTTACGTTCAGTATTTTTTATGTTGATGAGGTCGCTTTTTTCCTTGGCATGTTCCTCGTTACAGGCGCTCAGCAACTCAACCGAATGTTTGGCATCATCTATTCTACCTGCCGCGTTAATACGTGGGCCTAATAAAAATACAATATCCGATATGGTGTAATTGGTTGTTCGGCCCGCAACTTCCATCAGCGTTTTTACACCAATACAAGGGTTGTTATTTATTTTATGCAGACCATAATAAGCCAACACACGGTTTTCACCGGTTATATGCACAATATCGCAGGCTATGCTTATCGCTACCAGATCAAAGTATTGGGTAACCTCTTCAAATGGGATATTATTCTTCTCGGCGAATGCCTGTATCAGCTTAAACCCAATACCGCAGCCCGATAATTCTTTATAAGGATATTCACAATCCAACCTTTTGGGGTCAAGCACTGCAACAGCGTCAGGTATTTCATCTCCTGGTGTATGGTGATCGCAAATGATAAAATCGATGCCTTTTTCATTGGCATATGCGATCTTATCAACCGATTTAATACCGCAATCCAGCGCGATGATCAGCGTATAGCCATGCTCAGCGGCGTAATCAATTCCCTGGGTGGATATGCCATATCCTTCCTTGTACCTATCGGGGATATAATATTCTAAAAAGCGGTGATATTTCTTGAAAAAACCATACACAACAGCAACCGAAGTAGTACCATCTACGTCGTAATCGCCATAGATCATCACCTTTTCATTCGCTTTTAACGCTTCTTCTATACGGTCGATGGCTTTCTCCATATCCTTCATCAGGAACGGATCATGCAAATGCCTGTGGTCGGGCCTGAAGAAATAGCGGGCATCATCAAAATTGTCTATCCCCCGCTGTACCAGCAGTTTACTTAAAACCGGGTCGATAGTTAATGCGGCGGCCAATTGGTTTATGGTTTCCTCATCTGCATTCTCCTTTATCGACCACCGTTTTTGCATATCTTTGTTACTTAGACCAGTAAATATAACGGATTTTTGGATGTTTTTGAATGTGCAAATATGTAAATGTGCGAATATTGTACATCAAATAACATCTGCATATTTGCACATCCGCATATCTGCACATTATAACATATATTATGCAAATTTTCTCATTAGGCGAGGGCTCATATTCAGTTGATGCATCAAAAAAATTTATTCCCTTTGATCCGCAAACGGATAACCCTAAGGACCGACCTGCCTCTTTGTTCATCCACGTAAATCCTTTTTTAGTTAAAACCGATACCGACCTGCTATTGCTGGATACGGGCTTGGGTTTTAAAGATACCCGCGACGAGCTTTTTTTACACCAGCATATCCGCAATGCAGGCTTTGACCCAGAAGATGTGACACAGGTATTAATGTCTCATCTTCACTATGATCACTCGGGCGGATTGGTAGTGGAGCGCGGCGGTAAATTGGAACCAAGCTTCCCGCATGCAACCCACGTAATTCAAAAAAACGAATGGGAAACAGCCATTAACGGTAAAACATCATCTTACCACAAAGAAATCTTCGAGGCTTTGGATGGTAAGATTGATATTAAGTTTGTAGATGGCTCCGGTGAATTGCAGCCCGGAATCAGGTATGAGCATTCGGGTGGTCATTGCCCTTTTCACCAGGTTTTTTGGATAGAGGAAAACGGACAAAAATGTTTTTTTGGTGGCGATGAATTACCGGAACCCGAACAACTAATCAGAAAGTTTATTGCCAAATATGATTACGACGGCCGCAAAGCAATGCAGTTACGTGAAGATTATGGTAAAATTGCCGCTGCTGAAGGCTGGACTTGCCTATTTTATCATGCTAAATCAATAACCGAGGGGAAGGTTACTTATACCGATGAGCATTTTACAGTAGCGCAGGCTTAAACGGCTTTATCGGCCTCAAACATTTCTTTTATCTTTTCAACGCTCAATGGTTTCGAGATAAAGCTATGTACAAGCGGGTATGACCTTGCCTTGTTAATATCGTTACTAAATACCGATGAAGAAATAATAAATATTTTGCTCTTACCCAACGGGTCAATGTTAAGGCGTTTATACTCATCTAAAAACTCCCAGCCGTTCATAATCGGCATGTTAATGTCCAATAGAATATAATCTGGTAATTTGCTCGGATCTTTACGCTGTATCTCAACCAACTGGTCTATAGCGAATTTCCCATTAAGGCAAGCCATAATTTCAGTGGTTAGCAGAGCTTTTTTTATCAGTTTAATGGATATGAAATTGTTTATCTCATCATCATCAACCAACAAAATACTTACGGCCTGATTATTAGTGTTCATGAGTTTTTATATTCGTATTCCTTATACGGATCGGCAAAATAAAAAGTTATATTCCTATAAGTTGTAATTATAGATTATTGTTTTTTAATTGGCAAAATAAATTTAACTATAAATATTCATATAGCGATTAACACTACAGTTAAAATTCATAGTCGCGTTCAACCTTGCAAATTCTTACCTTATAATGGGCATACCATGCGTCTCTGCCTTGCTTCTGGGCAACTAAATGGCGGGTATTTGCCTTCCAGTTTTTTATAGCTTCTAATGACTCCCAATAAGATACGGTTATTCCCAATTCATTCCGCGCGGATTCAACCCCTAAAAAACCTTCCTGCTCAGCCACAAGCTTTTCCATTTCAATGTCCATGTCACCATAACCATTATCGCCCTCTGTTCTGAGCGAAGTAAAAATCACAGCGTAATATGGCGCTGCAGGTGTTTGAGCTATCATATTCTTTTATTAATGTGCAAATATGCAGATGTGCGGATATGTAAATGAAAAATATGCAAATGATCTTTTAAACTAAATCATCTGCACATCTGCATATCCACGCATCTGCACATCAGAAATTTCACGTTCCGTATTCCGGTGTAGTTATTTCACTTTCTTCAAACTCGTAGTCGCTTAATGGCGGGCATGAGCAAATTAATGTCCTGTCGCCATAAGTATCATTCACACGGCCAACCGAGGGCCAGAATTTATACTCCACTACATAAGGCAGTGGGAAGGCCGCTTTTTGGCGGGTGTATGGATGCTCCCATTCGTTAGCTGTTATTACAGCTGCAGTGTGAGGGGAATTCTTCAACGGGTTATTTACCTTGTCTGATAATCCTTTCTCCACGTCATCAATTTCATGGCGTATGGCGATCATCGCATCACAAAAACGATCAAGCTCATGTTTAGGTTCTGATTCCGTTGGCTCAACCATAACCGTACCCGCAACCGGGAACGACACAGTTGGCGCATGGAAACCATAATCCATTAAACGCTTAGCTATATCCGTAACCTCGATACCGAAGTTTTTGAATGAACGGCAATCTAATATCATCTCGTGCGCGCAACGTCCATGTGCGCCGGTATACAATACCGGGTAATGGTGATGCAAGCGTGCTTTAATATAGTTGGCATTTAATATAGCGTAACGGGTTGCATTGGTTAAACCATCACCGCCCATCATCGCGATATAAGCGTGTGATATAATTAATATTGATGCTGAACCCCAAGGTGCAGATGACACCGCGTGGATAGATTTTCCTTTATCAATATCAACCACTGCATGCCCCGGTAAAAATGGAACCAGGTGTTTAGCCACACCGATTGGCCCCATACCCGGGCCACCGCCACCATGTGGTATGCAGAAGGTTTTATGCAAGTTCAGGTGACAAACGTCAGCGCCAATATTAGCCGGGCTGGTCAAGCCAACCTGCGCGTTCATGTTAGCGCCATCCATATAAACCTGTCCGCCATTTTGGTGGATGATCTCACATATTTCAATAATGGATTCCTCAAAAACACCATGTGTTGATGGGTAAGTAACCATTAAGCACGATAATTCATTCTTGTATTGTTCGGCTTTCGCTTTCAGGTCGGCAACATCAATGTTTCCGTTGTCATCGCATTTAACCACAACAATTTTCATCCCTGCCATAGCGCCCGATGCCGGGTTAGTGCCATGTGCCGATGATGGGATCAAAGCGATATTACGGTGATGGTCGCCTCTATCCTCATGATAAGCGCGGATCACCATTAAACCAGCGTACTCACCTTGCGCACCAGAGTTTGGCTGTAAGCTCATAGAAGCAAAGCCGGTGATTTCACTTAACCATTTATTCAGCCCATCAAATAGCTGCATGTAACCGCCGGTTTGATCAGCAGGCGCAAATGGATGCATTTTGCTGAACTCGGCCCAGGTAACCGGAACCATTTCGGTAGTCGCGTTCAATTTCATGGTGCATGAACCCAGCGCGATCATCGAATGGCAAAGCGAAAGATCCCTCGCTTCCAATGATTTGATATAACGCAGCATCTCATGCTCTGAATGATGCGAATTGAACAATTTATGTGTTAAATAAGTTGACGTACGCTGTAATTCAGCAGGAACAACAGTTTTGATGTTGCCTTTCAACTCATCAATATTTACATCGTTTAATGTTTTGCCTTTTACCTTGGCGAAAAAGCGAACAATGGTTTTAACATCTTCTACTGATGTAGTTTCGTCAAGTGATATGGTAACTACCGAACCTTTGTAATGCAGGTTCATTTCGTTATTAACCGCCTCGCCATGTAATGGCCCTGCTAACTCACCTAAATCAAACTTAACAGTATCGAAGAATGATTTGTTAAGCTGCTCATAGCCCAATTCTTTTAATGAATCGGCCAATAAGACTGTTAAACCATGTATTCTCTCAGCGATCAGCTTCAATCCTTGCGGACCATGATACACCGCATACATACCCGCCATAATGGCCAATAAAGCCTGCGCGGTACAAATATTTGATGTTGCTTTATCCCTGCGGATGTGCTGCTCGCGGGTTTGCAATGCCATACGCAAAGCGTAATCTCCCGCGCTGTCGATAGTAACACCAATTATACGGCCCGGTAACGAGCGTTTGTATTCTTCCTTAGTAGCGAAAAATGCCGCATGCGGCCCACCAAAACCCATTGGCACACCGAAACGCTGTGTATTACCAACTACAATATCAGCGCCCCATTCACCCGGAGGGGTTAATAATACCAGGCTCATTAAATCGGCAACTACGGTTAGTTTAATGCCTTTTTCGTGTGCTTTGGTGGCGTATTCTTTGTAATCGTAAACCTCACCTTCGCCGGCAGGGTATTGTACTATGGCGCCAAACATACTTTCGGTTAACTCAACCGTATTGTGGTCGCCTATTTGTAGTTCGATGCCATAAGGCTCCGAACGTGTTTTTAAAATATCAATAGTTTGCGGGAACAGCTCCTGCGACACGAAGAACACATTTGCCTGCTGGTTTTTACGCAAACTGTATTGCATAAACATCGCTTCGGCAGCAGCAGTACCCTCGTCTAATAACGAAGCGTTGGCAATTTCCATCCCGGTTAAATCCGCAACCATGGTTTGGAAGTTTAACAAAGCCTGTAAACGGCCTTGCGCAATTTCTGCCTGGTATGGCGTGTATTGCGTATACCATCCCGGGTTTTCCAGTATGTTACGTTGTATTACGCCCGGTACGATCACATCGTAATAACCCTGACCAATAAATGATTTGAAAACTTTGTTTTTTGACGCGGTTTGTTTCAGCGTGTTCAGGTAATCGAACTCGCTTTTCGCCGCCGGTAAATTCAACGGATTTTTTAACCTGATTCCCGCGGGAACGGTTTGTTCTATCAATTCATCAAGCGAACTAACGCCGATGGTTTTTAGCATTTTAGCGGTGTCAGCCTCGTTCGGGGCTATGTGGCGCGACTGGAATTTCTCCTGGTAATCGATATTCAGCTTCATGTGGAAATAGCGGGCAATTAAAATTGATGCAAAGGTACAATTTTCCACATGAGTAACAATTAGCTAACCATATATTGACAATGGATTTACAACCTGTATATCTCCACTTAGTTACCCGCGCAAGCTCTCAAATACATTTGTATGGTATTCTCCAATCCGTAGTACAAAGCATCACTTATTAAAGCGTGGCCAATGCTAACCTCTTGTAAACCGGGAATATTTTCAACAAAGTAGTTAAGGTTGTGCAAATCCAGATCGTGTCCTGCATTGATTCCTAAGCCATATTGTAGGGCAACTTTCGCGGCTTCAACATAAGGCTCTATTGCTTGCTCTTTTCCTTTGGCGTATTTAGTTGCGTAAGCTTCGGTATACAATTCAATGCGGTCAGTACCGGTGGTGGCAGCGGCGGCAACCATTTCGGGCACCGGGTCAACAAAAATAGATACCCTTATACCTGCCGACTTAAAGGTGGCGATGATATATTTTAAATAATCCTGATTAGTAACCGTATCCCAGCCATGGTTCGAGGTGATCTGGCCCAAAATATCGGGCACTAGTGTAACCTGCTCGGGTTTGTTGGCTAATACAAGGTCGATAAATTTTTGTTCCTGGCAATTACCTTCAATATTAAATTCAGTGGTCACAATTTTTTTCAGGTCGAAAACATCCTGGTAGCGTATATGCCTTTCATCGGGGCGTGGGTGTATCGTGATGCCTTGTGCGCCAAAACGTTCGCAGTCTTTAGCCACCTGTACCAAATTCGGGTTGTCGCCGCCACGCGCGTTACGCAGGGTCGCAATTTTATTTATATTGACGGATAATCGGGTCATAGCTTATGTATACTTTTGCCGGGGTAAATATCATTAATACTTTACTAACATCTAAAACAATTTTATGATTGATTTTATTTACAAATCGTTATGAAAAAACTATTATTCCTTTTATCACTCTTATTATTAATAAGTTCCTTTAGCCGCGTTAATGCGCAGGCTAACTATACTAAAATAGAAAATTACGAAGTATTCTACGGCTATGCCCGGCACTTCCCGCAGGAGTGGATGATATTGCGCAAGTTTGATAACTACGGAAAACACTACCTCCTCCTCGTAAACCCGCAAACGCTGGAAACCCGTGTTGACGAAAGCAACTTTTACCAGATCAAACAAATGACTATCACACAGGCAAGGGCCTTTTTTGGTAACTCTCCCTACCAGGATGCATTGAAAAAAGCTGAAAAGGCGTCTGCTATGATACAGGATGCCGGCATTGAAACCGGGATGCCCAAAGAAACAGGCATCAGCCTAACGGCAGATCTTTGTCCATCGCATAAACCGCTTGATCGCAGGATATTCACCGACATCATAGCCGAATTTAAAAAGGTGGAAACACCCGTGCCTATAGCCTTATCCATCACCGGTATCTGGATGCGCGATCACCTGGAAGATCTGGAATGGTTAAAACAGTTACAGGCTAACCATGAAATTTATATTACATGGATAAACCATTCCTTCAACCATCGCGTAAGCTTAAAAGCACCGCTGAAAGAGAACTTTTTATTAGAACCCGGCACCGATATTAATTACGAAGTGTTGGAAACCGAAAAAGCCATGCTGAAAAACGGATTGCTGCCATCAGTGTTTTTCCGGTTCCCGGGATTGGTATCTGACCAGCAACTGGTTTACCGTATAACTGATTTTGGCCTGATACCGGTTGGTACAGATGCCTGGTTGGCTAAAGGGCAAGCCCCGCAAGCAGGCAGCATTGTACTCATACACGGCAATGGCAACGAACCAGTGGGGGTTAATGATTTCATCGCCCTGCTAAAACAAAAAGCACCCGAAGTAGCCAAAAAACAATGGTTGCTATACGACCTGCGCCAGAGTGTGGATGATGAGTTTGAAACACCTGATACCATAGCCAATCCGAAGAAAAAATAAAAGATTAACACATTGCCAATATGAGTTGGACATGCCCCAAATGCGAACGTGAACTTAAGCATATTAACGCAACCCATTATTGTATTAAAGTAAGCGTTGACAGTTTATTTGAGGGCCGCCCCGCTGAACTGGAATTGGTTTTTGATAAAATATTAGCCGAGGTTGCCGATTGGGATGATGTATTGATCAGTACGAGTAAAAACTGTATTGTATTTGTACATAAGCGTACCTTTTTTGTGATAAGGCCGATGCAAAAACAGCTCGACCTTAAATTTTATTCTAAGATGAAGCCCGAATCACCAATTATCATGAAAAGTAGCTTTCATGCAGGCAAATATGAAAACAGCACCCGGATCTCGCAGTTAACCGACCTGACTATGGAACTTTTTGGGATGATAAAGGATTCGTATATTTTGTTGTGATTGCGGCTGGTGAAAAATCAAAAAAAGCATTAGCCCTGTGCGATTCCCACCCCTCCCCATGTGAGGGAATTGAACTACAAAGTATTAACTTTGCCTCTTGAATCCTGATTCTTAGCTCTTGATTCTATCTGTTAACGAATGTTAAATTTTTGCTAATGAACATTATAAGCCAGTCCTTTGTTTAACCAACAAAAAAGCGTTGTGATAAAAAACTTACTCCTTACCATTTCTCTGTTACTGTTTATTTCAACAGTGGCATTCGCACAACAATTAAACGGTTTAGTATTGGACAAGCTTTCGCACAAGCCTGTAGAATATGCTACAATTCATACCGGCCAATATGTAACGTCCACCTCTATCGAGGGTAAATTCAGCCTATATAATATCCATTTTAGTGATACCCTTAGGGTAACATGTGTAGGTTATGTACCTTACACCTATACTGTTTATAACATTCATGTTGATACCATTTATGTTGAACCTGTTTTGATACAATTACAGGATGTAAACGTTCGCACCCGTAACTATAAATCCGACTCGTTAAACCTCCGTAAGGAATTCGCAGGAACATTCAACTATCAAAAACCATCTGCCAAAGATCTCCTAAAAAACAACTTGCCAAGTGCTGCTTTTGTAGACCATGGCAGCGGTACAGATGGCGGCACCCCAATCGGCGGACTTAACCTATTAGCTATCGCAAGTCTTTTCGGCAGAAACAAAACACCTACTGCCAAACTCCAAAAACAACTGCAGGATGATGAGGAGGCCAACTATGTCGACCATAAATTCTCCAAATCTAAAGTGGAGGTAATTACCCATATGCAGGGCGATTCCCTCCAGGATTTTATGGATGCCTACCGCCCAACCATCACCCGCCTAAAACAAATGACCGACTACGAACTGCTCATCTACATAAAAGATAGCTATATGGAATTCATTAAAACGTATAAGCCGGGAGAGCGGGAGGTGTTTAAGAAGCCGTAACTTGAATATTCCCTCCGCGCGTCATTGCTGTAAGGAACGAAGCAATCTCTATGCTTTACAGAGGAAAACGTATATCTTTCTCTGGTATCGCTGCGCTAAGCGTTACTTTCTTTTTGGCCGTCAAAAAGAAAGTAACCAAAGAAAAACTCCCGGCTGCGCCTACTTCTTTGAGTGTTCAGTGCTTTAACTTCTGGTGTAGTTGCCGAACCAGACGATGCCGGTTTTTACGGTTAACGTAGGGGTTGTTCTTTTTTAGTTCCCTGCTGATTTTAAGCCCGTTTACTCATAAAGCGCTTCTGTAACCAGGCACGAACCGGTTCGTCATATAATTTAAGGCAGGCATAAGCTATGGATACGGCGGTTATTAAAAGCCCCAAACCTACCAGCACGCCTTTAGCCATTGGTATCTTGTCTTGAACGACCCAGGCGGTGTACCAGTAAATGAGCGGATAATGTGTAATGTAGATAGGATAAGAAATATCGCCCATAAATTTGCAGAGCTTAATAGCGCTTTTGTTTTTTATAGTACTACCCGCGCCCATGGCAACAATTAAAGGGAAAAGTATAATGATGGTAATGGATTCATACAAACCATTCATCCATAAATGTGATTCATCACCGACCCTCGGCAGGCAAAGAATCACAACTAAAAGTAAACTACATACACCAAAAGCCCATTTAACGTTGATCAGCTTGCCTACGCGGCATAATAGCACCCCGGCGAAAAATGGATAAAGCAAACGGGTAAAGCCAATGTTCAGCTGCGTTTTATTGATTGACCAGCCGCCTATTACATCACCCTGTGGGCCCCAAACGGTGTAGTGTATCAACAAACAAGCTGACAAAAACACGAATATAGCAAGCACCGTTTTAGAGAACCTACGGATAAACAGCGCATACAATATATTGGCAATATATTCAAAAAACAGCGACCATGCCGGGCCGTTCAGCGGGTGCATTTCCTGCCAACCACGGATATCCATGGATATTGGCAACGGGATCAATGTAAAACCGACCACCATTACCAGCAGCATTTGCCATACAGGCGTGCTATTGATCAGCGGGAACATAGCTCCACCCTGGAAATAGAACAATGCCGCGCCGATAATCGACCCCATTATAACCATTGGCTGCAGGCGGATGAGGCGGCGTTTGTAAAAGTCCCATTGCGTCATTTTACCCCAGCGGTCGTCATAAGCGTAGGCCACCACAAAACCCGATAACAGGAAAAAGAAATCAACCGCTAAATAACCATGATTAAGGAGCTGCTTAAAGCGGTTATCGTTTGCATAGGCTTCAAGCACATGGAAAGAAACCACAACAATAGCGGCCACACCACGCAGGCCATCCAGAATTTCGTAATGATTTTTTGACGGGAGAGTTGCAGTTTTAGTCATAATAGTTTTTGCCGTTTGGCTGGGTTTAATAATTGTATTATGCCAATGTCTGCTTATTTTTATAGATGTGCAAATTTGTTTGAAATTAATGTTTCAATATGAAGCAATAAGATGAAAGTAGGTGGTGAAAACGCCGTAAGTGTTCGAAAGATCGTGTAATTAAAATTGTACTTAAATAAGTTAGGTGTGTAGCGGGTGTCATCCTGAGCGTAGTCGAAGGGTGGGCGCAGAGGCCCGCTCGCATGCTTCGACTACGCTCAGCATGACCCTTTTACTAGATGTTTACGTTCCCGCAGGGTCCTCTCTGAGGGCCCTGCGGAGACTGAGCGATTAAGTTAGAGGCATAAAACTCCTGCCGCAGATTTTCCGCTTATTGTTTCAAGTACCGAAGCGCAACAGTCCCCGACTCAAAAACCTTCGACTCAACAAGTTTTAAGTGTAATTTCTCTTGCAGGTTACTTTCAAACAACCGCCTGCCTTCTCCTACAATTAGCGGGTGAACCACAATACGATATTCATCTATCAGGCCGAGCGCTGCAAGTTGCGAAGCAAGGTCTACACCGCCGACTAAAATATCTTTACCTTCTTCTTGTTTCAATTTAATTACTTCGCCTTGAAGGTCTGTACGGACAATCCTCGTTTTTTCGTCTTCGGCGCTGGCTAATGATCGTGAGAAGACAACAATTTTTTCGACGCCGTTAAATGCATGGGCATATTCTACATCTGAATCTCTATCACCTTCAGGATTCTTCGCCACATCAGGCCAATAAGGCACCATCAATTCATAAGTTTTACGTCCGTAAAGGAAAGTACTGGTATCCCGCACCAGCTGGATAAAATAGTCCATCGTATCTTCATTAGGAAAAAATTTGGTATGATCACAGCAGCCATCCAAGCTCACGTTGATCGCGAAGACTAACTTTCTCATTTAATTGGTTTTAGTTATTGATTCCTAAAAATAATGAATTTTATTCACCACGCGTCATTGCGAGCGATAGCGTGGCAATCTCAAACTGTACAGGGCACCCGGTTACTTTCTTGTGGTATCGCTAATACTAAGTTGTTACTTTCTTTTTCCGCAAAAGAAAGTAACCAAAGAAAACTCCCGGCTGCGCCTGCTTCTATGAAAGTTAGTGCTTTAACTTCTGGTCTGATTGCCGAACTAGACGATGCCGGTTTTTGTGGTTAACGGTGGATTTGTGCTTTTTTCGTTCTCGCAGGATATCTTGGAGAGGACCCTATGGAGACTGGAATTTGTTATCTGGAACATTAACCGTATTTTTACGTAAACAAGAAAGGCGACCTTTTGGAAGGGTCGCCGTAACATTGAGAAAATCTTTCATTAAAAAGTTTGGACCTTCCTGATTTTTTGAAATTAATCTCAGTGCTTCTTTATAAAACCTCGACAGTTTTATTCATTTAGCCGCCTAAAAGCGGCTTTTTCTTTGTTAATTATTAGCATCGAATCTTTTTTTAATTTTTCTAATCATTGCTTCAACTATTATAAAGTCTTCCTCCTCACGTATGGATATTTTTGAGTTAATTCCGGGGCCAGTTATGTGAAAAACAAACTCATCAAAATCCGAAAGGCTGATAGTAGGTTTTACATCATTTAGCATATTTGAATTTTCAGGAATTATTTGCAACTCCTCCGAGTCCGAAACCTCTGGATCAGATTTGGCGATATCATAAATAACTAATTTATTTTGAGGGTCAAGCAAGCCGGTAAATTTAGCACCCTCTAAAAAATATTTTTTTATCCTACTTGCAGAGTTGTCATCCACGCTATATTCTTTTATAAGCATCTTTTCGAGCATCGCTACCGGCAATTCGCTCCCTTTAAACCTTTCATACAATCTTGAGAAAACTGGCGGAGAAAGGAATGATGTTATAAGCAATTTCGCTTTTTCCTCATCTGTATAAGATAGTTTTATATCTCTATATAACGATGATGTCGAAATTTGCCCCGATTTTATATTTATCAAATTAAACTTTGATGCTGCGCTCACAATATAATTGAACGCTCCACCAAGTTTATTTCCCATCTTCTCTGCACAAATTTCAGCAGATGCCGTCCCTCCTAAAGAATCAGCAGAATTAGCTAGTTCTAATGCAGCCTTGAAAGATGCTCTCGGATATCCTATGCTTACTGGCATTTTCTTCTATTTTGTTATCCAAAAATAGTAATAAAAAGCAGATATAAAAATAGTTGCTCTGTTTTTATTTATGGATTTTTAAAATAGTTTTCCACAATCAATAAATGAACGACAAAAAAAGGGCACAGTCCTAAAACCATGCCCTCTTGAATCTTGATTCTTAATTCTTGAATCTAGTAACGGTAGTACTCCGGTTTAAACGGACCTTCAACCGTAACGCCGATATAATCAGCTTGATTTTGATCTAATACTTCCAGCTCAACACCAATTTTGGCAAGGTGCAAACGGGCAACCTTTTCGTCAAGGTGTTTAGGCAGGGTGTATACTTTATTTTCGTATTTATCGCCATTGTTCCAAAGCTCTAATTGAGCTAAAGTTTGGTTGGTGAACGAGTTACTCATCACAAAGCTCGGGTGGCCAGTAGCGCACCCTAAGTTAACTAGACGACCTTCAGCCAAAACGATAACGTCGCTGCCATCGATGGTATATTTATCAACCTGTGGTTTAATTTCAATTTTGGTATTGCCATAAGCACCGTTTAACCAGGCCATGTCAATCTCGTTATCAAAGTGGCCAATGTTACAAACAATCGCTTTGTCTTTCAACGCGCGGAAATGTTTCTCGCGTACAATGTTCATGTTTCCGGTAGCAGTAACCACAATATCGGCCTCGCCTATAGCGGTATCTAATTTTTTAACCTCGAAACCTTCCATAGCTGCCTGTAAAGCGCAGATCGGATCAATTTCGGTAACAATTACACGTACGCCTGCGTTGCGTAATGAATCTGCCGAGCCTTTGCCCACATCGCCATAACCGCAAACAACAGCAACTTTACCAGCCATCATCACGTCAGTAGCACGGCGGATCGCGTCAACCAACGATTCACGACAACCATATTTATTATCAAATTTTGATTTGGTAACCGAATCGTTCACGTTAATAGCCGGCATTGGTAATGTACCAGCCTTAACACGCTCATATAAGCGATGAACCCCGGTAGTGGTTTCTTCTGATAAACCTTTAATGCCGCTGATCAATTCAGGGTAACGGTCTAACACCATATTGGTTAAATCGCCACCATCATCCAAAATCATGTTTAATGGCTTGCGATCTTCACCGAAGAATAAAGTTTGCTCAATACACCAGTCAAACTCCTGCTCATTTAAACCTTTCCAGGCATAAACAGAAGTTCCGGCAGCAGCAATAGCGGCGGCGGCATGGTCCTGAGTTGAAAATATATTACATGACGACCAGGTAACTTCTGCACCCAATTCAATCAAAGTTTCTATCAAAACAGCAGTTTGGATAGTCATATGCAGGCAGCCTGCAATACGCGCGCCTTTTAATGCTTTTGATGGCCCGTACTCTTTACGTAACGCCATTAAACCAGGCATTTCTGCTTCGGCTAATTCAATTTCTTTGCGGCCCCATTCAGCTAATGAAAGGTCTTTTACCTTGTACTTGGTGTATGCTGTCTCTACTGATGACATATTGTTTTTGATTATTTGATTGCAAAATTAAGTAATATAAATGTGAATTAAAACTTGTTTAAACCACCCGGCTTTATACCCCCGCCGTCTCCTTCGTCGACACCTCCCCCTAAAATTAGGGGGAGGCCGGGTGGGAGTATTTGGGCGTTCCCTTCGGGCGGGCTATTCATTCATACGCCCGCAGGCCTTAATCGCGAGGCCGGTATCCATTGCTATCCCTAACGCGAAACTCACCCCGACATCGCTTAGCCGCTTGTCGGCCCTCTCTTCGCCTTTGGCGGAAAGAGGGCGAAAGAAAATTGAAGACTGATGTTGGCTGATACTATTTGCTTTTAATAATTGTACCTACCCTCTTTCCGCCGCAGGCGAAGAGAGGGTGGTCGAGCGAAGCAACGACCGGGTGAGTCACATCTGCGCCTAATAAAATAATAATCATGAAAATCCTATAAATCAACGTTCAGACAATCCCGGTCATACAATCTTCAACCACCCCCAAACCTTTTCCCAAAAAAATCATTGTGCTATTGAACAACAATACATAACAAGCCGCTACCCATGATAGAGCACGCATTCATCATAGCCATGATCGTATTATTCATCCATGCATGCAGTTGGCAGGGGATGATATTTGAAGGGATAAAAAAACTAATAAAGCCGGAGGGCCATCTCTACAAACCGATATACGGCTGCCCCATATGTATGACACCCTATTACGGCACCATCATGTACCTGTTATTCTTCAGGTTTTCATTTGTAGATTGGCTGCTGACCATCGGCACAGCAGCCGGTATGAGTGTTATATCAGTAATATTGATTGATATTAAAGACGGTATTTGCCTCAGCGCGAAAGAAGAAACACGTAATAACGGCAACTAAACCTCTATCAATTTAGGTTTTGCTTTACTTGCCGCCTGGTTGCTTTGCGCCAGTTTAGCATTTTGCGTCATAGACAGGCTTCCGTTGTACACAGCGCCATTTTCAACCTGTAAGGTTTGGGTGCGTATTTCGCCCGTTACTTTACCTGTCGCTCTTATTTCTAACGAAGTAACTTGCAGGTTGCCGGTTATTGTGCCGTATACCACCAGTTCTTTCGTAACTACATTACCTTGTATTGATCCTTTTTCACCTAAAATCAAACCTTCGTCAACCATCACATCGCCTGTGATCTGGCCATCAATTCTTGCAAAGTCAGGTGCCTTTAAATTGCCATCAAAAATACAGCCTTCGCTAATCAGTGTTGATATAGATTGCATATCAAGGGCAACTTTGTCTTTTTTAAAAAGTGACATGGTATATTGTTTGTTAGTTGTTTAAGGATAAGTAACTGATGGGGTTTACAGCTTTACCGTTTTTACGAATCTCATAATGCAGGTGGTTACCTGTCGACCGCCCGGTGGAGCCAATCTCGCCAACTTTTTCGCCTACGGTAACTTCTTGTCCAACCTTTACGGTAATTTTCGAAAGGTGGCCATATAAAGTTTCGAAGTTGTTTTTATGCTGAATGCGTACGCAATTGCCATAACCACCAAACCATCCTGCAAAAACAACTTTGCCATTAGCGGTACATTTAGCCGCGTCGCCGCGTTCGCCTTTAAAATCAATCCCCGGATGAAACTCCGCATGGCCGCCATCAAACGGATCGCTCCGGTAGCCAAAGTATGATGTTAATGCGCTAATGTGCGGGTAGCCCATTGGTGTAAAAGCCACAGCGGTTAAAAAACGACTCAAATAATCATCATATAACGAGTATTTTTCTTCATCAGTAAGTTTGGTAGCATCTGCATCATCACCATTGCCACCAACCGCTTTGGTCGAAAAACCACGTAAGCCACGTTTCTTTAAATAAGAGTTTATGGTTTGCAGTTTGCCTTCTATTTCCTGTATATAGGTTTGTGCTTTGTTTTGGCTTGGGGCTTTCACAGCCGTGGCAGGCGGAGGTATAGCGTTCTTAAGCTTTGTTATCTGGGCCTGCAATTGCGCCTTATCTATTTCTTCCTGCTTGTTTTGGCTGTTTAAATAAAATATTGTACCCGATAGTATCACTATTAGGCCCAACACGCTTGCCACGTAGTGCTTTAAACGGCTAATATGCTTGGTTTTTACCTGTAATGTTTTGGATGCCCCTTTGGTTTTATCCACAATTATTACCGTACTTATACCAGAGGGTTTAAATTTCATCTTTATTAATTAGGGATTGCAATATAAATAATCAGCTTAAATAAACCAACACGTTGTAATGCACCGGCTTATACGTAAATGACGTAATGTTTGTTTAAACGTGACATAATAACTGTCGTAACAAGTCTTTATTGCGTCAACAAAGTGTTAATATTCGGTTTTTTGGATGTTAACTGCTAATCATTTATTATTTTTGTAGTCAATTTAATTAGATAAAAATGTACCCAGAATATTTAGTTGCCCCCATGCGGGCCGAATTAACCAATGTTGGTTTTGAGGAGTTAAAGGATTCAGCGTCAGTAAAAAAAGCTATTGAAAGCGAAGGAACCGTGTTTGTTATGGTGAATTCTGTTTGCGGTTGCGCGGCAGCTAACGCCCGCCCTGCTGCACGCATGGCTACCCAAAGCGAAAAACATCCCGATAAATTCGTTACTGTATTTGCAGGTATGGAAACCGAAGCCGTAAACGCTGCACGTAACTATATGTTGCCTTACCCTCCGTCATCACCGGCTATGGCTTTATTTAAAGATGGTAAATTAGTACACATCATCGAGCGCCACCAAATTGAAGGTCGCCCGGCACAAATGATCGCTGATAACCTGATCGGTGCATTTGAGCAATATTGCTAATCAAGAAGATTTAAGAAAATATTAAAAAATCCGGCATGTAAAACATGTCGGATTTTTTTGTGCCTCATATTATCAAAACCAAAGCACTACCCGCACGTAACCGCAAAAATCCGGCATCGTCTGGTTCGGCAACCACACCAGAAGTAATAGCACTAACACTAAAAGAAGCAGGCGCGGCCGGGAGTTTTCTTTTGGTTACTTTTCTTTTGCGGAAAAAGAAAAGTGACGCTTAGCGCAGCGATACCAGAGATAAGAAATCAGCATTTGTCTGTAACTAAAAACCACCCAAAAAACGTGTTAATTTAAGTTATCAACAGGGTTAAATTCCTGTAAACAAGCATTCTGCAAAACTGAATATGAAATCAGGGTACTTTACCCACAAGGTGTTGAAAACTCAAAATAGAATTCTGCTTTTGAGAATAATAGCTTTGAGTAACGGCCTCTAAAATCTTTTTAGCTGGTCAACTCACTATAATTCAATACGAAAATGGGCAGCAAAATATCAAAGAAAACACCAGGCACTGGCGGAAAAGGATTAAAGGTTGATAGATACTTCACCAAAGATGGAGTAAACGTGTTTGACCTGTTTAAATATGAGAAACGCTCGTCGGTAATCCGCAACCCATCGGGTGATGCGGTGTTCGAAATGAATAATGTTGAGGTACCCGCTGCATGGTCGCAGGTGGCTACCGACATCCTTGCCCAAAAATACTTCCGCAAAGCTATGGTGCCGATGGCCGATGGCACAACAGGATCAGAAAATAGCATCAAACAAGTAGCCCACCGCATGGCCAATTGCTGGAAAGACTGGGGCTCACGCTATGGTTACTTCGCATCACAAAAAGACGCCGACATATTTTATGATGAGATAGTATACACCATAACCGGCCAGTTGGCAGCGCCAAACTCGCCGCAATGGTTCAATACGGGTTTACATAGCTCTTATGGCATTACCGGCAAACCGCAAGGACATTATTATGTAGATCCTATTACCGAGAAACTAAGCAAATCAACATCAGCTTATGAGCGCCCGCAGCCACACGCTTGTTTTATTCTTTCTGTAGATGATGATTTAGTGAACGAAGGCGGTATCATGGATCTATGGGTTCGTGAAGCGCGCATTTTTAAATATGGTTCAGGGGTTGGTACTAACTTCTCCAAGATCCGTGGCGAAAGCGAAAAGCTTTCAGGTGGTGGTTACTCATCAGGATTAATGTCGTTCCTTAAAATAGGCGACAGGGCTGCCGGAGCTATCAAATCAGGCGGCACTACCCGTCGCGCAGCCAAAATGGTTTGTTTGGATTTGGATCACCCCGAAATTGAAGGTTTTGTAAACTGGAAAGTTGAAGAAGAGAAAAAAGTAGCCGCGTTAATAGCAGCGGGGTATTCCTCAGATTACGAAGGCGAAGCATACCGCACCGTATCAGGGCAAAACTCTAACAACTCGGTTCGTATCCCGAACAGTTTTTTCAATGCATTGAAAGAAGGTAAAAACTGGGAGCTAACCAGCCGCATGACCGGAAAACCTATAAAATCTATCTCCTCACAAAAATTATGGGATGATATCGCTTTCGCGGCCTGGGCTTGCGCCGATCCGGGTGTGCAATACGATAGCACCATCAATGAGTGGCATACCTGCCCTGAGGGTGGCCGAATCAATGCTTCAAATCCTTGCTCGGAATATATGTTCCTGGATAACACGGCTTGTAATTTGGCATCTATCAACCTTGCACATTACTTCGACCCAAAAACACGGGTGTTTGATGTAAAAGGATTTGAACACACTTGCCGTATCTGGACCATCGTTCTGGAAATATCAGTATTGATGGCGCAGTTCCCATCAAAAGAAGTTGCCCAGTTATCATACGATTACCGCACACTTGGTTTAGGCTATGCCAACTTAGGTTCTGCCTTAATGGTGAACGGTATCCCATACGATAGCGACAAAGCACGTGCAATTGGCGGCGCTATCACTGCGATAATGACCGGTACTGCCTATGCAGCATCCGCCGAAATGGCCCGTGAGTTGGGTGCATTCAGCGAATACAAAAACAACAAACAACATATGCTGCGTGTAATGCGCAACCATCGCTACGCGGCATATAACTCTACCGGAAACTACGAAGGCCTGGAAATTTTCCCTCCGGGAATCGACCAAAAGCAATGTCCGGATTACCTGCTATCCGCTGCCTGCAACGCGTGGGACAAAGCAGTTGAAATGGGTGAGCAATATGGTTATCGCAATGCCCAAACCACTGTTATCGCCCCAACCGGCACCATTGGTTTGGTAATGGATTGCGATACTACCGGTATCGAGCCTGACTTTGCTTTGGTTAAATTCAAAAAATTGTCAGGTGGCGGTTATTTCAAGATCATTAATCAGGCAGTTCCTGAAGCCTTGAGCAATCTAGGTTACCCGGATCATGAAGTTAAGGCTATTGTAAACTACGCCAAAGGAGCCGCTACCTTGACAGGAGCTCCGCATATTAATGTAGATACCCTAAAAGCGAAAGGCTTTACGCAAGATGAGCTGGAAAAATTAGACAAGGGTTTAGTTTCCGCATTCGAGATCAGCTTCGCATTCAACATCTGGAGCCTGGGCGAAGAGTGCTTAAAACGCTTAGGTATCACTGCCGAGCAATACAATGCACCTGATTTTAATGTACTACGTACCTTAGGCTTTAGCCGCAAACAGATCAACGAAGCCAATGAGTATATCTGCGGCACCATGACGCTTGAAGGTGCGCCTTATTTAAAAGAAGAACATTACCCGATATTTGACTGCGCCAACAAATGCGGTGCAAAAGGCGAGCGTTATATCCACGCGCATGGCCATATCAAAATGATGGCAGCCGCACAACCTTTCTTGTCAGGTGCTATTTCAAAAACAATCAATTTGCCAAATGAAGCTAAGGTTGATGAGATCAAGGATTGTTACGAATTATCATGGCAATTAGGCTTAAAAGCCAATGCGCTTTACCGCGATGGTTGTAAATTATCGCAACCATTATCTACCAAATCCGACGCTAAAGAAGAAGCAGAAGAAAAATTAGAGACTGTTGAAGAAGTATTAGGCGAAGCGGCCAATGTGAAACTAAGTGACCTAACACCTGAGCAGGTTATAGAAGCCGCAATGGCGATTATGGAGCGCTCAAAAGACACCAGCTTTATGCGCCAGCTGTCACGTGTAGTACAAAAGAAGAGCTTACCATATAAACGCCGTGGTTTCACCCAAAAAGCGACTATCGACGGTCAAACCGTATTTGTTCGCACAGGAGAGTATGAGGATGGTACTTTAGGCGAAATATTTGTAGACATGCACAAAGAAGGCGCGACTTTCCGCTCGCTGATGAACTGTTTTGCTATCGCGGTATCCGTAGGTCTGCAATACGGTGTACCATTAGAAGAGTATGTAGAGAAATTCACCTTCACCCGCTTTGAACCTGCCGGTATGGTGATGGGGCACCCGAATATCAAAAGCTCAACCTCAATCATCGACTTTATATTCCGATTATTAGGATACGAATACCAAAACCGAACTGACCTGGTACATATAATTACCGAGCAAAACGCGGTAACGGGCAATCCTCAAATGCAGGACAGTGATGTTAACCCCGATGAAACTAACGTTTATGCCCCGGTAAAAAACGATAGCGGCGTAACCAAAAAACAAGCCATGACCGTTGACCTAAGCATGGGCGTACAAAGCGACGCGCCAAGTTGTAATGTTTGCGGGCATACCACCATAAGGTCGGGTACTTGTTACAAATGTTTAAACTGCGGTAACTCTATGGGTTGCAGCTAATCACGAATCCCTCAACTAATATTCAGGTCTCAACCACCTGGATATAGTGTTCAGTTTATATGTTAATTATTTGAGCCCTGCCCGGTTGCCATCGGAGCAGGGCTTTTTTGAAGGACTGTTGCAAACTGTCTTCATCCAAAGTTTCAGTCACAGACTGAAACCAGTAAATAAAAATATAATGGCCTGGCTTCAGTTTATAACTGAAGCCCACAGATAAAGAAAGTTTGTAACTTTCTTACCTTTGCACCCATGTTCGAAGTAATTCTTAAAAAAGGTAAAGAAAAAGCGGTATTGCAACGCCATCCTTGGGTATTCTCCGGCGCTATTGAGCGTGTAAAGGGCAGCCCGGAAAACGGCGACATTGTAAAGTTATTAAATGCCAAAGGTGATTTTATGGCCTATGGTTTTTATAACGATCAATCGCGCGTAGCTTTGCGTTTGCTGGAATGGGACGAGAATACCGTGATAGATGATACCTGGTTCCGCGAAAAAGTGGGCGTGGCTGTAAAAAGCCGTGCCGATATTTTAGCCGATGGCACTACGAACACCTGCCGACTGATCTTCAGCGAATCGGATTATTTACCGGGCTTGATTGTTGATAAATACAATAACCATTTAGCCGTGCAGATCCTTACCTCGGGTATTGAAAAGGTAATGCCTGTTATTATTGATGAACTGAATAATCTGTTAAAACCCGAAAGCATCTTCGATAAAAGTGATGCATCATCGCGCGAGCACGAAGGTTTACAAACCTCAAACGTGTCGCTGACTTTAAACAGTCCGCCGGAAAATGTGGAGGTTAAGGAAAACAGCATCATCTATAACATCAACATCGCCGAAGGCCAAAAGTCGGGCTTTTACTGCGATCAGCGCGATAACCGTAAAATAGTGGCAAGCTATGCCAAAGGGAAAAAGGTATTGGATTGCTTTAGCTACACCGGCGGTTTCACCTTAAACAGTTTGCATAACGGTGCATCATCAGTTACCAGTGTGGATAGCTCAGCCCTGGCTATTGAAACGCTGCGCGAAAATATCAAATTAAATAAGCTCGATGCTGCGAAGCACATCGCCATACAATCCGATGTAAACAAGCAACTAAGGGCTTTCAGGGAGCAGGAAGAAAAGTTTGATATTATTGTGCTTGATCCTCCTAAGTATGCGCCATCACGCTCGGCGTTAGACAGAGCCTCACGTGCTTATAAAGATCTGAATAGGTTAGCGATGCTATTACTTAACGATGGCGGCTTACTAGCCACCTATTCCTGCTCAGGCGCCATGAATATGGAAACCTTTAAACAGGTACTGGCCTGGGCTGCATTAGATGCTGGCAAGCAGGTACAATTTATCTACCAGTTTTGCCAACCCGAAGATCATCCGGTAAGGGCGTCATTTCCTGAAGGAGAGTATTTGAAGGGACTGTTGTGCAGGGTCTGGTAAGAATCTAAAAGTAAGAGTCAGGAATCAAGATAACTGCGAAAAAGATATTATAAAAAAGAGCCGGTAAACTAATTACCGGCTCTTTTTTGTCTTGATTCCTGACTCTTACTTTTAGATTCTCAATTGAACTTCACATTGCCATAGCTCGAATTAATGGCTATCGTTCTACCACTATTGGCTCTGCCTATATAACCTTTATAGCTTTTGGTTGAGTGGAAGCCTTTTTCACCATCATCGGGTGTTTTAGCGGTTACGGTAAATGCATGCTCGCCATAATTAAAATCACCGTAGCGGGTTACTATTGCAAAGTCGGCATTTTCGTCGCCACTAAGGCCAATATCTATGTTGGAGTACGATGAAGATATGTCCAAACTCTTTACTGTTCTATCCAGGTCGCCAATTTGTAAACCACCGCCATATCTCAAGTTTATAGTTGCCGAGGTATGCAATTTGCCTATTTTAACCGGGCTATAACTTACATCTGCCGTAAGCGCATTTACCGATCCAACCGTAAGATCACCGTAAGAAAGCTGGATGGTGCAATTATTTAAATTTTCTATGTTGGCATTACCGTATTTTACTCTTAGCGTGCTCTCATTGGTTAATGATCTGGCCTTAAGGCTACCATAAGAGCTATTTATCGTTACTTTACCATCCAGGTCCGGCAAATAAACACCTCCGTAACGATTATCAATTACCAGTTCGTTTTTTGCAGGCATATAAACGGTATAATTGATCTCCATTTTCCTGCTTGAGCCACCCTGGAATACCGAATACCACGAACTTTTCACTTCACCGATAATAGTCCTAAAACTGATTAACGATCCGTTTTTAGCATCGCTAATGTTCACATTATCCAGTAATTTCTGTGTGGCATCATCACTTCCGGCCGAAACCTTTATTTGCACATCCACCTTAACCTCGTTCCTGTTCCATGTGTTAACCGTAACGTTGCCATACTTATTTTCTATCGATAGTATATCATTTGCGTCAGCAGGGTAGGTTTTGCTATAATTTTTAACCCGGTCGTCATCATCACCGGTAGTGGTTGTTGTAATGGTATTAACACCCGCGTTGTTAACAATAACATTTACCTGCGGGGCAATATCATCTATATCGGCATCAACGTCTACATTAATGTTTTTTACTGCAGCCATTACCTGTGCATTGGCTTGTACGCTTAATTTTTTTAGCTGTGCATTTAACTTATGCAGTTTTACTTTAATAACTTTTGTATTTATAGTGGTTGATGTATTGGTTGACACCATTACCGGTTCCACATTAATATCCACTGGAGCAACAGGCGCCACCACCGAATCTGTTGGCGCAATTGCCTTAACCGGAGTTTGGGCAAGGCTTGTTAAGCTTATGGCGAAGCAAGCGGCAACTATTACAATTGCGGAATTAAATATTTTTGGTTTCATTTTTTTGATCTTTTTTATCTTGGTTATATTGCTCAATCGCGTTCAATTGTTGGTTAAGCACTTCTGTTTGTATTTGTAAGTTTTGTATCATCGCCCGCAAAACAAGCTCCTGGTTGGGGCTGTTGGCTAAATCGCTATTCAATTTTTTATAAGTCGAATCCATTTGCGCTATTTCCTTGCTAAACTCCTGGTATAAAGCCGGGTCGCTTTTAGCAATTTGTTTAAGCTCGGTACGCTTAGTTTCCACAAGTGATGCATAGTGCATTTGTTGTTTGGCATATTCCGGGTTAATATCCGCCAGGTCAACGCCTCTCTTTTCTATACTCTTTAAAAATACTATAAAGCTTATCCCCATTACCAATATTACGGTAGCCGCCACACGCAGCACAAAGCCAATGGTGAATGTTTTGGCTTCACGCTTTTTTAGCTCTTCGGGTAATTGCTTTTCAATCTCCGCCCATAAGCCCGCTCTTGGTTCAAGGTCATCAAATTCCTCTCGGTTCGCCCTGATAAAATCTTCTAGTCGCTTGCTCATTGTGTTATCCCTTTCCTTTTTAATATCTCTGCTAATTTTCTTTTTGCCCTCAAAAACTGTGTTCTCGAGGTATTTTCTGTAATGTTTAAAACCTGGCCTATTTCTTCGTGGTCGTAACCCTCTAATAAATACAACGACAATACCACCCGGTAGCCATCCGGCAATTCTTTCATAGCATCCTTAACCTGGGCTACTTTAAACAAGGTTTCTTCGTCGCTTTCAACCTCTTCATCCGGTATATTGTCCAGTTGTTCGCCGTCAATATCAACCAAATCCATTTTGCGTTTCCGTAAAAAATTTATGGACCGGTTTACCACAATTTGCTTAAGCCAAAGGCCAAATGTGGTTTCCTGCCTAAAATCTTTCAGCTTATTAAAAGCATCCAAAAACGATTCTTGTAATACATCTTCAGCCTCGGCAATATTGCCCACTATCCTAAAGGCGACGTTTAACATCGCTTTAGAATATAACTTGTACAGCTCGTAGCAGGCTTTTTTACTTCCCTGCTTACACTCAACCACCAGGTCGTAATGCTTATCAATGTATACGGATTCCAAATTTTGCAGCTTTCATATAACAAGACACAGCGTTTTTTAGAACGTTGCATGAAGATAAGATTATTTTATATTTTGATAGAAAGAGGCTTAAGAAGAGAAATGGATTTGGTTAATTGGGCGTTCCCGCTGATAGAAGCGGGGAGGCTATCCCTGCATGCCGGTAGGCGGGCGCTCATACTACACAGGGCATTAACCACGGACCGGTACCCGCTACTATCCTTAACGCGAGAAATTTTTCGCCGCCCTCTTTTCACCAAAGGCGAAGAGAGGGTCGACCAGCGAAGCGTAGTCGGGGTGAGTAGTCTGCGTTAATGCACTAGCGTTTTGACTCACCCGGTTTTCGCTCAGCCGCTCAACCTACCCTCTCTCCCGCAAGCGGTAAAGAGGGTTAAAAAGCCTTTTCTTTTCCCCCTCTTTCCGCCACAGGCGAAGAGAGGGGCGACCAGCGTAGCGTAAGTCGGGGTGAGTCAACTCGGCGTAATGCTACCCTATAAACTCATCAATAGCCTTAACCGCATTTTCATACCGATCGTCACCCGTTCCGGAGATCAACACATAACGTGCGTCCAAAGCTTGTAATTCTTTTGACCAAACGCTCATAAAATGCTCCCGCATATGCGGAAAATCCCGCAATGGATCCTCCTCCCAGGGTAAGTCAATATCTAATAACAGGTAAAGATCATAAGAGTGTTTGGGCAGTTCATCCAAAACCTCCTGTGGCGTACGACCAAAGGTATAATCGCTCCAGATTTTCACGGTAATAAACGTTGTATCGCAAATAAGCAGCCCATTGGCCAACGGCAACATCTCAGCCTCCAGGGCCAGTTGACCGTAAAACATATTGATCTCGTCCTGCCAGGTGCAGGGTTCGGTTAGCTTGGCGCAATAATCGCGGGCGAACTCAGGCACCCAAATGGTATGATAATGCTCCGCCAAATAAGCCGACATGGTTGACTTCCCCGTCGACTCCGGCCCTACAACAGCAATTTTTGGTATAGCCATTATTTAACTTTTGAGGATAACCAGCTATTGCGGAAATCCTGTTGTTCTTTGCTTAATGTTTTGCCTGCTTTTTCAAAAGTAACCACTTCAAAGTATGGGTTTTCTTCTAAGGTTATCGTAGCGGTATGCGCGCCGGTGCGGTTTTTATAATCAACCACTATTTTATCGCCAATGTTTTTGGAGGCAACAACATCATTAAATGATTTTATATCAGTAATAACTGTACCATCTGCCTTCAAAATAATATCACCTGCATCTAAGCCTGCTTTATAAATAGGTGAGCCGGCCAAGGTTGTCGACTGCAATGTAAGTCCTTCGGCAGAAGTTACACTTGCTGCACCAGCTCTTCTCCGCCCATAGCCATAACCCAACGGACCAGCCCATGCTTTACCCGGAGCGGCTTTTTGTAATATCAAGCCTGCTTTAGCCAGTAATGCTTCGTAGTTGTTTTTTTCTACTCCGTAGATGTAACGGGTAAAAAAGTCATCTGCAAATTTAGGGTTGGTAAGCTTCCCCAATATTTTTTGCAGATCAGGGATGGTATAAGGTCTTTGTACTTTGCCAACAGCAAGCCAAACAGCTTTCATATAATCGTCAAGCGTCAGGTTAAACTCGCTGCGCAAACGCAGGTCAAGTGCTACTGCGGTAGCGCCGCCGTAGTAATAATAAGTAAGATAAGTATTGTTACTGTTAACAGGGTCTATCGATACTCCATTATCCGCATATACTGCGTAACGACTCATTTGTGTTTGCGAATATTTTGCAGCAGCCGGTGAGTTTAATACAGAATTGATTAAGCCCGATAAAGTTTTCGTGTAATCATCAACACTATGAAAGCCTGCACGCACCAATAGCATTTCGCCATAATATTGGGTAAAGCCTTCGGCAAACCAAAGCTCGCTACTCATGTTGGCATGTGAAAAATCAAACGGTTCTAATGATTTTGGGCGGATGCGCTTTACATTCCAGCTATGGAAATATTCATGTGCGAACGTGCTTAGCTCATCAATTTCGTTACCTGCTATTTGTTTGTCCGTTTCCACAATACAGGTGGAGTTTCGGTGCTCCATCCCATCGCCGGAATTTGACGGATAAACATCATCTAAAAAGGTGTATTCGCCATAGTCATATGATGGCAGCTCGCCGTAAACAGCCTTTTCTTCCAGTACAACCTTTTGCACCATTTTGCCAAAGTTGTCAATAGTTTCCTGGCTATCGTCGGAGTGTGCCACTAAGTTTATTTTTTCTGTTTTTCCATCAGTATTTACAACCGGCCAGCTGGTTTCTTTAAAGTTTGAAAGCTCGGTAGGGCTATCAAACAAATATTGCAGGTTTGGTGCCGAGTATATATTAACCCCGTCATGAGGCAATTGCGTAGCTACTTTCCAGCCATAGGTATCCAGGTCATTAAATTCAACTTTTATCGGGCGGGTATCCAGGCCTACGGTCCACATAAAAACTGCCGGAAAGTTTAAATGCGCGTGACTTGGATCAATGCAGGCATAAGTACCATCTGTCCAATCAGCAAATAAAGTGTAACTTATTTTCACCGTTTCGGGGTGGTCCTTTAACGTGTAAACATCGCCTTCAATCTGTTTCAGATCGAGTACATTACCATCCACATCCGTGGCTTTTACATTATATATATTTTTCCCAAATTCATGGGTAGCATATCTACCGGCGGATGACCGGCTCATTTTAAACACTAAAGCGGTACCCGGTGCTTGCGGTAAGGTCATCACAATTTCAGCCTCGTGATGGGCCGCATTGGGGAATGATATAGAATAAAATATTGGTTTTACAGCAGTTTGAGCAAAACTACCGATGGCAAACACCGTTGCAACGAGTATTAAAAACAGCTTTTTCATATTCAGTTAAAAGAAAGCTGAAATTAATATAAAATCGCTAAACGTAAGCTATCAATTTTATTACAGATCAGTTTCAATCAATAATCAGCCCAATCATCTTTTTTTAACATATTTCAATGTCAGTAAATTCATCCCGTTAACACGGTAGCCACTGATATTATTCTGGTAAAGGTTTACCAAATTATCATAATATAAAACCACCACCGGTGATTGTTGCATCATTAAATTATCCATTTGCTGATAAATTGCATACCGGGCGCTATCATTTATTACATGATAGCTTTGGTTATATAGCTCGTCAAATTGCTTATTGTTAAAAGCAGTGTAATTCGGCCCGAAAGGCACTTTATTCTTCGAATAAAAAACTGATAAATAATTTTCGCCATCCGGATAATCCGCATTCCACGATGCGCGGAAGAAGTTAACCCCATTCTTCGCAATCTGTTCCCGCAAACTTGCGCCCTCCATTATTTCCACACGGGTTTTAATACCCGTTTGGTTAAGCTCGCCTTGTATATATTCTATCAGGTCGCGGTAACTGCTTACGGTGTACAGTGTAATTTCGGGCAAGCCCTTGCCATCCGGAAAACCTGCTTCAGCAAGTAATTGCCGCGCTTTTTCAGGGTCATAATTATAACCGATCACTTTCTTATCATCAAACCCCGGCATTCCCTTAGGGATAAACCCGGCATTGCCCGGCGTACACATGCTATTGCGCAAATATTTGATCATACTTTGCCTGTCGATAGCGTAATTAATGGCCTGCCGTATCTTCAACAATTTTAACGGTGAGTTTTTTAATATCTCCAAATTGGTATCTACAATTATTCCCAGGTACTCCGTATTTAAATACGGATGGGTAACCATAATAAATTTCCCTTTGTACTTTTGGGTGATATGCCCGCTTTTTGTCAAAACATCATCGCGATAGCTACCGTTTATCCCGTTAAAAAAATCCAGGTCTTTTTTAATGAAAGCCATAAACGCCGTTTGTTTATCCGGGATAAAGCTGGCCCGCACGGCATCTAAATAAGGTAGCCGATAGCCTGTGCTATCCCTTTCCCAATATCTTTCATTCTTTAAAAACACCAAAACCTCACCCTCTTTCCAGTACTTAAATTTAAACGGACCAGTACCCACAGGGTGGCTCCTGAAATCCTTTCCATAAAAATCAACAACTTCATGCGGCACTACCGAGCAATATGCCGAACTCAACAAACCCAGCATAGGAGGGAATGGCTGTTTTAATCGTATCCTGAGAGTGCTATCGTTCAACGCCATAAAGCTTTGCATTCCCGCAACCTTATCACTAAATATCCATGATCCTGATGAACCAACCTTCGCATCTATTAACCGCCTAAAGCTGTAAACAAAATCAGCTACCGTAACCTTTCGCCCACTCCCGTTTTTAAATCGATCATCATCCTGAAAAAACACATCATTCCTTAAATGAAAAATGTATTGTAAACCATCTGCGCTTATTTCCCAGTTTTTGGCAATACAGGGCTTCACCTTTAGGTTATCATCCAACTGTACCAATCCGTTATAAAGCTGGTTATCCATCCAAATGGCATTTTGGTTCCTCGCAAAAGCAGGGTCTAATGATGTAAGATCATCATCAAGGTTGATATTGAAAATAGTTTTATGATTATCGCTACTATTAGTAACACAAGCGGCAACTAAAAGCAGCGAAACAGCCAAAAACCAATTAACCATTTTGTTCATATACTGCTAATATCGTTAAAATGTGGTTGTTCATCTTAACTTAGTAATGTGCTCTATTTATTATTATTTTATAATAAGTAGCTTATTGAAATCATATTGTTTAATATTTATCAATAAATATTCTATAGTTAAAAAAATTTCGCATAACTTAGATTATTGAGTTTTTTGTTTTTCCTAAGAAATAAAAACTATTGTGAAACAGTCTAAACCTCTATTATTTATAGCATTTTTTGCAATATTTTTTTATTGCAACTCATATAGTTTTGCCCAAACTAAACCTGTACCGGCAAATAGCCAACGCAAAGATTTTTATCTTCTATTAAAAGAAGCTGACCTTAAGTTTACCTTCCCATCAGGATTTAAGGAGATTAAGGCAATAAACAACGACTATTTTTCTTTTGATTTCGCGCTGGAAGAACCGCAACATAATTGCGAAGTGTGGTTAATGGTTAGATCACAAAAACAAAATTGGCTGAGCTATGAAAATGCCCAGAATAACAAAAAAACTGAACTTGCCAATCCCGACTCCATGTATGTAGATATTGGCAAAGCTTATGCCATAGGACTAACAGGCAGTCAAAACTTTATGGTGCGTAATATCCCTGCGGATGTACTCGCAGAATATAATGCGGATGCAGGCAAATCATATTTATTAAACCTGCGCGATATGCAGGTAATTCATCATTACAAATATGCTTTGATCGTTTCCCTGCAAAAAAATCATACCGGAACACTGATCGCCATCTTTTTTACCAATTACAAAGACCCTGATTTTTACCGCGATGTGAACTGCGTTAGTCATTCTTTTAAATTCACTCCCTGACACTTCGGATTTTGTTAATAAGTTAACATAATTGCATTCGCATTTCAGCCCCAATATTTTATTTTTGTAGGAAGAGGTAAAAGCTCCACTTATTGAAGCTTACCCTCTTTCCGCCGCGGGCGAAGAGAGGGTCGACCAGCGCAGCGCAGTCGGGGTGAGTCAACTCAACGAGCATACCTACACGCAAGTAATCTAATTACTTGATACTAAATACTTGATACTTAAAAATGGCAGAAGTAAATTACGATGATGATAGTATACGGTCGTTAGACTGGAAAGAGCATATCCGTTTACGCCCCGGCATGTATATTGGCAAGCTGGGCGATGGATCGGCTTATGATGATGGCGTTTACGTTTTGCTGAAAGAAATTGTAGATAACTCCATAGATGAGTTTGTGATGGGCGCAGGCCGGTCTATTGAGATCAGCATGAGTGATCATAAGGTGGCGGTGCGCGATTACGGCCGTGGCATCCCACTGGGTAAAGTGATTGATTGCGTATCTAAAATAAATACCGGTGGTAAATACGATAGCAAAGCTTTCCAAAAATCGGTAGGCTTAAACGGTGTGGGTACCAAAGCGGTAAACGCTTTATCTAATAGCTTTACCGTACAATCCTATCGTGATGGCCGTACCAAAATTGCTGAATTTGCCAAAGGCGAATTAATTCGCGATGAAGCCGAAAAAGAAACATCGCAACGGAATGGTACCGCCATTAACTTTTTACCTGATGATACCATCTTCAGGCATTACCGCTTTATACCGGAGTTTGTAGAGAATATGATCTGGAACTACGTGTTCCTGAATGCCGGGTTAACCATCAATTTTAACGGTCAGAAGTATTTATCAGAACGCGGCCTTTATGACCTGCTGAATAAAAATACCGATGTAGAAAATATCCGCTATCCTATCATTCACCTAAAAGGTGAGGATATTGAGATAGCCATGACCCACGGCCAGCAATACGGTGAAGAATATTATTCATTCGTTAACGGGCAGCATACCACACAGGGCGGTACACACCAGGCTGCTTTCCGCGAGGCGGTGGTAAAAACCATCCGTGAGTTTTATAAAAAGGAATTTGATGCTTCGGATGTACGCGCGTCCATTGTTGCCGCCATCGCTATAAAAGTACAGGAACCTGTATTTGAGTCACAAACCAAAACCAAATTGGGCTCGCAAAACGTTGGGCCTGAGGGGCCTTCTGTCCGTGGATTTATCAATGATTTTGTCAAAAAAGAACTTGACAATTATCTTCACAAAAACCCTGCAGCGGCCGATGCATTACTTAAACGCATTATGCAATCGGAGCGGGAACGCAAGGATATTGCAGGCATAAAGAAACTGGCTAACGAACGCGCCAAAAAAGCATCATTACATAACCGCAAACTGCGCGACTGCAAGCTGCATTTTGAGGATACCCACGAACGCAAGCAGGATACCACCCTATTCATCACCGAAGGTGACTCGGCCAGTGGTTCTATCACCAAATCGCGTGATGTGCAAACACAGGCCGTATTCAGTCTGAAGGGAAAGCCACTAAACTGCTATGGACTAACCAAAAAAGTAGTTTACGAAAACGAGGAATTTAACCTGCTGCAACACGCTTTAAATATTGAAGATGGGTTAGATGGCCTACGCTACAACAATATTGTAATAGCAACAGATGCCGATGTGGACGGTATGCACATCCGCTTGCTGTTAATGACCTTCTTCCTGCAGTTTTTCCCGGATCTGGTAAAGGCCGGGCACGTATTCATACTACAAACCCCACTATTCCGTGTACGTAATAAAAAGGAAACTATTTATTGCTACAGTGATGACGAGCGCCGCAATGCCATAGCCAAGTTGGGCACCAAACCCGAAATAACCCGATTTAAAGGTTTGGGTGAGATTTCGCCCGAAGAATTCGGTTTATTCATCGGAAAAGATATCCGCCTTGACCCGGTTATACTGAAAGACGCCAACATCAAAGGCTTGCTGGAATACTTTATGGGCAAAAACACACCAACCCGCCAACAACACATTGTAAATAACCTGCGCGTTGAAAAGGATGATGAAAGTATCAATCCATTAGTAGCTGAAGATATGGAAAGTGTTACACTGGATGTAGCGGTATAGTTTTTGAAGCATCATATTCAGTTCCCCCTTGCAGGGATGAAGTGGGAGAGATTGGTAGTCATCATTGCTTAATATATTCGTAAATTTTACTATTACTAATAGATTTTTGTTTAGCAATGTAAGAGTCATTAACTTATAAGGAATTGATAAATGAGTAAAATTAAAGTTGATAATACCGAAATATCGGTAATTACTGAAAATGGCAAGGATTTTATCTGTTTAACAGACATGATGAAATCTAAAGATGGGGATTTTTTTCTTACAGATTGGCTTAGAAATAAAAACACACTTGACTATATATCGGTTTGGGAACGCTTAAATAATCCTAATTTTAATTATGGCGAATTCGCCTTAATTACAGCTGGGGCGGGTCGTAACTCGTTTAAGGTTAGCGTTAAGGACTTAACCGAAAAGTGTAATATTAAAGGTATTACTTCTAAAGCTGGTAGATACGGGGGGACTTATGGGCATAAGGACATAGCGTTTCATTTCGGTATGTGGATTAGTGCAGAATTTCAACTTCTACTGGTAACAGAATATCAAAGGTTAAAAGAGGAAGAAACTAAACGATTAAATTCTGAATGGGATTATAGACGTTTTTTAAGCAAGGCAAATTACTCGATACATACTGATGCGGTTAAAAATCATGTTATACCGTCGCTGAATGTAGAAAAAGACAAAGAGTGGATTGTATATGCTAACGAGGCTGATCTTTTAAGCGTAGCGGTGTTTGGATATACGGCAAAACAATGGAAAGAAGCAAATCCGAAACTTCATTTACAAGGATTAAATATGAGGGATATTGCAGATGCTCACCAACTTTTAGTATTATCTAATTTAGAGGGATATAATGCTATTTTAATAGAAAAGAAGTTTGATAAATACCAACGTCTAATAGAATTAAGAAAAGCCGCTGTATCGCAATTGCAATCGTTAAGAAAGTCAATATATACTGAGGATAAAATAAAGAGTCCTTATTTACCCGAAAAAATAAAACAAGACAACTCTTTCGGAAATATTTTAGGGCCTGGCAAACCTGATAAAGATTAATAATATAATTAGAAAAGTCGATAGAAAGCAAAGTATTTATGTCACTTTAAATTTATTAATTAAATTTTTACCTATCTTGTATCCCCCACATTTTTACGGGGATATATAAATGGTAAATCACGAAATAAAAATAGCTTTTCAGGAGTACGATAACCTGCACGAGCTTAATACATCCGACAAACACCTCTGTCTTGAAAGCGTTAAAGCGCTAAAAAATTCACACTCTCCATACTCAAAATTTAGGGTTGGTGTAGCTATGCAGCTGCAAAGCGGTAAAATAATACATGCCAGTAACCAGGAAAACGTAGCCTATCCATCAGGCCTATGTGCGGAGCGTGTCGCATTATTTTATTGGGGTGCCAACCATCCCGACGATCCGATCGTTACGATGGCGATTACCGCACATTCTGATGAGTTCGCGATCACTAAGCCAATTACCTCATGTGGCTCATGCCTGCAAGTTTTAGCCGAATACGAAAAAAAGCAGGATCAACAGATCAATATTATTCTTTATTGCCAGCAAGGCCCCATCTGGAAAATAAAAGGCATACAAAACCAGCTGCCGTTCTTATTTTTTGAAGACAGGCTGATCACACAATAAGTCCGGCATTTAGAATGCCAGCGGACCACGGTCGCTTCCAAATGGAAATTTGGATCGGCCATGCCAATGGTCACACAATGAGTGCGACAAGTGGTTGCTTTTAATGTGATTTTGAGGCATTAACACTTCTGGCTTGATAGCTTCAGTCTTATCCGGCTGATTAACTACAGTAGATTTCTTTTTCATAGCGATTTCTCCTGGTTTATCTTTTTATTGCAATTGGGGTTTGCAAATTGGTTACACTAAGTTAAACACAAAATCGCTAATTTACAAGTGTTTTATGAAAGTTTTTTTAACAATACAAAACACATATGCCCACTATATTTTGAGGGCAAAATTTACTTTATAGTATCCTTTTTCGCATTCAGTGGTGGCCCCAAACTAATTGGTTTAACACCTGTTGAATCCTTCTTAGCATTTATCACAGCAGGCTTAATAACCGGTGTTTGTTTAGTGGTACTATCTGCTTTACTATTTGTTCCGGGTAAACCATTTTGTAAGCCTCCGGGTTGCTTATTCAATACACTATCTGCCGCTGTCTTTACACCCGGCAAAGCTTTGCCTACACCCTTATCTTTACCTGAATACATTTTCTTAGGGCGAGGTACCCCGGCAATATGCTTGGTAGTGGTATCGCGCAACTTATTGTATGATGGCAGTACCGACTCTTTAGATATTGGCCTGTCCTTCGGTTTCCATATAAAGCCTTTTAATATTTTTTCATCATCCTTAACCTTTTCAATAGGTATATAACGATGGTCTGGTTTGGTTAAAAAGGCAAGGTCGGTTACCTCGTTATTCTTTAAATTTAACCGCATCCTACTTGCGAATGACCGTTGCATATCTGTAACCAAATGGGTTGTACTGTCGTGCACAAAATATATACACTCTACATTACCATCAAAAAAAACACGGCTTAATTTATTATCCTTAAAAAAGCCACGCATTTTCTTTCCGCCAACCTGGTTAAAATGCGTGGAATCGTTTTTCTCAATATTTACAATAAAAGCATTTGGAAACATATCCATCTTATCCAGTTTTTTGTTTTTCATGATGAGGTTGATGGTATCGCCTGATAGTTGCGAACCCTGCGTCCATATCATTGGCTTCGTATAACATCGTATGGTGGAGTCGCTGTTACTGTAAAACATCGAATCTGCCTTTGCCTGCAAGTCCGACTTAAATATCTTCGCGCTGTGGAAGGCATACAATATCCTTATCCTCGCGGTATCCTTCAATACTATTTTCCGGTCTAAAAATGTGGAATCTACTTTAACAACCTTTTTGCTTTTAGCTATAATCTGGTCTTTCTTCGGCTTCACCTGTACTGTCGGCTTGGGTTTCGGGCGCCCAAAGTAATCCCGGTGATGATAGCTGGTATCCCTTGCAATTTTGGGTGCTTCTATACTCAAAAACTTAGGGGCAACCTTATAAACAATGGATGGAGTTTTTTTAATCGTGGTGTCTCTGATATGCGACAATCGTTCCTGCTCCTGCAGCACAATAAGTTCTTTATATGTCAATATTCGTGTCTCAATCGTATCTGCCGACATATAAACCGAGTCTTTTTTTACCTTGCTCGTATCTTTGGGAATAACCGGCGGCTTGCTCGTTACAATTTCGTTAGTATCTAACTTACCCTTTTGCAAGTTTTTTATGCCCGATTTTATTTTACCCAGATCTGGCATACTTATTTTTTTGCTTTGTGCCGATAATATTTTCCCGGCTGAATCCGCATTCATTTTGTTCGGCATCTTTTTGCTGAATGAATCAATAACCGGCATGGTTAATTTGCTATTTACCTGGCTAATTAATTGTTGCTGCCCTGGTAATTTCCCAATATCAGCTTTAGTTTTATTATCGGTTAATTGCTTTTTATCCCCTTTTTTAGTTTGAAGCGGTGGTGGCACCGCTTTTGAAGTATCCTTTTTAGTCGAATCTGCATTTTCGGTAACCAAAATCACGTATGGGTCGCGGGTAACTATCGCCAGGTCATTCTTCTTAAAATAAGTACCCAATCCACCCTTAATCGTTATTTTTTGCTCATCATCATTAAAAGTAACATGTTTAACAGATCGCCCATAGCCTTTCAGCCTGTCATAAAACAAAGTATCGCCGGTTAGTGATTTGGTACCCTGTTTATATAAGTTATTCTTGGTGAATAGCGCCTGCTCAACTATGGTATTGTAAGTGCCGTTATCCGTTAAAAGAGTATCCTTATCCTTGGTGCCATAAATGCGGGTTGGCCCATAAAAATAATTTATACGTGTTTGCGAGTTATAGCGCATGGTATCGGTATAAATCAATGCGTCATTAGTAGTACAAACCACATTATACCTGAAATAAGCATCATGCGTACCTGCAAAATAATAACCGTTCTGGCTTACCAGCGTATTGGTTTTACTCACCAGCTTACCACCGTTGGTATAGGTACCAATGCGGGTAGCTGTATTATAATTGAAAAAATTGGTGGTTAAGGTTGCTTCCTTATCAACCATTTTCACGTTATCGGTTAATATAGCTATCTTGGTATTTCCGTTGTAGTTAAGTTTATCCGAGTAAATATTCAGTGTATCGCCCTGGTTAATAGCTACGTGGCCAAAGGCATCAAAAGCGTTGGCGCTTTGATAAAAGTAGGCGCTATCCGAACTCATGCGGGTGCGGTCCTGGGTCCAGATGCCATTATATACCTTAATCACATCCAAGCCACTGATCTTGTCATGCTGGCTTTTAGTAGATGAAATTAAATTTACTTTTGATGCTTTTTTTTGGGCGATAACATTCCCCGCCACCAGTAGTAATAAAAAAATTATAACGTATTTACTCACAATGGCAAAATTAGTTTTTTGTTGGGGTTATTAAATTAATAATTTTGATGAATGCTGCCGGTTAAACAATTTACTGATTTTATTGAACAAAACAAACTGTTCAAACCTGCCTGCAAAGTGCTTGCCGCGGTTAGTGGCGGCATGGATTCTGTTTTAATGGCGCACCTGTTAAAAGCGGCCGGGTATAATTTTAGCATTGCTCATTGTAACTTTCAGCTGCGCGGCGATGATGCCATTGTCGACCAGGAATTTTGCAAAAACCTTGCTCAGCAACTCGGCGTGTCGTTTTACACCATCAACTTTAATACCGCCGATTACGCCGCCAACCACAAGGTTTCCATCCAAATGGCGGCCCGCGATTTACGATACCAGTGGTTTCAACAGATTAAGCAACAGCATGGTTATGATACTATTGCGCTCGCGCATCATCAAAACGACACGATTGAAACTATATTGTTAAACCTTACCCGCGGCACAGGCATAGCTGGCTTACATGGCATCCTGCCCAAAAACGGCGACCTGGTGAGGCCTCTATTATTCCTGAACCGGGAGGATATTCAACAGTTAATTCAGCAAAACGGTCTGCAATATGTGGAAGATAGCTCCAATTCATCTGTAAAATATGCTCGCAATAAAATTCGTCACGAGGTTATTCCTAAGCTTAAGGAACTAAATCCCGGTTTAGAAAAAACATTCGAAAATAACTTGCAACATTTCAGAGAAATGGAAACGCTGCTGGAATTAAAGCTATCTGAATTAAAAAAAGAGCTGCTTATTCAACAAGAGGATGAAATTCATCTGTCATTGGAAGCCGTGAAAAAATTAGAGCCTAAGCGACTGCTGCTATTTAACCTGCTGCAACCTTATGGTTTTAATGAAACAACGATTGATGATCTAATCGCTTCGCTGGATAAACATTCAGGCAGGGTTTTTGAAAGTTTAGGTTACAGGCTAATCCTCGACAGGGAAAACATCATCCTCGTCAAAAAAACAGATCACCCGGCTGAAATAACCATTAATCCAAATAACCATGTGGTTAATTATAATAACTACAAAATAACCTTGCTGCATGATGACAGTCCGCTTATTGTAAAAGACAACCCTTTAGCTGTAAGTATTGATACTGATTTGTTGGTTTATCCGCTAACCATCCGTGCCTGGCAGCAAAGCGATTATTTTTACCCGCTGGGGATGAAAACGAAAAAAAAGTTAAGTGATTATTTCATCGACCAAAAAATACCGGTGCACCAAAAAACACAGATACCTTTGCTGATAAACGGAAATGGCGACATCATTTGGCTTGCTGGTTATCGCAGCAGCGAACATTACAAAGTGAGCAAAAACACTAAAAAAGTTACTATATTCGAATTAATTAAAACATGAGCGATAAACCCGATTTTATTGAAAAACAATACCTGGGCAGGGAGTTTATCCCTATTACCATACGCTTGGTAATGTCGATGTTTTGTTTTGCGGCCTACTTTTTTACCGATCAGCGGTCTAATGCTTTATTGGTGGTGGTAGGTTTTGCCATTTTGGTTATTTCTATCATTATGGGCTTTCTGTTGCATTTCCGCACCCGCGTTATTAATAAAAGTATTTTGCTTGATGGTTTGTGGACCACCCGCCTGGTAAAAATCGACCTGAACAGTATTGTTAAAGCAGAAAAAGGCGAATATAGCCGCTACCTGTTTAATAACCCGGTTTATAACCTGCACAGCAAAGGAACCATCCGCTTTTATACCGGCGGCAAAGAAGCTATACACTTAACAGACCGGGATGGCTTGGTGTATATCATTGGCTCACAACACCCTACCGAGTTTTTAAGAGCCATACTTGCTGAAATGAAAAGCCGCCCTTAAGTATTATAATATTTCTTAATTCAAAAACCGTTTAAACAATACTTTCGTAAGTACCTGCAATAACAATTGTAGTATTTATGAACGAGGGATTAAATTTCAAGATAAAAGCTATTGCGGCCAATATCCGGAACAAAAGAGAATACCGTAATTACACACAAGAGTATTTGGCTGCAAAACTGGCTATCTCGCAAAATGCATACAGTAAAATTGAGCTTGGATATACTAAAATAACCGTTGAACGACTTTTTCAGATAGCGGAAGTTTTAGGGTTCGAAGTAACTGAATTGATCGATACCAAACCCCAGGGGGCACCTCATATGGCCAAAGTAAGCTAACAATAATATCTTTGCAGATATTATTGAATGATGAGTAACTCCAAAATAATTGATAAAACCGTTCAGTTTGTACGTACCACTCTCCAAAATGCCGAGGGTGGGCACGATTGGTGGCACATACACCGCGTACACACCAACGCGAAACTAATTGCCGCTACTGAGAATTGCGACCTGCTTACGGTTGAGCTAGCTGCCCTTTTGCATGATATTGCCGACAGCAAATTCCACAATGGTGATGAGGAAATTGGCCCTGCAACTGCCGGAAACTTCCTTCACAGTATAAATGCCGATGAGCATGTTATCGTTCATGTTCAACAAATCATACGCCATATATCCTTCAAATCAGGTTTTGATAAATTAAGCTTTCAATCAACCGAACTCAGTATTGTACAGGATGCCGACCGGCTTGATGCCCTTGGCGCAATAGGCATTGCCCGCGCATTTAGCTATGGTGGCTTTAAAGGCCGTGAAATATATAATCCCGAAATAAAATCCAACCTTAATATGAGTAAAGAGGAATATAAAAATACTACCGCGCCCAGCATTAACCATTTTTATGAAAAACTACTTTTGCTGAAAAATAAGATGAACACCGCTACCGGTAAAAAACTTGCCGAACAACGCCACGCGTTTATGGAAACTTATTTACAACAGTTTTTTATGGAATGCGGTAGCATGAGTTAAACAAAACTTTACACTGTATTTAAATTGTAAAACTTAAATTTGCGAATTGATAGCCCATAATTGATTTAATTATGAATGTAAGCACTGAACTAAAGCTGACAGACAAAAAAATCAATCCAACTGCAATGCGCATTTTGGTACTGGAATCGCTATTGAAACAAAAATCCGCCGCGAGCTTAACTGATATTGAAAAAAGCCTGCAACCGGCCGATAGAATTACCATATACCGCACATTAAAAACTTTTGTTGAAAAGGGATTAATACACGTGATAGATGATGGCACCGGTTCACCTAAATATGCCATATGCGCCGCCGGCTGTGATGAAGGGCAACATCATGATTTGCACGTGCATTTTAACTGCATCGTTTGTAAAGAAACTTTTTGCCTGCCAAACAGTAAAATCCCGGAAGTATTATTGCCCGATGATTTTACATCAATAGAAATGAATTTAGTGGTAAAAGGCATTTGCAAACAGTGTAAAAAATAATGCAATCCCATTGCACAATTAAAAAACGTATCTTCGCACAAATATTAAAAAACAAACAAAATGGATACTGGTCCGAGTCGAAGCTCATATCATTTATTACAAAACTCCCGCTAACCAGGTCTGCTCTTTTAAGCTGCCCGGTCACGGGTTATTATTACTATCATGCTTAAGAGAGAAAAATTAAAAGCCGCTTTAGGTAAAAACAACGGTCATCAATCTACAGAGTTCAGCACCGCATCAGCATTAAAAATTAAACAAGTTTCAGGCCAGGGTAAAGAGAATTACCTTTTCGCACTGCAAAGTCACGAGCTTGGCCTTTCGCCGGCAGAGGTAAAAGATCGTTTGCATACTTATGGCTTAAACGAGGTTGCGCATGAAAAAGCACCAAAATGGTATGTGCAATTTTTTGAAGCCTTTTTAAACCCCTTTATTGGTGTATTAGTGGTGTTGTCTATCATCTCCCTAATTACCGACGTAATTATTCAGGCTCCTGCCGACAGGGATTATACTACGGTTATTGTAATATCCATTATGGTGATGCTAAGCGCCATGCTGCGCTTTGTACAGGAATTCCGCAGTAACCAGGCGGCTGAGAAGCTAAAGTCGATGGTTAGGACAACCGCTACCGTTTTGCGCGAGCAAACCGGCAGAGAAGAAATTGACATTAAACAATTGGTTCCCGGGGATATTATTTTGCTCTCAGCGGGGGATATGATCCCTGCGGATGTGCGCATTATGCAGTCGAAGGATTTATTTGTGAGCCAGGCTATGTTAACCGGTGAAGCGTTGCCTGTTGAAAAAACAGAAGCAGCTAATAAAAACGCCGACAAAATTTCGCCACTTGACCTGGATAATGTTTGTTTTATGGGGACCAACGTGGTGAGCGGTACGGCCCACGCGGTGGTGGTAAATACCGGAAGTGAAACTTATTTCGGTTCTCTCTCAAAATCATTGATAGGCAAGCGTGCCGAAACCAGTTTTGACAAAGGTGTAAACAGTGTAAGCTGGTTGCTGATCAGGTTTATGCTGGTAATGGTGCCCCTGGTGTTTTTAATTAACGGATTCACCAAACACGATTGGTTACAGGCATTACTTTTCGGTATATCCATAGCGGTGGGTTTAACACCGGAGATGTTGCCAATGATTGTTACCGCCAACCTGGCTAAGGGCGCGGTTAACATGTCGAAACGTAAGGTGGTGGTTAAACGCTTAAACGCTATACAAAACATTGGCGCAATGGATATTTTATGTACCGATAAAACAGGTACATTAACCATGGACAAGATTGTTTTGGAGCGCCATTTAAATGTTTTTGGCCACGAGGATAATGAGGTAATGAAATGGGCATACCTGAACAGCTATCACCAAACCGGGCTTAAAAACCTGTTGGATTTGGCGGTACTGGAGCACGTAGAACTGCATGACTGCCTTAAAGAAGGTGAAGCTTTTGAGAAGGTGGATGAAATCCCATTTGATTTTCAGCGCAGGCGGATGTCGGTTATCCTCGAAGAAAAAAACCATAAACACCTGCTGATCTGCAAAGGCGCGGTTGAAGAAGTGCTTGATTTGTGCACCCATGCTTTTGATCCGGGTGAAGACAATCAGCTGCAAATAAAAAGCGATGCGATCATCCCTATGGATGAAAAAACCAGGGAAGCTATACTTAAAACATCCCGTAAATTAAACGAGGAAGGTTTAAGGGTATTATTGGTTGCTATTAAACAATACGATGAAAGGCCGCTTACTTATACCGTTGCCGACGAAAGCAACATGATATTAACCGGCTTTGTGGGTTTCCTTGACCCGGCAAAACCATCTGCCAAACCATCTATTGAGGCCCTGCACCGTTTAGGCATCAGCATAAAAGTGCTCACCGGCGATAACGAGGTGGTTACCAAAAAAATCTGTAAAGATGTAGGTATCCCGGTTGTTAATATTTTGCTGGGTAAAGACCTGGAAAACATGAGCGATGAGGAGCTTACCGCCCGCATAGACGATATCAGCATATTGGCGAAGTTAAGTCCGCTACAAAAATCAAGGGTAGTAAAAGTATTACAGGCCAAAGGCCACACCGTTGGTTTTATGGGCGATGGTATTAATGACGCCGCAGCCTTGAGGGATGCTGACGTAGGTATCTCTGTTGATACAGCGGTAGATATTGCCAAAGAGAGCGCCGATATTATTTTGCTGGAGAAAGACCTGATGGTATTGCGTAAAGGCGTTATTTATGGCCGCCGTACGTTTGGTAACATCATTAAATATATTAAAATGACGGCCAGCAGCAACTTTGGCAATATGTTCAGTATGCTGGGTGCCAGCGCGCTGTTGCCATTTTTACCGATGCTGCCTATCCAGATCTTGATCAATAATTTACTGTACGATATTTCGCAGATCTCTATCCCATGGGATAAAATGGACGATGACTATATTGTTAAGCCCCGTAAATGGGATGCTAGCGGCATCAGTAAATTCATGATCTATATCGGCCCTATCAGTTCTATATTTGATTATGCCACCTTCGCGGTATTGTGGTATGTATTTAAGGCAAACTCTACAGCACATGCAGATTTCTTTCAAACCGGTTGGTTTGTGGAGAGCTTACTATCGCAAACGCTGATTGTGCACATGATACGTACCCGTAAGATACCATTTATACAAAGCTGGGCAGCTACCCCGGTAGTGGCGCTTACATCGCTAATTATGCTGATAGGTATTGCATTGCCATTTTCACCTATCGCGTCGGCATTTAAGCTGGTGGCTTTACCGTTAAGCTTTTTCCCATGGTTAATAGGTATTTTATTTTGCTATTGCCTGCTAACACAATTAATAAAAAACTGGTTCATTAATAAATTCAGTCAGTGGCTATAAGCTAAAATCATATACAGTAATTTTTAACCCTAATAATTAGCTTGTTCTTTTTGTAAGACTGTATTATGAATAAGCACAGGCTATTTAAAACAGGAAATTTATTTACACAGAATTCTAATGAAAAATAATAAATTTAGACAAGCCTAAAAAAAATGTTAGATTTGCTTAAATTAAGTTATTCTTTTAAACACTCATTATGAAAAAATATTTAACCTTTATAGCAATCTCATTATTATCAGCACACTATGCACTTGCACAGGACACTGTTAAACAACAGCGCTACAGTCTGCACTTTCAGGAAACTACTATTACGCAGGATAAGCCGCCATTTAGCGCATCATATTCAGGCAAAAACAGCCTGTCAACTTTAGGAGAAACGCAAACATCGATAACAAGTACCTTGTTTGGCGATGTGAGATTATGGAAAGGGGCCGATTTTAATTTTGATCCGGAATTATCGGGCGGAAGTGGCCTAAGCAAAACTACGGGTATAGCGGCTTTTCCCAATGGTGAAACATTTAGGGTTGGCAGCACCGAACCTGCAATTTACATAGCCCGCCTTTACCTGCGCCAAACATTTGAGTGGGGCAAAGAAAAAGATACCATTACCGATGATCAAAACGTAATTGCAGGGTTTAAAAGCAAACGTTACTTCACGATAGCAGCAGGTAAATATGGTTTGGCTGATTTTTTTGATGGCAATAATTTCAGTCATGACCCGCGTATGCAGTTTATGAACTGGGCTTTAATGGATAACGGAGCTTATGACTACGCCGCGAACACCCGTGGTTATGTACTTGGATTGTATACCGAATTAGGCCAACCAGACTGGACGTTGCGTTTTTCGTTCACCATGGTTACAACTACGGCAAATGGTGCGGTGTGGGATGCCAAAGTATTAAAAGCTAACACCCAAAATATTGAATATGAAAGGCGTTATGCTATCGGTGGGCAAAAAGGTACCGTGCGGTTATTGGGTTATTTAAATAATGGAAAATTTGGTAATTACGACGAGGCTATCGCCCAAAACCCAAAAGCGCCAAATGTAGATTCGACACAGGCTTATGGTAGGCACAAGGTAGGATTTGGCATTAGTGGCGATCAATATATTACCAGCGATTTGGGTGTATTTGCCAAAGCAAGCTGGAATGACGGCCATACTGAAACCTGGTTTTTTACCGAGATCGATCGCTCAATAAGCTTTGGCGCTGAATTAAAAGGAACATCATGGAAACGCCCGGATGATGAAATAGGATTAGCTTTTATAGGTGATGGCTTATCGTCAGAACATCGCAACTATTTAGCTGATGGCGGATATGGATTTATTATAGGCGACGGTAAACTAAATTATGCACCTGAAATGGTAGCAGAATTTTATTATAAGATTAACGCTTACCAAAAGAAATTATGGTTAACACCGGATTACCAGTTTATCCTAAACCCTGCCTATAACGCCAGCAGAGGGCCGGTAAATGTGTTTTCGTTAAGGATGCACGTAGAGTTTTAAACTTTCTTTAAAAAGTCCAGTAAATCAGCCATGGCGATAGCGCGGTGGCTGATTTTGTTTTTCTCCGCCAAACTCATCTCAGCAAAAGTTTTGGTATAACCATCCGGTTGGAAAATCGGATCATAACCAAAACCCTGAGTTCCGACGCGCTCATTTCGAATGGTGCCGTTTACTACACCTTCAAAAAAATACTCGTCGCCATTCCATATCAGCGATATAACCGTGCGAAAGTTAGCCTTACGGTTTGTAATGTTTTTTAAAGCGGCAAGTGTTTTATCAATATTCGCGGCATGGTTACCATCCTCGCCGGCATAACGGGCAGAGAATACACCCGGTTCGCCATTTAGCGCTTCAATTTCCAGTCCGCTGTCATCGCCAAAACAATTGATGTGGTATTTATCGTAAATGAACCGGCTCTTTAGCGAAGCATTCTCGCGAAAGGTGGTGCCCGTTTCGTCAATCTCTTCAATACAGCCAATATCGGTCAGATTTAATAATTTTATTTTGCCTTCAATTTTGGCGGCTACTTCTTCCACCTTGTGGGCGTTGTTGGTTGCAAAAACTAACTGATGCATAATAGATAGAGTCAAGATATAAGATTCAAGAATAAAGATAAACTCCGATTATAGCAATTTCATTTGCTCCCAGAACGCTTTTTTATAATCGTTGCTGTCCATCATCTCATCAAAACTAAAACTAAATAACATTGCGCAGTTGCCTTGTGTTTGCTGCTCGTTTAATTTAAGGGAAGAAATATTTTTCGGCCACGCGCTTTTACCCATCAACAGCATTTTTTTAGGGTTGAAAAAACTTGATATAGTTTCATGATCCGCTTCGATGTGATTTGCTGTATTTAAGATCGCTACATCATCCAGCTCAAAACCCAAACGCTTTAAAGTGTTTTGCAGAGCCGTTAAATGCGCATCGGCCATAAAATCAATACCGGGATAGTGAACCGTAATCAGGAAGTTTTTTTTGTTGCCGCCTAAATAATTAAACTCAACTTGTTTCGTTTCAACAACAACTAATGGGGCAATCTGTGGTTCAGGTTGTTCCGCAGCTAAAGCCGGGTGACTATACACTTCCCGGTCCTGATTTAATAAAAATATATCATCCTGCAATATAAAATGCAGCGCTGCTGGATTTTCGGTTTTCACTTTAACAAATTTTAACCAAAAGTAGTTAAACAGTTTCAAGCTTTATCGGCATATTCGCATAATTATAGCTGGCTAAAATTTAAACCCACTATTTTTAATAAATTTTACCGAAATTTGATTTTTTAAGCGGATACTGTCCGCATACTATTTAGCATCAGAAATATACATGAGAAAAATTGGGTTAGCCATCCTGGGGATATGTTTATCAGTATCAATAGCCAGCGCACAAAATAAAGACAGCCTGGCAATGGCAAGTGCTCCAAAGCACACACTTGATAAAATAGCAGCGGTTGTAGGCAATAATATTATTTTACAATCCGATATTGAATTATCATACGCCAATTACCTGGCGCAAGGTGGTGCTCCTAATCAGGACATCAAATGCCAGATACTGCACGGACTATTAGCACAAAAAATATTAGCGCAACAAGCCATAATTGATAGTATTGAGGTTAAGGATGACGAGGTTGACAATGAGGTTGACCGCCGTATGCGTACCATGACCCAAAGGGCTGGTGGCCAGGACAGGCTTGAGCAATTCCTGGGCCGTTCAGTTATCCAATATAAGGATGAGATTCGCCCGGATATTAAAGAAGCATTGGTTGCCGATAAAATGAGGGCCAAAATAACTGAAAAGTTAAACGTTACCCCTCAGGACGTTGAAAACTATTACAATAAAATGCCAAAAGATAGTTTGCCTACATTCAACAAAGAGGTGGAAGTTGGTGTGATCGTTTTTCAACCAAAACTGAATAAAGATGAAAAGTCTTTCTATCGTCAAAAGGCCGAGGACTTACGCACACGTGTGAAAGCTGGTGAAGATTTTGGCACGCTGGCGCGTTTATATTCACAAGATCCGGGTTCAGCGCCAGATGGTGGTGATTTAGGCTTTGCTGATCGTAACTCTTACGTTAAGGACTTTGCCGGATGGGCATTTAAACTAAAAGCGGGTGAGATTTCGCCAGTATTTGAGACTGACTTCGGTTTTCACTTTTTACAGGTGATTGAACGCCGTGGAGAGCAGGTGCATGTTAGGCATATCTTAATTATCCCTGCAATTACACAAGCCAGCCTCAACCGGGCCAAAGCTAAAGCTGATAGTGTTTACAATGATTTAATGACCAACAATAAAATAAACTTTTCAAGCGCGGCTGCCTTTTATTCAGACGACAAGGAAACCAAATTTAATGGTGGTATGTTGCTGAATGCCGAGGATGTGCAAAACAGAAGTACTATTATTCCAAGTGATAAGCTCGACCCACAAATTGCATTGGTTATTGATACGATGAAAATTGGCGGTTATTCAAAACCACAATTGTTTACGGATAATGCCGGTAAAAAAAGCTACAAAATTTTATATCTAAAGTCAGTTACCGACGCGCATAAAGCTAATTTAGCTCAGGATTATCCTAAGCTACAAGCAGCCGCGTTGAATGATAAAACCAACCGCACAGTAAGCCAGTGGTTTGAAAAAAGAAGGAAAGAAACTTATATCAAGATCGATCCGGAATTTAATACTTGCTCTGATTTAATAGGCTGGGCTACACCTCCGGCACCGGTACAAGCTAACACCACTAAATAAACTATGCAATACCCATCGGATGTTGAAGCCGCCGACGCTTTAAACAAGGCCTACAAGCAATTGCGCGCCGAGATAGGTAAAGTTATTATCGGCCAGGACGAAGTGGTTAAATTCGTCCTGATTTCTATCTTCAGCAATGGGCATTGCTTATTGGTTGGTGTACCAGGCTTGGCTAAAACCTTGCTGGTGCAAACCGTTGCTCAAGTACTCGATCTGGATTTTAAAAGAATACAGTTCACCCCCGATCTGATGCCATCAGATATTATTGGCTCAGAGATTTTGGGCGAGGACAGGAATTTCAAATTTATACCCGGCCCGGTTTTTTCCAATATTATATTGGCTGATGAAATTAACCGTACACCACCAAAAACACAAGCCGCTTTATTAGAGGCAATGCAGGAAAAGGCCGTTACCGCGGCAGGTGTAACTCACCAGCTTTCGAAACCGTTTTTTGTTCTGGCCACCCAAAACCCAATAGAGCAGGAAGGCACGTATCCTTTGCCGGAAGCCCAGTTAGACAGGTTTATGTTTAACGTGTCGTTAGATTACCCCTCGTTTGCCGAGGAGTTGCAAGTAGTTAAAAATACAACCAGTTCAAATCAAACAAAGGTTAACCATATCTTAAACGCCGAACAGATTGTTTATTTCCAGCAATTAGTTCGTAATATCCCGGTTGCTGATAACGTATTGGAGTATGCGGTTAAACTGGTAGCCAAAACCCGCCCTAATGGCGAATTTGCAGCCCCACAGGTAAAACGTTTACTAAACTGGGGTGCAGGCCCGCGAGCGTCGCAATATTTAATCCTGGGGGCTAAATGCCACGCTGTTTTTAACGGCAAATATTCGCCGGATATTGAAGATGTGCGGGCGATTGCCAAACCTATCCTGCGCCACCGCATAGTGCGCAGTTACCATGCCGAAGCTGAGGGCTTATCAACTGATGATATTATAGAAGGGTTATTTTAGAAAGTATTGTATAATTTATTGTCATTCTGAGCACAGCGAAGAATCTGTAAAGTAGTTTACACCGTGCAGATTTAGCCTTAAAAAAGAAGAGGGATGATTCATATGAATCATCCCTCTTCTTTTTTAAGGCTACACAGTTGTTAATCGTTTTCAACTGCTGAAAATACTTCCAACAAAATATCCCATTTGTGGTTCTTGTCAATTTCCCAAATACGCACATAGTTGTAATTGCTAACAACCTGTCCTTTGGTTATACGAGCGGTTCCATAGCTATAAGCAAGGTCATTACTGGTTGAGCGGCCTGCATCTGTGGTCTCAGCCGTAATAGTGATGGCTTCGTTATCTATAAATTTCATGATCCTATCCTGACCAACCATTGGCTCAAAGCCGGGGAAGTAGTAGCGGCCCTCTGGACTTAAAAATTCTTTATAGCTCGCTAAAGTTGATATGGATAATGAATGATTAAATATTTTATCGGTAGCCAGTATTACGCTTTTACCATTGAATGGGTCTTTACTTGGAGCAACCAGCTTTGATGAATCAGGCTCCTGAAAGTCGGTGATAGCATCTTGCTCTGGTTCCGGGTGTTGGATACCCAAATCCATCAGCAACTTTAATTTATTGTTCTCATCAATACGCCATATCGATACATAATCGCCGTATACTTTGTCGTCATCGCTTTTGCCATTTTGGTAAACATATGGGCCCGCTGAAAAAGCCAGATCACCATTGGCTGATATACGCGCAAATTTAGGCTCCCAGGTTAAAGCACCCGGTTGTTTATCAATATTGGTATAAAAATCAGTTATTTTAACCGGGTTCGGTTTAAATACTATTCCTTCTATATCTGCAACTTCTAAAAAAGCATCTTTAATTCCTTTATGGGCAACTAACTTATTAAAGTTATCCTCTGCTTTGATAACTTTATCTACATGTGCCAGATCGGGCTTTTGGGCCATGGCTAAATTTGCAAAGCAAGTTAATATAACAGCGGCTGAAAATATTTTTCTCATATGATAATGAATTGTGAGGGGAAATTTAGTGATAACATCGGAATTTATCCCGTGCAGATTTGTTTTTTTTATTTTAAATTTTAGTCCAGTTTGTTCCTTCTTTCGTGTCCTTTAGCTGAAAGCCTATCTGTTGCAAGCCATTCCTTATCTTGTCAGACGTTGCATAGTCCTGGCTGCTTTTTGCCTCGTTGCGCAGGTTAACAATAAAGTTTAAAACCTGTGGTAAATCATCGCCCGCTGCCTGTTCATCTTTCAAACCCAAAACATCAAGTACAAAACTATTCATCAATTGTTTTAACAATTCCAGGTTTTCAGCATCAATTTTCAATTTGCCATCATAAACCGAATTGATGATACGCGATGCTTCAAACAACTCAGCAATTAATACAGGGCTGTTAAAATCATCATTCATAGCCTCATAACAACGATCAGAAAGCGCTTTTATTTCAACCTCGGTGGTAGAAGATGCTTTTAAATCGTTAAGCAACGCAAATGAATTCATCAGGCGTTTAAAGCCTTTTTCTGATGCTTCCATGGCATCATTACTAAAATCAAGGGTGCTGCGGTAATGCGCCTGCAGCATAAAAAAGCGCACCGTCATCGGGCTGTAGCCTTTATTCAGGATAGAATTTTCGCCGCTAAACAATTCATGCGGTAAAAAACTATTGCCTAATGATTTCGACATTTTTTGCCCGTTAACCGTAAGCATATTGGTATGCACCCAATAGTTAGCCGGTGTTTTACCACAAGCTGCCATGTTTTGAGCGATCTCGTTAGTATGATGTGTCGGGATCAGGTCGATACCACCGCCATGGATATCAAAGTGCTCACCAAGGTATTTCTCGCTCATAGCGGAACATTCCAGGTGCCACCCCGGCAAGCCAACACTCCAGGGCGAAGGCCATTTCATTAAAGTTTCTGGTTTAGCTTTTATCCAAAGGGCAAAGTCCAGTTTACCCCGCTTCTCCTGTTGACCGCCTAATGATCGCGTATTAGTTAATAGATCATCCAGGTTACGGCCGCTTAAAACCCCATAATCATTAGTGCTGTTATATTTTTCCACATCAAAATAAACCGAGCCATCTACCTCATAGGCGTAGCCTTTTTCTAATATGGTTTTAACCAGTTCTATCTGCTCAATAACGTGGCCGGTAGCCAGTGGTTCAATACTTGGCGGCAGGATATTCAGTATCTGCATCACATCATGAAACCCTACGGTATACTTTTGCGCGATCTCCATTGGCTCTAATTTGGCCAACTTTGCTTTCTTGGATATTTTATCCTCGCCCTCGTCCGCATCGCCCTCCAGGTGCCCTGCATCAGTAATATTGCGTACATACCTTACCTTATAACCCAAATGGTTTAAATACCTGAAAATAATATCAAACGAAATATAGGTGCGGCAATTGCCTAAGTGTGCATCGCTGTATACGGTGGGGCCGCAAACATACATGCCTACATGCGGCGCATTTATTGCTTTAAATTCCTCTTTTTTGCGTGTTAAGGTGTTGTAAACAAACAAATCCTGCTTCATGCTGGCAAACTTACAATTTTTTCGGCTTTGGTTGTTGTATAGAATCAAGAGTTAAGAATCAAGATTCATGGCAAAAGTAATAACAGCGTAAATTTTTCATTGTCATGATTTTATTTTAGTTGCAGATCACTAATAACAGGGTAATGGTCGGATAAACGCTTTTCTACAATATCATAATTCAGCACATTAAAACCGGGACCAGCCATGATGTAATCTATCTGGAAATTAGGAAAATCGCCGTTATAAGTTTTCCCAAAACCGGAGCCCTTTTCGCAGAAAGCATTTTTCATACCCTCGCTCATTTGGTTTACAGCAAAAGAGCTGGGCGTATCGTTAAAATCGCCAGATATAATATAGGGGTAAGGGCAAGCTGCGGCACTCTCCTTAATTTTTAACACCTGCCTGGCACGTTTAATAAAGGCTGCTTTTAATTTGGTTGCTAGCCTTTTGGTGGAGTGTACATTGGGTTTACCCTGTGATACTCCTTTTAGATAGCTGTAATCCTCCGATTGGAAGTGGACCGACTCCAGGTGAACGCTGTAAAACCGGATGATCTTATTTGATCTTTTAACATCGATGTAAAGGCATTGGTTTTCATCCGTCTTATCAGCAGACACCATAATTAAACCGTGCGCCACAATTGGATATTTGGAAAAGATGGCCATGCCTATTGAATCCGTCGAGTTTGATTCAAAACTCACAAAATAATGATTGTTTGTTTTTAAAATATTCTTTAGGGCATTAACCATTTGGTATGGCCCATAATTGCGCGTATAAAACTCCTGAAATCCGATCAAATCAGGATTTTCCTGCTTTATGATAGCCAATATATCGTTTCGGGTTGAGGTATCGTTGTTTGATCCATAGCGTTTAAAATCATGAACGTTGTAGGTCATGATACGTATAGCACCGAAATCTTTTGTTATCCCGGGTTTACTGGCTGTGCGCAGGCCAAGGTTTTTATTGAGCATACCCCAGCCTATGCCTATAACTATCAACGGCAATAAAATCCATATGCTTTTACGTAGCAGCCAATAAAAAGCGAATACGAGCATGGCCACCAATAAAATAGGATAAGCCAGGCCAAAGAAAGCGATAAGCCAGTAATTGGTTGGGTTAGTTATGGGGGCAAGGTAACTGAGCAGCAATGCGGCGCAAAGCAGGAAGTTTAACCACAGTACAAGCTTATCAAAAAAACCAAGTCCGTTTTTTTTAATTGTCATCTTTACTGGCGCGGAATAATATTTCTTTTTCTTCGCTGCTTAAGTGTTCGTAACCCACCTTGGATATTTTATCGAGGATAACATCAACCTCATCCTGCCTTGGGCGGGAATTTGCTCTTTTATTATTACTGCGGGCAACTACTTTTAGTTTGGAAAGCTTAGGACCGGATTTAAAGACATTGGCGATATTGCCAACCCAATCGCTGCCTGCTTGCAGGCGTTTGATATAGATGAAACCGAATAATGCGCCACCAAGGTGAGCGATTTCACCGCCTGCATTGGGGCCTGCGATACTCAAAAAATCAAGTATCACATAAAAAATAGCCAGCCATTTCAATTTAACCGGCCCAATAATCATCAGGGGTATCGTATAGTCTGGCATCAGAGTGGCCGTAGCTACAATAACAGCCATTACACTTGCTGATGCACCAACAGCGGTACTAACCGGTAATACAGCGGCAAATACCGGGAAAAAATTATAGCTAAGTATATAAAAAAGCGCGCCGGCTAAGCCCCCCAAAAGGTATACGCCAACAATCCGTTTTTTACCCAGGTACTCTTCAAATATTTGCCCTAACCAGTACAGCCACAGCATGTTAAACAGGATGTGGAAGATACCTGCATGCATAAACATGTAGGTAAGCGGCGTCCAAAAGCGAACGAGAAGCTTGGGCAGATAGGCCGGTATAGCCAGGTATTCGTTAGAATAAAACGTGATGATTTGCGAGCTGCCGGTAAATAGCCATTCAAAAACAGCGGGGATACCTATCAGCAAAAAAACAGCAATATTAATGGCAATAAGCAGGTTAAGCTTACTATCCGACCTAAGCACTTTTGATTGTATATTTTGCCAGCTATTACTCATATTATCTTAATGCTAAACGTAGATCAATAGAAACTGTTTGGCTTTTTAATCCCCCAAAGCTTTATTAAAAGGAAGCCAAATAAAGCTCCGCCTAAATGCGCCAAATGCGCAACGTTATCGCCCTGGGTTTGGTTTATGGTTAAATAAATCTCCAATGCCACATAAGCCATTATGGCGTATTTAGCTTTTACCGGCACGGGTATAAACATAATCATCAATTCCATATTAGGGTATAACATGGCAAAGGCAATCATGATACCGAATATAGCGCCTGATGCGCCAACCATACCCCCGGTATAGATATCATACATTTTTTGGCCATGTACGCCAAATTGATAAAAGTAGTTAACATCGGTAGTTGGGTTAGGAATAGTAAATGCACCCGTTATAGCATGAACCTCCATAGCCTGTACAAACATTTGTAAAGCAATGGCGCCCAACCCGCATATAAAATACATATTAAAAAAGCGCTTTGAACCAAGCGCATACTCCACTATCGGCCCGAACTGAAACAGCACGAACATATTAAAAATAATGTGCAGCCAACCACCATGAATAAACATGTAAGTTAATACCTGCCACACCCTGAAATTGGCAGAATTAAAGTAATATACACCAAACCAGGTGCCCATCGGATCGAAACCCGGGGTAGAGAAATTATGGCTTAGGTATACAGATGGTAAAAAACAAAGAATGTTGATGATCAACAGGTTTTTTACAACGGGGGGCAAATTTGTAAAAGGCGATTGCATGTCAGTTTCTAAATATTATATGTAGCCAAAGGCTATTTTTCAAATCGTTCAATTAATTCAGCTAATGTAAAGGTACTAATTACAGGCTTTCCATTTAATGCAAGATTAGGCATTTGGCAGGCAAAAAGTTGGTCTATTAGTAAATTCATTTCCTCTAATGACATTTTAGTGCCTGATTTAATTGCCGCATTACGCGCCAGCGATCTTGCCAGGTTATCACGCTTATCCAGTTTTAATATGGCAAGGTTATTTTTAAAGCCTTCCAGCAATTGTTCTAACAACTGTTCTTCGCCAACATTATTCAAATCAGCCGGTATGCCTTCAACCACTACCGTATTTTTACCAAACTCGCGTATGTCGAATCCTAAAGCGCGTACATCAGGCAAAAGCTCTTTTAATAACTCAAAATCGCTGCTATTTAGTGTGACGGATTGCGGAAACAGGCTTTGCTGACTAACACCCGAATGGCTTTGCAGCTGCTGTAAAAAACGCTCGTACAATACCCGCTCATGCGCCGCCTGCTGGCTTATCAGCATAAAACCCGATTTTATTTGCGACAGGATAAAACGGTTATGGATCTGGAAAAGTTGCCGCTCGCTCGACTTGGTAATCTCCTGCTCATCCACTTCAATATTGGGTTCGTCATGCAGTGTTTGCTGAACCGGCGACTCCCGCTTGCTGATCTCATAAAGCGTATCCCAATTTTGGGGGATGGGTGAACTGCGATATTCGCCGCTACTCCTGAAAGCAGGCGGTAGTTCACGATTGACTTTCTTCTCGGCGGCAAATGGATTAAAATCCGGATTGAAGGCGATGGTTGGCGCCACAATCTCTTCAAACGGTTTTGGCGTTATCAAATGCTCGATGCTGTTCTCCTGGTCGAAATCCAAACTTGGAGTGATGTTATATCTACCTAAAGAACGTTTTACCGCCGAGCGGATAATGGCATAGATCGACTTTTCATCCTGGTATTTGATCTCTGTTTTGGTTGGATGAACATTGATGTCAATTTTTGATGGATCTATCTCAATAAATAGAACATACATCGGGTAGCATTCATCGGGCAATAACTCCTGATATGCAGTAAATACCGCATGGTTAAGATATGCATCTTTTATAAAGCGGTTATTCACAAAAAAGAATTGCTCGCCACGGGTTTTACGGGCAAACTCGGGCTTACCCACAAAACCATGTAGTTTAATGATGCTGGTATCTTCCTCAACCGGAACTAAACGCTGATTATAATTATTGCCAAACAGATGTACTATACGCTGCTTTAACAGTGATGCCGGTAAATGGTAAACCTCCTGCCCATCGTGGTGCAACGAGAAAAATATTTGCGGATTGGCCAGCGATACCCGTTGAAATTCATCAATAATATGGCGCATCTCCACCGGGTTGCTCTTTAAAAAGTTACGCCGGGCGGGGGTATTGTAAAACAGGTTTTTTACCGAGATAGATGTGCCGGTATTAGCCGAACATGCTTCCTGGCTTATTACTTCCGATCCTTCAATCAAAATGCAGGTGCCTAATTCATCTTCATGCCTGCGGGTTTTTAGCTCCACCTGTGCAATAGCGGCAATCGAAGCCATCGCTTCGCCACGAAAACCCATGGTACGTATGGCAAATAAGTCCTCAGCCTTTTTTATTTTGGATGTTGCATGGCGCTCAAAACTCATGCGCGCATCGGTAAGGCTCATACCGCAACCGTTGTCGATCACCTGTATCAGCGCTTTGCCTGCATCTTTTAATATAAGCTGTATCTTATCCGCACCCGCGTCTATAGCGTTCTCCACCAATTCTTTTACTGCCGATGCAGGTCGCTGCACTACTTCGCCCGCGGCAATCTGGTTGGCAACGGCATCCGGTAAAAGTTGTATTATATCTGACATTTAAAATGATTTCTCCCTTATCCGGCTTTCATGAAAACGATACATTGATGCACGAATTGTATTTGGATGCTAAATTAAATATAACTTTTTTATCATTTGTCAGTTGTATATAGTTTATAGTTTTATTTAAACTTGTACCGCTCTACATTTATGAAAAAATTATGGCCCGCCCTCTTCCTTTTTGTTCTATCATGCCAACAAAAAAAGGAATATAATGCTGATCTTTTAGTTAAAAACGCGCTGATTTATACTGTAGATAGCAGTTTTAGTACCGCACAGGCTTTTGTAGTGAGCGCCGGTAAAATTATTGCTGTTGGCGATAGTGCTACGCTTGATAAAAAATATTCGGCCCGTGAAGTGATTGATGCAGGCGGGCATCCTGTATATCCTGGTTTTATTGATGCACACACCCATTTTTATGAATATGGCATGGGTCTGCAGCAGGCCGATTTAAGCAATACCCATAGCTGGGAAGAAATTATTGATACCATAAACACCTATGCGCGCCACAATCCTGATGGCTGGATAATTGGTAATGGCTGGGACCAAAATCTTTGGAAAAACAAAACTTTTCCTACCAAAGCAAAACTCGACTCCTTATTTCCGGTTAGGCCTGTGTTGCTAACCCGTGTTGATGAACATGCGGCTATTGCCAACCAGGCAGCACTGAACATTGCCGGAATAAAACCGGGACAAATCATTACCGGCGGCGAAATTGAAACCATAAAAGGTAAACTCACCGGCATGTTACTGGATAACGCGATAGGCATCATCAGGCGAAAAATACCGCCACCCGATGATAGCGTAGTGCAAAATGGCTTATTAGCCGCCCAGCGAAATTGCTTTGCTGACGGATTAACCACTATTGATGATTGCGGCCTGCCGTATACCATGGTAAATACCATAGCAGACATGCAACATAAAGGCGACTTAAAAATACGCATGTATGTTTTGCTATTGGATAAGCCGGAGAATTACGACTTTTTATTTAAACGCGGGATCATCAAAACTCCCCGTTTGGATGTTCGCGGATTTAAAATGTTTGCCGATGGGGCTTTAGGTTCGCGCGGGGCTTGTTTATTGCAACCTTATTCCGACCAAAAAAACTGGCGAGGTTTTTTGTTGAGCGATCCCAAACATTTTCAACAGATAGCGGAAAAGATCATCAAAAGTAATTTTCAATTAGCAACCCATGCCATTGGCGACTCGGCAAATAGAATGATGCTGAAGATATATGCGAGTGTGCTAAAAGGTAAAAATGATCGCCGCTGGCGGATAGAGCATGCGCAAGTATTGGCGCCATCGGATATTGACATGTTCGGGCAATATAATATCATCCCATCGGTGCAACCCACTCATGCAACGTCTGATATGTATTGGGCTGGCAGCCGTTTAGGTACTACGCGTTTAAAAACAGCTTATGCCTATAAGCAATTGCTGGATCAAAATGGTTGGCTGCCATTGGGAACTGATTTCCCGGTTGAAAACATTAACCCTATTTACACATTTTATGCTGCTGTTGTGCGTAAGGACTTGAAAGGGTTCCCCGCAAATGGCTTTCAACCCGAGAATGCTTTGAGCCGCATGGAAGCCTTACGGGGCATAACCGTATGGGCTGCCAAAGCAAATTTTGAGGAAAAAGAAAAAGGCAGCATCGAGGTTGGCAAGTATGCCGATTTTGTGATACTGGATAACGATATTATGAAAATAAATGGCGCCGAGCTGCCAAAGGTTAAAGTGCTAAAAACGTATGTTAATGGTGAAAAGGTATATGAGAAAAAATAGGGTTAATGCTGTTATAGTTTTTTTGTCGGCGTTTGTATTGTTTAACTCGGCCTGCGCGCAAAACCCACCGACGGGCGTGGCGTATGTACAGGAAGAAGCCTTAGTACAAAACGCCACCGTTTTATTAAACAATGCCGATTTTACCATCCCGCTGCAAAACCTGAACACCGCTAAAATTGCCAGCGTACACTTCACCAATCAATATGCCACCGGGTTTGATAGTTTATTAAACAAATACGCCAAAGTTGACGCCGTAAACGGCAACTTATATAACGGCCCAAAAAACATCACTGATCTGGCAGCCGATCTGAAATGGTATAACACTATCATTATACAATTAAACAGCACCGATGTAAATAACCCGCAGATCATCGACTTTATCACACAAACACAAAAATTAAAAACGGTTATTGTTGCCCTGTTCGGCAGCGGCGATTCGTTTAATAAACTTAATGGGGTTACCGCGCCTATCATCTGGTCGCAAAGGGTAACACCTGTATCAGCCTATTTCAGCGCGCAAGCCATATTTGGTGGCGTTGCCATCACCCAGAAACTTACGAGCACTTTTACACCTCGGTACGCTGCTAATATGGGCTTCCTTACAGCTAAAACGCGCCTGCAATATACTGTACCGGAAGATGCGGGAGTAAACTCTATCAACCTGATCGCTATTGATGATATTGCCCGGGAAGCCATTTCAGCGCATGCTACGCCTGGTTGCGTAGTGTTGGTTGCCAAGGATGGTAAAGTGATATTTAATAAATCATACGGCTACCATACCTACGACAATCAACAGCCTAATAAAATAACCGACATATTTGATATTGCCTCCTTAACCAAAGTTACCGCCACCACAATGGAGGTGATGAAGCTTTATGATGAAGGGAGAATAGGCCTGGATTCCACCATTGGCGATTATATACCGGGCGTGCGTACTTCCAACAAAAGCGACATTACCGTTCGCGAATTAATGGAGCATCAGGCTGGTTTAGTGCCCGATATTCCAACCTACGAAAAGTTAAAACCAAGCGACCACAGTATTGATTCATCCGCCGCGTATCCCACAAAGGTATCCGACAATTATTTTTTACGGAAGAATTATTTTAAAGATGTAATGTGGCAGGATATCTTAAAATCGCCGCTTCGCACCCGTGGGCAATATGTTTACAGCGATGTAAGCATGGTGCTGATGAAAGAGATTGTCGAAACCATTACCTCAATCCCATTAAATGAATATGTATTACAGCAGTTTTACCAGCCATTGGGCATGAAAACCGCTGGCTTCTTACCGCTGTACCGTTTCCCGGCATCACAAATAATACCGACTGAACAGGATGCGGTCTTTCGCCATACTTTGCTGGATGGCTATACGGAGGATCAAACCGCTGCATTAATGGGCAATGTATCTGGTAATGCGGGCATATTTGCCAGTGCGAATGATTTGGGCATATTGTACCAGATGCTTTTAAACAGGGGCACTTACGGTGGCGTTCAATATATCAAACCACAAACTGTTGATCTGTTTACGGCCAAGCAATCTGCCGTGAGTCGCCGAGGTTTAGGCTTTGACCGCTGGGACCCATTGGAAGATCATCATTACCCGTCAAAATTAGCCTCACCACAAACCTACGGACATACCGGCTATACAGGCACTTGTGTTTGGGTTGATCCGAAATATAACCTGGTATATATATTCTTATCAAATCGTGTAAACCCAACAGTAGGCAGCAAACTATCCAGCCTGAATATCAGGCCAAGGATACAGGATGCCGTTTATGAGGCGATACAGAAGGGATTGTAAGCGAGTTAATATTGAACACTGAATATCCAATTATGAATTATGAAGTTAAACTTCGATGTTCGACATTCAAAATTCAGTGTTCGATATTAACTCCCACTTTGTTTCTCCCAAGGAACGCGTCCATCAAAATTATTACATCCGCTTAACACTATTCCAATAAATTGCTGTTAACCTTGTAATAATGAAAATAGGTATTGTTTGTTATCCAACTTTTGGCGGGAGCGGCGTTGTCGCCACCGAACTTGGCAAGGCCCTTGCAGATCGCGGGCATCAGGTTCATTTTATTACCTATAATCAACCTGCGCGGCTTGATTTTTTCTCGGCCAACCTTTTTTATCACGAGGTTTCGGTATCTAAATATCCATTATTTGATTACCAGCCTTACGAGCTTGCCCTGGCCAGTCGCATGGTAGATGTGGTTCGTTTTGAAAAGCTGGATCTGCTGCACGTGCATTATGCTATCCCGCATGCTTCGGCCGCGTTTATGGCAAAACAGATACTGCTTACCTACGGCATATACATCCCGGTAGTAACCACGCTACACGGCACCGATATTACTTTAGTTGGCAAGGACCGCACATTTAAACCTGTGGTAACTTTCTCTATCAATAAATCAGATGGCGTAACCGCCGTTTCGCAAAACTTAAGGGATAATACTTACGAGTTTTTTGAGATTGAGCGTGATATTAAAGTAATACCCAATTTTATTGATCTTTCCCGTTTCAGCCTTAAAGCAAAGGACCACTTTAAAAAAGCCATTGCTCCCGAAGGAGAAAAAATATTAATACACACGTCCAACTTCCGCAGGGTAAAACGTACCGAAGATGTGATCAGGATATTTGCTAAGGTGATCCAAAAGATCCCGTCCAAACTGTTAATGGTGGGTGATGGTGGTGAACGTTCTGATTGCGAACAATTATGCCGAGATTTAGGTGTAAGCGACAATGTGCGCTTTTTAGGTAAACAGGATGCTATTGAAGAGATCTTATCGGTAGGTGATCTCTTTTTGATGCCTTCACAGTCTGAAAGCTTTGGTCTGGCAGCATTGGAGGCCATGGCCTGTAAAGTGCCGGTGATCAGCTCAAATGCAGGCGGCTTGCCTGAACTTAATGTTGATGGTGTTACCGGCTACCTGAAAGATGTTGGAGATGTTGATGGCATGGCCGAAAAAGCGATCTATATTTTAGAGGATGAAGCCCGACTAGCCCAGTTTAAAGACAATGCCCTTGCCCGCGCCAAAGAATTTGACCTGACGAATATTTTACCACAATACGAAAATTATTATGCCGAAGTGCTTGAACAAGCGAAGGCAAGTAATTTGTTGTAGATGCCTTTTCTCCTTATTGTCATTTCGACCATCGGGAGAAATCTTCTTCGCCCTGTATTTTCGCTTTGCATTTTGTAGAAGATTCTTCACTGCGTTCAGAATGACAAAAGAGAAATTATTTCAATCTCTCCAAAATCCCCTTAGCATCCAATTTCTCCTGCAAGCCACTTTCCATATTTTTAAAAGCCAGTAAGCCGCTTTGCATTTCATCGCTGCCAATCAATATGGTGTAGGGAATATGCTTATTATTGGCATACTCCATCTGCTTTTTGATCTTAGCCCCTGCGGGATAAAGCTCCGCATTGACGTTATGCTGACGCAGACTGTGCAATAGCGGCAAAGCATATTTCTCGCCATCGCTGTCAAAACAGCAGATCAGCACCTTAGTAGTTTGATTAGTATCAGCAGGGAAGAGGTTTAGCTCATCCATTACGTCATAAATACGGTCGGCACCAAAAGAGATACCAACTCCGGTCAGGTCTTTTAAACCGAACATACCGGTCAGGTCATCATACCTACCGCCGCCGCCGATACTGCCCATGGCAACTTCATTGGTTTTCACTTCGAATATGGCGCCTGTATAGTAATTTAACCCACGTGCGAGGGTAATATCCAGCTCCAGGGTCGCGTTTTGCAGTTTACAGCTATCGATGTAGGTAAATACAGTTTCTATCTCATCACAACCCTTTAAGCCCGTTACTGAATCCTTTAAGGCTTCACGCAGGCTTTCCAGTTTAATGTTGTTCGATCCTTCCAACAAAATAACTGGTTTTAGTTTTTCAATATCTTCAGGACCAAAGCCTTTTTCTAATAGCTCTTTGATTACACCGTCTAAGCCTATTTTATCCAGCTTATCAATGGCTACAGTCAGGTCGATAATGTTATCTGCCTTGCCAATCACCTCAGCTATACCTGATAGAATTTTGCGGTTGTTTATTTTAATGGTGAAATCCTTTAAACCAAGCTTACTTAAAGCCTCGTCATAGATCATGATAAACTCCGCCTCGTTCAATAACGATGGCGAACCAACCACATCAGCATCACATTGATAAAACTCACGGTAACGGCCACGCTGAGGCCTATCCGCGCGCCAAACCGGCTGTACCTGGAAGCGCTTGAACGGGAAAGTGATCTCGTTTTGGTGCATCACCACGTAACGGGCAAAAGGAACAGTTAAATCGTAACGGAGGGCTTTTTCGGAAATATTTGGTGTTAAAGCTTTACTATCTAATATTTCCCTTACATACTTTATGGCCCCTTCTTTAAATTCTCCCGAAATCTCTTTCAAGGTATCGGCTATTGGTTCAGCAAACGAAGAACTGTATTGCGACATTAAATCAAAGTCTCGTAGTTTTTCAAGATCCTTGAGTAAAGTGGCATTCTGTATAAAATCTCCTGAATTCAAGATCTTGAATATCAACTTATCCCCCTCATCACCGTATTTACCCATTAAGGTACTTAAGTTTTCCATCGCTGGCGTTTCTATCTGCTGATAGCCATATTTACGAAAAACGCTCTTAATCGTATCAAAAATAAAATTGCGCCTTACCATTTCGGTAGGTGAAAAATCGCGGGTGCCTTTGGGTGTTGATGGTTTGATGGATGCCATGCGGCAAATGTACAAAAAAGGTAGCCCCACCCAAACCCTCCCCTGAAGGGAGGGCTTAAAAAAAGTCTCCCCTACCAAGGGAGATTTAGAGGGGGCTTTTTATTATTTTTACCCCCATGCATATCATCGCCCAAACACCCCGCCTCATTATCCGCGAGTTTTTACCGGAAGAACTGGAAACCTACCTCCATCATTTTAGTGATGAAGAAGTTTGCCTTTATATACCCAAACGCACTACGGATGAGCGTATCACCATTTTCCACACAGCATTAGCCAATTATGTCAACAGTAAGCTGACAGGGATCTGGGGCATGTTCAACAAAGAGACAGGCGAATTTATCGGTAGCTGTCTGCTAAGACCGTTTAATGGTGATGTTAAGGTAACCGAAGTCGGATACAGCATGGATAAAAAATACTGGGGACAAGGCATTGCCACAGAAATGACTGAAGCCATGATAGCACACACTTTTTCGGATACCAATGTTGATGAAATAGTGGGCGTTACCGAATTAGAAAATATTGGCTCGCAACGCGTATTAGAGAAAGCCGGCCTTAAACGAGTAGATAATTTCTTCAGGGATGGGCTGGAATTAGCTTTTTTTAGAAAAGCACGGTAGTGGTGCGTTGAAAACACCACAGACGTTCAGAAAATTAAAAAGGGGTCATGCTGAGGTACTCGAAGCATGAGCGTAAAGGCCTTTGCCCGCATGCTTCGAGTACCTCAACATGACCCAACTTCTTTTCCCATACTGACAAAACAGTGTCAGCATTTATATAAATCAATTTCGCGAAATTTGAATGTACCGGTACTTCCGCTCTTGCGAAAGAGCAATTGCCGTTCTTTGAATTAACGAAATAATCACCTATCAGTTATTGTGCAGCTCTTTAACGATCTTTTTGCAGCCATCCTCAATCAAATCAAAAACAGGTGCAAATTGGGTATCGTCATAATAAGGGTCGGGGACTTCCTTATTGCCCAATAGCAGCTTTACTTTGCCGGCGGCTTGTTTATTGGGTGCCATGGCCAGCACATCAGCTAAGTTGTTTCTGTCCATCACATAAATGTGATCGAATTCATCAAAATCACTTTTCCTGAATTGTCGACAAACCTGATGACCGACAGGCACACCACGTTCATGGGCTATGCGGGTTGAACGCCTGTCCGGTCCTTGACCAACGTGCCAGTTACCCGTACCCGCCGAATCAATCTCCCAACCCAGGTTGTTTTTATCCGACAGATCCTGCATAATCCCCTCCGCCAGCGGCGAACGGCAAATATTACCCAGGCAAACCATTAGTATTTTCATTGTGGTGTTAATTGAGTTAAGTAGTTGATTAAGTTGGTTGGGGTACCTATTCTCGCAATCAACTTAATCAACTACTCACCAACTATCCAAATAGCTGGTTTAATACACCGGCTAACCTAACACCCGCTTTTAGCAACTGGTGGTTAAGTATCGCGATGTGTGCGAAATTGTATTTATAATTCAGGTTGTCACCTGGTTTTATATCGGTGTAAAGCTTTTCCGCGATTTGGTTTGATTCAAACAGCCACTCACTTACTGGTGCTTTTTGCCATTCTTTAACTTCTGCTGGTGTAGCATCATTTACCGCTGCTGCATATTCGGTATAGCTTAACTGCTGAAAATCGATCAGCTGCGAATCCCAAACCGAGTGCAGGTTGGTTGGGGCATTAAACCAGCTCACTTTAAAATCGTTGCCACCTTTGTCGTCCGCATGGGCAACGTGCATTGGCTGGTGTACATCTTCAATAATGTGTATCAGCATACGCAGGTCAAGCACTTTATCTTTTTTAGGCAGATTCTTGTTTTTCAACTGTGCTTCCAGATAATTGATCTTGGTATAAGCGTCTACACTGGTATCCTGCTTTAAAAACACAACCAACTCAGGATAAGTGTAAGCCTTATTCAAATCGATATAATGCCAGGCCGACATATAACTATACGATGGATCGGATTTAATAAAATCAGCCCAGGTACTTGCCATAGCAACTGTTTCGTGTCCTAAAATAGCTTTAACCGCCGCGCGCGCTTTAGTGGTTAAATAACTTTCGGCTATTTGTCCGCAGATACGGTGCCCGTTAGTACCCCATGCCATGCTTTGCACTGGCGCGTACAACAGTGCCGCGCCGATAAGTAATTTTTTAAAGAATGTTGTTTTCATTTGCTTAAAGTGGTTTTACAATACAAGTAGTTCTTTTTATTAATCGTGCCGTGATAGGAATAACAGCCGATGTGCTTGAAAATTGATAAACAGAGTCGGTTTTTTGGGTGATTTTAAACACTTCCTCGTACATCCCGAAACGGAAGCATCCTGCTGTTTCTTTCAACGTAAAATCAGGCTTACAAAACTCGCCTTTCAAAAACAGGGAATCGTTCCGCTGGCCGTAGTTGCCTTTGGTGTATTCAGTCCAATGGCCTGCTTTCATGCAACTATCGGCACCGTAATTTACTTTGGTGAATGTTTTTATCGATACAAAAAAAGAGTCGCAGGTAAATTTGAAGTGATAAAGCGAGTACGTCAGCAGTTTTTTCTGCATCGGTACCGAATCCTGCTGCCATTCGCCTTGAAATTCCTTTACGCCCGGCTTTTGCATATTGGGGTTCATCCAGCAGGAGCCGAGGAATAAGGTTATTGTTAAAAGAATAAGGGCGAAAGTCGGTTTTTGCATTTAGTGTTTTTATTTGTCACTCTGAGCATAGTATCAGACTTACGAAGTTTTTAAAAACTTCGTAAGTCTTTTGGTCATTCTGAACGGAGTGAAGAATCTGTAAAGTAGTTTACACCGTACAGATTCTTCACTCCGTTCAGAATGACAATGGTTTAGATGGGCTTATTTTAAAGAGCCTATCATATCTTCCGGCCTAACCCACTGGTCAAACTGCTCGTTAGTTACCAGGCCAAGGCCTATAGCAGCCTCACGTAATGAAAGGTTTTCCTTCAACGCTTTTTTGGCAATTTTAGCGGCATTTTCATAACCGATATGCGGATTTAACGCGGTAACCAGCATCAATGAGTTTTCCAGGTGTTTTTTGATGCCAGCATAATTTGGCTGGATACCAGCTGCGCAATGATCATTAAATGATATACAAGCATCACCAATTAAACGTGCCGACTGCAAAAAGTTAGCTGCCATAACCGGTTTAAATACATTCAGCTCATAATGGCCATTACTGCCCGCTATTGAAATAGTAACATCATTACCCATAACCTGTGCCGCTACCATGGTAACCGCCTCGTTTTGGGTTGGGTTAACTTTGCCCGGCATAATAGATGATCCCGGCTCATTATCCGGAATATGGATTTCCCCAATACCTGAACGCGGACCAGAAGCCAGCATCCTGATATCGTTGGCAATCTTCATTAATGATACCGCGATCTGTTTTAAAGCGCCGTGACTCTCCACAATAGCATCATGCGCAGCCAATGCTTCAAATTTGTTTTCCGCTGTGCGGAAAGGAAGGCCGGTAAATTGAGCGATGTACTCAGCAACCTTTACATCATAACCTTTTGGGGTATTGATACCGGTACCAACAGCGGTACCACCAAGCGCCAGTTCAGATAAGTGATCTAACGTGTTGCGCAAAGCTTTTAAACCGTGGTTCAATTGCGATACATAGCCCGAAAACTCCTGGCCTAAAGTCAACGGCGTAGCATCCATTAAGTGGGTACGGCCAATTTTAACAACGCTTTTAAATTCTTCTGATTTCGCTTTTAGCGTATCGCGTAGTTTTTCAATGCCCGGTATCGTAACATCAATCACCATTTTGTATGCAGCAATGTGCATAGCGGTTGGATAAGTATCATTTGATGATTGTGATTTATTCACATCATCATTTGGGTGGATGAAAGTTTTGCCTTCGCCAAGTTTATTTCCTTGTAAAACATGTGAGCGGTTAGCAACAACCTCGTTCACATTCATGTTTGATTGTGTGCCTGATCCTGTTTGCCATATTACCAACGGAAATTCGCCAGCTAAGCTACCGGCTAATATCTCATCACAAACCTGGGCGATCAGATCACGCTTTTCGGCAGGCAATACGCCGCAATCGGTATTGGTATAAGCTGCAGCTTTCTTTAAATAAGCAAAAGCGGCAATAATTTCTTTAGGCATGGATGCTTCCGGCCCGATCTTGAAGTTATTACGTGATCTTTCGGTTTGCGCACCCCAGTATTTGTTGGCAGGTACCTGTACCTCGCCCATGGTATCATGTTCAGTTCTGAAACTCATTGTATTATATTTTGCTGCGCAAAGTTATGTTTTATATGGAGGATATAAACTGAAAACGGTAATCTTTTTGGTACAAAAAACTAAACTTTATTGGCGATGTTTAATGATTTAAAAATCCCTTCATTATGCCCAAATACAACATCATATACACCACCCCGCATCACGACCATTACCTCTGGAATGGTACTTCGCTCAATAGGCTGGAAAAAGCCGGACAGGAAAACCTGATGTTCAGCGGAAAATCATTTAAAGAAGAAGAGCTTGCAGACGCGATGTCCGATTGCAAAAAAGCAATAGCACGATCATTTCCTAAAGATGATGACCCCGAAATCAAGGCCGTACAAATAGGGGTATCCGACTAATTATTTAACGCGTTATAATTCCTTTGTCTGCGCCAAACTGCAAGCGTAATATATTTAGCGCGCTTGGTATCCAAATAGTAAATTTTGTTTGTTTTTGGATATACAATAAAGCTATACCAGGTATCGCCGGGGGGATTGGCGTACTCCGAAACTTTTACCGAGTAAAAACTCTGCGATTCTGACGGCCGGCCGATGATATAAGCAATAAGGTGCTTTTTACCATGCGAGTTTTTCTTATCCAACGCATTGGCCTTTATTACCTCTGGCAAATTGTTAATGTTTGTAATAACCTCTGCTTCCGTTTGCGGCTGAGGATTATAATCTACCGGTTTCTTTACCGCGCACGACGCTACTAAAAACAAGACTACAAGTAGCGGAAAGTATAGTTTAACTTGATTAAATAAACCCATAATTAATATTTTCTATTCATTATACAGTCAAAACCAAAAATCGTTCATAATATTATCCAAATGTTTAAAACTTAAAATAGTTAGCGATTGTATAATTTCTGAATTTCGCCTTCGTTAAAGTGATTGACTGCTTCTTATGATATTATACAAAAACATTCTTACCATTTCTCTCTCGTTGCTATGTTTAGCTTCCTGTTCTCAAGATAAAAAAGACAAATCCGGGGTTTCTTCCACACCCGATCTCGATAAACCCTTTAACTCTAAACAATACCTACAATACGACCCTAAAAAGGCCGACAAAAAAATCGACGAGTTTATGAAACACCTGCACCAGGTGGCAAACTTTAACGGCAATGTACTGGTAGCAAAAAAAGGCAAGATCATTTATGAAGGCGCATTCGGTTGGGCCGATTATCCTAACCAGCATGCTTTAGATATTAACTCCAAATTTCAATTGGCATCGGTAACCAAAACCATTACATCAACAGCTATTTTACAACTGATGGAGCGCGGAAAGCTGAAACTGAACCAGGATGTACGCGATTTCTTCCCAAATTTTCCATACGAGGGCGTAACTATCCGTTTGTTATTGACCCACCGCTCGGGCATGATGAACTATGTATATTTTGTGGATGATGTATATCGTTCCGAGCATCGGGACCAACGCAAAGGCATCACCAACCAACAAACCATGGACATGATCGCCCAATACAAACCTGCGCGTTTTAACAAACCCGACAAAAGCTTTCTGTACAACAACTCCAACTTTATGGTGTTGGGCTCGATAATAGAAAAAGTAACTGGCATGAGCTATGCCGACTATGTAAAGCAAAATATTTTCACCCCTGCGGGGATGGCGAATACCGCTGTATACTCAAAAGCAGTATACGACAAAATCCCAACCTTTGTGCTGGGGCATGATCGTAATAGCTGGAAATATTCAGTAGCACCAAACTTTTTGGATGGCCCGGTTGGCGCATATGGCGTTTACAGCACCGTTGCCGATCTGTTTTTGTTCGATAGGGCATTAAGAGCTGGCCGCTTGCTTAAACCAGCCACGCAGGATTCCGCCTATACCGATCGTAATCCGATGATTCGTGGGCATTTCAACTATGGCTATGGCTGGAGATTATTTGAAGCTCCCGGACAAAAAGTGGTTTACCATACCGGCTGGTGGCACGGTTTCAGGCACATATTTTTGCGCGATATGAAGAACGATGTAACCATAGTATTGCTTGGTAACATGGTTAATGGCAGCCTGCTGCATTTAGATGACCTGTTTAAAATAACGGGAATGCCTATTGTGCGTAAAAGCGCTTACACAGGTAATGGGGAAACAGAAGAGGACCAGTAGTATAGGTCTGAACTCGAATTTGGGGGAATTCATGAATTTTTAGAATTCTGTTAATTCTTTAATTCTAAAAATTCAGGTTCAGACAAATTTAGCAATGACATGATGATATTTTTAACTTAATCAACCAAAGATATGTTTGATAAAATAATGGAAGCCCAGCAAAAGGCTGGTGAAGTAAAAAAGCGCCTGGACGCCATAACCGTTACCGGCACTGCCGAAGGCGGTAAGATAACCGTAAATGCCAACGCCAATAAAGTAATTCAATCCATCAATATTGATGAAAATTTTTTTGCTGATGCCGATAAAGAAGAATTGGAAGAACTGCTTTTAATAGCCATCAACAAAGCCCTGGAGCAAGCCGAAAACGTAAGCCAAAGCGAAATGGCCGCCATGACCCAGCAAATGTTTGGTGGCTTGGGCGGATTGTTCGGAAAATAATAAAAAGCTCGGGCCGTGCGATTCCTTCCCCGGGGAAGGAGGAGGAAGGTGTTTATTAAAGCTATGAAACCCCGTAGGGGTTATATGTTGGTAGAAAAATAAAACGAAATAAAGACCGTGCCGTAGGTACGTAACCCTGTAATGTTGCGTACCTACGGCACGCCAAATGATTTAAAATAATATCTGCTACCAACATTTTTGCTCCTATGGAGCATGATTAAAATTACAATTCCCTTAACTTAACGACATTGACACCCGCCACAAGACGGGAATCGCACTGGCCTCAACACACCTTTCATTGGCGTAAACACTGCTGCAGAAGATTTCTCCTCGTACCTTGTCGAAATGACAATAGTATTCCAAACAAGGGAATAAAAAGTAAAAGTTTAGTCATTAAACGCCACTTTAAGAAAACTTATACCACGGCTTCTTACTTTTATCATAAACACATCAAACATCATGAAAATCACTTATTACGGTCAATCCTGCGTTCAAATAGAGGCGGGCGGCAAAACATTATTATTTGATCCGTTTATATCGCCAAACCATTTGGCGAGCCATATTGATATTAACAGCCTGAAACCGGATTACATACTGGTATCACATGGCCACGGCGACCACGTAGCCGACCTGATAACCATCCAAAAAAACAGCGATGCAAGGGTTATTTGTATTGCCGAGATAGCAGGTTGGTTAGGTAAACAAGATATTGAAGCCCACGGCATGAACATAGGCGGCGGCTATAATTTCGACTTTGGTCGTGTTAAAATGGTGAACGCTATCCACTCCAGCTCAATGCCCGATGGCAGCTATGGGGGCAACCCAGCCGGTTTTGTTATTTATACCGAAGGCAAAGCGATTTATTTCGCGGGCGACACCGCGCTTACCTATGATATGAAGCTATTGGCTGATGACAACCTGGATTGGGCTATTTTACCCATTGGCGACAACTATACCATGGGTGCCGATGATGCCATTAAAGCTTGTGATTTTATCAATTGCAAAAACGTGATTGGTGTACACTATGATACCTTCCCGGCAATTGAAATAGATAAAGACGAGGTTATGGCGAAATTCGTAAAAGCAGGCCTCAATTTAAAACTACTTGCAATAGGCGAAAGCTTATCATTATAAGTACAAAAAAGCCCCGCTAACAAATGTTAGCGGGGCTTTTTCTATTCGAAACTACATTTTGGTAGTATCTTTCTTCACTGTACTGTCACCACTCTTCATTTTCGTTTTAGTCTTGTGCTTTTTCACCTTAGTAGTGGTATCAGTTTGCATTGTACTATTAAAATGATGAATTGGCATCGCCGCAAAAGCACTTCCACATGTGATCGCTCCTAAAGCAATCATACAAAATAGTTTTTTCATGGTATTAATTTTTAGTTTTCAATTTGTGTTATACTATAACACAAAAATTAACCAAAAATTGTTTTTATTTCTTTTAAATCAAATAACAGTGCCGTGCGGAATCATTGCCCGCTTTTTAACAACTACAATCCCATCCTGCACGGTATGCGTACCGTAATCGCCATCTTCCAGCTTTTCGCCGCAATTAATGCTCACATCATTACCGATATACGTGTTTTTATCTATGATAGCGTTCTTGATGGTACACCTGTCGCCAATACCCATTATTGGTGAATTACTCACTTTTGATTCTTCTATTTGCTCAAGTGTTTGATAGTTATCGCTACCCATCACATAGCAGTTTTCAATAGTGGTATCAAAACCTATGCGGCTACGTATGCCTATAATCGATCGTGTAATATGGCTCGCATTTATAATACAACCATCTGCAATGATAGCTTTATCAACTTGCGTACCGCTCATTTTTGATGGGGGCAACATACGTGCACGGGTAAATATGTAGTTCTTGTCGAACAAGTTAAACTGCGGGATGTCATCTGTAAGCCCTAAGTTAGCATCAAAAAATGATGGGATGGTACCAATATCAGTCCAATAACCTTCATACTGATAGCTTAAAACCTTATGGTTATCAATCGACTGTGGGATGATCTCTTTACCGAAATCAGTACGCTCATTACCTTGCAAAAGCTCATATAGCAAATCGCGGTTAAATATATAAATACCCATTGATGCCAGGTACAATCGGCCCTGTGCTTTCATCTCATCACTAACCTCTGATGCCCAGCTTTCAAAATTGGTTTTAGGTTTTTCGATAAAAGCAGTAACCAGGCTTTCCTCATTCGTTTTCAAGATACCAAAACCCGGAACATCATTGGCATGTACCGGAATAGTCGCGATAGATATTTCCGCATCTGCCTGGATGTGATTCTCTATCATCTCCTCAAAATCCATCTGGTATAATTGGTCACCCGAAAGAATCAGCACATAATCAAACTCATGAACGGCCAAATGATGTAAGCTTTGCCTAACCGCGTCAGCAGTTCCCTGGAACCATCCTCCGCTGGTAGGTGTTTGCTCTGCGGCTAAAATATCTACAAAAGCCTCGCTAAAACTACTGAAGTGGTAGGTGTTTTTGATATGCTTATTTAACGACGCCGAATTAAACTGCGTTAACACATAAATACGCGTAATGCCCGAATGCAAGCAATTAGAGATAGGAATATCAACCAAACGGTATTTACCGGCAATTGGAACGGCTGGTTTGGAACGGGTTGCGGTAAGGGGCGACAGGCGACTGCCCTGGCCACCGCCAAGTACAATGCAGATTACTTTTGAGGTCATATATTAGGTTTTAAACTTTCATAAAGGTTAATGTACTCTTTGGCCGATCTGTCCCACGAAAAATCAAGCGCCATCATTCTTTTACGCAATTGGTTAAGGTGTTGCGTGTTTTCATACAATACTAATGCCCTGTCAACTGCATTACAAATATCATCTACCGATATGTTGTTAAATCGTATACCATAGCCACCCTCGTCGCCAAAATCAATAACAGTATCTTTTAATCCACCAGTGCTGCGAACTATTGGCACGGTACCATAACGCAAGGCATATAACTGATTAAGCCCGCATGGCTCAACGCGCGATGGCATCAGCAAAAAGTCTGATCCTGCATATACAACATGTGCCAGTGCTTCATCGTATCCAATAAATACATTGCACTGCTCAGGCAGCAGCTCTTTTAATTCTTTTAAACCCTGCTCCATTAGCGGGTCGCCAGCGCCCAGTATCAGGAAGTTAACTTTACCCGGATGGCTGGCGATGGTTCTTGCTATGGACTCTGCCAGCAAATCAGCGCCTTTTTCCAATACCAACCGGCCAATAAATGATACCAAAGGCAACTCCGGCGTCAGGCTAAACCTGGCACATAATTCCTCTTTGTTTTTTTGTTTTCCCTGTGCCACTTTGGTCACGGTATAATTCGCCGGGATCATGGTATCTGTTTTGGCATTCCAAACCTCGGTATCAATACCGTTAATAATGCCTGAGCCTTTTGCTTGCTCCAGGTAAAACAGATATTCTAAGCCGTTGGAGCTTATTGTTAACTCTTCCAGGTAACTTGGTGATACCGTGGTATATTTATTACAACATTTTACCGCCGCTGCCAGTGGATTAATTGTACCGGCCCAATCTAACAAACCACCTTTGGCGGGGTCTATCTCCGGCAAATAATAAAATCTATCCCAGCTTAAAACACCATGGTATTGCCCGTTATGAATAGTAAATACGGTTGGTATATGAGCCAGGCGGGTATACAGTTTTGAATGATACATCAAAAATGGGATCAACCCAACATGATGATCGTGACAATGGATAATATCCGGACTTTGCTGCGAATAGCTTATCCAATCTAAAAACGCCAACTGAAACGCGATAAACTGCTCCCGCTCATCAGGATACATATAAACTTCTTCACGATCTAATAATCCGGGGATTTTTATCAGGTATAATTCAAAACCAAGCTTGTTGGTTTTCTCCTTCCATATCTCAAAATATAACCTGCGGTTACCTAATAACGTTGCTGCCTTAAAAACAATATCAAATTCATTTTCGCGGGTAAACTTACGGTCGTAAAAAGGGATAACAACCGCGGCATCCATGCCGGCAAGGTTCTGGTATTTAGGCAATGCGCCCACCACATCAGCAAGGCCACCAACTTTAGCAATAGGGTAACATTCGGCGGCAAGATGGTAGATTCTCATACAGGTATATATAATGGCATAAGTTAGGAAACATTTAACTCAATAAGCAAACACATTTTTTAAAAAATGTGTTTGAAATACTATGAAATTTTAATAGAAAATAACATTAGGTTGATAATTCAACATTTATTAAGAGATACGCCTTTTTAGCAGGGTGGATTTCTAAAAGGGGGTGTCATCCTGCGCACATTAGTATAAAATCAATATTCCAAACTCCTACCTTAAGCTGGAGCTTTTATTTTTTCTTAATGCGCCTCCAACCAATTAGCACCTGTACCAATCTCCACCATTATCGGCACTGTCGTTTTTATAGCGTTTTTCATGTTATGTAAAATGATAGGCTTAACGATCTCCACTTCGTGGTGCGGAACATCAAAAACCAACTCATCATGCACCTGCATGGTCATGCGGGCATCCAGTTTTTGGGCGAGGAATTCTTTATGGATATTGATCATCGCGATCTTGATCATATCTGCCGCCGAACCTTGTATTGGCGCGTTTATGGCATTTCGTTCAGCAAAACCACGTACGGTTTGATTAGCTGAGTTAATGTCCCTTAAATACCTGCGCCTGCCCATCAACGTAGTTACATAACCATTCTCCCGGGCGAAATTCATGGTATCGCTCATATAGGTTTTTATACCCGGATATTGGGCAAAGTAGTTTTCTATGATCTCGGCGGCCTCCTTACGGGGGATACCCAAGTTTTGCGACAAGCCAAAAGCCGACTGCCCGTAAATAATCCCAAAGTTCACTGCTTTAGCATTCCGTCGCTGTGTACCAGTTACCTCATCCAACCCGATACCATAAACATTGGCCGCGGTTGCGGTATGGATATCAAGGTTCTGCACAAAGGCTTCCATCATATTAGGATCCTTGCTTATTTCAGCGATGATACGTAATTCTATTTGTGAATAATCCGCAGATACAATGGTGTGTCCGCTATCACGGGGGATAAATGCCTTACGCACTTCACGCCCGCGTTCTGTACGTATAGGAATGTTTTGTAGATTGGGATTAGTCGAGCTTAAACGCCCGGTGGCTGCTACCGCCTGGTTGTAGGAGGTGTGTACTCGCCCTGTTTTAGGGTTTACCAACTGCGGTAACGCGTCTACATAAGTCGACTTTAGTTTTTGCAGTTGGCGGTAATCCAAAATATCCCTTACTATGTCGCTTTTCGCGGCAAGTCCCACCAAAACATCTTCGCCGGTTTGGTACTGGCCGGTTTTGGTTTTTTTAGCTTTAGGATCGAGCATTAGCTTTTCAAACAACACCTCGCCCAATTGTTTGGGCGATGCAATATTGAAACGTACACCAGCTTTTTCAAAAACAACTTTCTCCAGCTTGGCTACATCGGTTTCCAGTTCTTTCGAAAACTCTTTTAACGTATCATGATCTATCTTTACGCCTTCATATTCAATATCCGCCAAAACATAAATCAGCGGGTGTTCAATTTCATTGATCAGTTTTTCAGCCTCCGCTTCTTTAATTTTGGGCTCGAAAACATTTCTTAGCTGAAGCGTGATATCTGCATCCTCAGCAGCATATTCTTTTATTTTTTCGATCTCCACATCGCGCATATTGCCCTGATTTTTGCCCTTGGCGCCAATGAGTGATGTGATTGAAACCGGTTTATAACCCAAATAATTTTCTGATAGAATGTCCATCCCATGGCGGGTATCGGGGTCAAGCACGTAGTGCGCCATCATGGTATCAAACAGGTTACCTCTTACTTCGATGCCATACCATTTCAGGATCAGGATATCAAATTTTAGATTTTGGCCTATTTTGCCGATAGAAGCATCTTCAAGCAATCCCTTAAATTCATCTACTATCTTTTTTGTTTCCTCCTGGTCGGCAGGTACAGGTACATACCAGGCTTCATTAGCTTTTATGGCGAATGATAGACCTACCAGCTCACAAAAATTAGCATCAGTACCGGTAGTTTCCGTATCGAAGCAAATATCTTTTTGTTGTTTTAGTAATTTGATGAGTTCAGCACGCTTTTCAAAAGTATCAGCCAAATGATATTCATGCGAAACAGTATCTATACTTTTTGAAGGCGCGACCGAAGTTTCAGGCTCACCGATATCTGCAATATCAACTGTCATCGTTGTACGCCCGGTAGCCACTTCATTACCAAAGAGGTCGGTTTGGATAGATACCGATTTCATTTCCGTAACGCTGAAATCATCACCAAACACACGACGGCCCAATGTTCTGAATTCCAATTCAGCAAAAAGCGGCTCTAACAAGTCTTTACTTGGGGCACACATTTCCAGCCCCGCTTCATCCAATTCAACCGGAACATTCAGGTTAATAGTAGCCAATCTTTTCGACATTAAGCCTTGCTCGGCAAAGGCCTCCACATTCTCACGCATCTTGCCTTTTAGTTCATGACTATGGGCGATGATCTCCTCAACTGAACCATATTGTTTGATGAGTGTCTTGGCGGTTTTCTCACCAATCCCTGGGATTCCGGGGATACCATCCACCGCATCACCCCATAAACCTAAAATATCTATAACCTGGTCAACACGTTCAATTTCCCATTTGGCTAAAATTTCCTTCACACCCAAAATTTCCATCTCGTTACCCATACGGGCAGGTTTGTAGATGTGGATATTCGGCGATACCAGCTGACCGAAATCTTTATCCGGTGTCATGCAGTAAACCTGGTAACCTTTCTGCTCGGCTTTTTTGGCAAGGGTGCCAATGATATCATCAGCCTCGTAACCATCCGACGTGATCAGTGGGATATTAAAACCAAGGACCACCTTAAAAATATAAGGTAATGCCTTAGATAGATCCTCCGGCATAGTTTCGCGATGTGCCTTGTATTTTTCGTATTCAATGTGGCGATCTGTGGGCGCTTCGGTATCAAATACCACGGCCATATGGGTTGGCTTTTCTTTTTTCAGCACATCCAGCAGGGTATTGGTAAAGCCCATAACTGCCGACGTATTTAACCCACCCGAAGTAAACCTCGGGCTCTTACTCAACGCAAAATGAGCCCGGTATATCAGGGCCATGCCATCCAAAAGAAATAGTTTTTTCATGATTATTTTATCACTAATTGCACGAATGTATTTCACTAATTGCACGGATGCATAGCTAAATCATGCTATTACAAAAATAGAATTAATGCTGATAAACAGCCCGACTAATTAAAGAGTTGCCAACAATTAATATTCGTGCCATTCGATCAAATTCGTGCAATTAGTGCCCAATTATTTAAATGAACACTCCGGTATATGGTCATTCACCATACCAACGGCTTGCATAAAAGCATAACAAATTACAGTGCCAAAAAACTTGAAGCCCCGCTTTTTCATATCCTTGCTAATCGCATCAGATATTTCGGTGCTTACAGGTGTTGCGCCCGAGGTATTATTAATTGGCTTCCCCTCCGGCATAAAGCCGTACAGGTACTTATCAAACGAACCAAATTCCTTTTGTACCTCCATAAAAAGCTTAGCACTGCTGATAGCCGCGCCAATTTTTAAACGATTACGAATAATCCCCGCATCATTCAATAACCGCTGCACATCCTCCTCATTAAATTCGGCGATCTTTTTATAATCAAAATCAGCAAAAGCTTTACGATAATTTTCGCGGCGACGCAGTATGGTTATCCAGCTTAAACCCGCTTGGGCTGCTTCGAGTATCAAAAATTCAAACAGAACTTTATCATCGTGAACCGGTTTTCCCCATTCTTCATCGTGGTATTTGATATACAATTCATCTGTTCCGGGCCAACGGCAACGTTTTATTTCTTTGGTCATTTTCTTTATTTTTTCTTGTCATTGCTTCGTTCCTCGCAATGACAAGGGGTTTATTATGCCTCATTCAATTCATCCCAATACTCCACAGCCCTGCGATAGTGCGGGATAACAATCGATCCACCAACCAAATTAGCGATCATAAACACTTCGTTCATTTCATCGCTGTTTACACCCGCCTCGTGACATTTGCCTAAGTGGTATTTGATGCAGTCATCGCAACGCAAAACCATCGAGGCCACCAGCCCCAGCATTTCCTTGGTTTTTACATCAAGCGAGCCTTGGGCATAGGTGGTGGTATCTAAAGCGAAAAACCGTTTAATATTGGTATTTGCTGTTTCCATTATCCTATCGTTCATTTTAGTACGATAGGATTCAAAATCATCTATCAATTTTCCCATGGGATTGTGTATTATTCTTTGATTTTTTAAAAGTATAAATCTTATTTTTATATATCAGAAATGCTAATAAATTTATCAAATAATTAAACACATTATGGAAAGCCTGTCGCCCAATATTTTTGTAAAAGACATCAAAGCAACTATAGCTTTTTATAAGCAGCTAGGTTTTGAAGTCGCAATGTCGGTACCAGAGGGTGCCGACGAATTGGTTTGGGCGATGCTGGTAAATGGGAGTGTAACGGTTATGTTCCAAACGTTCGATAGTTTAGGCGATGATCTTCAAGAAGTGAAAAGAGAGGATGGCGGCTCGCTTTTATTCTATATTAAATTGAAGAATATTCTAGACTTTTTTGAACTGCTGAAAGATAAAGTAACTGTTGTAAAAGGGATTGAAAAAACATTTTACGGTGCAACCGAATTTTCAATCCTCGACAATAATGGCTATCTGTTAACTTTCGCCGAAGATATATAATGATCCATTTTAAACGTATTGATCATATCCACATAGCAGTTGCACCGGAACGACTGGAAGAAGCTAAGGTTTTTTATACTGAAGTGATTGGGCTTGAATTAATCGACCGGCCAAATCATCTTTTTAAAACATCGGGCTATTGGTTTAATATCGGCGATGCCCAGTTACATATTGGCGTAGAACCCCCATTGCCGGTTTCGACAAGGCATACAGCATTTGAGGTTGAGGATGTCGATTACGCCTTAACCTATCTTGAAAATAAAGTAAAGATCTTGGAAGAACCCATAATCCCCGGCAGGCGCCGCTTTGCTTTTTTAGATCCGTTCGGCAATAGGATAGAGTTGCTGCAGATTTTGAAGTGATCAGAGTGCTAATTCAATCATCGGATCCCAGAATACGTTTTTAAAATCCTGAACCTGGTCATCAACAACTTTAACACCTTCGCTTTCTAATAGCTCAGCCATTAAACTACCGCCGAAATGAAATTTTGCAGTAAGCAGGCCTTGTCTGTTTACTACTCTGTGTGCCGGGACCGGGGGCTGTTCTTTTCCGCAAGCCTGCATGGCATAACCAACCATCCGTGATGAGCCTTTTGTACCCAAATAGGCTGCTATAGCGCCATAGGAAGTTACACGCCCGGGAGGTATCAGCCTTGCTACCTGGAAAACTTTATCGAAAAAGTTAATATCATCCATTATCCGTAAATGAGAACTTAAGGTAGTTAATATTCTTATTATCTTTCAAGTATTTTTTCTCGTAATAGGTTTTGATGTTCAGCACATCATCAGCATAAGGCGAATGATACAGGTCTTCTGTTTTCGCGTGAAGGACCAATTCCAGCTCTCCAATTTTTTCGGCAGTATAAGTGTGCAAACCATCGTTATCCGTTTTAAGGTTAACATAGCCGCCATTTTTCAGGAGATGTGTATATTTATTGAGGAAGCGGGGAGAAGTTAACCTCTTTTTTTCGCGACCAAGCTGTGGTTGCGGATCTGGAAAAGTGATCCAAATCTCATCAACTTCGCCTGGGGCGAAATAATCCAGCAGGTTTTCTATCTGTATGCGCAGAAAACCAACATTATTCACACCTTCTTCTAACGCGGTTTTAGCGCCGCGCCATATGCGGTTGCCTTTGTAATCAACACCAATAAAATTTTTATCCGGAAACATTTGAGCCAGGTTTATGGTGTATTCACCTTTTCCGCACCCAAGCTCTAATACAACAGGATTGTTGTTTTTGAAGAAATGGCTTGCCCAGGTACCCTGATATGGCTTACCTGCATCTAACTGCAAAACGTTGCTGAATGTATCTATTTCGGCGAAACGCCTGATCTTGTCTTTTCCCACTTTTTAAAATTAAAGCGCAAAAATAGCTTTTCCAGCTTTATTGGGGCGAAATTTATTTTAGATACCCTTACATACTGTAAGGGTATCTTTTTTCTACTTTATCTTTTTTGGTGAGGTTGAAAATTGCGGTCTTTGCCTTATCCCAAAGCCCAACTATGGATTCTTCGTTAACATAGCCGGATGCTTTTTGAGATACCAACCCAACCAGCGCTTTCACCAAAAAGCCGGAATGCTTAAACAGTGTTTTGTTTAAGGTTATCGGAATCAGGAAACGGGATAGAATGCTTACAAAATCCTGGTTGAAAATGTTCGACTTATCTTCACCGGTATGGTTTCCTTTCGGGAATGCCGATAGCACGGTAGAAAAAATAGCCGATGGACTGCTAAAACGCTCCTGTATAGCAGCAAGCTGCACCCGTTCCTGTGCCCTTAGCCGCACTATCTCTTCTTTTAAATCCCAGCTGTTTTTTATAATCGGGTCCATCTTATTTAAATATTTTGTTTATAAACCCGTTAACAATCGGTTTCTCCAACCTCTTTTTATTCGCTTTTACAATAAGCGCTATCAGTAAATAAATAAGCGCAACACAACCAAACCCTTGCCAGTCGGAGTTAAATACCGCAGCCAGAAAAAACGCCAGTGTGAGGCTAGCGAATATAAAAGCCAATACCATACACACCATTACGGCAGCATCAGCAATAATACTGGCTGCTATTGATGTTCCCCCTTCAATCGCCCTCAGTTTAGCAAGCTTAAACCGCAGTTCAGCATATTCTGTAAGTTGATCGATAATAGGGGGAGGTGTTTCTTTATTATTGGCTTCCATATAGTTTATTTACGATCGCGGCATTTATATCCACGATAATTGGTTTATGCGTGCTCTAAATCGTCCTGGTATTCTGCCTCAGCACCGTTAATTTTAGTTTTGATGTTTTCAACAACCTTATCTTTTATACCAACCAGGTTATTAATTTCATTAGCGGCGGTTTCTTTTATAGACTCGCCAAGGTTTTTTAATGATTCTGAAAGCATATCGCGTGTTTCGCTACCCTTATCCGGAGCAAACAACATTCCTAACGCTGCACCTGCTGCCAGCCCTGCCAGCAATGCAATTACTACTTTTGAGTTATCGTTCATACTATTATAATTTTTAAGTTGACTAATTGTTTTATAAACGGCTAAAAATCTTGCCAAGTATCGAAATAAGACAAATTGTCTTTACAACTTGTTACCATTTATATCCAAAAATAAGCATTCTTGTTTTATGTTTCGGTATTGGTTCGTATTCGTTCCAACCTGTCTGCCGCCAGTCTGTTGGTTTCATATATCTCAAGCAACAGCAAAAAATACGATAATAATACCGGGCCAAAAACCAGGCCTAATATCCCAAATAGCGGTAAACCTATAAAAACCCCAATAACCGATATGATAGGGTGCGTATTGCCAACACGTTTATTTATAATAACCCTTAAAACGTTGTCAACATTGCCAATAAATAATAAACCGTAAGCTATTATTAATATCCCTTTTATGGTATGATCGTTAGCTATAAATATGATACCGGCCGGTATACATAAGGTTGGCGCGCCAACTACCGGTAAAAACGACATGAAGGAACCTATCACCCCCCAAAATATAGGGTCGGGTATTTCAAATGCATAAAAACCCAAACATAGCAATGAGCCCTGGGTAATAGCTATAATTCCCTGACCTAACACGTTGGAGTAGGTTGAATTACGCATTGCTTCAGCAAACTTTAAGGCATGCTGTTCGCGGAATGGGGCATATTTTAACAATCCTGTTTCAAACTCATTACGCTGGGTAAGCATAAAATAAAGCAGGAAATATAAAACCAGCAGAGTTAAAATTATACTTGCCGCGCTGCCCAGTATAGATGGGAACAGATCAGTAGCTAATGTGCCTAGTTTTTGGAGCGTATTTTCTGCAAAATGCTGCTGATTTAACTTTTGTGCGGCGAATGCATCAATCTTAGTTAGCCACTCTTGTATAGGGAAGGTATTATGATTGATAGATGCTATTTTATCTATCACCATAAAACTTAATGATAGAAAAGGGATAACAATTACGATAAGTGAACTAAAGATAATTAATAATGCAACCAGTGTTTTATTCCAGCGTTTTTTTTCAACCAGAAACAAATACAATGGTCTGAATATGGTAAACAGTACAATTGCGCCAAGTATTGAACTGAATAATCCGCTCAAAGCGTATAACAAAAAGCAACCCAGCAAAATTATGCTGACCAATATGATATTATTACGTTGCTTATAGTTAAAAATTGACACGTGATGGTATTTAGATAGACTTATTCCATAAACAAAAAAACGCTAAAATGTTTTTAGCGTTTTTCGCAATATTTATACAGGTTATATTTAATTTTTATCTTTTAATAAGGTATCTATTACAACACAGCTGGCAGCAATCGTATCCAGATAAAAAGTACTATCGGCTGAATCCAATGGAATTTCATAGCGCAACTGTTCAATAGCTAGCTGTATGGCTGAAAGCTGGTTCCTGATATCGTGTTTCAAATTTTTAGATTCGCTACGTTCTTCAGTATTATCTTTCAGGGGCTCTTCCATTTTATTTAAGGTTAATGGCCTTCATTTTATTATACAAGGTCTTTCGGTCTATTTTTAGTATTTCCGCTGCTTTGGTTTTGTTAAAGTTCACCTCTTTTAACACTTGCAAAATAGTTTCATATTCCGCTTCCAGGGCAGCATTTTTTAAATCATGCCTGTTTTCCTTTACTTCGGCATTTTCCGCATTCCCCGAGGTGTGATTGCCGCTATTGACACTATAATCAAAGGACATCATCCTATTCGAGATCTCAAGCGGAAGAGCTTTCATCATTATCTCGTTGCCTTCTGTAAGCAAAGTAGCCCGCCTTACAATATTTTTCAGCTCGCGGATGTTTCCCGGCCAGCGATAACTCATAAAGCACTCTATAACCTCCTGCGAAAACGAAGTTACATTTCTGCTTAACTCCTGATTAGCGATCAACAAAAAATGCTCTGCCAATAGCATAATATCATTTCCCCGCTCACGCAAGGGCGGCATATAAATACTGAATTCATTAAAGCGATGATACAGATCTTCCCTAAAACGGCCTTTCTGTATACTTTCCTGAAGATTTTCGTTCGTTGCTACAATTATACGTACGTCAAGGTCTATTTCCCTGGTACTGCCTATTCTCTTAACTTTCCGCTCCTGTACTGTTCTTAATAAAGCGGCCTGTATATCGTATGACAAATTACCTACTTCATCTAAAAACAAAGTGCCACCGTTAGCCATTTCAAAATGACCTATTTTAGTATACAATGCTCCTGTAAATGATCCCTTCTCATGTCCAAAAAATTCACTGGCGGCAAGTTCCTTGGTTAATGATCCGCAATCCATGGCCACAAAAGGATTGTTGTGGCGCGGGCTGCTCATATGTATACTTTTAGCAACCGCTTCTTTCCCGGTACCGCTATCGCCTATAATAATTACACTATAATTAGTTGGGGCAACAAGGTCTATCTGGCGTATAATTTCTTTTGATGCGCGGCTATTACCAAAAACAAATTCGCCTGGCTGTACTGTTTTTTTATGCTCTTTTGATTTGTTGTTTGCTACCGGCTCATTATCATGCATAGCCTCCGACAAAGCATATTGAGTTTCAATAGCTTTGTTTACGGTATTCAAAATTTCGTCGGGATATAGTGGCTTGGTGATATAATCATAGGCGCCCATTTTAATGAGCTCCACAGCCATTTTTATATCAGAATAACCGGTAATAATAATAACACCGGTTTTAGGGTATTGAATTTTAATGTTTTTCAACATTTCGCGGCCATCGGTATCTTCCAGCCTGAAATCACAAAGCACCAGGTTGAATTCACCATTCTTCAGGCATTCCATACCAGCGGTACCGTTTGATGCTGTTTGAACGTCGAAACCGTTACGGGTTAAAAACTTTGATAATAACAGCGCAACATTAACTTCATCATCAATGATGAGTATTTTTTTCATATCACAAAACTGTTAACAGGTAAATGTATTAAACCGTTAAATTACACAAAATTGCGAAATCTTGTAGTTTTTTGTGAGAAATGCGCTTTTTTTTATTTTAGATTGAAGGCATAAGCTACGCGGGCACCCCACATAATACCATAGTTTCCATCGCCGAAAAAGCTTTGTTGAAGTGAATATTTTATCCCGGCCTCGATATAGCTTTTTTGTTTTCGCCTGAATAATATCCCCATTTGGCCATCATAAGTAAAAGCGGTACTATTAAGCGCATATACCGAGTTTTTATTTAGCAACAAGGCCTCGCCTGCTTCACCTTGTATATAGAATGTACGGATTATGAAAAGCTTAAGGCCAACTTTTACAGGCGCAACGCCCATGTTTGATGACTTTACGTTTAAAATGTAATTAGGGTTTGAACTGCTGTTATTTGCAAAAAGGTTAAGATATCCAGCATTTCCTGTAACATACAGATGTTCAGACAATGGCAAATCATATTGTACTGATACACCTACTCCTGCTTTATATTGATCTTTAAATCCGCCTGATGTGGCCGCACCATCAATGCCAATGCTTAAACGCGCGGTATCAGGAACAGCGCTATATTGTGCTTTTGCACCCAAGGTAAAGCATATAAATGCCAATAAAACAAGTCCCTTTTTAAAAGTGATTTCCATTTTCTATGTTTAGATTAATGCTGTTAAAACGTACAATACAATTACAACGTATACCAGCCTTTAAATAATTATGCAGGCAATAATACAGTTTTTATGCAAAGCTAGTATCAGTTTTCACATAAAATGCTTTGTAATAATAAAATTGCGAATTATTTATTTGCTGAAATGTTAATTTGTTACACAATTCCATATAAAACAAAAAAGCGGGCACTGATTGATCAGTGCCCGCTTTTTTGTTAATTAAGTAAGCTTCCTTAGAAACCGTATGCAACACGCAGGCCAAAGAAATTAACTTTGCTGTCATCAACATTGCTGTTTAATTTAGTGCTTGCTTCGTAACGTACACCGGCATCAATGTAGTTTTTACCGCCTAACTGAAACTGGTAACCAATTTGTGGGGCATAAACAAAAGCTGCTGAATTGTTTGCATCAATCTTAGTTTTATTTAACACAAATGCTGCACCTGCTTCACCTTGTACATAAAAGTTACTTACAACGAAGTATTTCAAACCTGCTTTAACTGGTAATAACTCAATATTTGGAACATCAACGCCTGTGCCATCTATGTTTTTCTTTCCAAATACATTATCATAACCCGCATTAACCGTAACAAATAATTGGTTTGCAACAGGAATATCTACCTGCAATGAACCACCAAGGTTCCAGTTATAAGAATCTGATAATTTTCCGGTTGGAATACCCGCGTCAACACCAATGCTGTAACGGATGCCAGATGCTGTAGTAGTAGATGTAGTTGTTGGGGTAGTTGTTTGTGCTTTTGCACTGAATGTGAATGCAGCAAATGCTAATGCTAATGCTGAAATTTTAATTGAACTTTTCATGATTTCTATGTTATTAAATTGTTGTGTGTTTATTAACACAGTACAAAGTAACGGCACAAATCACCTAAGTTTTTTCATCCAAATGTCAGGATTATTCAATCGATTGATTAACAATAAGATAAATTTTAGCTAAAACGATTTTAAAATAGCTGCATGACATTTTTATGACTATTTGCCTTTAAAATCCGCTTTCCTTTTTTCCATAAATGCGCTTACACCTTCCTTAAGGTCTTCTGTTCCAAAACATTTACCAAACTCTTCTATTTCAATAGCGAAACCATTCACGCCCGATTTTCCTGCTGAATTAACAGCCTTAATAGCTGAGGCCAAAGCCAGGGGTGCACGCTGTAACATCTTGTTTAACAATTCTTCGGCTTTCGTTAGCAATTCTTCCTGGCTTACCACATAGTTAATCAAACCAAACTGCATTGCATCTGCCGCGGTAATCATATCAGCGGTCATTATCATTTCAAAGGCTTTGCCCTTGCCGACTAAATTTGTTAAACGCTGTGTACCACCATAGCCGGGTATTAATCCCAATGTAACTTCAGGCAAACCCATTTTAGCATTATCGGATGCTATTCTTATGTGGCACGCCATAGCCAATTCCAACCCTCCGCCCAAAGCAAAACCATTTACCGCTGCAATTACAGGCTTCGGACCATTCTCTATCAAATCAAAAACCTTGGCTTGCCCCTCACTGGCCAGGGCCCGACCTGCCGCTGCATCAAAAGAGGCAAACTCCGAAATATCAGCCCCGGCAACAAAAGCCTTTTGCCCCGCTCCGGTTATAATCAGGCCGCCAATCTCACTATTACTAAACCCATCAGTTAAAGCGGTATGCAGTTCAGCCAGTGTTGCCTTATTCAATGCATTCAACTTGCTTTCACGATTAATGGTGATGTATTGGATCCGTCCCTTACACTCAACTAAAATATTTTCAAAAGCCATAAAATCAATTTAAAAATTCCGGTGCTGATGCACCCACTTGGTTATATAGTCCACAATATCATGCGTGGTAGTCCCCG
>Ga0206809_1002_pt1 | contig 116256 bp, 97 predicted proteins | sample Alteio_BWOrgCont_55_FD_152903 | JGI IMG/M metagenome (GOLD analysis project Ga0206809, IMG submission 152903) | Enriched cells from forest soil in Barre Woods Harvard Forest LTER site, Petersham, Massachusetts, United States -... | ecosystem: Environmental > Terrestrial > Soil > Temperate forest >... | reverse complement strand
TTATGGAACATCTTATAGCTAAAGATGCCACCATACTAAAACAATTGATTATAAAAGTAGGCCAACATAATTATGTTCGGCAACGCCTGGTTTACCAGTTTTCTGAACAAGTGATCCGTAATATTATCACTATTCTAGAACCCGGACAAGCTGCATTTATATTCGATTACCATACATCAGTAGTTTATACTCATCGGCAGGAAAAATTAATTGAAGGTATCACCAATACCGAGTTTGATAAGGCATTGTGGCTATTCATTTTAACCTACATTTTGGTCGACCGGGGCTCGATTTTTAATCAAAAGGTATTTGTAAAATCAACACTTGGGCAAATGGCCCGCCATTATAACCTTAGTTATGCCCAAATATTGGCTTTATTGTCAAAAGCGCTGGCGTTACACAATTTAACTGATGTACAAAACAATAATCTTACCCTAATTATTAGCGAGCTGTCGGTTGATGAGTTTGATGATAGGAGAGGTCCTGTATTAAATATTACAAACATAGGCACGGCCGCGGAAAAGATTGTTCTGCAAAATATCGAACTGATCAGATACTATCTTATTTTTGGCAGCCTGCCCTGGTGGTCCGAACCTTATTCCGAACGTAATTTGGTTAATATGCTACTGGATTTGATTAAGGTAGTCCCCAAAGCCTTTTCAAAACTGATTAAAGCTGTTGGCCAAAATGAAGAAGTACGCAAAAGAATAACTACCGTATTTGATGACGAGGTGATCACTGTAATAGTAAGGCTACTCGAACCTGCCGACGCTACTTTTATTATTAATTACATTGCCGAAGTGCAGGTTATCCACACAAAAAAACCTGTTGTTTATACCGATGGCAAATATTTTAAGAAGGCAGTCTGGAAATTCATTTTTGACTTTTTATTGGTAGAACGAGGCTCGGTATTTAATGAGCGGATGTTTTTAGAGAGTAACATCCGTAAACTGGCTAATAGCTACAACGTGCAATATGCCGAGATGCTGCTATATCTTGTGCAAAGCATCGGGCAGGTACATCAGGCCAGTATTGAGCAAGCTCCATTGTTTCAATTGCTTGCGAGTTTACTTAATGATCTTAATCCGCACACAACTAATTTTGTAGAGTCAAAAAATAACATTGGATTAAGTACCTATACCGAGACATCCCGCACCGTTGTATTAAAAGATGTATTGTTGCACTGGCTTACATACGGCAGCATACCCTGGTGGGGTAGCAAATATTTTGAACAAGGGCCGGCAGCGATGTTTCAAGCTTTGTTTACAACTGCCCCTGCTGAAGCATTCTTATTATTGAAGTACGCCGGAACGATCCCTCATATCCGTAAACGTGTAATTTATCAGATCCCGGAGCATTTAATTATTAACCTGTTGGGTAAACAGCCTGGTGGCGAGAGTGCGATTAAACTCTATCAATATTTATTGCAGGCTTTTAACAAAGTCAATGGCAATCATGATTTGTCCGGTTCATCTAATATATTATTACTTATTTTTTGGGATGTATATATTGCCGGGGAGTATAAAAAGTTTGATAGTGTATCCTTTATCCAAAAAGGTATTTACGCTTTGATAAAAGAGCAAGGTATCAATCAGAAAGAGCTTGATCAGAAAAAAATTGATCAGCGTGATATTCATTATCAATCTATTATTGCAGCACTTAAAAAAATATTTAGCGCGGCTAACGAAACAACTTATTTAAAAAATCTTGATGAAGTTGCAATAATTGAGCGTGCAGATGTCAATTTAATATTAGAAGAATCATTTAACACAGCTGTAGATGTTCGGCAATCTCTGATACGTTACCTCTCAGTCAAGGCGCCAAGTCAACAGGCTATTATTGACGAAGTGTTGCTTATCCTGAAATACTTCTTACACAATAATAAGCAGCTCCCGCAACAATTTAAAGGCACTAATCCGGCCTACGTTAAAGCCGTTATTGAGCAGTTGCTGCAATTATTAAAAAAATCGGATATCAAAGCATATAAGCAGTTGCTGTTAAACAATAAAGAGTTCAAAATATATGTAAAGGATAATGCTGATACCGCAATACTGATTAACGGTAGTGTTGAACAATTAATAAGCGATTATTTACTCCTCGATTCTCAACCCCAAAAAGAAGATATATTAAACGAGGCATTAAGTATACTGGATCATTTTTTAACTACAGGCAAGCTGCCCGAGCCATTTGCAGGCGCCAATATACCGCAGATATTAAAACAATTATTGCTGCTACTTAACTATGGGCGACCAGCAACGCTTAACAATATTTTACAGCGCGATGGATATCTTATTGATGCTCGTATGCTATTGCATAATCTATTCGCCACAACTGCAAATACTGCCGAAAGTAATGTTAGTCGTACCCTGAAAGAATATCTCGAAAGGGATATTATCAAATATATAGACCAGCAGCCCGGTTTTGTTTTTAATGGTGACGAAACCATTGCTGTTATACTTGATCGATATATTAAACAATCCCAGGGTCAGCATAATTTAATTATGCCGCTATTAAAAAATCAGGCTACAGCCCGGTACATAGCCCGGCACTATAATGATACACAAGTGAGCAGTTTGCTAAATAATAACATCACTTTAATTGGCGGTTCCGAAAACTTAACCTGGATAAACGATTTGCAATTGTTTATCGCCAATAACATTACCGATACCTTGCAACGTGAACGATTGGTTACTTTATTGCGCGAGTTTAACCTGCTTATATTGGGCAGGCATATCACTATAAATTCTTTTTCAGTTTATTTAAAACAGCTTCTTAACTTTATTTCATCTGCCAATTATTCGCTTTTTACTGTTTTATCTAATGTAATGCTTAAGGCTGTATCAACGCCCGGTTTATCGCCCGTGTTTACATCAAAACTATCGGTAGTTTTAACTGAGATGCGGATTTATAATGATAGTTATAAAACTGAGCAGCGTATAAAACAGCAATTAGTTAAAGCCGATGAGATCGCCATACAAAACGCCATCGGTATAAATGCAGATAAAAAAGGGATTGAGGCCAAACAACTTAAAGAAGAAATCAAACAAAATATACAGATAACAGAAGATATAATGAAAGATGAAAATAAGCAGTTATTAGTTAATTCTAAGGATACCATTTACATTAATAATGCAGGCCTGGTTTTATTAAACCCTTTTTTAGCCACGTATTTTGTACGCCTGGATATGATGGTAGGTGGTAAGTTCATTAACGCTGATGCGCAATTACGCGCAGTGCATTTGCTTCAATATCTTGTTAACGGCAAAAGCAACAATCCCGAGCATTTTCTAGTTTTAAATAAAGTATTTTGCAATGTGCCGGTTGAAGAGCCTGTTCCCGCAGAAATAACCCTTACAGATAGAGAGAAAGAAACATCCGAGCAATTATTAATGGCCGTGATTGGTAATTGGGATAAGTTAAAAAATACAAGTATCGAAGGTTTACAGGAGTCGTTTTTGCAACGCGATGGCGCGCTTGTTTTTAAAGATGATGCCTGGCACCTGAAAGTTGAGCAGCGTGGCTATGATGTACTGCTGCAAACACTCCCCTGGGCAATCGGGATGATAAAAACACCATGGATGGACAATTTTTTATATGTTGAATGGACATAAACCCAATAGGCGATAACGCTTCTGCGCTTAGTACCCAGATGCAGTGGTTGGCACAGGTAATTGATACCCGTATGCTTTTATATTGGCAATTGCCTTGTGAATATAATTCTATATTCGATATTCCGGCGGTTATTACAGTTGATGACAACTCAATTTTTGGGCGTATTGTAGAGCATTACCAAATGGATTTCGCAGAACGTCTGATTTTATTGATGGCGCTTGCTCCACATGTTCAACCCCATTTGCTGGATGTTTTTTTTAAAAAAAATGCTGATTACGACCGGGTTTTTACTGAGTTTGGCGGTGTTAAGGGGCAAAATCATAATGGCTTTATTCCCACCGGCGAAACTATCGCCTTTATACTCGATCCGAATGATCTGAACCTGCGGTTTGCGTTATTTAATATTTTTAGTGCCGACCACTTCTTCAGTAAATTCAACATACTAAAGCTCGAAAATCATCATCCCGGCGAACCCCTTTTAAGCGGTGTGCTCCGTATCTCAACTGAATATTTAAGCCTTTTTACTACAGGCGAAAATCGCAGGCCCGATTACAGTGCCAATTTTCCGGCCAAGCGTATTACCACACTGCTTGGATGGGATGACTTGGTATTGGATGACGCGGTGTTAAACGAAGTAGGAGAAATACAGGACTGGATAGTGCATGGTAAAACACTTATTGATGATTGGGGGATGGGGGGTAAAATAAAACCGGGTTTCCGTACTTTGTTTTATGGGCCACCGGGCACAGGTAAAACCTTAACGGCAAGTTTGCTGGGTAAGGCAACTGGGCTTGATGTTTACCGCATTGATCTATCGATGGTGGTATCAAAGTTTATTGGCGAAACCGAAAAGAATATGGCCAATATTTTTGATCAGGCCGAAAGCAAAAATTGGATCTTGTTTTTTGATGAGGCCGATGCCTTATTTGGCAAGCGCACACAAACCAGCAGTTCTAATGATAGGCACGCCAATCAGGAAGTTGCCTACCTGTTGCAACGTGTTGAAGATTTTCCGGGAGTGGTTATATTGGCCACCAATATAAGGGCTAACCTTGATGATGCTTTTAGTCGTCGTTTTCAATCCATGATCTATTTTGCCATGCCCGGCCCCAACCAGCGTAAACAGTTGTGGCAAACTGCTTTTTCAGATAAAACACAATTTGAACCCCGGCTTATACAAAAATTTGATGAAATAGCTACAAAGTATGAAATGGCCGGTGGCGCAATTATTAATGTGGTGCGGTATGCATCATTAATGGCATTAAAGCGCGGTAATAATGTAATCAGGTATGACGATGTATTGGAAGGCATCCGTAAAGAATACCGTAAAGATGGTAAAACAGTATGACAATAGTTGATAGACTTACAGTTCGTCGTTTTCACGAAATACGTACCGACCAACATGGTGAAGGTACCACACAGGCCTTAGGCTGGAAAAATTTTCACAGTCAACAAGCCCGTTTTGCCATGCTGGAAGATATTGGCGATATGAATGATTGCTCAGTATTGGATATTGGCTGCGGCCATGGTGATCTGCGTGCTTATCTCGACGATAAATATCCGAGATTGCGATACGCAGGTATCGATCAGATGGAAAGCTTTCTGGATATAGCGATAGACCGTTACGCGCACTTGCCCGATACCGCTTTTTATCATGGCGACTGTTATTCGGCGGAGTTGCCAGGTATGGATTATGTGCTGGCCTGCGGCAGTTTGAGTTATCGTAATAGCGATGAAGATTTTATAGAGCAGATGATCAGCAAACTATTTAACACCTGCCGAATTGCATTAGGGTTTAACTTATTAAGCAGGGTAGATGAGCCCGGTGGTATTTTAATGGCTTATGCTCCGGAAGTGATTGTAAAGTATTGCCGTACCTTAACTGATAACGTGGTATTACACCAGGGATATTTTGATGATGATTTTACGGTTTGGATGTATAAGAAAGCAGGCGGTTAGCTACCGCCATTAGCAAAGGCATTATTTTTAACCATCTGAATAGCTTTCGCGCCCATTACATCCGCTTCGCCCTCCAAATCCGGATCATCGTTAACAGCAACCCCGGCCTTCATTTGCATGGTAGGCTGTACGCGGCCTTGTTTTTGTTGTGCCACGTGCCAGGCTTCGTGCGGTAAATGTTTCTCTTGCCCGGGTGCAACGTGTATATCAGAGCCTTGCGCATATGCCAGTGCATTCAATTGAGCAGGTTGCGATGAGTTATAATGCACCTTCACATCGTCCATGCTAAAACCCGATAGGTTTTCAACACCTGACTTTAAATTATCAGGTAACCCGGTTTTGTTTTCCTTTCTTTGAACAGCTTGGAATTTACCTTGTACAGGTAATTCTTCTTCGGGTATGCCCGCCTTTTGAACAGGATCACTTTTTAACTGAAAAGGTTTTTTTTGCAATGGATCTTCTTCGGGTAATCCTGCTTTTTGTACCGTATCACTTTTTAGCTGAAATGGCATCATTTGCAACGGTTCTTCTTCCGTCTCGCTTTGTTTCTGGATAGTAAATTTGCCTTGTACAGGTAATTCTTCCTCATCGCCAAGCTCTTTTCTTTGAAATGTATCACTTTTTAACTGAACAGCTTTCATTTGCAATTCTTCTTGTGATACTTCTTTTTTTTGTAATGCGGGTACTGCCGCCATACTATTACCATTATTGCCGGTATTTTGACTAGCAATGGATTTTGAGGCGGTATCTGAGTTTTTTTCAGCGAGAATACTTGACATGGTTTAGATTTTGAAGTAATTACCTGAGTATAAATTTATTATAATTGATTTGCAATTGCAACTATCATCTAATAATTAAAATATGTTCTGCTGAGTAGCCTAGATCCGTTATTTATGTTCTTCAAAAAAGTAAACCACCAACATCGTAGCAGTTTTGATGCCGGTATTTTTAGGTGTATGCGAAATACGGCCATCAAAAAGTAAAGAGTCTCCTTGTGAAAGGCTTATCGTTTGCTCCTCAAACATGTAATCTACCTGTCCTGATAACAGATATTTATACTCGAATGCTTCGGTTTCAACCATAGGCCTGCTGGCATCGGGTTCAAGTTCAAGTATCACAATGTCAACGGTTGATTGAGTAATAAACTGTGTAAATACACGCTGATAATGAAAGCCTGTTGCATGTTCCTTCTCAAAATGCTCATATTCATTTTTCCTTTTTACCAATATAACCGGCTGTTTGCTTTTGTTGTGTATATCCTTAAAAAAGATGTTCAAATCTATCTCAAGCGCTTTTATAATGTCAATCAGTACAATAAGCGATGGTACGGTACGGCTGTTTTCTATTTGTGATATAAGCCCCTTACTTACATTGGCACGCGCTGCAAGTTCCTGCACGGTTATGTTTTTTTCGCGGCGTTTTTCTTTAATGTGGTTGCTTATCTGTATAATAATATCTTCTTCCATTGTTGTATTATATGTTGCAAAGTAAATATTAGTTTTTTGTTTAAATATCTTTTTTTGTTAATAAATGTTAAACCATGTCTTATTTTAATTAATGATGAAAATTTAACAATTAGCTAATTTGAATGAGCTTTTTTTACTGAAATTTATTTTATGCAACCATTATCTAGTTTAGCCAGAGTAAACAAAATCTTTTCCTTATATGAAAAATATGGCGATGAAGATTATATCGGCGAACCCGTTTCTCAATTAGAGCATATGTCGCAGGCGGCCGCGTTAGCACAAGCAGAGGGGTATGATGATGAAGTAATATTGGCAGCATTTTTTCATGATATTGGGCACTTATGTGCAACAGATGGAGAAGCAGAAAGTATGGATGGTATGGGTAATGTTGACCATGAAAAACTAGGGGCTGATTATTTACTAAGTTTTGGTTTTTCTGAAAGGCTGGCATCGCTTGTAAAAAGCCATGTTGTGGCTAAACGCTACCTCACTTACAAATATCCCGAATACTATAATAAATTGTCCCAGGCAAGTAAAACAACACTTGAATTTCAAGGTGGGGTGATGAGTGCAGATGAAGCTATTGCTTTTGAGGCAAATCCTGATGCGGAATTAACTATTAAATTAAGATTGTGGGATGACGCAGCTAAAGAGATGAATATACCAGTAAATAATATTCCACATTTAAAATTATTAGCTATCAGCCATTTAGATGGCAGTAACTAACTTTTCTGCAATCAAATTAACTTATTGTAAGCCATTTGTAACGCTCCTGTTACTATAATTCTATCGGCTTAACATCTTCTACACATAATCTTGAAGATAGGATAATATAAAATTAGTTTACTAATAATAAACAAAGTTTAGTATTGCTGCATGAATTATCCTTCTTCACCATTAAAATTTAGCAGATGAAACAAAGTTACAAACTATTGCGAGCCGTTTTTACGGTGGTGTTATTCTGTATTACCCCATCACTCCTATGGGCGCAAACAAAAATTTCGGGTACAGTAACCGACGATACCAAACAACCCTTACCCGGTGTGACTGTGAAAGTAGCAGGTACTACTAAAGCAAGCACTACCGACGTTAACGGGCACTATCTGTTATCAGCCAGCAAAGGACAAAAACTATCCTTCACTTTTGTAGGCTTTGAAAAGCAAGAAGTTGTAGTTGGCGATGAGCCGGTTATAGATGTTGACCTTAAAGAGAGTAGCAAAACATTAAATGAGGTGGTAGTAACCGCTCTGGGCGTTAAAAAAGAAGTACGCCGGATAGGTTATGCCACGCAAACCGTACAAGGCAGCGACCTTACAACCGCGCGCGACCCTAACCCTATTACCGGTTTAACGGGTAAAGTTGCAGGTTTATCCGTAGGCGCATCGGCAGAATTACTGGGCGTGCCTAGTGTTTTAATGCGGGGAGATGCTGTTACGCTATACGTAGTTGACGGTTTTCCGATCAACACAGATACCTTTAACCTTAGCCCTGATGATATTGAAACAATCACCGTATTAAAAGGACCCGCAGCGGCGGCTTTATATGGTAGCCGTGCACAAAATGGCGCCATATTAATCACAACCAAAAAAGGTGATAAAAACAAGAAAGGCTTTACTGTTGAATTGAACAGCAGTACTGAAATAAACAAAGGTTTTCTTACTTTCCCTAAAACACAGCACTCATACGGCCCGGGCGAAAACGAGTTTTACGAGTTTGTTGATGGCAAAGGTGGCGCACCAGGTGGTGTAGATAGTGATTATGATATCTGGGGCCCATACTTTGCAGGTCAGTTAATTCCACAATTTGATAGTCCTGTTGTTAATGGCGTTCGTCAAGGGACACCTTGGACAGCTCGCGGGGCTAATAACCTTTCTGATTTCCTGCAAACAGGTTTTCAAACCAATAATCAGGTTGCCTTATCAGCCAATGGCGATAATTACACAACTCGGTTTTCATTCTCACAACAACATCAGCAAAGCTATATTCCTGATGAATACCTGGATATTGCTAATGTTAATCTATATGCTTCATTCAATCCGAGCAAACGTTTTAAGATCGAAGCAAATGTTGATTATAACAGGCAAAGTACTGATAACTATCCCGATGTTACTTATGGCCCTAACAGCTTAATATACAATTTAGCTATTTGGACAGGTGCTGACTGGAGCGTTAATCAGCCAATAATTAAAGCGGTATGGCAGCCGGGCAAAGTAGGTGTACAATCAGAGTTTGAGGAATACACCAGGTATCAAAACCCATACTTCATGGTTCAGGATTGGACACGTGGGCATTATAAAAATGATTTTGATGGATACTTATCAGGTAACTTTAAGATCGACGATCATTTGAATGTTACTTTAAGAAGCGCGATTGATACGTACAATTTGTTACATACTGAAGATCTGCCTTATTCTGCCCACCCTTATGGACGTGAAGGCAATATGGGTGATTATCGTGAAGATCGCCGTGATTTGTTTGATAACAATACTGAGGCTTTATTAAACTACGATTATACTGTTAAAAAGTTCCTTAACCTGTCTGGTTTAGTGGGTGGTAACTTTCGCGATTTTTCTTACAACTCAAGCTGGGTATCAACCAATTATTTAAATGTACCCGGTGTTTATGCATTCAGTAACTCCGAAAATGCACTGCAGGCTACAAGTTTTAGCTCGTACATGATGGTAGCGAGCGCTTTTTATTCCTTAGATGCAAGCTTTGGCAAATACGCCACCCTTTCGAGCACAGGTCGCGTTGATAAAACATCCGCGTTCCAGGTGCCAACTACTTATTACTACCCAAGTTTATCTTTAGCGTCAGTAGTTTCTGATTATATTGAGATGCCGAAGTTTATTACTTTCCTAAAAGTAAGAGCATCTTATTCAAATGTTCGTGCCGACGAAACTAGCCCAACTATAGGGCCTGCTCCATTTAGCTCAATAACAGCTTTTGGAGGCAGCACTGGCCCGTCACTTTATGATAATCCGCTTGATTATGGTGCTACATACCTATCACCATACAATGGGCCAAACTATGCGCTAAATCCATCTTATTCTACAAGTAAACCTTACAATAACCAAACAGCAGGTTACTCTACAACTTCATTATACCAGTCAAATATTCAAACATCAACCCGCGTTAACTACGAAGAAGGATTTGATGCTAAATTTTTGGAAAACCGTTTAGGTTTAAGTGCTACAGCATTTCAATATATTGACGGGCCTCAAATTTTGGCAAACCCCGTAGCAACCTCAACTGGTTACACCACTGAATATCTGAATGCTTTAAAAACCAGGAAAACCGGTCAGGAAGTTTCTTTAAGCGGCTTACCTGTTAAATCTTCAGATTTTAGCTGGAGCGTGTTAGTTAACTGGTCTCGTTTCCAACAGTATTTTGAAAAATTACCTGCCGGGCAAACCTCATATGCTTACAACGGTGGCTATGTAAGTGTTGGCGACCGTACAGATGAATTCTTTGGTACTGCATTTGTTCGCACAAAATCAGGCCAAATTATTAATAATGCCAACGGCACGCCAATGGTTAACCCTGTAAATCAGTTTTTAGGAAATGCTAATGCTGATTACAGCTGGACAATTGCCAATAACTTTACTTACAAACAATTCAATTTCGGTTTTCAGTTTGATGGCTCAGTTGGTGGGCACATGATAGATTACATGCACCTGAAAACTACTGTTGGTGGTTCAAATGCAATAACTGCTGAAGGTGCAATTGGTGCTGCTCGCTACCAAGACTGGTTGAATTACGGGAAACCTGGTTACAAGGGCACGTATGTTGGCCCGGGAGTAGTAATATCTAACGGAGTTGCTCCCAATTACGATTCCAAAACAGGGCAAATACTTAATTATAGTAGTTTGCAGTTCGCGCCAAATACCCAAACAGCCTTTATCCAGGGATATGTTAGCTCCTACTACAATGTTGATGAAGCTAACCTGATGAGTAAAACTTATGCAGAGCTTCGTGAGGTAACATTTGGATATTCATTCCCTAAAAAATGGTTAGAGAAATCTTTTATCTCCACAGCCACAGCCTCTATATACGGTCGTAATTTATTGTACTTCTATGCTGACAAGGAGTTTGAAGACGTCGATCTAAACCAATATAATGGTACTACGGGTCAATCTGTATTGCAATCACCTACCATACGTAGCTATGGCATCAACTTTAAATTAACATTTTAATCAAAAGAGGATAAATGATCATGAAAAAGATATTAATAATTTATTTTCTGCCGGTAATGATCTTGCTGACAGTAAGCAGCTGCAAAAAAAGTTTTATTGACGATACTACCAATAACAACTTACCCAATAGCGTATCTGCATCATTGCTTTTAACAGGAGTATTAACTAATATGGTTGATTTACCTGATGGTGCTTACAGCAGCAGTACACAAAGTAGTATGGTATATCCCAATGCATCAAATAAAGATGAAATATGGGGACAGTATTACATTTATAACTACGATTATTATGGTAATAATACCTATGATTTTGATCCGGGAGCTGATTACTATTCTACGTTAACAAATGTTTTGGCAATGGAAAGTAAGGCAGCTGCTTCGGGCGGAGCAGCTGTTAACCCATATGAAGCGATGGGGAAATTCTTCAGAGCATACTTTTTTAGTAAAATGAGTTTGGAAAGAGGGGATATCCCAATGACCCAGGCTTTACAAGGCCTTGCCAATCTTACCCCTGCATATGATACTCAGAAAGCAGTAATGCTGCAATCATTAGCATGGTTAGAAAGCGCTAATGCTGATCTTACTCAGCTAATTGCTAACCCAAGTGTGGGTGGAACAGGTTTAGGGTCAACGTTAGGCGGAGATATATTTTATGGAAATAGTTTAACTCAATGGCAAAAAGTAGTAAATACCTTCAGAATTAGATTGCTGATTGAATTAAGCAAGCAAGCTGCCGATCCTGACTTAAATGTTCCGGCTCAATTTGCTTCGATTATTGGCAACCCAACTAAATATCCGTTGATGCAAAGCGCTACAGATAATCTTCAATATACATTTATCTCAACAATTAATACCAATTACTATCCGCAGTACCCGGATATTTTTGGTCAGAGCGGTTCAAGGCAAAACATGTCTCAAACTTATGTTGGCTTGCTTGATTTGTTGCAGGATCCTAGGGTTTTTGCTGTTGCAGAACCATCACGCTACCAGGTTGATACATTGCATCAAAGCCCTACAGCATTTTCATCATTTGCAGGTGCTGATCCGGGATTAGATTTAGGTACAATGTATAGTAATGCGGGGCTGCAACGCTACTCATTTATCAATAGAAAACGGTATTACTCAACCTATACAGGTGAGCCAAGCATACAAATTGGTTACCCTGAATTAATGTTTAATATTGCCGAAGGTATTAACCGCGGTTGGGCAAGTGGTAATGCCGAAACTTATTACATAGCAGGTATACAGGCCTCAATGGCATCTTACAGCATCCCGCTTACCGGAACATATACTGCGTATTTTTATCATCCAGCGGCAAGTTCAACAACTGGCGTTGCCGATTTAACAAATTATGACACCTATAATATAAGTGTTAACTGGAGTACTTATTATTCACAGATTAATGTACAATATGCAAGTGGCGCAGTAGGGTTAAAACAAATTTTGCAACAAAAATATATAGCCTTATTCCGTCATTCAGGTTTAGAGGCTTATTTTAACTATCGCAGAACAGGGGTGCCTAATTTCAGTACCGGACCTGGCACTGATAATGGCCAGCGTATAGCAACCCGGTTCTTATATCCTTTAAGTGATAGAACCGGAAATACAGTAAATTATCAGAAAGCATTAGCCAGCCAATATGGTGGTAATGACGACATCAATGGAATTATGTGGATACTTAAATAAATAAGTATCTCATCTCTTATTATTCAATAAAAAAGCAGGGGACTTCCCCTGCTTTTTTATTGAATAATAAATAACAATTTGACTAGCCAAATCTTATCAGATTAATACCTAATCGTTTTCTTGGATGAAAAGAAAATGTTAAGTACTTTTAGCTCCATAAACTTAATTGTCAATCACACATTTATGATCTTAAAGATACATGCAATGGCTTTATTGCCATGAGTCGCATTTTCTTGTTATATATTATATGTTCGGTTTTGTATTTATTGCAACCGATGATTTAGAAATTAAATTGTACCTGCGCTATTGATAATCCTTTACATAAAAATATGATTCAGTTTAAGAAAATATTATTCTTGTTTCTTGCGATAATATCCACTAAATATACATTTGGCCAAACACAGTCTTCGCCGCGTGAGCATTTGTTGATGGATTACGACTGGCATTTTGCATTTGGGCATCCGTACGATACAAATAAGGATTTTAACAACGGCACAAGCTATTTTTCCTATTTCGCAAAGGCTGGTTATGGCGATGGAGCTGCCGATCCCCGGTTTGATGATCGTGCCTGGCGAAAAGTTAACTTACCCCATGACTGGGCCGTGGAGCAGCCATTCTCTCCCAAAGGAAGTTTTAGTCACGGGTTCAAAGCTATTGGTCGTAATTTTCCTGATGCAAGTGTAGGCTGGTACCGTAAAACTTTCTTCATTCCGGCTTCGGACTTAGGTAAACATATCAGCGTCGCTTTTGATGGTGTTTTTCGTAACTCAATTGTTTGGGTAAACGGGCATTATTTAGGTACTGAAGAAAGCGGGTACAGTAGTTTTGAGTATAATATTTCTGAATATCTCAATTATGGAGGCACTAACGTTATAGCAGTAAGGGTTGATGCCACAATGGAAGAAGGCTGGTTTTATGAGGGGGCAGGTATTTATCGCCACGTTTGGCTAAATAAAACCAATCGATTGCATGTGGCACGTAATGGTACGTTTGTAACCACTAAATTAAAGGATCGTCAGGCTATAATATCAACCCATGTAACGGTGGATAATGATGCCGATAGCAGTGTATCTAATTTTAGTGTAAAACAAACAATTCTTAATGCCGATGGCAAAGTCATCGCATCTGATGAGCAAAAGGATTTGAACCTTAACTTATTAGGGGAAAAAGATTTTTCAAGCAATCTCAACATAACCAATCCTAAACTCTGGTCGATAGATACACCTTATTTACATAAGCTGATAACTACGGTAAGCAAGGATGGTGCTATTATAGATCAATATGAAACCACTTTTGGTATACGCACTATTCGGTTTGATGCCAACTATGGTTTCTTTTTAAACGGAAAGCACCTGGAAATTACCGGGGCTGATAATCATCAGGATCATGCCGGCGTAGGTGTAGCTATGCCCGATGGTTTGCAGGATTTTAGAATCAAAGCCCAGAAAGCCTTCGGATGTAATGCCATCCGTTGCTCGCACAATCCACCTACACCTGAGTTTTTGGATGCTTGCGACAGACTGGGAATGCTGGTGTTAGACGAAAATCGTTTGATGGGAGTAACCGATTATCATTTGAATGAATTAAAACAAATGATGCTCCGCGACAGGAATCATCCATGCATAATAGCCTGGTCGATAGGAAATGAAGAGTGGAATATGGAAGGAACCGTTACCGGGGCGCGGGTAGCAACCACTATGCAGGCTTATGCAAAAACAATTGATTCGACTAGGTACATTACGGCTGCGTACAGCGGTGGAATTGGTAGTAATGGTATTTCAACTGTTATGGATTTAATGGGCTATAATTATGTGGTCAACAAAAATACCGATGAGCAACATCAAAAATTCCCTAACCAGCTTAGCTGGGGCACTGAAGAAGGGGCTACGACAGCATCACGGGGGATTTATGTTGATGACATGGATAAACATCAATTAGCAGCCTATGACCGGCCGCGAAATAGTGAATCTTTCAGTATTGAGCAAGGCTGGAAACATTACGTGACACGCCCGTATTTAGCCGGTATGTTTATCTGGACAGGTTTTGATTATCGTGGCGAACCTACTCCATTCGCTTGGCCATCAATTTATTCATACCATGGTATGTTAGACGCCTGTGGATTTCCGAAGGATGATGTTTGGTATTTAAAGTCGTGGTGGATGGATAAAGATGTAGTACACATTTTACCGCATTGGAACTGGAAGGGAAAAGATGGGCAGGATATACCCGTTTGGGTTTATAGTAATAGTGATGAAGTGGAACTGTTCCTGAATAAAAAAAGTCTCGGCAAAAAAGCAATGCCACGAAATGGACATCTGGAATGGTCGGTCGCCTACCAACCTGGCAAGCTAGAAGCTATTGGCTATAAGAAAGGTAAAAAAGTAGCTGATGATATAGTACAAACAACCGAGACCCCGGCAGCATTATTAGCCACAGCTGATCGCTCAGTAATAAAAGCGAATAGGGCAGATATATCTGTCATAAAAATCCAGGTAAACGATAAAAACGGCTTGCCGGTACCTACCGCTGATAATCAGATCGCATTTAGTATACAAGGCCCTGGAAAAATAATCGGGGTAGGCAATGGCAGTGAAACATCACTGGAACCTGACCAATATATAGAGCAGGTGATCCCGGTTAATATTGAAAACCTGAAAGAGAAGGTAGTTGAAAGCATCGAAAACCGCCCCGAAGTCGCCACCGATTTTGATGATGCAAACTGGCAGCCTGCGTTTAAGAATATCAGATTCCCTGAAACGGCCAAAGCGGTGGTTTATCGCGGTACTATTCAAATGCCGGATAATATTGATGATGCTGCGCTTACCTTGTTTTATAACAATATCGGTAAAACACAATCTATTTATATTAATGGGCAGTTTATACAAAGCAACGATAGCTCCACTGTTCGTAAGGAGTTTAAGCTCACTAAAAATATCTTTCATCCCGGAAAGAATAGTATAGCCATTGTTACTACACCTTTCATCAATAAAAATAGCTGGGATTATAATAACACAAACCCCGGTACCGTGCAAATCATCATACCACCAGCGCAATGGAAACGAAAACTATTCAACGGCCTGGCGCAGGTAATTGTACAATCAACCGGCGAACCCGGACGAATTGTTTTAACATCAACATCACCAGGCCTCAAAGAAAATAGATTGGAAATTACCACTGTTCCCACAGAAATGCCGGCTATAGTAGCGTCGGTAGAGAAATAAGGTAGAATAATGAGCGATAATTTATAAGATAAACAAGCGCACCGGCATAAACCGGTACGCATTGTTTATTTGAAAAGGTTTAGGTTATCCCTTCGGATTTGTTATGTAAATTTAGGAACGAAGTCTGGCAGCTAACAGGGTAGAATTGCCTTTTTATCAGGTTGTTTTTAGGGATAAAAAAAGTTTGAAATGCATTGTTTATCCACATATAAATAATCATTTTCGGTAAACCTTAATTTATAACTATCATGACAATTAAAAACACATTAATTTACCTGGGTTTAGCTGTATTTGGCTTTAGTTCATGCCAGCAAAACCAACATGCCGACGTAACTGCTAAAGTCAGTTCATTAGATTCTGATACAGTAAGTTACGCTGTAGCAAAAAAGTATGTTGACAATTATGCAAAACATGCAGGCTTTGTCGATTCTACTTATACTGACGTGCAGTTGAACAAAGTGAAAAAGTTACCTAATAGCCGTACCATATGGTTTGGTATCGACAGGTTGCAGGCAATGGTAAACAAGATAAAAGCTGAGGGCGGCGATGGTGTACGTTTTTATCTGGCTACATACGACACGGTTTATACTCCAAACGGTAAGTTCGGCCATATACCTGCGCGTAAATATTGGGGGCATACCACGCTGGTAATGGTATCTACAAAAGATAGTCTTAAATTTCACCGTGATTATTATGGTAATAGTATTGATCCATCATCCAACTCAAAATCTGATCCAAAAGGATTTATACTTAGTGTAGGTACCTCTCCTGAGAATCGCGGGGAAATGTGCCCGCCGCCAAGTAACTGTGCCACTATCGGAGCTACTTTAGTTACTCAATGATATTTATAACATTTAATACAATATCAGAGCTTGCATGCTTTCTGGCCGGATTAATATTTTTATTTAAAGATAAAGATCCGGCCTGGAGGCTGTTGATATGGTATTTATTATTAACCTGTATTGTTGAAGTTGCCGGTATATATATCCGTACATCATTACATGTATCAAATATTCCGCTTTATAACCTATCTGTTATACCGGAGTGTTTTGTTACCAGCTACTTTTTTTATAGTCTATACAAAGCCTATCATCCTAAAATTAAGTGGTTAATAATCTGGCTCTGTATTTTCCTGATTATGTATTTTACTGAGCTTATCCTAAATCACTTTAACAATTTTGTGTCCATAACAGCCTCCGTTATGTCGGTTGTATTTGTATTGGCAAGCCTTTACTATTATTACCTAAAATTAAAAGACGAGCATTTCGAACGGTTATTGTTTTATGCTCCTTTTTGGTGGGTTAGTGGTACACTATTCTTCTATTTTGGAAGCACAGCATGTAACTTGTTTTTTGATTACCTTATTAAATATCCTTCCATTAGTTACGAATTCTCTATTAGGTATATCATTTTTTGTATATTAGATGTAATTCTGTACTCCTTTTGGTCTTACGCTTTTATATGCAGATATCTTCAGAGGAAATCATATTCCTGATAGGCCTAACCTCTATCATATTTTTAATAGCTCCATGCTTTTTGATCTTGTACGTGCTATCTTACAATCGCAGGAAAAAGAAGCATCTGGAAGAAAAAATTTGGCTGAAAACAACATTTGAAAATGAGTTGCTGAAAACTCAAATGGAGGTTCAGGAGCAAACACTGAAAACTGTTGCCAATGATCTCCACGATAATATTGGCCAGCTGTTAAGCCTGATCACTATTACATTAAGTACTATTGATTTAGAAGAAAATAGTAAAATAGCCAGCAAAATAACACTTACTGATGACCTCACAAGGCGTTCTATAAATGAACTAAAAGCGCTATCCCGCTTGTTACATGGCGAAGAATTGATTAGCAAGGGGCTTGCCGCAGCCATTGAGTTTGAACTGGAATGGCTAAAAAGATCTGAACGCTATCAAATAAGTTTCGAGAAAAATAATTTTGAATCAATTGCAGATAGTGCTAAAGAAACGATGGTTTTTCGCTTATTTCAGGAGGTTATAAATAATATAATACAGCATGCTAAAGCATCAAAAATAGTTATTATTTTAGAGCAGGATAACAGCTCCTTTAAACTAACTATTAGTGATAATGGTATTGGATTTAATGTTGATGAAAAATTAAATCTTAAGATGGGAATGGGTCTTTACAATATAAAAAGACGTGCAGCTATGATAAATGGTACAGCCACAATCACTTCAATACCTGGTAACGGGTCTGTTATTGTAATTACAGCACCCTCTAACTAATAATGCAAACACAAAAAATAGCAATAGGAATAGTCGATGATCATACTTTATTTAGGCAGGGTTTAGCTCATTTGCTCACCGAGTCAAACGAGATCGAGGTGGTTTTTGATGCAGGTGATGGTGCAGAAATGATACGGAAACTGCCTATGCAGCCCTTGCCCGACGTTATACTTATGGATATTACCATGCCGGTAATGGACGGATATGAAAGTACCCGATGGATAAAACAAAATTACCCACAAATTAAAGTGCTGGCCTTAAGTATGTTTGAAGAAGATACGCCCATAATAAATATGTTAAAAAGTGGCGCAGGTGGGTACATGCTTAAACAAGCAAAAGCAGCGGATTTAATTAACGCTATTAAAACTATTGAAAAACAAACCTTCTTTATTAATGAGCTTGTCTCGGGTAAGTTGCTGAATAATATTCAAAATAATGTGCCTGTAAAAACGTCTAAAATACAGGTAAGTGCAAATGAATTGAAGTTTTTGGAACTATGCTGCTCTGATCTTACTTATAAAGAAATAGCTGATATGATGAATTTAAGCCCATTCACCATTAATAATTACAGAGAAGCGCTTTTTGAAAAATTCGAAACAAAATCAAGAACAGGTTTGGTGATTTCAGCACTCAAAAGCGAGCTTATTAAATTATAATTTCTTTTAATACCCCATCACTTATTAATAATTCATTGCTTAAAACCAGGAGCTCTCATTTAATATAAAGCTTCAATAATTCAATAATACCTCGTCTTTCTATCAATTTCAGCTCAATAATACTTATTAAGCGCATTTTTTGCTCAAAAAAACGAAATAATATTCGTGAGTTATTTATTGATATTATTTAATAACATTTAATTTATATTAAATTACTAATAATTAAATACTTTTGTAGAAATATACCCCTATTTAAATAGTGAAAATTCTACATATTACCCCTTCTCTTAATCCCGCTATGGGCGGTGTTGCTGAAGCTGTAAAATCTTTTATCTCAATATCTGAGCAGCAATCGGTTTCTAATGAAGTTGTTACGTTAGATCCTCCAGGGGTTGATTATTTAAAATCCAATATTACACCTTTTCATTCCCTCGGGCCGAGCTATGGGTTTTTAAATCATACAAAACGGCTAATACCTTGGTTAACCGAAAATATTACACGCTTTGATGCGGTTATTATTAATGGCTTATGGGGTTTTCATAGTTATGCTGTATGGAAAGCAGTGCACAAGCTTAAAAAAAGAGGTTCTGAAAATAAACTTCCAAGCATTTTTGTTATGCCTCATGGCATGCTTGATCCCTATTTTCAACGGGCTAAAGAACGGCGCTTTAAAGCTTTAAGGAACATATTGTATTGGGCAATAGTTGAAAGAGATGTAATAAACGATGCTGACGGGCTGTTATTTACCACTGAAACAGAATTGCTGTTAGCTCGTGAAACATTCAAATCATACAAGCCTAAAAAGGAATACAATGTAGGTTATGGTATTAATAAGCCGCCAGAATATAACCAGGATATGAAACTTGCTTTCAATCAATCTTGCGAAGGATTAGGAAATCAGCCTTATGTTTTATTCCTCGGCCGTATCGACTTAAAAAAAGGTGTTGATTTATTAATAAAGACATATTTGAAGCTGCTGGAAGCTGCAAAAGTAACCAATACTCAATTACCTAAACTAGTAGTAGCCGGCCCGGGTTTGGATACTAATTTTGCTGAGAAAATATGGCTTGAAGTAAAAAAATATCCTGATCTGAAAAATGAAATTTACTTCCCCGGTATGTTAAGTGGTGGAAGCAAATGGGGGGCATTTTATGGTTGTGAGGCATTCGTATTGCCTAGTCATCAGGAGAATTTTGGAATAGCAGTAGTTGAGGCAATGGCGTGTGGAAAACCCGTTCTGATATCAAACCAGGTAAATATCTGGCATGAAATAAGTAATGGAGGAGCAGGAATAGTTGAAGATGATAATTTAATTGGTACGGAAAACATGTTAAAGCAGTGGCTGAGTTTAACTGCCGATGAAAAATTAAAAATGGGTGAAAGAGCCACGGAGTCATTCAAAAAGCATTTTATGTTGGATAAAGCTGTAAGCAATATGATTACTGTTATACAGGATACGATAAACGAACGCTTAAGCAAATTATCTAGTTAAATACTGGATATATCTTTCTTGATTTATTTAAAAAATATTCAAACTTTTCTTGTTTAACTGTATTGTAATTATATGGATTTACAGGATGAAAATATCACAATAACAATACGCCTGCGTAGAAAAAAAGATCTGCCACCAATAGGTAAACTACTTACACGCGAGCAATATATAAACGATTATTCTTCAGCACAGGAAGATGCGGCAAAGGTTGAAGCTTTTGCTCATGAACACCTGCTGAGTACTGCTGGAATTGATCTGGCCCGCCGAAGTGTAATGCTTACCGGTAAGCTTAGTGATTTTGAAACAGCGTTCAATATCAAATTTAAAAAGCATAACAACTATCGTGATTTTAGTCCGGAGGTACAAATCCCGGATGAGCTAAAAGATATTGTTGTTGGTGTATTTGGATTGCAAAATAAACCTATAGCGCGTCCAATGTTTCAGGTAGCTAAAAAAAACGGCAGAATTATTTCGCACGCCGAGGCACCCCAGGCATTTACGCCTGATCAACTATCCAAAATTTATGGCTTCCCACAAAATGCTAATGGCAGTGGGGAATGTATAGCTATAATTGAACTTGGTGGCGGATTCCGGCCTGCCGATATTACTAATTATTTTAAGAGCTTAAATATTACTGCGCCCCAGGTTAAAGCAATAGCTGTTGATGGCGGAAAAAACGATCCAACCACAGCCGATGGTGCCGACGGAGAGGTGATGCTGGATATTGAAGTAGCTGGCGCTGTTGCACCCGGAGCAAACATTGTAGTCTACTTTACTACAAATACCGATCAGGGATTTTTGGATGCTATAACCACCGCGATACACGATACTACCAATAATCCATCCGTTATTTCAATCAGCTGGGGATCAGCAGAGGTTAATTGGACACAGCAAGCCATGGATAACTTTAACGAAGCATTTCAAACCGCGGCATCATTGGGTGTTAGTATTTGTATTGCATCCGGCGATAGTGGCTCAAGCGATGGTGAAACCGATGGTAAAGTACATGTAGATTTCCCGGCGTCAAGCCCTTATGCCTTGGCTTGTGGTGGTACAAGTTTGACGGTTAACAACAACGTTATTACTTCAGAAGTAGTTTGGCATGATTCCAATACCTCAGCCTCTGGCGGCGGTGTAAGCAGTTATTTTCCCTTGCCCGATTATCAAGCCAGTGCTAACGTACCTTTAGAAATAGACACTCAATTTAAAGGTCGTGGCGTACCCGATGTAGCCGCGAATGCTGACCCGGATACAGGATACAAGGTTTTGGTTGATGGACAGGAGTTAGTTATAGGAGGTACCAGTGCAGTAGCCCCGCTAATGGCTGGCCTAATAGCATTGCTTAATCAGCAAAATGGAAAGCCATCAGGATATATTCATCCGCAACTTTATAGTACCCCAGGTTTATGTCGGGATATAACAAGCGGTAATAATAAAACTACATCTGCCGATACAGGATATACCGCCGGGCTGGGATGGGATGCGTGTTCAGGCTGGGGTGTATTATCAAAATTGTAGCAGGGCGAGAAACTATTGATTGTTTTCGTGCATCCAATGCATTGTCTCTTTCAAATCCTGGTACAATTTTTTAAATATTGAAAAGCGGTCTGTATAAACCTGCTTGTTACTTTTATTTGGCGATACCGTTACTTCGTTATCCATTTTGGGGCGTTTGCCAAGTTTATTTAGACCTAATGCCTCATCAGCCAGGAATATAGCACCTAAAGCCGATGCGTCGTCCTGCTGAATAGTAATTAATTGTTTTTGAGTAATATCGGCCAGAATTTGCACCCAAACAGGTGAGTTTATAAATCCACCACTAATGTGAATTCGTTCGATAGGTGACGATTTCTCAACCGATTCTATCACATTATTCAATGCAAAGCAAATACCTTCCAATCCTGCGCGTAAAAAATGCGATTGTGTATGTTGCGGTTTGATGTTAAAGAATACGCCACAACTTTTGGTATCCCAAATAGGAGCACGCTCACCATATAAATAGGGTAGGAATATCAACCCTTCGCTGCCCGCAGGAATATTGGCAATATCTTTAAACAGCAATTCATAATCTGCGTGGGTTAATGAGCTTTTGGCTGAGAATGTTTTGAATAACCAATCTAATACAATGCCGCCATTATTAATTGCCCCGCCGCAAACAAAAGTGTTCTCATTCAGCAGATAGTTAAATATCATGCTCTGATAATTATATACAGGCTGTTTGCTGGTTATACGTACCGCGCCACTTGTGCCAATGGTTAGCGATGCTACGCCCGGTTCTGTAACATAACTACCTAGGTTGGCACAGCAACCATCGCTGGCGCCAATAACAAATTGTGTGCTGGCATCAATAGATAGCATTCCGGCTATCGAAGTACTAAAATCTGCTCTTTTATAAGTGGTATTTACCGGTGCCGAAAGCTGATCTTTTGTTATCCCAGCCAAATCACAAGCAACAGCGTTCCAATCAAGTTTTATAATATCGAATAATCCCGTTGCAGAAGCGATGGCATAATCAACCTCAAAAACATTAAATAAACGATGCCATATATATTCCTTTATCGAAATAAACTTATAACTGACTGCAAATAATTGGGGCTGATTTTCCTTTATCCAGATGATTTTGCAAAGCGGCGTCATGGCGTGTATCGGTGTGCCGGATGTTTTATAAATATCATGGCCTTGGTCTGAATTTCTTATTCGCTCCGCGATATCCTCACTTCTTGAATCCGCCCAGGTAATCATAGGGGCCAAAGCATTGCCATTTTTATCAACTGGGATAACGCTATGCATGGCGCTGCTTAAACTTATGGCTATAGGCGAATTACCAATTGCTTTTACCACATCAGTAATACAATTAACAAAGGCTTTGAAAATAATTTCAGGATCTTGCTCGCTATAACCAGCTTGCGGACTATCCATCGGGTAATGATGTTGCGAACTCCCAACTGATTTCCCATCCAGATCAACAGCCACCGCTTTTGTGCTGCCGGTGCCAATATCAATACCTAATAAGTATGCCTGCATTAAAATATATTATCGCCCTAAATTACAGGTTTTAATTTATGGTTGATGCCTGCAAATTGTAAGTTTAATACCATACAAGCCATAAATATTACCATAGTACATTGGTGAAATTACCCTAGCTTGCATAATGGAACAAAAACTGCCTTTACCGCCTTTTACCTTTGAAACTGCCACACAAAAAGTTCAATTAGCCGAAGATGCCTGGAATAGTCAGGACCCGCACCGCATCGCGCTTGCTTACACTATTGATACCGAATGGCGCAACCGTTCGGCTTTTATAAACGGCAGGGATCAGGTTGTTGAATTCTTAACCGAAAAATGGAAAAAAGAACTCAGCTATAAATTAAAAAAGGAGTTGTGGGCATTTACCGGAAATAAAATAGCCGTAAGGTTTGAGTACGAATACCACGATCATACCGGGCAATGGTTTCGTGCCTATGGTAACGAAAACTGGGAGTTTGATGAAAATGGTTTGATGAAAAAGCGCTTTGCCAGTATTAATGATCTGGCTATAAATGAAAGTGATAGGAGGCTATAACTTTGTTGGGATGGTGAATAAGTAATATTTTCAACACATTGTTTAGTTATGAAGCAATGATATTGGTTAAAATTATATATTTACAGCCTCAACAAATCCTACGTTATGAGCCTTTGTAAAAATTATGCAGCCGGTATAATGCTGGCTATGCTTACTGCGAGTTCCATCACAGTAAAAGCGCAAACAAAACCTGTACCCCAGTTGGGTAAAAATACCATACAAGAAGTTATTGCCGCCATGACATTGCAAGAAAAATGCATGTTGGTTGTAGGTTCAGGTAAAGCACCCAGACCTGCTATGAAACCTGGTGTAAGCAGCGGCTATGTTGCGCCACCACCGATGATTGGTAAAACCGAACGTAAAGTTCCGGGTGCAGCGGGTAATACAACCGCGATTCCGCGATTAGGTATCCCGTCATTAGTATTGAGCGATGGCCCTGCCGGAGTTAGAATTGACCCGCACCGCAAAGGCGATAGTGCCCATACTTATTTTGCTACCGCTTTCCCGGTAGGAACGCTATTGGCATCAACCTGGGATCCATCTGTAGTGGAACAAGTAGGACGTGCTTTTGGAAATGAGGTTAAAGAATATGGTATTGATATTTTACTGGCACCCGGCGTAAATATCCATCGTAACCCTTTAAACGGCCGTAATTTTGAATATTACTCTGAAGATCCGCTGGTTGCCGGTAAAATGGCAGCAGCCTTAATAAATGGTGTACAATCGAACGGCGTAGGTACATCTATCAAACACTTTGACGCGAATAACCAGGAAACAAATCGTAATTCTGTTAACGCGATTATCAGTCAAAGGGCTTTAAGGGAATTATACCTCAGGAATTTCCGTATTGCTATTACAGAAGCACAACCGTGGACAGTAATGTCATCATACAATAAACTAAACGGTACTTACACCGCTGAAAGACATGATTTAATCACCACTGTTTTGCGTGATGAATGGAAATTCAAAGGTTTTGTGATGACAGACTGGGGCGGTGGTTACAGTGCTGTAGCTGAAGAACGTGCCGGAAACGATCTGATCATGCCCGGTCGTCCTGATCAGATTGAAGATTTAATGAGCGCGGTTCAACACGATTCATTAAGCATGAAAGTGTTGGATGAAAATGTGGCGCATATTTTAAACATCATCCTAAAATCGCCATCATTCAAAAAATACGCCTACTCCGACAAACCAGATCTGAAAGCGCATGCCATCGTATCCCGCAAAGCGGCTACAGAAGGTATGATCCTGTTAAAAAATGAAGATCATACACTGCCTATCAGCAAAAACATAAAATCAATTGCTGCTTTTGGTAATGCGTCTTACTTTACTATCGCGGGCGGAACAGGTAGTGGAGATGTAAATAAGGCCTATGTAATTTCAGTAGCTAAAGGTCTGGCAAATGCTGGTTATACTTTGGATGCTAACTTAGAAACAAGCTATACCACTTTCATTAATGATACTACCCAAAAATTACGTGCAATAGCAAGGGCAGCGCATCACTGGCCGGGCCCGGTGCCTGAAATGATAGCAGCCGATGAAACCATCAACCAAAAAGCTGATAACAGCGATATGGCGTTAATTACTATCGGCAGAAATGCTGGTGAAGGATCAGACCGTAATTTGGAAACCAATTATACCCTAACACCGAGCGAACAACAACAGATCAAAAAGATTGCCGACAGCTTCCACGCTAAAGGCAAGAAAGTTGTAATAGTATTAAACATTGGTGGTGTAATTGACATGAATGGGTGGAAAGACAATGCTGATGCTATCCTGTTAGCATGGCAACCGGGCGAAGAAGCCGGTAACGCTATTGCCGATATATTAACCGGCAAAGTTGATCCATCAGGTAAACTGGCATCTACTTTTCCTATGAAATATGAGGATGTGCCATCTGCCAAAAACTTCCCGGGTTTACCTGCTGGTAATCCCGATCATGTAGTTTATCAGGAAGGAATTTATGTGGGTTATCGGTATTATGATACTTACAAAGTGAAAACTATGTACGAGTTTGGTTATGGGTTATCATACACCAATTTCTCCATAAATAATTTGAAGATAAGCTCACCTGTGTTTAATGGATTGTTAACTGCTACCGTAACCGTAAAAAATACAGGTAAAGTTGCCGGTAAAGAGGTGGTGCAGGTTTATATCAGCGCGCCAACCAAAACCATCGACAAGCCTGCGCAGGAGTTAAAGGCATTTGGCAAAACACGCTTGTTGCAGCCGGGCGAATCGCAAGTGTTAACTTTTAAAATAAATGCAGCTGATTTGGCATCGTTCCATACCGATGCCTCATCGTGGATTACTGATGCAGGAAATTACGTGTTAAAAGCAGGCGCTTCATCACGCGACATCAGGCAAACAGCAGACTTCAAGGTTTTGAAAACTATCGTGGTTGAAAAAGACCACAACGTTTTAAAGCCTGAAGTAGCTATTGACGAGTACAAAGGCAAGTAAACCCCAAATTCTCCTCCTTGTCATTTCTCCCTACGGTCGAAATGACAAAAGAAGCCTCCAGATTATATCCGGGGGCTTTTTATTTATCAACCAACTGTCATATCAAAACATATAATTGGTATATCGGGAAAAGTCGATATATCTTTGTGGTATGGATCAGGTAGAAATATTCAAAGCGCTTTCCAATAAGTCGCGATTGCAAATACTTAACTGGCTTAAAGAACCGGAAACCAACTTCCCGGATCAGGCGGAGTATGGTTACGCCAATGGCGTTTGCGTTGGGCAGATACAAATAAAAACCGGATTAACGCAATCAACCGTGTCCGAATATTTGTCAACGCTGCAACGTGCAGGCCTGGTTAAATCAAACCGGGTGGGGCAGTGGACCTATTACCAGCGCAACGAAGAAGGTTTTGCCCTACTGAACCAAATCATTCAATCAGAAATTTAAATTAAAAATTATATGAGTACCGATAGCTTATTCAAGCCATTTAGTCTAAAATCATTAAACATAAAAAACCGCATAGTAATGGCGCCAATGACGCGTTCATTTTCACCCAATGGTGTACCGACTGCTGATGTTGCGGCTTACTACCGTAAACGCGCGGAAGGTGAGGCCGGTTTGATCCTTTCAGAAGGAACAGTGATCAACCGTGTATCATCATCAAATGATGCTAACATTCCACATTTTTATGGTGCTGAGGCTTTGGCAGGATGGAAGAATGTTATTGATGGTGTGCATGCAGCAGGCGGCGCTATGGGTCCACAAATATGGCATATGGGTATTATGGATAACCACGCTTCGGGTTGGATTCCGTCTCAGCCATTCGAAGGACCGTCGGGCTTAAACAGGCCGGGTTTCAACAATGGTAATACCATGACCGATAGTGATATTGCCGATACCATAAAAGCTTTTGGCCAGGCAGCTGCCGATGCCAAAGCATTAGGTTTTGATTGCGTGGAGATACATGGCGCGCATGGTTATTTGATCGACCAGTTCTTTTGGGAAGGTACAAACGAACGTACTGATATTTTTGGTGGAAAAACATTGCCTGAACGCAGCCGCTTTGCGATAGAAGTAATCAAAGAAGTGCGTAAGCGTGTAGGTGAGGATTTCGCGGTGATTATCCGTTTGTCGCAATTTAAACCGGCCGCATACACCAATCAGTTAGCTAAATCACCACAGGAATTGGAAGCATGGATCAATCCATTGGCTGATGCAGGTGTGGATATTTTCCATTGCTCACAACGCCGTTTCTGGGAGCCTGAATTTGAAGGTGCTGATCTGAATTTTGCAGGTTGGGCTAAAAAGGTAAGTGGTAAAGCTACAATCACTGTTGGCTCGGTAGGTTTATCAGGTGATTTCTTTGGCTCATTCAGAGGCGAAAGTTCAGAGACAAGCTCACTGGATGAATTAATTAAACGCTTTGATCGCGGTGATTTTGATTTGGTAGGTGTTGGTAGGCCAATATTAGCCGATCCTTTCTGGCCTAAGAAAATACACGAGGGGCGTACAGATGAATTAAAAGGCTTCTCACCCGCAGCATTAGGCGAGTTGGTGATGTCATAATAAAATAGAAACTCAATAAAAAAAGCCCTTAGATTACTAAGGGCTTTTTTTATTATATCCTAACCAAAGGCAATTGCAAATTAGTCGGCCTGTTTTCAGGTTTATCAAAAGCGCGGCCATCAACGTTTTTGCTGCCGTTAAAAAGCATATCGTTGTAAATGTATATCAGGTCATAATCAACATAGGTTTGCCCTGCCGCCAACGAAAACGCCGGGAATGATTTGTCGATCAGGTCTTGCGTAACACCCACTTCCCATTTATTTAAATCACTTGCAGGTGCCTGGTTAACAGCATCGGCAAAGCCTTGTAATAATGGCGTCACTTCATAAGCTGTATCAGCAACGTAATCAACTTTGTAGGCTCCAACTGCAATAGGATGTTCGCCCTGCCATTGCAAGTGGCCTTTTATTGTAATTTTTACTAATGGTACCTTAGCGTTTGGGTCGGCGTAATTAATTACTGTACATGCAAACGTGTCGTTATCGCCGTAAACAAATTCTCTCGTCAAATAAAAAGGCTTAATAGTCCCATCTGCCAATTTACTGCTGCTTGGCCTTACTTCGGGCGCAATGTTTACCCATTTACCGCCTTTTATAAATTCTTTGGTTTGCTCTGTTGTCATTGGTTTTCAGTTTGATATAGCAAAGTTGTTACCTTTGTCTTATAAATACAAGTAGTCTTGTAATTAGCTTATAGTACATCTTTTTAGACTAATGGCAACAATCCGTAAAAACAAAGATTTTAATCCCGGTAATTGCCCGGTTACCCACTGCATGAACCTGATTGGCGGCAAATGGAAGATATTGTTGATCTATGCCATATCAAAAAAATGTAACCGCTTCAGCATGCTGCAACGTGCCATCCCACTGATAAGTAAACAAATGTTGGTTAACCAATTGCGCGAATTGGAAGAAGATGGAATACTTGACCGTACTATTTTCGCCGAGATCCCGCCGAGAGTAGAGTATAAAGTGACGGAATATGGTATGTCGCTTATGCCGGTCATCAGTGTTTTGCAGGATTGGGGCGTAAAAGACCTCTCGGGTGCACTGAAATAATTGGTTTACTTCAACATGAAATTTTGGTGGACTTAGCGTAGCGATCTCGTGAACACAAAAAATAATCACATCGTGAACAAATGCTCAATTAAAAAATAGTTAGTTTTGCAACAACATGACACATATTGAAGACTCCATAGTTGAAGGTGTTGAGGAAGATATTAAGCCCAAAACCTGGAAACAGACACTTTGGAATATCACCAAAACAGTATTAAAAATTGTTATCACCGCTGCACTTTTATACTATGTATTTAAAAAGGTACCGTTTGATTCAGTAGCGGCGAGGTTTGTCCATGCAAATTACTGGTGGATGTTTGCAGGTGTCGTATTCTATTTCGCTTCAATGGTGGCATCTTCATGGCGTTTGTTGAGTTTCTTTAAGTCGATAAACTTACGACTTGATTCAAGATTTAATTTCAGACTGTATCTCTTAGGCATCTTCTATAATTTCTTACTTCCGGGCGGTATCGGCGGCGATGGATATAAAATATACCTGCTGAATAGAACTTATAAATTACCTGCAAAAAAAGTATTCTGGGCAATCCTTTTCGACAGGCTTAGCGGTTTATGGGCAATAGGATTAATTATAGTGTGCCTTAAAATATTTATTCCGCAAATACCAATTAACATTGCCATTCCTGCAAGTATTTTTGTGGTAGGCAGTATAGTTTACTACGCAGTAGTAAGGATTTTTTTTAAAGAATTTGGAAAGCATTTTTTTAAGGGACATGCAAAAGCTGTTGTAGTGCAGGCTTTCCAGGTGTTAACCATCATTATGGTACTTTTAGGGCAGGATTTTACCGGTAAATTTGCACCATACTTGTTAGCCTTTTTGGTTTCAGCGCTTGCTGCTGTAGTGCCAATAAATATAGGCGGTGCCGGTGCACGTGAACTTGTTTTCCAAAAATCAGCTGGTTTCTTCCATATCGATGCCAGTTTGGGTATTTATCTTAGTATCTCATTCTTTTTAATATCATTATTAGTTGCTTTAAGTGGCATCTATTATTTGATACGCCCTAGCCGTTTACAAGAAGGCCTGCCAAAAGCAGAAGAAATTAAGGAATAGTAAAGCTATTTTCTTAATTTGCGTTTTTTATAAACTGACTGACCAATGGCTTCTTTTAATGATTTTGGCAACCCGCAGGTTGCCGCATTGCCTGCGCATTTAAAACAATTTATTGTTGAGCAAAACTATGATCATTACACCCCTGTAGATCATGCTGTTTGGCGGTATGTAATGCGCCAGAATTATAGCTATTTAAAAGATATAGCTTACTACCCATACATCCCCGGGTTAACTAAAGCCGGGCTTTCCATAGAGAAAATACCCAACTTACAGGAAATGAACGATGCCCTTGCTAAAATAGGTTGGGGGGCTGTTACTGTTGATGGGTTTATCCCACCTGCTGCCTTTATGGAGTATCAAGCCTATCGGGTTTTGGTTATCGCGGCAGATATTCGCCAGCTAAATCACATTGAATATACGCCCGCGCCGGATATCATCCATGAGTCTGCTGGCCACGCGCCCATAATTGCAGATCATGATTACCACCAATATCTCAGTTATTTTGGGTCGATAGGGGCTAAGGCTATGTTCTCGGCACAGGATTTTGACCTATATGAAGCAATCAGGGCATTATCAATATTAAAAGAAATGCCAAATGCCAATGAGGTCGAGCTTAAAAAGGCAGAAGATTTAGTTGCCTGGCAACAGGAAAATATGGGTGAGCCATCAGAAATGGCATTGTTAAGTCGCCTGCATTGGTGGACAGTTGAATATGGGCTGATAGGAACTTTAGAAAATCCAAAAATATATGGAGCGGGCCTGCTTTCATCTATTGGCGAAAGCGCAAGCTGCATGAACCCTGATGTTGAAAAGCTTTGGTATACAATTGACGCTATAAAATACTCTTATGACATCACCAAGCCCCAACCGCATCTATTTGTAACCCCAACGTTTCAAAGCCTGATAGATGTGCTTGAACAATATGCAGACACCATGGCATTTAGGGTAGGTGGTGCAATTGGGCTGAAAAAAGCACTCGACAGTAAAAATACATGTACAGCGGTTTATAGCTCCGGTTTGCAAGTTACAGGTACTATTGCTGAATTTAAGGTAAATGAAAACAATGAGCCCTATTTTATAAAAACAAGTGGCCCAAGCGCTTTATCAGTAAACAATAAGCAACTGCATGGTCATGGTAAAGATTATCATAAAGATGGTTTCAGTTCGCCGGTTGGAAAGTTGAAAGGAAATGATAAGCCCTTGGAGGATTTTTCAGAAGAGGAGTTATCCGCCATCGGCCTAAAAGAAAATGAAACAGCGGTACTCAATTTTGAGAGCGGAATAACAGTAAACGGACTTGTAAAATCAATTTCAACAAGCAACGAAAGGGTACAGTTGATCACTTTTACTGATTGTACTGTTAAAGACCAGGAAGGTAACATATTATTCGATCCGTCATGGGGTGTTTATGATATGGCTGTAGGGGAGAGAATAGTTTCTGTTTTTTGTGGCGCTGCCGACAAAGAAGAATTTATTGAAGTTCCACATAAGTCGGCAACGGGCACCCACCACGTTCAGTATGACGCCGGTACACTTGAACTTCATCAATTGTATCAGCAGGTACGTAATCGCAGGCATACCGGTGGCGATTATGGATTTTTAGGCAATGTTTGGCGTAAACTGCAAGCTAATCATCATGACGACTGGCTTTGCCCGCTTGAAATATTGGAACTATTGGATCATGAAAATGCTGAACCTCAGTTAGCTATTGAGATCAGGAGCTTTCTTGAACAAAAAGCTGCCCATGAGCCTGAATTTACCAAACTTATTAATGATGGATTATATTTAATAAAGCATCCGGTTGAGCAAAATTTGATATTTTAGCACTATTAAAATTATTCTTCCTTCAGCAAGGGGTGCGCTTATGAATATTATAATAACAGGTGCCAGCAGTGGTGTTGGTTTTGAAGCGGTTATCGAGCTAATATTATCGGGCAAACATAAGGTGATTGCCCTTGCACGTTCGCAGGACAAATTGGAGCGATTGTTGGAAATTGCCAATAACCTGAATCCTGAATGTAATTTGTATGCTATTGCTTTTGATATTGTGCATGACGATTATGATAGTCTGCAGCAATTTATCGCCACTAATTTTGATAATCGGGTAGATGCCCTAATTAATAATGCAGGCGTGCTAATCAATAAACCATTCGCGCAAATGCTCGAAACTGATTTTGTGGAAATGCTGCAAGGTAATTTTATAGGCCACGTGCGCATGATACAGGGAGTTTTGCCATTAATGCCTTCCGGGTCTCATATTGTGAATATTGGCAGTATGGGCGGTTATCAGGGGAGTGCTAAGTTTCCGGGCCTGTCTGCCTACTCGGCAAGCAAAGCTGCATTACATACGCTTACAGAGTGTTTGGCACAAGAGTTTATGGAGCAAGGTGTTAAAGTGAATTGTCTTGCGCTCGGCTCGGCGCAAACGGAAATGCTTGAGAAAGCTTTCCCCGGTTACCAATCGCCGGTTATGGCCTTTGAGATGGGTAAATATATAGCTGATTTTGCATTAACCGGGCAGCAGTTTTTTAATGGAAAAGTATTGCCGGTAGCATTGTCTACACCTTAAGTTGCTAAACTTTTAGCTTTTTAGAGCTAATAACTCATAAAGTCTATTATTTGTGTAGATTTTATTTCTCATTATGTATATAATATTTCTCTTTTTGGGGAATAATATATACATATTTCATTCATTATATTCATTGCCAAAGTAAATAAGTCTATAAGCTATTGCGTTATCGTATATTATAAAATAGGAATAATATTTGGTATACATAATACATCACAATTTCAACTTATATTAATTTTTAAGCAATGAACAGCACATTTATTATCGAAGCGCTACTGGTAGCGGCTCCGGTGTTTATGATCATCAGAACATTAGTTTTACGCGGTAAGAAATTACTTGACTAAAACTCAGAGGAATAATGTTTTTATAGCTCTTCAAAAAGAGCGGTTAAGTTTTTTGTGCGCCCAACGCAAAAAAACAGAAGAACGCTTACGCGCTCCCCTGTTTGTGATAAGGATAGGTATAAATATTTAGGCTTGCTTACTCATCTTTAAAAACTCGTTCACCACAACTTCTGTTACATAGCGTTTGTTGCCGTCTTTGTCGGTATAACTGCGGGTGGCTAATTTACCTTCAATAGCAACTTCGTCACCTTTTTTTAAGTAGTCTTCAGCAAGTTTGGCCTGTGTACCCCAAAATATCAGCGAGTGCCATTGTGTATCAACAATCTTTTCGCCTTTGTCATTTTTATAGCTTTCATTTGTAGCAATTGATAGGCGGGTTAGTTTTTTGTTATTCTCAAGGTTTTTCACATCTGGGTCCATGCCCAGGTTACCTACAAGGCGTATGCTGTTTTTTAATGTATTCATATTGCTAATTTTTATTTTATCGTTTGTTATTGCTTGATACAAAGGTGAGGGCGATGGTGAAAATTAGTCGGTTACTAAATGCTTATAGTCGACAATTCCCATTTGCAAGCGTTTGCAAACGGATAATGATTTGCCTATATTAGCATTATGAATACCGAAAAACACTGTTTGGATTGCGGCGAAGTAATACATGGCCGGGCAGATAAAAAGTTTTGTAATGATATGTGCCGCAATAATTATAACAACCAGCTCAATAGCAGTAGTTATAATTTAATCCGCAATATCAATAATATCCTGCGCCGTAACCGCCGTATTATGGAAGAGCTTAATCCATCCGGCAAAACAAGAACTACGCGCGAAAAGATGCTGGTTAAAGGGTTTGACTTTGATTATTTCACCAGCATCTACCAAACTAAAAATGATAAACGATACCATTTTTGCTATGAATATGCTTACTTACCGTTGGACGGCGATGATCTGCTATTGGTTAAGCGGGAAGATAAGAGTGAATAACATTATCTTAACTTGATTTTGAAAGTCAAACTAGCTTTCAAAATCAGTATTACCCTGCTGAGTGCTTAACCCTTGTCGTTTGGTAATCAGTAAACCTAAGCTCAGTATTAAGCTGGTGCCTAATATCACCACAAAAAGTAAACCTGTTTCAATTCCTTTAATTTTTAGCTCAGCCGGTAGGCTGTAAAATAACAATACGCTTATTAACCCGCGTGGTATCAATACCAGCTCGGGCATAAGATCGGTTTTTGATACCAGTTTGATGTAAAGAAACCGCACCAGGTATATCCCAACTAACATCGCGGCGCCGGAGACCAAAACCGACCAGTTTTGCAGCTGATAAATATCCATCGTATAGCCAAACATGATGAAGAAGAACGTCCGCATTAAAAACGCGCTTTCTGCTGATAGTTGAAATAGCTGCTTAATATCATATCTTAATTTGGGGTAGATGAAGTATTTCCTGAAGATCGGAAGTTTGATCTGGCTGGCGTTATTCAGGAATAAGCCCAACGCCAAAACTATGATAAGTGATGACAGGTGAAATAGCTGCCCGATTGAATAAACCAATATCAAAATAGATATTACAAGGAACGATTTTACATGGTGTGTTAACCTGCCGATGAGGTAAAGCAGTAGCAAACAAGAACAAATCACCACCACGGAAATTACACCTAATTCAGCGCCCAGTTTAGTGAATGATGAAAAGCTGATCTGCCTGTTGTTCACCATAAAGTTGAATAACACGACGGTGAGAATGTCGGAAAAAGACGATTCATAAACAATAAACTCTTTTTTCTCCTTACTCATGTTGGCCGCCGCCGGTATGGCTACCGCCGAACTGATTACACAAAATGGGATTGAGTTTATAAAGCAACGGTAAAAGTCCTGCCCGCTGATGTATTGAATAATTAAGGTGACAACCAGCGAGGTAACCAGTAAAATAATTAATGCCGAAAAAAACGACTTCTTAATAATGCTGTTTTTATCCTTACTATACCTCAACTCAAGCGCTCCCTCAAAAACGATAAGCACAAGACCGAGCGTACCCAGCGTAGGTAAAATATTGGTGAAATTTAACGCGGTAAAGCTGAAATAATCCAGTACTTGTTTTATGCCAATACCCAGGCACATTAATAAAATAACCGAAGGGATCTTTGTCTTCCCGCTAATCAGGTCGAACAGATAGGAAAATATTACCAGTCCGCTTAATATGATTAAGGTGGTGTACGATGTCATATTCAGCTTGTTGTTATTAGTAAATATAGAAGTTTAGAATCAAGACGCAAGAATCAAGAGCCAAGATAGCTACACTCATCCTCATGTCTTGATTCTTGACTCTTAAATCTTGATTCTATCCCTTAGCTGTTTTTCATAAAAGCTAAGGTAAGTGCCAAGGCATCTTTAGATGCCATTTCGTTGTATGAAGGCCTTTCGTCGCAACTGAAAGCATGGCCTACAAATGATATTTTTACGTTGACGTAATCCTTACCTGCTTCATCCAAAGCTTTTAAAGTTTTGTTTACGGTTTCATCTGGAATGTGGGTATCCTTTCCCCCCCAGAAGAATAAATGCCTGCCGTGCAAATCTTTTGCTTTGTCGGCAATCTGCTCAATACCGCCGCCGTAATAAGATACTGCTGCTTTTAATGGCAATACCGCGTTAGCTAAAAATGATACCCTGCCACCTAAACAATAACCAATGCTAAATATCCTGTCAGTATCAACATTACCTTGTTTAGTTAGCCATTCGTAGCAGGCTTTAAGATCAGCCTCCAGGCCTTCGTTAGTTACTGCAGAATAGTGAGGAATAACTGCCTGAAAGTTATCATAAGGGCCTTCAAAATATTTTGGAGCGGTACGATGAAATATCTCCGGAGCTATCACCACGTAACCATCCTTTGCAAAATGATCGGCCACGTTACGTATATGGTGGTTTACACCAAAAGCCTCCTGTATTAAAATAATAGCGGGTGTATTTGCTTGCAAGTTCTCGGGTAGTGCAATGTAGGCTGCCATTTCCGAGCCATCGCTTATAGCCAGGTCAACATAGTTCTTTTCGTTTGTCATATTGTAGTGTCTGTATGAAACAAATATATGGGTTTATGCATTTATCATCGGGCGGGGCTTTGTAAAATACAATTTACAAAGCGATGAGATTGCAGTAGATGTTACTCTTCATATTTGTACAAAAAGAATATATGGCACATTTGTTTTCCCCTTTAAAAATAAAAAGCATCGAATTTAAAAATCGTATTGTCGTATCGCCGATGTGTGAATACTCCAGCGAAGACGGTTTTGCTAACGATTGGCACTTGGTTCACCTGGGTAGCAGGGCGGTTGGTGGTGCCGGATTAATCATTACCGAAGCTACCGCTGTATCCCCGGAGGGTCGTATTACAGCTTCGGATTTAGGAATTTACAAAGACGAGCATATTGAGAAGCTAAAGCAAATTACAGATTTTATACATGCCCATGGTGCTATAGCCGGAACGCAATTAGCGCACGCTGGCCGTAAAGCCAGTCACCAGGCCCCATGGGTTGGTGGCAAGCAAATAAAAACCGACCAGCCCGGCGGATGGGAATCAGTAGCCCCAAGTGCAATTGCATTTACAGATAGCGAAGACGCTCCGTTAGAACTGGATAAAGCAGGCATTGAAAAGGTGAAAGCCGATTTTAAGGCGGCCGCAGCACGGGCAATTAAAGCGGGCTTTAAAGTGATAGAACTGCATGGCGCGCATGGTTATTTATTACATGAATTTCTTTCGCCCTTAAGCAACCAACGTACCGACGAATACGGTGGCTCATTTGAAAATCGTATCAGGCTTTTGTTGGAGGTTATCGCCTCAGTTCAGGAGGTTTGGCCCGAAGATCTGCCATTGTTTGTAAGGATCTCCGCAACCGATTGGACGGAAGGCGGATGGACCGGCGATGATTCTGCAGCATTGGCCAAAGTTTTAAAAACTAAAGGCGTTGATTTGATCGATTGCTCAACCGGTGGAAATGTAGCAACCGCTAAAATTCCGGTTGGGCCGGGTTACCAGGTGCCGTTTTCAGAACAGGTGCGCAAAGAAGCCGATATATTAACGGGTGCGGTAGGTATGATAACCGAACCACTACAGGCGGATAGTATCATCCGGAATGGCCATGCTGATATGATAATTATTGCCAGGGAGTTTCTGCGCGACCCATATTTCCCGTTACGCGCGGCACATGAGCTTAACCACGAGGTTAAATGGCCGGTACAATATGAGCGTGCAAAATGGCATAAATAGGCTATATGACATAGATATTATTGATATACAACTATCAAACAAAAACGTAATTTTACATCAATAAAAACTAAAAAAACACTACTATGAAACGCACAGCAAAAGCACATTGGAATGGTACCTTAACCGAGGGTAAAGGTGAAATAACTACCCAAAGCACCACACTTAATAATACCCAGTATTCATTTAAAACTCGTTTTCAGGATGGTATTGGTACCAACCCCGAAGAACTGATTGCCGCAGCGCATGCAGGTTGCTTTACCATGGCAGTTGGTGCGGCTTTAACCCAAGCTGGTTTTACTCCAGGCGATTTAAATACCGAAGCGGTTCTGGATTTGGACATGCAGGCATTAAGTATCACCGGTATCCATTTGTCATTAGTAGGTTCTGCTATCGATGGTGTATCTGAAGATAAGTTTAAAGAAATTGCCGAAGGCGCTAAAGCTAATTGCATTATATCAAAAGCTCTAAATGTGCCAATTACTTTAGATATTCAATATAAATAACAATATCAATTTTTACTGAAAGGGCGATCGTTTAATTACGGTTGCCCTTTTTATTTTACAGTAATTGTAACAAATTGGCTTATCTGGAGTCTTAAAAAATGTTAATTCCATCTTCATTTTAATAATTACTGATATATTTATCAAACTAAACTAAATCTTAATTTTATGACCTCAAAACTTATTAAAAGCATTACTTTAAGTATGGCTTTGCTGTTTATTGCGGCCGGTTCATTTGCCCAGTTGCGGCTGCCTGCCGGTTATTACTACAAGAAGCTGCCAAACGGCTTACAGGTAGTTGTAATAGAAAACAGCAAAGTGCCCCTGGCAACTGTAGAGATAGCGGTGAAGAACGGATCGTTTACCGAAGATTCGGTATATAACGGACTTTCGCACCTGTTTGAGCATATGTTTTTTAAAGCGAATAAGGATTACCCTACCCAGGCGCAGTTCTTAAAACGTACGCAGGAGTTAGGCGCTATATGGAACGGTACTACCGGAAATGAACGTGTTAATTATTTTTTTACGTTTGATACCGACAGCCTTTATCAAGGCTTAAAATTCCTGAATGCTGCCATCCGTTTTCCAATATATCGTGTTGAGGACATGAAGAAAGAAAGAGTAGTGGTTGATGGCGAGTTTCAGCGTATGGAAAGCAACCCGTTTGCACAGTTATATATAGCGGTTAATAAAAAGGTTTGGGGCGATTTATATACCCGTAAAAACCCAATTGGTATCCACGAGATTATCAATACTGCTACACCAGAAAAAATGATGGTGATAAAAAACAAATACTATTTCCCTAACAATAGCTTGCTTACTATTTGTGGCGATGTTAAGCACGAACAAGCTTTTGCAATGGCAGATAAAATATTTGGCGATTGGGAAAGCAGCGGCTTCGACCCAATAACAAAATTCCCGATACCGCAATTTAAACCAATCGTAAAAACAGACTTGTTTGTAAAAGAATCAAGCTTAGCCCAAGTGCCATTTGTTATGTACGTATGGCAAGGCCCGTCTTACGAAACTGATTCAGCATCCACCATTGCTGCCGATGTATTCTCAACCATTGTAGGTTTAAATTCATCAAAATTACAGCAAGCTTTAGTTGATAAAGGTTTGGCAAGCAGCGTAAGCCTTGATTATTCAACCAGCAGATACGTTGGTCCTATTACAGTAAGCGTTGTACCAAACCCAAACAAGGTTAAGGAATGCTATTACGAGCTAAACAAGCAAATAAACATGTGGAGCCAGGCAGATTACTATACTGATGAACAGTTAAAAGATGCCAAGGCGATATTACTGCGTAATGATGAGTATGCTAAGGAAAAGCCATCCTCATTACCAAGTCAGTTAAGCTATTCATGGGCAAGTACATCGTTAAATTATTATACTGATAATACTGACGATTACCAGAAAGTAACGCGCGAAGACATCAAAAGATATTTGGATACCTATGTTGTAGCTAAACCATTTATTGGCGGTATCATCATAAATCCCGAATTAAATAAAACAGTTAACGCTGCTTCATTTTTTGCGGCACAATAATTTAAACTTTATCACACATGAAGAAATACATATACACCCTGCTGATCGCATCAGCAATAGGAAGCATAAAACCGGCAATGGCCCAAACTAAAGCCTATGAAACCATAGTTGATGGCGTAAAGGTTATTGTGCAGCCAAGCGGTAACGATATTATTGAGATACAAACTGTAATAAAAGGCGGTGTTGATACTTACCCGGCTAGTAAAATGGGTATTGAGGCCATGGCAATGCGTGCTTTAACAGAATGCGGTACTGCCAAACATGATAAAAACAGTTTTAAAGATGCATTAGATAAAGTTAGCGCATCTGTAAATGGTTATGCAGGTAAGGATTACGCAGTTATTGCGATGAGCTGTGTAAAACCTGATTTTGATACCGTTTGGCCACTTTATACTGAGGCTATAACTGAACCCAAGTTTGATACAACGGAATTCACACGTATTAAACAGGATGCGATAAACGCCCTGCGTGCAAATGAATCGCAACCGGATGCATCTATTGATAAAATGGCCAATCAGATAGCTTTCGCAGGTAGAGATTACGCCAAAGAACCACAAGGCACTCCCGAAATCATTAATAGCTTAACTGCCGCTGAAACTAAAACCTATTACAATTCTGTTTTAACCAAATCGCGCATGTTTATTGTTATTGTGGGCGATATAAGTCAGGCTGATATTGAAAATAAGGTTAAAGGTTTATTGTCTACCATTAAAAAAGGTGCGCCTTACGCGATGAAGGAATCTTTCTTCAGGGCTTACAATAACTCATTTAATGAGGAATCGAAAGAATTGGCAACGAATTATGTTGAGGGAGTAACCAGCGGCCCGCAGGTAAGCGCGCCTGATTATTACGCTTTCCAAATAGCGATGCGCATTTTTGCCGACAGGCATTTCCTTGATGTTCGTACCAATAACGGATTATCATACGCACCCCAGGCATGGTTTAGCTCAGGTTCCATATCAGTGGCTAAATTCTCGGTATCAACCACACAGCCTAATAAATACATAGCTGTATTTGATAAACTTGTTGACAGCACCAAACACAATGGCTTTACACCAGCCGAATTGGCTGATATGAAGGTAACCTACCTTACAGGTTTCTACTATAAAAACGAAACCAACTCTGCACAGGCATCATCAATTGTATCCAACGAGGTATTGCATAACGATTGGAGAAAATCATTAACGTTAATTGATAACGTTAAAAAAGTTACCCTCGCTGACATCAATAATGCTTTTGTAAAATACATTGGCAATATAATTTGGGTTTACCAGGGCGATACCAAAAAAGTTGATCCGACATTATATAAAAACGGAACACTGCATACTGGCGATAACCCGGTGAATAATTAATTCCTAATTGGTTAATTGCAAAAAAGCCTCGAAGTAACTTCGGGGCTTTTTTTATAATAGTCGACTTGTATTTTAATATTGATTTTGCTGTAGTGTTATCTCAGACCTATAATAACTAACCATAGATTTTGGATTACAATATGGTGCTATATAGCTGTTACCAAACCACATTAGACCCCTACCATCAGTAAAATCACTGTTGTTAACATGCTTTTTTGAAAGGATATCCATTTTATCCCATTCGCCTGTATTCAAGTCCAAAATTCCAAGTGCCTGGTAGTGTCCATTGAGCATGCTTGATGAATAATTAAATATCACATTTAGTTTATCATTGGCAATGTGGTATCCGCTATAAAGCTTAATAAATGGATTGGATGATTTAATTGGCATTAATTGTTGGAATTTTTGATTTAGATCCAAATCGTAGCCATTTATTAAAGTCGCATAATCTATTGCTACGGTGCCTTTATTAGATGAATACATGCTATACGACGCTAATGCTATTATTAATTTCCCATTAATTTCATTTGCATATTTCAACTCTAATTGAAATGAGCTGAAATCAGGGTCGTCTATCTTCTTATTTACCTTTAAAAAACTTTTTTCCAGTTTTTTCACTTCTTTCTTGGTAAATTCTTCTGTGGCCGAATTTTCTTTTCCATTTGCAAAATCAAACTTGCCAACGTTCAATTCTGGATTTTTATTCATGTTTTTATAAATTATAGCGTAATAAACCTTATTTGGATCTTTTTCATCCGGAATAAGAGCCATAATATGGTGATCATCATTTTCACCTGCTTCTATACTTTCAGCAGGTATGTCGAAAATTAGCTTTTTTGATGGAACAGCTTTTTCTTTTGCATATTTATAAACATTAATGGTGGGGCCATTAAGCCAGGAAATAAAAAGATCGCCGTTATTGTTAAATGTTGAACTCAGATACATTCCTGCATCAATTTCCGGTTTAAAACTATTAACAACCTCAAGTTTATCATTTAATTCAAATGTTTGCAGGTCGGTAATTGTGTTCACCTCTTTCATCTTTTTGTTGTATCCGAATGCATAAGAATAAAGCCCCCTGCGTTCTAATGCACTCTGCCTTATCAAAATCTTACAAAAATTTCCATCGCCGGTAGCTATTTCAGGGAATTGTTGATAGGTGTCAGGGTTAGTAAATATTTGGTTTTGGGCAATCAATTTACCGGTTGCAACATCAACCAAAAAGGCATTGTATGTGTTATTTGGGCCTTTTAAATTATATTCGGTAGAAGCAATAGTTATTACATTGCCTTTAAATTTGGCTGTTTGATATGGGTGACCTTTAAATGTGCCTCTCCAAACAGTTTGCATCTGATCATTCATGCCTACAAGTTCGAACGCGTTATCGTCGTAGGTTATCTGTAAAACATTCAGGTGTTCATTTATTTGCACCGATTGAAGGTCGATAGCGCGTTTTGCGAAATCTTTAACAACATTGTCATCCTGAGCAAATACCAAAATAGGGAGTAATAAAACAACAATTAGTGTGGTAAGGGTTTTGTGCATAAGGTTAAATTATAATTAGGCTGAAAGGTAATAAAAAAGCCTGCTTATTTTAATAAGCAGGCATAGTATTTTATAAATGATATTAACAGATACCAATAAGCTATCCCAAAAGGTTTCTCCAGCTCACCATATCGCCAATAATCTTTCTCAGGTCATCAGCAGCAACGCGTTCCTGGTCCATTTTATCGCGGTAGCGGATGGTAACGGTATTGTCTTCTAAAGTTTGATGGTCTACCGTGATACAGAAAGGTGTACCAATAGCATCCTGGCGGCGATAACGTTTACCTATAGCATCTTTCTCCTCATATTGCAGGTTGAAATCTGTTTTCAGGCTATCCATTATTTCGCGGGCTTTTTCAGGCAGACCGTCTTTTTTAGTTAATGGGAATATAGCTGCTTTCACTGGTGCAAGGCAAGGGTGTAACCTTAATACGGTACGGCTATCCTGTCTTTCTTCAGTGCTCAGGTCTTCTTCCTCAAAAGCGTTGATCATCGTAAGCAAGAACATACGATCCAGGCCTATCGAAGTCTCAATAACATAAGGCACATAGTTGCCATATGGTTTGCCGTTCTCATCCAGTTCAGGATCAAAATACTGCATTTTTTTGCCCGAGAATTTCTGATGTTGACTCAAATCAAAATCAGTACGGCTATGTATACCCTCAACTTCTTTAAAGCCGAACGGAAACTCAAATTCAATATCAAAAGCAGCATCGGCATAATGCGCCAATTTTACGTGCTCATGAAAACGGTACTTATTTACATCAGTACCTAAAGCCAAATGCCAGTCAAGGCGGGCTTGTTTCCATTTATCAAACCACATAGCTTGTGTGCCAGGGCGAACAAAGAATTGCATCTCCATTTGCTCAAACTCGCGCATACGGATGATGAATTGCCTTGCAATAACCTCGTTACGGAAAGCCTTGCCAATTTGCGCTATACCAAACGGAATCTTCATCCTGCCTGATTTCTGCACGTTCAAATAATTCACAAATATACCCTGTGCCGTTTCCGGACGAAGATAAACCACATCGGCATCATCAGCCACAGCGCCCATCTGAGTACTGAACATCAGGTTAAACTGGCGCACATCGGTCCAGTTAACCGTGCCGCTCACCGGGCAAGCAATTTTATGTTCGATGATCAGCTCTTTAAGTCTTGGCAGGTCTTCATTTTTAAGAGCCTCGTCCATGTCATTCTGTAAAGTTTCAGCTTTATCAGTTTGGCCGTCAGTATCATATTTAGCTATTTTGTCTTCCAGCAACTGGTCGGCACGGTAGCGTTTGTTCGAGTCCTTGTTATCGATCATCGGATCGCTGAAACCATCCACGTGGCCGCTTGCTTTCCAAATTTTCGGGTGCATAAATATGGCACTGTCAATCCCGACAATGTTATCATTCATTTGCACCATGGCTTTCCACCAATAGGTTTTAATATTGTTTTTCAACTCGGCGCCCATTTGCCCGTAGTCGTAAACGGCGCTTAACCCATCATATATTTCGCTCGATGGGAAAACAAAACCATATTCCTTAGCATGTGCTATTACATTTTTAAAAAGTTCGTCGGGTGCATTGCTCATAATAGGGGCAAATATAGTTTTTAGTAGGCAAGTGAGAAAGTATCAATTAATAAACCTTTTACACCAGTTGACTCACCCCGACTACGCTTCGCTGGTCGACCCTCTCTTCGCCTGCGGCGCAAAGAGGGTGAAAAAAACGAATTTTCCCACGCCCTCTTTGTCACGTAGCGAAAGAGAGGGCAGGTTGAGCGGTTGAGCGAAAACCGGGTGAGTCCTCCGCCAATGCAAACCCGTTAGTTTAAAACAGCCAATCCCTAAAACAAATCCCCATTAAATAAATTATCTATAAAAGCAATCATCATGTCACACACCGTCAAAATTATATCGATAGATCCTGTTACCCATAATGTTAACAGGTACAGGGTTGAAAAGCCCAAAGGTTTCAGCTTTACACCAGGTCAGGCAACCGATCTATCCATAAACCAACCTAAGTGGAAAGACAAAAAGAACCCCTTTACCTTCACCTCTCTGAATAGCGACCCTTATCTCGAATTTACCATAAAGAGTTATCGCGACAGCAAGGAAGGTGTTACCGAGCATTTAAGGAAATTAAAACCTGGAGATGAATTCATTATTAGCGATGCCTGGGGAGCGATAGAATACAAAGGCCCCGGCTATTTTATTGCCGGTGGTGCGGGTATAACGCCGTTTATAGCCATACTAAGGCAGTTGTATAAAGACGGCAAGATCGGCTATAACAAACTATTTTTCAGCAACAAAACTACCGCCGATATTATTTTGGCCGATGAGCTTAAACATATGCTTGGCGAAAATGCCATTTTTACCACGACAGGACACAAGGAAATTCTTGGCGATCACCGCCGTATCAATGCTGCGTTTTTAAAAGCCGAGGTTGACGATTTTAAAACACACTTCTACGTTTGCGGCCCCGATCCCATGGTCGCGGAAATCTCCGAAACACTAGAGAAATTAGGTGCAAAAGCAGATTCGGTGGTTTTTGAGAAGTAGCTGGATACCGACTAACGGGTGTTCGGAAGATTATGTAATTCCCTCTGTACTAGAATAGATTATGTGTAATGGGTGTCACCCTGAGGTACTCGAAGGGTGAGCGCAGAGGCCCGCCCGTATGCTTCGAGTGCCTCAGCATGACCCCTTTATAAGTACTGACAAACCACTGTCAGCACTTCTTTAAATTCTTGTGCGTAAATTTGGAAGTACCGATTTGATGAAATCTGGGGCTTGATGATAAAATCTTCAATCTCGTATCTCATATCTCAAATCTAAAATCTATTTTTACCCCATGAGTATCCGTGTTGAATCCCTAACCAAAATTTACGGTAAACAAAAGGCTGTTAATGGCATTTCTTTTTCGGCAGAGCCGGGAGTGCTCGGTTTTTTGGGGCCGAACGGTGCAGGCAAATCAACCACCATGAAAATACTCACCTGCTTCATCCCACAAACATCAGGTACAGCTTCAGTTTGCGGTTTTGATGTAGAGAAGCAATCGCTTGATGTTCGTAAGCACATTGGCTACTTGCCCGAAAGCAATTCGCTTTACCTGGATATGTATGTAAAGGAATCATTGGGATTTATCGCGGGCATTCACAAGATAGCATCACCCGAAAAACGCATAGCGCAGGTTATTGAGCAAACCGGCTTAGGCCCTGAGCAGCATAAAAAGGTTGGTCAGCTTTCCAAAGGTTACCGCCAAAGGGTGGGACTGGCGCAAGCCATTCTGCACGATCCGGAGGTTTTGATTTTGGATGAACCAACATCCGGCCTCGATCCAAACCAATTGATTGGCATCCGCCAGTTAATAATCGACTTGGGTAAAACCAAAACCATTGTACTTAGTACGCACATTATGCAGGAGGTGGAAGCAGTTTGTAACAATGTCATCATCATTAACAAAGGCAAAATAGTGGCTAATGATAGTCTGCAAGGCCTGCGCGACAAGAATGCAGGTAAATCCCTTGAAAATATTTTTGTTGAACTAACGAATAAATAAGCAACGTGTACAGTATCCTAAAAAAAGAAATTACTTCATATCTCAGTTCGTTAGTGGCCTATGTAACCATTGGCGTATTTTTAATTGTATTGGGGCTTTTTTTATGGGTATTTCCTGATTCAAGTATATTGGGTTATGGATACGCCGGGTTAGATAGCTTATTCAGTACCGCGCCATACCTGTTCATGTTCCTGGTGCCAGCCATCACCATGCGCTCACTCGCAGAGGAACGCAGAGAAGGTACATTTGAATTACTGCTTACCCGCCCACTAACCGATTGGCAAATCGTTATCGGTAAATATTTAGCATCGCTGCTAATTATCTTATTCGCTTTAGTACCTACGCTGGTTTATTATTACTCGGTTTATACCTTAGGCAACCCGGTTGGCAATATTGATACAGGCGCGGTTATCGGTTCATATATCGGTTTGTTTTTGTTAGGGGCTTCGTTTGCTGCTATCGGCTTATTTGCCTCATCTATCAGCAAAAATCAAATCATCGCCTTTACTATCGCGGTATTCCTTTGTTTCTTTTTCTATAGTGGATTTGATTCATTAAGTCAGATACTATCCCTGCAAAACCTTACGCTCGAAAATTTTGGTATTACCGAACATTATCAATCGGTAAGCCGTGGCGTATTAGATACCCGCGATTTGGCTTACTTTATTATCCTTGCAGGGATATTCCTTTGGTTAACCCTATTTGTACTGCTTAAACAACGCCAAAAAACGGTATTCAATAAATTTACTTTTGGTTGGATAGGGGTATTGCTTGTATTAGGAATAGTATCAGCAGCAACATTTACCCGTTTCGATTTTACCAAAGAAAAGCGTTATACCATATCACCAATCAGCAGGCAGATTATGGGCGACTTAACCCGGCCCCTTAAAGTTACTGTTTATTTAAAAGGCGATAATTTCCCATCATGGGCCAAACGTTTGCAACACTCAACCCGCGATATGCTGAGCGACTTGCAAGCTTACTCCCATGGCAACCTAACCTATGATATTGTTGATCCGATAGCAGATATTAAAGCACTACCCGATACCGCGCAAAAAGCCGTTTATGATTCTTTAGAGGAAAAAGGCATAGTAGGGCAGGGCTACAGCGTTAAAACGGATAATGGTGTATCGCAATTGCTATTGTTTCCTGAAGCACTGATCCAATATAGGGGAAGACAGATTGTGATAAATTTAATGCAATCGCGCATTGGTTTATCTGATGATGAAGTGATCAATAATTCCATTCAAAACCTGGAATACGCTTTTTCATCAGCTATAAAAAAACTAGCCAGCGGTGGCAAACCTGAGATTGGGTTTACCGAAGGCCATAACGAGCTAAGCGATATTCAGCTGGAAGATGGCATGAAAACCTTATCCGATGGTTTTGATGTAGGTAGGGTAGATCTGAAAACGATTCCTTTCGCAGGTTTGATGGGTATCAAATTATTAGTTATCCCAAAACCGGATAAACCATTCACCGAGCAGGAAAAATATAAGCTCGACCAATACATTATGCGTGGTGGTCGTGTTCTGTGGACGATAGATCCCGTAAGTGCCGAATTGGATAGTCTTCGTGGTCATGGCGGCGAAGAAATGGCCTTCCCTAAGCAATTAAATCTGGATGATCAGTTATTTACTTATGGCATCCGCCTGAATTACGATTTGATTGCTGATTTAGAATGTGCCCAAATTCCGTTGAGTACAGGTAACGTTGGCGGACAAGCACAAATACAAATGGTACCCTGGCTGTTTTACCCGGTGTTTATGCCTACATCTAAACATCCAATCGTAAAAAACCTCGACGGTATCCGCAGCGAATTTGCCAGCACCATTGATACGCTTGCAGTTAAAGGAGTAAAGAAAACAATACTGTTATCATCATCTCCATACAATAAGAAACTAAGTACACCTAAGCTGCTGTCTTTACAGGCGATAGAGCAGGAGCCCGATCCTAAGGAATTCCAAAGCACACCAAAAACAGTAGCGGTATTGCTCGAAGGTTCTTTCCCATCCGATTTCCTGAATAGACCAATCCCTGAAGGATTAAATGAACATATCCCTCAGCTGCCAATAAGCAAAGCCACAAAAATGATCGTTATTAGCGATGGCGACGTGTTTAAAAACCAGGTAGGGGCGGATGGTTCGCCATATCCATTGGGATATGATCATTACACCCAGCAAACCTTCGGTAACAAAAATCTATTGCTGAATATTGCCGATTATATGACGGATGATTCTGGTCTTATCGCCCTGCGTACAAAAGAAATACAGATCCGCCTGCTTGATCGTGCCCGCATACGTGCCGAAAAACTGAAATGGCAACTAATTAATACCATTTTACCTTTGTGTTTAGTGTTAATATTTGCTATTTTTCAACATTATATTCGTAAGCGGAAGTATGCCCGTTAAATTTTATACTTTTGAGTGATTAATTATAACGTTATATATGAGATTCATTGTTTCTACATCAACATTACTCAAGCAACTACAGTCGGTTAGTGGCGCGTTAAGCAACAGTACCGTATTGCCTATATTAGAGAACTTTTTGTTTGAGATAAAAGATGGAAACTTAACCATTTCGGCTACCGACCTGCAAACCAGCATGACCACTTCTTTAAGTGTTGAAGCTAAAGAAAATGGCCGTATTGCTATACCATCGCGCATATTATTAGAAACATTAAAATCGCTGCCTGAGCAACCGGTTACTTTTTCGGTTGATGACAGTACCTTTGCTATTGAAATAAGCGCAGGCGATGGTAAATACAAACTAAGTGGCGAGAATGGTGAGGATTTTCCTAAAATACCTACAGTTGAAAATGCTTCATCAGTAAACCTTCCGGCATCAGTATTAGCCGAAGCTATCAATAAAACTATCTTCGCGGTAAGTAACGATGAGTTGCGCCCGGCCATGACAGGTGTTTTCTGCCAGTTAACAACTGATTCATTAACCTTTGTAGCTACCGATGCGCATAAATTAGTGCGTTACCGTCGTAAAGATGCTAAGGCAGCCAGCACAACATCATTCATATTGCCTAAAAAGGCTTTAACGCTTTTAAAATCGGCTTTACCAACTGATGATGTAAATGTATCAGTTGAATATAATACTACCAGCGCGTTTTTTAAATTTGGCAACATCAACATGGTGTGCCGTTTAATTGATGAGCGCTACCCTGATTATGAAGCTGTAATACCTTTAAATAACCCGAATAAACTAAGTATCGACCGCCAGTCCTTTTTAGGCTCACTGAGCCGTGTTGCTATTTATGCCAATAAAACCACGCACCAGGTACGTTTAAAAATTAATGGCAGCGAGTTAAACATATCATCAGAAGATATTGACTTTGCAAACGAAGCGCATGAGCGTTTAAGCTGTCAGTACGAGGGTGAGGATATGGAGATTGGTTTTAACGCGAGATTTTTAATAGAGATGTTAAAAAATCTTGCTTGTGAAGAAGTATCGCTGGAAATGTCGACACCTAACCGTGCCGGCTTATTATTACCACAAGGTGGAGATGAGAATGAGGATGTATTGATGTTGGTAATGCCGGTAATGCTTAATAGTTACGCTTAAGTTGTAAACTTAAATTATAAATCCCAAATGAGTCCGGTGTAAAAACCGGACTTTTTTGTTCGTTAAGATAACAAATACACAGTAATAGCAGTTATATAGCATTTACTTATATGAATTTCAGGATACCAATATTATTTATTGTTGTTATTACAGGCTTTTCTGCATGTAAAGGGAAGGACACTGTATCACCCCTTGATAAAAATCCGCCTGAAGTAATTACAGTTAATACCACCACCGATACCATAAATATCTACCAGAATAATACAAGGCAAAACAATACTTCAAGTATCTATCCCGGTGGGGCAACAGGCTATTTGGCCTTTTTACGCGGTACCCAGAATTTTCAGATTAGGCGCACAGGTACTACAGATGTATTATTTACCAAGACTGTCACAATTGATTCTGCCGTTAGTTATAGTTTTTTTGTAGCAGGTACTACCGCCGATAAGTTTTTTACAACAATTGACCCAATTGCGGCTGCATATGATACTGTCGCGAATGATGCTACCTTTACCCGCTCTGTAATAAGAATCGTGAATGCTTCCTATGATTCCGGCCCACTTACTGTAACTGTGGGTACAGCGGATACTGTTAAAAGTTTGGCTTTTGGTACAGCTACGTCATTTATGAAGTTTAATGCATCTACCAGCCAGGACGTGAAAATTTATCTGTCCAATAGTACCACAACCCAGCTTGATACAACTATAGCTTTTCAAACAGGGTTAATCTACACGTTATATACAAAAGGTTCGCCGAAAGGTACAGGTAACGCCGCGTTCGACATAGGCTTAACCATTAATCAATATATTCCTTTAAATCAATGATCGGCAGCAAAAAAAATACTTTAAACGGGTTATTATTGTTGATTATAACAACAGTATTTTTAACTCCATACCTATCGTCTTGCGGTAAATCTGGCAATGCGAGCAGCGTGGGTTTAAACGTACAGTTTGAGGTATTAAACCTTAGCCCTAATATTCAGCCGGTTAATTTATATCTTGGTTATATAAAACAGAATACTAATTCCTATTATTATCCGGTTTCTTCCGGATATTTCTACCTTAACTCTATTGACACACCTTTGCAGATCAGATCAGCGTCAACCACTCTTGCAAGTAGTAATTTTTTCACTATCAATCACCTTGGTTTCCAGGCAAATCATAAATATTCCTTGTTTATTACCGGTCTTTATAATTCATCTGACACATCCCAAAGTACTTTAACCACAGTATTAACCACAGACGATACAGCAAGCATCCCTCCGGTTGGTTTTGGTAAAGTAAGGTTTGTTAATGCCGCTATACAAAGTACAGGCCTGGATGTTACAGCAAATGGAACCCTTGCTTTTTCTGCTACTAAATTTGCTCAAATTTCGCCATATGTCGAATTAGCGGCGGGTAATTATATTTTTCAGGTAACGCAAACTGGTATACCAGGTACCATACTTAGTACAACTTTAGGCTCAACCACTATACAGGATGGACATTTGTATACCTTATATGCTTACGGTATCCCGCTTCGTACCGATTCATCTGCATTCAATACCGGTTTGATTACAAACAGGTAAGCGCTATTGTAATATATATTTATATTTTTGCTGAAAATTAAAAATATTGGAACTCATAAAAAGCGCTATCGATTTCATATTACATATTGATAAGCATCTTGAACACATCAGCAGCCTGTACAAGGGGTGGACCTACCTGTTTATTTTCGCTATAATATTTGCTGAAACCGGTTTTGTGGTTACCCCATTCTTGCCCGGCGATTCTCTTTTATTTGCTGCAGGGGCTCTAATTGCCAGCGGCAAATCAGGGTTAGATATTATCTATATGGGTATAATTTTAATTATTGCCGCTTTTGCAGGTAATACATTAAATTATTTACTCGGTGGCTACTTCGGCCCCAAAGTATTTAAGCCCGAAAATAAAGTGCTTAAATTAGATTACTACACGCGTACTAAAGCTTTTTTTGATAAACATGGCGGCAAAGCGGTTATATTCAGTCGGTTTATGCCAATTATTCGTACCATAGCACCATTTGTTGCAGGAGTTAGTGGTATGCCATTTTTACGCTATAGCCTTTATAATATTATAGGCGGTGCTTCTTGGATCATATTATTTCTATTCGCAGGTTATGAATTGGGAAATCTTCCTTTTTTAAAAGATCATATTTCAGCAATTGGGATAATTGTTATTTTACTTTCTATTGTTCCGCCAATATTTGCAGCCTTACAAAAAAAGAAAGCTTAGTTAACCAGCGCCATATAATTTCTTTTCTTTTTTACTGCGATAACTGCGCCATAAAAAACGCTTAATCGGTACAATTAAATAAATATAACTGGTATAGCCCGCATAGGCCACAGGAACTAAATAGGCAGCGGCAAAAGCCACAACCCCAATTACAATCAACTGAAAATTAGACCATGTTGTTGTACGTGTAATAAACCTTTCACGGGGCGTTAATTCAAGCGCGTCCGCGTTTTTTTCAACGTGCAGGTACATCAGGTAGAAAAGCGTATAAATAACAGTGAACCCTGCGCCATATATCATCATTAGCATAGGCTGTTGCGAGCTATATATCATTGGGTGAGGATGCCCGTTGAGCATATACGTTTTGGATGATAAAAACAAAAAGAACAAAAATCTAAGCGGGTAAGCATACATCAGCACCATAAATAGTAACGCCGCGTTTAAAAAAGTCACATAGGATCCCTTTAAACCATATCGCCTGAAAAAGATGTTTTGCTGGTTCCATATCAGGAAAAGTACCAGGAAGCAGATAGCAAAGCTTAACATGCCTTTCATGGTTTCATACAATTGATCAAAAGATTTTGGAACATCGGTAGATACAATTACCAGTGTAATGGCTAATGCAAATACCGAATCACTGAATGCCTCCAAGCGTGATGAGTCGTGGCTGCGCCAGCGAATGCCTTGTCCACTATCAGTTAAGGCTGCTGCTTTTGTTCGGGTTGTCATGAAATTAAATTAGCTTTATTTGGATAGATCAATTCTTCCTTAAATCTAACACTTTCCCGCTTCTATACATAGCTTCTTCCTGTTCAATTTCTTTCTTTTGGTAGATGCTAAGTCGTACAGCTATCAGCCTGTCTAAATTTGGCTGCCCGGCATCCACCCAGGCAGAATACCAATAGCTGCCAACTGATTGTATTGAAGACCGGAATCGCCGCTGAACCATTCCATTCAGCATTTTTTGATAAGCGAGGCTATATTCCGGCGAATAATCCTGCACTTGCTTGCGGCCACGTTTTGTAGTTACATACTTTTTATCAGCGGGAAATGTTTTGCTCAGCATCCGCTCAAATCGTAAAACAGAATCAACCTCAATAAACGAGCTGCGGCATATTCTGAAAGCTTCTTTCAGCGGATCATCAATATACCTGGCCTTGCCTGCAAAGTAGTTATAATGGTCGCCAAATAACTCAGGTAGCCGACTTTCCCATAAAGCATGTATCCCGGTTTGATTGGTCAGTTGCCCGTTATAATTTAAGGTGAGATGTAAGGGCACATGGGCATCAGCAACATAATGCCCCAAGTTGGCCGAAGCATTTAGTATCTCGGTGGTGTCATGTGCTTTAAAGGCCTTTACCAGCTTGTAATAATTGTATTGAATAGCCCACGGAACAGTGCCATATTTATCCAATGTATCAGCTGAATATTTATGCACGGCATCGCCCCAGTTTTGCGGGATGCGACTAAATGGGTTTTTACCATAATGGTCGGCATCCAAAAAATGCCTAGGGGCTTCGGTAGAGTCGACATAGCGGCGTTTGTCGGCGCTTACAGCATGTTCTGTAATGTATCCAATATTGGCCTTGTAAAAACCCGACATGCCTTTAGGTAACGTAAAAACGGCCAGTCGGTTAATTCGGTAATGCGCGAAGAAGCCCCACGAGGAGCATAACACAACCAGCAGCAACCCGCTTAGTAACCTGCCGGCTTGTTTCATTACAGCTTTGTTATTTTTGCGATTGCTGATATTTATAATGCAGTTGTTTAAGCGCTTCTTCAGATGCTTCGTCAGATGATGCGCCGTAACCTGCTACCAGGATGCCTTTTACACCTTCTTTATTAGCAAGGGCATAAACGGTAGCCTCATCTCCCGGGTCCGATGGGCCTTCGTAGCGGTATACATCCACTATCTCAAACTCATTGGTCGTGTAAGCTTTGTCGCCTACTATAAACTGGTTTTCTTTCAGATTGAAATCAAACGTGAAACCTTGTTCTCTTAATAGCTCAATGGCTTCGGTAACGGTGGCGTAGTGGAATTGCTGTTTCATAAGTTTTGGTAGCTGTTAATGATCTGCATTGTAAAATTATGATAAAATACTTAGATAATTTACTCAAATTAGCCTTTATAACCTCATTAAAATATGGATAGAAGAAAATTTATCAGCTCGGGTACTGTTCTTGCCGCGGGCATCAGTATTTTACCCTCCAGCGTTGTGTTTGGTAGGAGCATGCAAAAAGTTAGATTAGGGTATATTGGTGTTGGCCTTCGCGGGCGAAATCACATTGATGAAGGCTTACTTCGTGATGATGTGGACATTGTAGCTATTTGCGATACACAAGAGCAATCTCTTAAAGAATGCCGAGCCCAGTTTACCAAATCAGGCAAAAAAATGCCGCAGGAATATACCGGTAGCGTTGATGCTTATAAACGATTACTCGACCGTAAAGATATTGATGCCGTTGTTATTGCCACACCATGGCAGTTTCACAAACAAATGGCCATTGATGCCATGCGATCAGGTAAATATGTAGGCTGCGAGGTAATTGCGGGTATAACTTTAGAAGACCACTGGGATATTGTTAAAGTGCATGAAGAAACCGGTGTACCCTACATGACCTTAGAAAACGTTTGCTATCGCCGGGATGTGATGGCTATTTTAAATATGCAGCGGCAAAATCTGTTTGGCGAGATGATTCACCTGGAAGGCGGCTATCAGCATAACCTTAGGGCTGTATTATTTAATGATGGACAGCATTACTATGGTCACGGTGCTGAATTTGGTCCGAAGGCTATCAGCGAAGCGCAATGGCGTACCCAATTTAATATCGATCGTAATGCGGATATTTATCCAACCCATGGGGTAGGGCCGTTAATGCACTATACCAATATCAATTATGGTAATAGGTTTACTAACCTCGTATCGTTTTCCTCAAAAGCGCGTGGCTTGTCGGCTTATGTAGAAGAAATATCGCCCGGCAATCCAAATGCTAAAATAAATTATAAGAATGGTGATGTAATCACTACCATGATCAACTGCGCCAATGGCGAAACCGTAATGCTATCGCACGATACGCATCTGCCAAGGCCGTATTCACTAGGCTTTAGGGTGCAGGGTACAAAAGGTTTATGGATGGATGTAAACAACTCTATTTATATCGAAGGTAAATCCAAACAAGACGATGAATGGGATAAGGCTGATGAATGGCTGGACAAGTACGATCATCCCCTTTGGAAAAAATATAACAAATTTGCCGAAGGGGCAGGCCACGGCGGTATGGACTGGTTTGTATTCAATTCATTTGTAGAATCGGTTAAACGCAAAGTGCAAACACCAATTGATGTTTATGATTCAGTAACGATGAGCGTGATAACACCGCTTTCTGAAAAATCAATCGCCGAAGGCAATATGCCCCAGCAATTCCCCGATTTTACGAAGGGTAAATGGAAAGATAGGGTGAGTAAGTTTGCTTTAAATGATGAATATTAAGTTGCTTTAGTATTAAAGCAATGTTAATAAGCCTAAAGTTTTTTGTTGAAAAAACGTTTGCATAATTAAATTTATCATCCTATATTTGCAGTCCTTAAATAAAAGTAGAATAATAAGGCTATACAATGGCAAATCATAAATCATCATTAAAAAGGATCCGCTCTAACGCTGCGAAGCGCTTACGTAACAGGTATCAGGCAAAAACCACTAGGAATGCCATCAAAAAATTAAGAGGCACAACTACAAAAGTTGAAGCAAGTGAACTTTTATCAAAAGTGATCTCAATGCTTGATCGTTTAGCCAAAAAGAACGTTATTCACAAGAATAAGGCTTCAAACAATAAATCAAAGCTTACTAAGTTTGTAAATACCTTAAAATAATTAGGTTATACTTTTATAAAAAAAGGCGATGAGTGTTAAACTCATCGCCTTTTTGCGTTTTTAATTATTGGCACTGCATTTTTTTTATTTGGCTAAAGCCATTTGATCGGTTTCCTGTTCTCCGCCCCATAAATGAGACGGCAATGAATTAGTATATGATTTTTAGTTCATATCGTTATTTCTTACGCCCAACAAATAGATTGGCAATGAATCAGATATTTGACTTTTAGTTCATTGCCGTTGGCTTCAGCCAACGGTTAAGATTGAATGAGAGGGGGCTTTAGCCCCAACTTATAGGATTTTCTCTACAGGATTTAAGGATTTAAAAAAGATTGCTATTTTGCGTATGTTATTAAACCTTGTCATGCAAATCTTTTAAATCCGACGAATCATGGTTCAGACTCCCTACGAAAATAAGATTAGCATAAAATCCTGGGCCGAAGAGGATCGCCCCCGCGAGAAGCTAAGCGGACAAGGCCGTCGTGCTTTAACCGATGCAGAACTGATTGCCATACTCATCGGTTCCGGCAACCGCGATGAATCGGCGGTTGAATTAAGTAAGCGCATCCTCCGTCATTACGAAAACGACCTGAACGTATTGGGCCGTGCTTCCATAGAAGAGTTATCCAAATTTAAAGGTATCGGCGAAGCCAAAGCAATCTCTATTATCGCGGCGCTCGAGATTGGCCGCCGCCGTAACGATACCGAAGAGAAGGCTCCGGAATTAGTCACTTGTAGCAAGGATGCTTATAATTTTCTAAAACGCTTTTTGGTTGATTTGCCGCACGAAGAATTTTGGATATTACTACTAACCCAAAATTGTAAAGTATTAGGTAAGGAGTTGATCAGCAAAGGCGGCCTAAATGCTACCGTGGCCGATCCTAAAGTGATCTTTTCATCAGCACTAAGGCATTCTGCAGCTAGTATTATGATGGCGCATAACCATCCATCAGGCAGTTTAAAGCCAAGTCACCAGGATATTGAACTAACCAAGAAAATCTCCGCCGCGGGCAGGCTGCTTGACATAAAGGTGTTAGATCACCTGATTATTACCGATAGCAGTTATTATAGTTTTGCTGATGAGGGCGTAATATAGAGTCTTTCCCCGTGTGTCATTCTGAGCGGAGCGAAGAATCTGTACAAGCGTAAACCAACATACAGATTCTTCGCTATGCTCAGAATGACAAGAGGTTTTAATCAAATTAAAATTTCATAAACAACCCTCAAACTATATCGCTACATTTATAAAACTAAAACAAAACGATCATGATAACTCCAGGAGACGAAATACCATTAGACGATTCATATGAAAATGATTCGGAAGATCAGCAAAGCCAGGAAGATATTCATTCCAACGGTTTTGATGAGGAAGATGAACCCGATTACAACAATTTAGATGATGACGCGGATCCCGCTGAATTAAAACAAGCTTATGATGCCTCAGAAGCATCCTATACGCTTGATTTTGATGATGACGATGATCTGGATGACTAATCGATTTTATATCTATAACCCATTTGTCATTCTGAACGTAGTGAAGAATCTGTACAGTTTTATCCGACTTACAGATTCTTCACTACGTTCAGAATGACAAGTGGCTTTAAATTTCTATAACAACCTTTCGCCTTTATCCTTTCAACCTTTCACCTTAAATCCTATCTTTGCCGATTATCATTTCGATATAATGAAGATATCTTATAATTGGCTCAAAGAATTTATTGATACGGATAAAACTCCCGAAGAAATTTCAACCATTTTAACCGGAACAGGGTTAGAAGTGGAGAGTTTGGAAAAAGTACAAGCCATCCCCGGTGGACTGGAGGGTTTAGTTATCGGGCATGTAAAAGAATGCGCCGATCACCCTAACTCAGATCACCTGCATATTACCAAAGTTGATGTTGGCACGGGCGAAGACCTGCAAATTGTTTGTGGTGCAGCTAATGTAGCAGCCGGACAAAAAGTGGTTGTAGCCGTTGTTGGTGCTTATGTGCATCCGCTGGAAGGTGAAAAATTCAAGATCAACAAATCAAAAATACGTGGCGAGGTTTCCGAAGGAATGATTTGCGCTGAGGATGAAATAAGCCTTGGTACATCGCACGATGGTATTATGGTTTTGGCTGATGATGCTATTCCCGGTACTCTGGCTAAACACTTTTTTAAAGTAAAAGACGATTACCTGTACGAGATAGGTTTAACCCCCAATCGTGCCGATGCTGTTTCGCATTTAGGTACAGCGCGTGATATAGCTGCATTCTTGAAGATCAATATTAAAAAGCCTGATGTTTCTGATTTTAAGGTAGATAACAGCAATCTTAAGGTAGAAGTTATTGTTGAGAATGAGCAGGCCGCTCCGCGCTATGCAGGTATAACTATTTCAGGTGTTGAGGTAAAAGAATCACCAAAATGGTTGAGGGAGCGTTTGGCTGTAATTGGTGTACGTGCTATCAATAATATTGTGGATGCTACCAATTATGTGCTGCATGATTTAGGCCAGCCATTACATGCTTTTGATGCTGATAAAATTGTCGGTAACAAAGTTGTCGTTAAAAATTGTGCAGAAGGTACAGTATTCAAAACTTTGGATGATGTGGAACGTAAGTTATCTGCCGATGATCTGATGATCTGCGATGCTGAAAAGCCAATGTGTATTGCCGGTGTATTTGGCGGTGCGGATTCAGGTGTTAGCGCATCAACCAAAAATATATTTTTAGAGAGTGCTTACTTCAATTCAGTATCGGTACGAAAAACAGCTAAACGCCATGGTTTAAAAACCGATGCTTCGTTCAGGTTTGAGCGTGGTACCGATCCAAACATGCCGGTGTTTGCTTTAAAACGCGCCGCATTGTTGATACAAGAAATTACAGGAGGAACTATTTCATCTGATATTTTTGATAATTACCCTGCTCCCGTTGCAGCGTTTGAGGTTGAAATAACTTACCACAATATCGATAGGTTGATCGGTCAGAAAATCACCCACGAAGAAATTAAAGCCATTTTAGTTGGGCTGGATATCGAAATCGTAAATGAAACTGCCGAAGGCCTCTCATTAAAAGTGCCTCCTTACCGTGTGGATGTAACCCGTGATGTAGATATTGTTGAAGAGATATTACGCATATACGGTTATAATAATATCCATATTCCAACGCAGATCAGGGCATCGTTAAATACCTCTATCAGGCCGGATAAGGATGCTGTGCAAAATCAATTGTCGGATCTATTGACCGCCAATGGTTTTAATGAGATCATGTCGAACTCATTAACAAAATCGGCTTACTCTGATAATTTAGATACCGCGGTTAAAATATTAAATCCGCTAAGCAGCGATTTGGACGTAATGCGCCAAACAATGCTGTATTCGGGCTTGGAGGCTATTGCTTACAATCAAAATAGGCGCGCTGCCGATTTGAAGCTTTATGAGTTTGGTAAAGTTTACAGTGTGCAGGAAGACAAATATACCGAAACACAGCGTTTCAGTATTTTTATTACCGGTGCCGATACCGCAGAAGCCTGGAACCAAAAAGCCAAACCGGTTTCTTTTTACAACCTGAAGGCAATTGTTGATGGTATTATCGAAAAACTAAACGTTAAAGATATTACTGTTGAGGATTCAACTTGCAAAAAACTTGCTTATGGCTTGCAATACATGCGCGGCAATAAGCAGCTGGTAAAATTCGGATTAGTAACTCCATCAGCACTTAAAAAAGCTGACGTAAGTAAGGAGGTTTTTTATGCCGACTTTAATTTCGACCTGATTATCAATCTGGCCCGTAAGAACAAGATAGTGTATCAGGAGATCTCAAAATTCCCGGCGGTTAGGCGGGATCTTTCTATGCTGATCGATCAAAATGTTTCGTTTGGTGCATTAAAACAAATCGCCCAAAAAACAGAGCGCAAGCTGTTGAAAGAGGTGAATGTATTTGATGTTTACCAGGGCGATAAATTACCTGCAGGCAAAAAATCATACGCGTTAAGTTTTATCATCGAGGATATAGAGAAAACCCTTACCGATAAAGCAATTGATGCGATAATGCAGAAATTAATTTATAATTTAGAGAAAGAAGCAGGAGCGGAGATCCGCAAGTAATGTGTGAATGAGCGATTGAGTGAATTAGTGATTACTTTTCACATTCAGTCCATCACTCAATCAGTCCATCACCAATAGAACCATGAGCCAGGTAGCAGAACAATTAAATAAAGTTATTGATAAAACCGAGAGGTTGATTGAGCTTTGTGCTGCCCTGCAGGAAGAGAATGATCTGCTAAAATTGGAGAATGATAGCTTTACAGCAGCGCTTAATGCGAGTAAAAATAAGACGAAGGAATTGGAAGAAAAGCTTCGTGTATTGAAGTTGGCAAAATCTTTTTCAGAAACAAATGAAAAAAGTGTTGATATTAAGCAAAAAATTAACGAATTTGTGCAGGAAATAGATAAGTGCATTGTATTGCTGAAAAAGTAATATAAATAGTGAAAAAGCTCAATGGGAGAAATCTCTATAAAAATAAATATTGCTGACAGAGTTTACCCCTTAAAGGTGAACATGGAGGAGGAAGAAATAATACGTAGGGCAGCTAAGCTGATCAACGACCGCATAAAGGAATATCAGGAGAATTATGCGGTAAGGGATAAACAGGATTTGCTTGCAATGAGTGTGCTGCATTTTGCAACATCATCATTAAAAGCAGAGAAAAAGGTTACTGTAGATGATACAGACGTAGCCGAAAAAGTTTATCAGTTAGATCATTTACTGACCGAGTTTTTCTCGAAGTAATAACGTTCTTTACATAAAAACAGAGCATTTAAGATTTAACCGCAGTTAAATTTTAGGTTTCACTATTAAAAACTTAACGCTTCAATATTCAGCGGATCAAGAGGCATGCGTTATTCGTCGAACATTAACGGTAACCCATGGTCCCAATATCTGTGACGAAGTTTTTCAATACATGATACTTAAAAGTTAGTTGCGGTTTTTTTATTTATATAACCTAAAAGAAGAATGAATTCATCATTATATGTTATCATCGGGCTCCTGATTGGGGTCGGTGTGGGCATCATCGTTGGCCGTTTCCTGTTGCGTAAGCTATTTAAATCTCAGGAAAATCAGGCCCAAAACAAAGCGAAACTTATTTTAAAAGACGCTGAAAACAACGCGGAAATTCTTAAAAAGAACAAACTGCTTGAAGCAAAAGAGCGCTTTTTACAATTAAAAGCTGAGCACGAGCAGGAATTGAATGCTAAAAACAACGCTTATAACCAACGCGAAAACAGCTTTAAACAAAAAGAGCAGTCGTTAAATTCTCGTTTAGAAAACCTTACCCGTAAGGAAAATGAGATGGATAACGTGCGCAAGAACCTGGAAAAACAAACCGATATCGCTGTTAAAAAACAGGAAGAAGTTGAGATCCTGAAAAATCAGCACGTACAGCAATTGGAAACAATCGCAGGCGTATCTGCCGAAGAAGCCCGTAACCAATTAGTTGATAATTTGCGTGAAGAAGCCCGCAGCAAAGCTATGGCGCAGATAAAGGATATTGTTGACGAAGCGAAACTTACTGCTACCAAAGAAGCTAAAAAGATAGTTATCCAAACTATACAACGCACCGCTACCGAAGCCGCTATTGAGAACACCGTTTCAATTTTTAATATTGAGAACGATGAGATCAAAGGCCGTATCATTGGTCGTGAAGGTCGTAATATCCGTGCGTTGGAAGCAGCTACCGGTATTGAGATTATTGTAGATGACACCCCGGAAGCGATTATCTTGTCAGGTTTCGACCCGGTTAGGCGGGAGATTGCCCGTTTGGCGATGCACCGTTTGGTAACAGATGGCCGTATCCACCCGGCTCGTATTGAGGAAGTAGTTGCTAAAACTAAAAAGCAAATCGAAGAAGAAATTGTAGAGATAGGCGAGCGTACTGTGATCGACTTAGGCATCACAGGCCTGCATCCGGAATTGATCCGTATGGTTGGCCGTATGCGTTACCGTTCATCTTACGGACAGAACCTGTTACAGCACTCGCGCGAGGTGGCTAACTTCTGCGCTACTATGGCTGCGGAATTAGGCCTTAACGTGAAATTAGCTAAACGTGCAGGCTTACTGCATGATATTGGTAAAGTACCTGATGATAACCCGGAATTGCCACACGCTATTTTAGGTATGCAATTAGCCGAAAAATATAAGGAGCATCCTGAAGTTTGTAATGCTATTGGCGCTCACCACGACGAAATAGAAATGACGTCGATGATATCGCCGATCATACAGGTTTGTGACGCTATTTCAGGCGCAAGACCGGGTGCAAGGCGCGAAGTGGTTGAAGGTTACATTAAACGCTTAAAAGAGCTTGAGGAGCTTGCTATGTCGTATCCGGGTGTTGAAAAAACATTTGCTATACAGGCAGGCCGTGAGTTACGTGTAGTAGTTGAAAGTGAGAAGATAAGCGATGCGGAATCAGAAGTTTTAGCGGCTGATATTTCAAACCGTATCCAAACTGAAATGACATACCCTGGCCAAATTAAGGTTACGGTGATCAGGGAAACCAGATCAGTAGCTTTCGCTAAATAATTTACATTATTAATTGTCATCTCGAACGATAGTGAGAGATCTTCTGCAAGTGATAAGTCGCTTTTAGAAGATCTCTCCTCGTACCTCGTCGAGATGACAATAATTTTTCTATAGTGGCAAAGAATAAAACCTCAACTAAAGTCAAATCCGAGCCCGAAGTAAAGTCCGGCAGTGTAGAATTCTATTTTGACAAATTCGCTGCTGCGCATCAGGATCCGGCAAACATTGTTATTCATGTTATTTTTATTCCGCTATTGCTGTTTAGCTTATTTGGCTTATTGTGGGCGATACCTTTCCCTTACATCAAATTTCTTGGGCAGTATAATGCTGATTTTAACTGGTCATCTTTTTTATTGGCGTTCAGTATTTATTACTACTTAAAACTTTCACCTGTTTTAAGCTATTTTATGCTGTTTATTATGCTGGCCTATTACTATATTATCACCCTGCTGGTGCAGTGGCAAAAAGCCGGCGGGCCACAACTGGGGGCTTTGTGCGGGTTGATATTTGTAATATCATGTGCTGCATTATATGGGGGCTATAAAAAGGAAGGTAAAAAGCTTTCTTTTGAGTATCGGTACAAAAATATACTGGTAGCACCTTTGTTTTTAGTGCATTTGGTAGTGAAGCGTTTTAATATAAAATACTAAGCTTAACCCAATATTAAATTATTCACCTTCCTTGTAAGTTCATCTAAACCAAAAGGTTTTGCTATCACAGCATCGCAGCCCCAGGCAGATAAATTCTCGTCTTTATTAACATAAGCTGAACATATAATAACAGGTATATGCCCAAGTTCGGGGTGTGTTTTTAACTGTCGGCAAATTTCGTATCCGTTTCGGCCAGTTAAGTGGTAGTCTAGTATGACCAGGTCTGGCTGATAATCAAGTATTAAATTGATCATATTATTACTATCCAGGGCTACTTTAACTTCGTATTCCTGGTAGGATAAGGCCTCCTGCATTATATCCAAAATATCCTGGTTATCATCAAGTAATAAGATTCGCTTTTGCATAAATAATTAGGTAAGGGGTATTTTTATAACGAATTATTGTAAGCGTGATTGCATCGTTTAATAGTTTACAACAAACACTTTACAATAAAATGGTAAACAGGTGTAACGTAAAAAGAGGATGTCGATTTTCAACATCCTCTTTAGCTATTTATAATTTATGCCTTATGCAGGTGACGTTTAACACCGTCGCGTTTAGCTTCGTGTATATCTTTCTTCAGATCCTTTTTGTCGGCTGCGGCTGCAGCTTGAGCAGCTTGTGCGCCTGTAATATTACCGGCTTTAACATCTGTCTGTTCTGTAGCCTTAGCTGTTTTTAAATCAGCTTTAGTTGCTTCAACCTTCTTTACGTCGGCTTTCTTAACTTCTTTGGTAGCTAATTTTACAGGATGAGCTACTCCTTCGCTTTTTAAGGTTTTTGCATCTGTTTTAATGTCGGCCTTGTCGGTTTTTGCAGCTGCCAAGTCAGTTTGGGCGGCAGTTAAGTTGCCTTTTTTAATTTGAGCCTTTGCTTCCGCCTTTTTGTTGTCATAAGCACGTACCTCTTTACGCAGATCTTTCATCTGTGTTTTTTCTGTTGGGGTAGTGGCAGCCGATGTAGTAGTGGCTGGTGTGGTTGTTTGTGCAAAAGATGCAGCCGAAAACATTGCGGCAACAACTAATAATCCTAGTTTCTTCATTTTTGGGGTTTTTATAATGATTGATAACTCATTGCCCTTACAGACTAAATATTTAATACATGGTTTAATATATATATAAATATTTTTTGATGTTAAACCATAGCATAAAATATATGTCTTAGGCTCATATCAACTTAAAATACCCCTAATGCACAACCTCCTTTACAAAAATCTGCTTGTTTTATTATTTTTAGGAATCAGCTTCAATAGCTATTGCCAGAAAGTTACGGATTCCACTGCTACAGACACAGTTAAAGCAAAATCAACCAAAAAGTCCTCATTTAAAATAGGCGCGGATTATTTAAACAACAATGTTTTTATGGGCCGGACCGGCCTTACTACCACACCAATTATAAGCCCGGATATTAAATATACTTTTAAACCGGAAATATATATATCGGGCGGTATGGATATTCTGCCTGATAATAAGAAAAATAAAGTTGACGGCGGAAACTTGACCGCTGGTTATGATTTTGATATTACTGATGATTTTTCCGGTGGAATATCATACAGCAAAATGTTTTATAACCCTAACAGCACCTTAATAGGGTCATCAATAACCAACACATTTAGTGCTGATTTTGATTATGAAATAGGTGATATAATTACACCGAGTATAAGTGCTAATTATAGTTTAAATAGCGGCGCCAATGCTGATATTTTTATAAATGGGGGTATCTCGCATGATTTTATTGCAGTTAAGCCATTTGCAAATAATGATGATTTAATCATTTCGCCAACTGTAGCCATCAATTTAGGCACACAAAACTTTTATGATGCTTATATCAAGAAGAAAGTATTCAAAAGTAAAAAGGTGGGTGCCGCGGTAGCAGCCTTTGAATCTAATCTAGGCAAATTTGAAGCATTGGATTATGAGTTTTCAGTTCCTTTAGAATATAAGATTGGCCACCTGATGTTTGAATTTATACCTACCTATGCCGTTGTGCAAAATGGATTTAAATCCGCAGCAGTGGCAAAAGCGGTGGGTTTATCTAATAATAATGATATAGTTTACTTTGAAACGGGCCTGTCTCTAAAATTTTAATCCTGCTCAATATTGATTACAGTTGTACCGTGATTAAAAGTCATGGTACAACTGCCTGAATGATGCTCTTACTCCAAAGGTTACCAATTTTGTGTTTTGAGTTCCCTGGCTATTTTCTTGTTTGCGGTATAAACCACCTAATTCAAATCGAAGATTATATTTAGGGTTGATCAAATAAGCAATAGTACCTTCACCATAATAAAGATGAGTAGCTAAACCTTGCCCGGTGGTGCTGCCCTCAACCGTGGCCGGGTCAAAAGCAAGCATTACATTCTGTCCATAATTAACCGAAGTATTAGGATCAAGCCCGAACGATGCATAATTTATCTGCCCCTGGAAACTGAAACGGCCTATTGAATAATCCAATATGGCTATCGCTTCTTTAAAGTTAGAGCCCAGCGGATCGCCAAGTGGTTCGCTGTAATCAGTATAATTAGTAATTACCTGCGGCGATGAATAGGTGTATGGTTTTACTGTATTAAACTCAAACAAATAGTTAAAGTTAGTCACATTAAAAAGGTCAGCTCCGCGGATACCTATTTGGTAGCCGCCTGTGTTTTTAGGAGCAACATTTTGATTTACTCTATCTAGTAATAACTGCGCGTATATAGCTGTTTTATTGAAGATTTTATACTTACCGGTAAATCCGGTTAATATATTATCAGGATATGGCGTTTTAGGGCCTAAAGCGGCTGCAAATACTAAAGGATTAACATAATTAGCATCAAACCCGTGCGAGTTACCGTTGTCATCAGCTTCGGCCGCGATCATTGCATTAAAATATCCTAACGAAAACCGGTTGGTTACATTCCAGTCCACATAATGAAATGCTGCCCATTTGCGACGGTTATTACCATAAGTATCATATTTAGGGACGTTCAGATCCTCAAGGTTAGCCCACATCATCATATACTGAACCCGGCCCAAAGTAGCGGTGAATCGTAGTAAGGGATAATTAGCAGCATAATCTGATAATAATAACGACCTATAACCATCACCAATAAAGGTTTTATCCTCACCCAGGGTAATATTTATTTGTTTTATAGGTGCATAAGATAGAATAGCTGTAACGTAAGACCAATCATCTTCGGTTGTAGTGGTATAATCTCTGTTATAAGATTCGCCTGGTATAAACCCGGTTTTTAGCACCACTGCCTGATAATAGTTTGCAAACCGCGCCTGATCTTCATAGCCGCTGGTGTAAAAGGAAAACTTGTCGCCAATTGTTCCGCCAAGTTGGTAACCACGTGTATTAAGATAGGTGGTAGTTTTGTTCGCGAAATCTCGCCCTACCTGTAAATCAGCTATGTAATCTGCATAAAAAGTATATTCACTGGTTCGCTCATCAAAAACGTGTTCATTAAATATTTTACGTAAAAAATAGTTCTTACGACTGCTGTCAACACCTATACTGGTTATAGCGTTATATTTTGGAGCGATAATACTATCAATAAGATACGGCTTTAAAGAGGTATGAAAAGAACTGTTAACGCTATAAACGTCGGCATTAAATTTTTGATAAAACTCGTAGGAATAAGGCGCGTATACCGATTGTGAACGGCTTATCTGTGTTAAGGTAGTTATAACACCTAGGAGCAATAATATTTTTTTAATAGGTAAGTGGTAAGCTTTTATCATGCTCAATAAATAAGGGTTGTTTTTACAATCTAAAAGTCAAAGATAATAAAATATAAAAGTGGGTATTAAATTCTTAACGATGTATTATCTAGTAAGTTTTAATAATATCAATATAGTGAGAGATAAATTAATGAAGCCTGAAAAAAATTATGATATTCGCACTTTATTCAAATTGAAAAGTTAATTTCTGTTAAATTGTGTTATTGTAATACCGTTTTTTTAAAATAACCTATAAAAATTCTGATATTTACCCCTGCTTTTAAAATCCTTATACATGCAATACAAAAAAATTAATAATTTATTAGGCTGGTTGTGTTTTGCTATCGCCTCAATTAGTTATATCATGACGCTGGAACCCTCAGTAAGCTTTTGGGATTGCGGCGAGTTTATTTCTTGTGCATATCGCTTACAGGTAGCGCACCAGCCGGGTTACCCGGTGTTTGCGATGCTTGGTAAAGCATTCTCATTACTATCAATGGGAAATAATGAGAAAGTTCCATTTTTTACCAATATGGGTTCGGCATTAGCAAGTGGCGCAACCATTATGCTGTTGTTTTGGACGATAACGGCATTAGCGAAAAAACTACTTGCTTATAAGGAAAGCGAAGATGCCGATCAATCTAAATTCTACATGATTATGGGAGCTGGTTTGGTGGGTGCTTTAGCATTCGCTTATACTGATACCTTTTGGTTCTCGGCTGTTGAAACCATCGTATTTGCATGGTCATCATTCTGTACAGCCTTAGTATTTTGGGCCATTTTAAAATGGGATGCCCATGCTGACGAACCGGGTGCCGACAAATGGATCATATTTATCGCCTATGTAATAGGTTTATCAATAGGTATACACTTACTTAACTTATTAACCATACCTGCGTTAGCATTGGTTTATTACCTGCGCAGGACACAAAAGATTAACCTAAAAAGCAGTCTTTTAGCCATTTTGGCGGGCATAGTTATATTGGTATTTATTCAATATGGCATCAGAAATTATACCGTTGTTGGCGCAGCTTACTTTGATTTGTTCTTTGTAAATACTTTGGGCTTTGGTTTTGGAAGTGGTGCTGCTGTATTCCTTATATTATTAATAACAGTATTAGTAGGCGGTATATATTATAGCATTAAATATAAAAAGCCAATGTTGAACCTGGCCTTTTTATGCTGTACTTTTATTTATTTAGGTTACAGTTCGTTTGCTTATATCCCAATCAGGGCTACCGCTAATACCAATTTGGATAACGCGCACCCTGATAATGCATTCACGTTAAACAGTTATTTAAATCGTGAGCAATACGGTGAAACACCTTTACTTTACGGGCCTTATTTTGATGCTAAACCTATTGATCAAACTGAAGGTGGAAACATCTACCGTAAAGGAAAAACAAAATATGAGGTAGCCGGTAAAAAAACAAATACCGTTTATGATCATACAACTATTCTGCCACGTATGTATAGCAGCGACGGTCAGGACCCGCAATTCTATAAAGAATGGTTAAGAATACCTGATGGCCAGGCGCCTACTTTTGCTGATAACATTAAGTTTATGTTCAGCTGGCAAATATACCAGATGTACTGGCGCTACTTTTTATGGAACTTTGCAGGACGCTATAATGATGCCGACGGACAAGCAAGTATGGCGGGAATTGATGGTAACTGGACTACCGGAATATTTGATGGCGGCAGGCATTTGCCAAAATCTGTTATAGGAGGCGATGTCAGAAATCCGTTAGCAGGGGTTACATATACGCCATTATTCGCTTTACCTTTAATCATCGGCTTATTTGGTTTAATATTCCATTTTAACCAACGTAAAGAAGATGCGCTGGTTGTTACCTTACTATGGTTCTTCACCGGTATTGCAATTGTACTATATGTTAACCAGCCATCTATACAACCGCGTGAGCGTGATTATAGTTATGTAGGCTCATTCTATGCTTTTTCCATCTGGATAGGCCTTGGTGTAATTTGTATTGCCGACTTGTTACGAAGAAAGATAAATGCTAAAACCGCAGCCTTTACTGCTACTGGCATATGCTTATTAGCGGGCCCTGTTGTACTGGCTAAACAAGAATGGAAAGATCATGACCGCTCAACCAAATTGACACCGCATGATATGGCTTATGATTATTTAATATCATGCCCACCAAATGCAATTCTGTTTACTTATGGCGATAATGATACTTATTCATTATGGTACGACCAGGAAGTTGAAGGCATAAGGCCGGATGTGCGTATTGTGAATCTGAGCTTATTCTCCGCCGATTGGAATATTAAGCAGATGACACGTAAAATGAATGATGCAGACGCTTTACCTATCACCATGCCTTTTGAAAAGTATGAAGATGGGGTGCGTGATGTTATTTATTTTGATGATAGAAAGATCCCTGGTTTTACCGAGTTAAGTGAGGTGTTTGATTTTATAACATCAGACAACCCGGCTACTATGGTACAATATCAAAATGGAGAAAGCGCGAATTATTTGCCAACTAAAAATTTCAAAATTACCATTAATAAGGATGAAGTTATAAAGAATGGTGTAGTGCCTGATAGCGACAGAAGTAAGTTGACTGATACGCTGAAGTTTAAATACACATCTAACTACGTAATGAAGGGCAATTTAGGCATGCTTGATGTTCTAGCTCACAATCATTGGAAACGGCCTATATGCTTTACCGTAACTGTTGGCCCTGAAAACCTTATAGGTTTGCAACCATATTTATATAGAGAAGGTTTTGTATTCCATCTTATTCCATTCACTCCTGATACTGCCAATAGAGATCAGATGGGTAAAACCAATGCCATGGTAATGTATAACAACGTAATGAACAAGTTTAAATGGGGTAATTTTAAAACTGCCAAATACTTGGATCATGAGTCAACCAATATGTTTTATCCTGTTTTATTAGAGACGTTCCTGGATTTGACTAATGATTTAATAACGCAAAAACGCCCTGATCTTGCTGTGAAGGTTTTAGAGAAATGCCAACAGGTTTTACCTGATATTAACCCATACATTGATGTGAATGTTCGCAAATTGTATTTAGCGGATGCCGCCTATAAATTGAATGACGTGGTGGTAGGCAATAAGTTTACCGAGGATATTGATGATTACCTAACAGATCAGCTGGATTTCAATTATTACCAGCTGCAAAACAATGGTGATGATTTAAATCCGCGCGATATTAATATTGGAGTGCAACTGATTGGTGCTTTAACTGAATTTACAAAAGGGGCACACCAAACCGCCTTGTATAATAAATTAAATGCGCAGTATAAAGATTACCAGACTAAATTTGCCAGTGTTTTAAGCAGGCAGCAATAAAACTAAACTTCTATTATACCAAAAGGCCACTTCAATTTGAAGTGGCCTTTTTTTGTATTTGAAAGACGTGTGTTAAATATGAATTATCCTATTGGTAAACTAAAGCTAAATGTTGATCCTTTATTTTCTTCACTGTTAACCCATATTCTACCCCTGTGGCGTTGTGTAATTTCACTTGCCAGGTATAAGCCGATGCCAAATCCCGAGATGTTTTTAATCTCATCGTTATCAACCCTGTAAAAGCGTTGAAATAGCTTTTCCTGATCTTTGGATTTAATTCCAATACCCATATCAGAAACAGAAACCTGTATTTCGTTTTCACAGGTTTTAGTAGTTATGGTAATTGTACTATCCTTTGGCGAATACTTTATGGCGTTGCTTAAAAAATTATTAATTACTTGTCCAATTCTTTCTCTGTCAGCATGAACCATAATTATACCATCTGCATTAAAAATAATTGTGTGGCCGTTGTTGGTTAGTTGAGTTTCGGCAATGCTTTCTACAAGTAGTTTGTTAATATCAAAATCTTGCATTTTAATTTGCAATTTTCCAGATTCCAGGCGTGAAAGATCAAGAAAGCCATATATCAGGTTGGCCATTTTATTTACCTGGTTACCTGCTTTGGTAAGGGCATTGGCAACAAACTCATCATCGTTGTTATTCAGTTTTTTTGCAAGTAGCTGAATATATGCCTTAAGAGATGTGAGCGGGGTTTTTAGTTCATGACTTGCCATTGCAATAAAGTCATTCTTTCTGATCTCATCACGTTTGCTTTCGGTTATATCCAGTGTGGTTCCCAGCATGGTTTCAGGTATATTATTCTCATCAAAAATAATAATCCCTTGTGTTCTTATCCAATGTTGCGATTTATCCGGCCATACCACTTTTACTTCAAACAAATATTCACCTGAGGTTAATGCTTGTTGATAGGATGGCAGAATAATGTTTTTCATATCTTCTTCTGCTATCTGGCTGCGCAACATATCAATTGTAAGTGATGTGCCGGGATTAAACCCAAATATCTCGGTCATGCCCACAGAATAAGAAAAAGTGTTATCAATCAGGCTCACTTCCCATGTTGCCAAGCCGGTTGCTTCAAGAGCAAGATTTAGGCGTTTTTCATTCTCCAGGGCCGTTTCCTTGGCTTTCACCTCGCCGGTAATATCTACTACAGTATTTAAAATATAGACTATCTCGCCGTCAACTCCAATTATAGGTACATTACTGCACGACCAGTGATGCTCTTCATAACATTTGCTCTGCTGATTAAAAATGTCATATCTGTAACGCGGAATATCTATCTTTTCTCCGGTATTAACTACACGGATAAACACATTGTGTGCTTTGATTTGCTCATCTATATTTCCATTATCCGGAAACACTTCGCTAAAGCCACGGCCTAATATAGCATCGCGGGTAGTGTCTGTAAATTCTAAATAACTATCACTGGCAGCAAGTATGGTAAAACGCGGCATATCAGCCTTAATTAACAATGAGCCAGGTGATTTTTCAAATATAGTTTGAAAAATATCTGCAGGTAAAATATGCTGTGATTCAGCGCTCATTTTTATGTTGGTATAGGTATTGCTGTGTGTAAGTTACAAAAATCTGTATTACGCTATTGGTATAGTAAGATTAATATTATGAATCAATTTATAAAAAATGCGCCCAATATTTGAAGCGCATTTACGTAGGTGTTGTTTATAGTAAAATTAGTTGTTGATGTCTGTATCTGCAGGTTCTATCACCGGCTTTTCCACCTTTTTGCTTTGTAATGCCAATGCGATCGAACTATCGCGTAACTCTTTAATATGGTCATGGGTGGCTTTAAGCTCCTTTAAATGGCGGCTTAGTATGCTTACTATATGCTCATCCTTCCATATAAGTTCTTTATCATCCAGCGCATTTCGATATGCTGTATTAGCCACATCTTCTCCATATTCGCAATCAGATAGTATAGAAACGTTATCTTTTTTAGAGAATTTGGCTTTAACATCAATCCAGGTATGATAGAATTTACCTGCCAGGGTTGTTCCGCTTGCCGGGTCTCCACCTAAAAAATGTAAGTGCCCGGTTAAATCACCTATATATTTTTTGCTGTCCTCAATGTAATCTGCGAATAGTTTTTTTAGCTTTTGTTCTTCAGTGCCCTCAATCGCTTTTTGATAACCTGTTACACGATCATTATTTATTTTAATCAGATCATTTAGTGCCGATATCTGATGTTCAACATGTTGCAAAATTCCCATGGCCGTATTGTTTAGTCATACTAATAACAATACACTGTAATTAATTGTTTTTGGGAATTGGCGCTATTGAAAGAGCAGCTATTATTAACCCTAAATAAGAATTACAGTGTAAAAAACATGGCTACGGCCGCTGCGCCCATAGCAACAAACGTAAACCATATTAAACTATTTGATAGTAAGCCACTTTTGTATTCACCCATAATTTTTTCATTACTGCCAATCTTAGCGATCAAAAATAATAGCGGTACGGCTGCAACACCATTTAATACCGCCGCATATACTAATGCTTTAACAGGGTCTATCCCCACAAAATTTATCATTAACCCTATAAGGGTAGCAATAGTGATAATGCCATAAAAACCATGGGCTTGTTTTAACTTAAAATTTAAGCTGGCTTTCCAGTTAACTGCCTCGGCAACAGCATAAGCTGCCGAACCTGAAAGCACCGGTACTGCCAGCAATCCTAACCCAATTATACCAATAGAAAAAATCAGCTTTGATAAAAAACCGGAATTTGGGAATGAATGCACTAAAGGTTCTAAGGCTTTAGCGGCATCTGCAGCAGTATTAATATCATGCACGCCACTATTATGCAAAACGGTTCCTGCAACCACCAATATACACCAGGTTGTAATCTCAGATATGACCATACCGGCATTATTATCAAGCCGCATGCGTTTTATGCGTTGCCAGCTCATAACAGGCTTCCCTGCTATTAGCCTGTCTTCTTCTTCCACTTCTTCAACCTCTTGAGATGCTTCCCAAAAAAACATATACGGAGATATTGTAGTACCTAAAACACCGGTAATGATAAACAGGAATGCAAAACTGAACTCGAAATGGGGTGTAACCGTTGCTTTTAAAACAGTTAACCAAGGCTGATGCACAATGAATACAGTTATAGGGTAGGCTAGCAATGCCAGTGCAAGCCATTTAAGTATTTTAGAATAAACTTTATAATTAGTGAAAATTTCCAGAATTAATATGGTCACTGTGAAAAATAAGGTGAGTATAACAAATGGGATGGAGGGTATCAATAATTGCGCGGCAGATGCCATTGCGCCAATATCAGCACCTATATTTATAGTGTTAGCAACCACTACCAGGCCAACTACGGCGTATAATACTTTACGGCTGTAGTGCTGTTTAACAACTGCGGCTATTCCTTTGCCGGTAACTAAACCAATGCGTGCGCAGGCCTCTTGCACGGCAGTCATGAATGGCAGCATGTATAAGGCTGTCCATAGTTGCCCGTAACCAAACTGGGCACCTGTTTGCGAGTAGGTGGCAATGCCGGATGGGTCATCATCAGCAGCGCCGGTGGTTAAGCCCGGACCTAATAAGGTAAAAAATTTCCAAATTTTTTTGCGGGGATGTTTTTGTGGGGATTTTGCAGGCATTTTTGGGGTGTAAAATGTATAATATATGGTGAATAAATATACAGCTTACATCTCTAAATGTTTAACCAAAAGTTGTATGGCTTTTACGCGTAATGATATTGTTGAAAGCTATTGGTATTTGATCAAATTCTCAACCTTATAAAAAAGTATCTGTAGTAAACTAATTACAAATATTTTATAGCTAATTAAAAACTCATTAAAACAATTTAATGCTTATAACAATTATTAGCACTTAGTATTAAGAACCTGGGATTTTTTATTATTAACAGGTATTGTGTTTTATTAAAGTTTATTCCAAAATGAGTAAAGCCAAAGAACAAAAGATGAATGAAAAATACCCAACATTACCTAAAACAGCTACAGGTATAACCGGGCTTGATGAAATTACTGGTGGTGGGATACCTAAAGGCAGGCCTACATTAGTTTGTGGCGATGCTGGTTGTGGAAAAACCTTAATGTCGCTTGAATTTATAATCAGAGGGGCTATTGATTTTGATGAGCCTGGGGTGTTTATGGCTTTTGAAGAAAAAACGGAAGAGTTAGCCATGAACGTTGCATCGTTGGGCTTTGATTTAGATAAACTACAGGAAGAAAAGAAAATAAAGCTTGACCATGTCCATATTGATCGTAGTGAGATTGAAGAAACGGGAGAGTATGACCTGGAAGGTTTATTTATAAGATTAAATTATGCTATTGATAGTATAGGCGCCAAAAGAGTAGTGTTGGATACATTGGAGAACTTATTTTCGGGCTTATCTAATGAGGCTGTATTACGTGCCGAGTTGCGCAGGTTATTCCATTGGTTAAAAGATAAAGGTGTTACCGCGATAATAACCGGTGAACGTGGTGAGGGAAAGTTAACAAGACAGGGATTGGAAGAATATGTATCAGATTGTGTAATACTGCTTGATCATCGGGTTATTAATCAAATATCAACCCGACGTTTAAGAATTGTAAAATACCGCGGGTCTGTACATGGCACCAATGAATATCCTTTTTTAATTGATGAGGAAGGGATTTCAGTATTACCTGTAACCTCGTTAAAGTTAGAAAAACCAGTATCTTCCGAAAGAATAAGATCAGGAATCCCAGCCTTGGACAAAATGTTGGATGGGAAGGGCTTTTTTAAAGGCAGTAGCATTTTAGTATCAGGTACCGCTGGTACCGGTAAAACCAGTATAGCAGCATATTTTGCTAATCAAACCTGTAGTGAGGGCAATAAATGTATCTATTTCGCTTTTGAAGAGTCGCCAAATCAGATCATCCGTAACATGCACTCCATCGGAGTAAATCTTCAGCAGTATGTAGATAAAGGATTACTGAAGTTTTTTGCATCAAGACCGACACTATATGGATTGGAAATGCATTTGGTGGCAATGTATAAAACAATCAAAAAGTTTAAGCCAAAAGCAGTAGTGCTTGATCCCATAACCAACCTGATAACCGTAGGCTCTGTAAGTGAGGTTAAATCAATGTTGATCCGTTTGATTGATTTTTTACAGGAAGAGCAGATTACGGTGATGTTTACTGCTTTAACGTTAAACACGATTATTAGTGATCAAACCGATGAGGGGGTTTCATCATTAGTTGATGCCTGGTTGCTGGTAAGGGATATTGAGTATAATGGCGAACGCAACCGTGGCATGTATATCATGAAATCGCGCGGGATGAAACACTCTAATCAGGTACGTGAATTTGTAATTACAGATAAAGGACTTGATCTGGTTGAGGTATACCTTGGCCCGGATGGTGTTTTAACAGGATCGGCTAGGGAGGCTCAAATATTACATGAGCAAACCGGAGAAGTGCTACGTGATTATGCTTCTGGCCGTAAAGACCGTGAAATATCGCGTAAGCGTAAAGTGCTTGAAGCAAAAATATCAAGCCTGCAAACCGAATTTGAATCTATAGAGGAAGAATTGAACAAAGTATCGCAGGAAGAAGAACTGGTAAAACAGGTTGCTGAAAAAACACGTGCGGAAATTACACAAAGGCGTGGTGAGAAAGGTTGATTATAATAGATCGGAATAAGATGGATGAAGAAAAAAAATATGAGTTAAGATTATATATAGCAGGTAAAACAGCAAAATCTGTTTCCGCATTACAAAATCTTAAAAAATACTGCGAAGAGCATTTGAAAGGGCAGTATAAAATTGAGGTGATTGATCTTTTGGTACAGCCACAACTTGCCGAAGGCGATCAAATATTTGCTATACCAACGTTGGTAAGAAAAGTACCTGAGCCGATACGGAAAATTATCGGCGATTTGTCAAACGAAGAAAAAGTACTGGTTGGCCTGGATATCAGGCCGGCATAAAATAAAAAAATGGTAGAGCAAGATCCGGATTATAACGGTTTAGATGAGCAGCAAAGTTACATTTTACGATTATTTGTAACCGGTGCTTCTCCAAATTCGTCACGCGCTATATCTAATTTAAAACAGATATGCGAAACTTATTTAAAAAATAATTATGAACTGGAAATAATAGATGTTTACCAGCAACCCATGATTGCTGAAAAAGAACAGATCATAGCGCTACCTATGCTTTTGAAAGTTTTCCCTTCACCTGTACGTAGATTAATGGGTGATCTATCGGATACGGAGAAAGTATTGATCGGGCTTGGCCTTAAGAAATATTGATAATGGAACAGGCTAAATACACATACGATGAACTTTTAAATCAGAATAATGAGCTCCATATTCAGTTGAATGAAGCTAATGATACTATATATGCAATCCGTACAGGGCAGGTTGATGCATTTATTGTTCAGGGCGAAAATGGGCATCAGTTATACACCCTTAAAACGGCCGATCAAACTTATAGAGTATTCATTGAAAAAATGAATGAAGGTGCGGTTACCCTCAATCGTGAGGGGCTTATCTTGTATAGCAATTCGAGATTTGCAGCCATGATTGGCATGCCGTTGGAAAAAGTACTTGGACTGGCTTTTGAAAGGTTTATCCCTAAGGAATACGAAGAAAAATATACCGAAGTTATTAATAACGGATGGGAAGAGGATTATAAAGAAGAATTATGCCTGCTGACCAATAACGGTGAAATTCCTTGCCTTATATCCTGTAACACACTCGAATTGGATGAAGGTGTAGCATTAAGCTTAATATTAACCGATCTTACTATTCAAAAATATAACGAGAAACAACTTAAACAAAAAAATGACCAGTTAGAGGTGGCTCAAAATGCAACCAGGAAATTAAATGATGAGTTAGAAGATACTGTAAAGGAACGTACAAATGAACTACTAATAAGCCGGGAGCATTTTAGATTATTGGCGGACAATATCCCTCAGATGACGTGGACAAGTTTGCCAAACGGCCAAATAAATTTTTATAACCAACAATGGTTTGAGTATACCGGGCTTAATTTTGAACAGACTAAGGATTGGGGATGGAAATTAGTACTTCACCCGGATGACTTGCCTATAACTATCGAAAAATATAATTACGCATTGGCTAATGGGCAAATATTTGAAGTGGAAAACCGATATAGGAATGGCGATGGTATTTACCGTTGGCATTTAAACCGGGCTATTCCCCTGAAAAATGATGCTGGCGAAATTGTATTATGGGTTGGTACTGCCACTGATATTGAAGATCAGAAAAAGGAAATGGAGCGTAAAGACGAGTTTATTGGCATTGCTAGTCACGAATTAAAAACGCCATTAACCAGCTTAAAAGGATATTTACAATTAGTTGCATCCTACCAGAAAGAAGAATTGCCTGATGCTGTTAAAAGTTATATCAATAAAGCAAATATTGCCATTAATAAATTACAGCATTTAGTTAATGATTTGTTAGATGTGAGCAAAATACAGGCCGGTCGGTTGGAATATAAGCTTGACCAGATTGATCTGGCAGATCTTATTTATTCTTGTGTTGAAAATGCTGCTCATATTTATCCGGAAATATTATTCGAGAATGATGCTTGTAAAACTTATAAGGTAAACGGCAATCCGGAACGCCTGGAGCAAGTATTAATGAATTTGGTTAATAATGCAGTAAAATATTCTCCCAATAGCAAAAAGGTTATTATTAAATCCGTTCGACTTGGAAATAGCGTAAGAGTGTCTGTAACGGATTTTGGAATCGGCTTATCAAATGAACAGATAGAGCGTATTTTTGAACGTTTTTACCGTGTTGAGGATAAAAAATTTATGGCTAGTGGTTTAGGTATGGGATTATACATATCAACCGAAATTATTAATGCCCATGATGGTAAAATAGGTGTTGAAAGTGAGCCCGGAAAAGGAGCAACCTTTTATTTCGATCTGCCTTTGATTGTATGACTAAAAAATAAAGCGAAATTTGAAAAGGCAAAGTAAGTAACCTGTAATTCAATATTTCATATGGACGTACAAGAACAAATCAAAGCGTATATTACCAGCCAAGCTGAACCAAAGCGTAGTGATATGCAAACTTTGCATATGCTGATGCTTCAGGTATTACCAGAATGTAAATTATGGTTCGATAATGGTAAAAACAGCGAAAATAAAACTGTTAGCAACCCCACTATAGGCTATGGATTTTACACCATAAAATATGCTGATGGAAAAACGAAAGAGTTTTTTCAAATTGGTATGAGCGCAAACACAACCGGAATCTCTATCTATATCCTTGGTATCAAGAATAGGACATACTTAGCCCAAACTTATGGGAAAGAAATAGGCAAGGCGAGCGTGACCGGGTATTGCATTAAGTTCAAAACGCTAAAAGATATAAACATTGATGTACTTGAAGCGGCAATACGATATGGGGTTGAAGCTACAAGTGAAAATTAAATTTCAAACTGAGACATTGCTGATTTATAAGCTGTAATTTAAGTAATTTTATAAATCCATTTATTATCTAAATATGTCATCAGCCGATAACGGAAATGTGTCTTTAAACATCAGCAATAGTGGTATTGCTACCATTAGCTTTTATCATCCCGCACAAAACTCATTGCCATCAGCACTTTTGGATGAGCTTACCGCGAAAATTGAAAGTGCAGGTAACAATTCCAAAACCCATGTTATCTTGCTAAAAAGTGAGGGTGACCGCACCTTTTGCGCAGGTGCAAGTTTTGATGAGTTGTTGCAGATAAAGGATAAAGAGGCAGGTGCACAATTTTTTTCGGGCTTTGCGAGGGTTATAAACGCTTGTCGTAAATCACCCAAAATTGTTATTGCCCGTGTGCAGGGTAAATCTGTGGGTGGTGGGGTAGGGCTTGCTGCCGGAGCCGATTATTGCCTGGCAACTGAAGCAGCCGCTATCAAATTGAGTGAATTGGCTATAGGTATCGGTCCGTTTGTAATATCTCCTGCGGTTACCCGTAAAATTGGTTTACCCGCATTTTCTCAGCTTACCATTCGTGCAAGCGATTTCCAAACAGCGCAATGGGCTAAAGAAAAAGGCTTGTTTAATGAAGTTTATGCTGATATAGCCAGTCTTGATGAAGCGATTAATGAGCTTGCTGAGAAACTGTCATCTTATCACCCGGAAGCATTAAGCGGGTTAAAACAAATTTTATGGGAAGGCACCGAAAACTGGGATGAGCTATTAACCCAACGTGCTGCCATTAGCGGGGAACTGGTATTATCTGAATTTACACAACAGGCTTTACATGGGTTTTTAAGCGGTAAACGCTAATTAACCAACTAAACACTTATTACAAATTTCAAATGATTTATTGGGTACTGGGGATCATACTAATTATTGGGCTTATCGTTTCGTTGGCTATTTATAAAAGGCGACTCGAAACAAAAAAAAGAATAGCCGCGATAAGAGAGAAATGGGGTAAGCCTTATTATAACGATGTGAATTTTAGTTTGGCAGGCTTATACCTGGACTCCGACGTTAGGCACAACAAAATTACTGGCGATACAGCAAATGACCTCGATCTAGATAATATTTTCGCTTTTATCGACCGCACAAATTCAAAACCGGGGCAGCAATATCTATATAAAAAATTACATGACCCTGAGCTGGATATTGATGTGCTTAAACAGTTAGATAAAGATGTAATATCATTAGGAAAAGACCGTGTTAAGCAAGAAAAGATAGAGCTGCAACTATCCAAACTCAACTCTAAAAATGCTTACTATTTACCTGAATTGTTTGTAAAAGAGCAGCAACCGTTGTTTACCCCACTACAAACATCATATATACAGATTTCGTGGATAGTAATGATTTGCTTAATTGTGATGTTATGTTTGATAAATAGTCAGGTTTATTTTTTGGCTTTGATTACTTTGGCGCTTGTAAACACTGCTCTTCATTACAAAAATAAAGGTAAAATAGCGCAGTACACACATTCGTTACCGCAATTATTGGTACTTAACAAAGTTGGTCGGTGGCTGATAATGAATGTTGCCCAACGCGGGAATGAAAACGTTTTAAATAGCTTGAACAAGCTTGATAAATTAAAGCGTTCATTACTTTTTGTGAACTTTCAGAACAGTATAAGTGGGGATCCCATTGATATTTTTGCAGCGATATTCGAGTTTATAAAAACCATATTTTTGCTCGAATCATTAATGTTTATTACCTCTATTAAGCAGGTAAATAAATACCGTAAGGAAACTGAGATCATCTATAAATACGTTGCCGAAATTGATATACTGATCTCAATTGATTCGGTAAGAGTTGGGTTGCCTTATTATGCCAAGCCGGAGTTCTCTGTCAGCGATAGTGAACTAAAGATTACAGAGTTATATCATCCATTGGTTGAGAATTGTGTAGCTAATTCCATATTCAGTAATGTAGACAAAGGGGGATTGATTACCGGATCAAACATGTCGGGTAAAACTACTTTTATACGTGCAGTTGCTTTAAACACTCTATTGGCACAAACTATTTATACTTGTTGCGCAAAGGAATATCAGGCGCCTTTACTCAATATACATACCAGTATACGGGTTAGCGATGATATTGAGGAGCATAAAAGCTATTTCCAGGCAGAGGCTTTAGCTGTGCTGGATATTGTAAACAAATGTGGGATTAATGAGCCTTTCAGGAGCTTGGTGATTATTGATGAGATATTCCGGGGTACAAATACGATTGAGCGTATTGCTGCTGCAAAATCGGTATTATCATATCTGACGGCTAACCGAAACTTTGTCTTCGTATCAACCCACGACCTGGAACTTGCTGAATTGTTGGGCGATGAATACGTGATCTATTCTTTTGAGGAATTGGTAGACGATAAACGCCTGGTGTTTGATTACAAAATAAAGGAAGGATTGCTTAAGAATAAGAACGGTATAGCCATACTCCAATCTTTAGGGTATCCGCAATCTGTTGTTAATGATGCGGGTAAGGTAAGCGAACAATTGAGAGAAAAGTATCAATTATAATTATTCGTCCTCATACAAACGCAAGCGGTTTCTTAAACCACGGACATTCTCCTGCATTTGCTCTACACGTTCAAGTAGGTGGGTGATGGCTTCAATACCTGCAATGTTTATTTCCAGGTCATGATGCAGGTGTATCATGCGTTCCAGTTTTTGTAGTTCTGTCTCTGGTATATAGGTAGTTTCGTTAACCGTTGTGATCTGCACCAAACCAGCTTCCTGTAACGAATTGATAAAGGTGTATTCAATATTATAATACACGCAAAAATCAGTTGTCGCTATTAAATTTCCTGTTGCCATCTTGTTTTATTTAATATCACAATTTTGCTAACTCTTCAAATAATTCTTTTTGTTTGTCGGTAAGATTAGTTGGTATCTCTATCTCGTAAGTTAAATACAAATCGCCAAACTGACCTTCCTTTTTATATACCGGCATGCCTTTGCCTTTTAGCTTTACTTTGGTTCCATTCTGCGTTTCGGCAGGAACTTTTAGTTTTACTTTACCGGTAAGTGTTTCAGCAGTTATTTCTCCGCCCAACACCGCTGTATATAAATTAAGTTTAATGGTATTATAAAGGTCGTTTCCGCTTCTTTTAAATCTTGGGTCGTTAGTCACTGAAAATGCTATAAATAAATCACCTGCTGGTCCACCATTAACACCCGGTCCGCCATGGCCGGTAATTTTTATGGTTTGGCCGTTCTCTACGCCCGCAGGTATGGTTATGCGGAGGTTTTTGCCGTTAACTGTAATAGTTTGTTTGTGGGTTTCGCTTACATCCTGCAGGCTCAAATTCAGTTCTGCATTATAATCTTGTCCGCGGTATTTAGCCTGCCTACCGCTGCGTCCGCCACCGGCCGCACCACCAAACATCGAATTAAAGAAATCAGAAAAATCTTCACCTCCGCTACCGCCGCCAAATCCGCCAAAACCTTGCGCGCCACCATAACTTTGCTGGCGACTTTGTTGTTGCTGGCGTTGTTGTTCATAAGCTTCGCCATGCTGCCAGTTCTCGCCGTATTGGTCGTACTTTTTACGCTTTTCAGGATCGCTTAATACTTCATTAGCCTCATTAAGTTGCTGAAATTTTTTATGCGCTTCAGTATCGTTGGGATTAAGATCAGGATGATATTTGCGGGCCAGTTTACGGTAAGCACTTTTAATGTCTTTGTCTGATGCTTTCTTATCCAGACCTAAAATTTTATAATAATCAATAAAAGCCATATAGCTATGTAAGTAGTAGTTGGTATATATAAACCGCAAAAAAGGCGGCTTAGTTTTAACAATAAATGTTTATTAACAGATTAAATAAAGGTAGCACTTATTGCTGTGAAAAATACAATGCAACTAAGTGTAAAAATATGAGTCTTATCATATATCAATCAATAATTAGCTAATTGATTGCACTGTCCGTTGCCTGTGTCCTCACGGGCGACTAAAGAATATTGTTTGTGGGGACACAAACAATGGGAACAAGCAGTGTAAGATAGATATTGGGATACAAAGCGGATTGTAAATATGCGGGCAGCTTTCAACGTTCTGCAATTTATAGTGCGCGGCGTATCCCTATTTTAAAGATCAGTAACGCGTGTGTGTACGCGTTTTACGTAGTTGCGAATATCAAGCACTATCCCGGCAAATATGTAGAAGATGAGCGGGAAACCTACCGCCAGGAACGACGAGTAGATAAAGAAAAGCCTGATTTTATTGATAGATATATTAAAGCGCTGGCCTAAATAGGTGCAAACCCCAAAAGAGTATCGTTCAAAAAATGTAAGTATTCGCTGTAACATATCAGGCCAGTTTCAATATTTTGTTACCTATACCGCATTGCAGGCACTTTTTAAAGTTACAATAATTATTCCTTAACTCCAATAAAGCCTGCGACTCGAAGGCGTTTTTTACTTTCACCCCTAAAACGTCAAAATCGTTAATAATATTGTTTTCTTCCTTGGGTAAACTCTCCAAAAGCTTCATACTGCGGCTTATATAATACTCCAGCTGCAGGTGCTTTCCATAACTAAACAGGAAAACCGCTAAAGTGTTTAACAACAATACATCAACCGATGATTGGCCTAAGTTTTTTGATGATGGCTTGGATGGTGCATCAAATCGATAGTGTTCTTCCCAATAAGGATTTACCTGTATTTCAGTGAATAGATCACGTAACCCTTTTACTTCACGAATATCTAAAATTTTAGAGAACAGGTGATTGGATTTTATGATTAACGCGGCGAATTGCGCCAGCCTGATGGTCGGGAAATTCTGTGGCCGCATGCGTAAAAACTTCCACAAGTGGTTTTCGATGGGAGTGAGGCTGTATTTTTTACGCAGAAAATCATATTCTGTTTTTAGTTTCTTCGGATATTCATCCATAACACCTCCCTCCAAAAAACCGGCCTGACCAAATATCAACGCTTCAATTTGTAGCGGGTTGTTTTTATGCTTTGCGAGGATGTTTTGAGGTAATGATTTTGCCAGCATTTCAAAGGGTAGTGCATTGGTTTTGAAGCCAAAGTTAGCCGCTAAAAATTGGTAGAAAGTTTCCTCCCAATCGCCACGATTTTGGTCGAGGGCTTTGATCACAGTTTCTGCACGTTTTTCCAAACGCTCTACCAGCACGCGGGTAAGCCAGGTGCCTATGGTCATATCATCAATACGTCCAATACTCCCTTCGCAAGGAATAATAGTTTGATTGCCATAAACCAAAGAGTGGAAGCGATTATATAAATCAGGTGAAATGCGGTTTTCCAGTTCCAAAGTTGGCAGCTTATTACCATCGGCTGTAATAACCGGTTCATCGTCCCGGTAAACTACGTGGAGTATTACGTTTTTATAAGCGTCGTCAGTGGTATGGTTATGCTTTCTCCAATCGGATGAGGGTACGTGTATTTCTACATTCCCCGCCCAGGTGGTATCGCCAATACGTATCCGGGCATTACTAAAATCGGGGCCTGAATGGGTGTTATGGATGCCTGCTGAGTAGATATGTATAGCTTCACCATCAACAGTTCTCAGGTCGGTATTATCAAATAACCTGAATTTCCATACATAATGCAAAAAGTCTTCGGTAAAAAGCATTCTAGTTCAGTGAGTTGGTGATTCGGTTTAAGTTTAATTCTGTTGTAATAAATATATAATTTATAAATGTATTTTTAAACTATTGAAAACCTCTTTTCTCCATCACCAATTATGCAGCAAACAACAGCATCACGAATAAAATCAATTATAGGTGGGTCATTAGGTAACCTGGTTGAGTGGTACGATTGGTATGTGTACTCTGCATTTTCGCTGTATTTTGCCCATGCTTTCTTTCCATCAGGTAATCAAACAGCTGAATTATTAGATACTGCCGGGGTATTTGCCATAGGTTTTTTAATGCGACCTATTGGTGGCTGGTTAATGGGGACTTTTGCCGATAAACGTGGGCGTAAAACTGCTTTAACATATTCGGTATTGTTAATGAGTTTAGGCTCATTAATAATAGCGGTGATTCCCGGTTATAAACAAATTGGTATAGCCGCGCCGATCATATTAGTATTAGCCCGTGTTATTCAAGGCATAAGTGTTGGCGGCGAGTATGGTACCAGCGCTACCTATTTAAGCGAAATCGCTACCAAAAAACATCGTGGCTTTTATTCCAGCTTTCAATATGTAACGCTTATTATGGGGCAGTTGATAGCGTTAGGTGTATTGGTTTTGTTGCAGCGGGTATTTTTAACCGAAACACAATTACATGCCTGGGGTTGGCGTATCCCTTTTGGTATCGGCGCATTTTTGGCAATCATTGCCATGTATTTAAGACGCAGTTTACAGGAGTCGGTAGAAATAGCAAAAGATGAGCAATCTATCGCCAAACGAGGCACCTTTAGCGAGTTATTAAAGCACCCTAAAGCGGTACTAACGGTTATTGGTTTAACACTTGGCGGTACGGTGGCATTTTATACCTTTACCACCTACATGCAAAAGTTTTTGGTGAATACTTCCGGCTTTTCTAAGAGTAGCGCTACCTTAATATCAACCCTTACATTGGTGATTTTTATGCTGATACAACCTGTGTTTGGTTTGTTATCTGATAAAATTGGGCGTAAACCTCTTTTAATAGCTTTCGGTATTTTAGGAGCAATCACTACGGTGCCCATTCTTTATTTTTTGGCAGATACCCGTAATGTATGGGTTGCTTTTGCTTTAATTATGCTGGCATTGTTTATTGTTAGCGCTTATACCAGTATAAATGCAGTTGTAAAAGCAGAGCTTTTTCCGGCAAATGTTAGGGCATTGGGTGTAGGCTTTCCGTATGCCATCGCGGTATCATTGTTTGGCGGTACTGCTGAATATATTGCACTTTTATTTAAGAACGAAGGCCACCAGGGGTGGTTTTACTGGTATGTTGCAATTTGTATAGCAGTATCCTTAATAGTGTATGTAAGTATGCTTGATACGCAAAAACATTCGAGGATAGAAGGTGAATAAACTATATCACCGGGTTAGCGATATAAGTTTTCCATAAATCATCCAGCGATTTACCAGTTAGCTGTTGCCATGATGCATCGGTATAAGTATGCTTACGCATCTGATCATCTAATGATTTCACAGTTTTGGGATTGTAGTTTTTCTCTATCCAAACCAAAAAGCGGGCAGTTACGCGGTATGCATCGGTGTAATTTTGAGTTGGTTTGTAATCAGGTAATTTCCAGTTAGCAGCTTTGTTGTTAATGCCGAACTTATAACGGGCATAATCTGCAATACCTTCAGTTAACCAGCCTGGGCCGTTACTGTTGCCATAATCCTGTACAATGTGCATCACCTCGTGGGTTATCACATCAATATCTTCCGGGTGTTTGTGCATCCATACATTGCTTATGGTAACTTTTCCGTTATCCGTTTCGGCAACGCCTTTATAAGTGGTGTCAATCACCATCGTAACAGCCTTTAGTGTATTTTTATTATAAGCTTTGGCAAGTTCGGGGTATACAATATAAAAGGTGTTTACCATGCGGGCCTGTTCAGCGCTATCAAGCGTGGGGTCGTAATTTATAAAAGTAAGTTTGTACCCGTGATTGTTGTAAACATTGGTTTTTTGCGCGTTTGCGTTGATTGTAAAACACAAGAATAGGATAGCTATGATGGAGGCAGTTTTCATGGTGCCAAGTTAAAAATTATAGTTTAAACAGCTTTCTTGCGTTTGTAATATTATAATGACTATACATTCCGCTATCTTCATAAAAAGATTATTTTTGCGCACATATATTTATGACCGAGATAGAAAAACTTTTTGATCAGGCAGTAACGTTGTTGCAAAAACTGATCTCGATACCATCATTTAGCAAAGAAGAGGATAAAACCGCCGATACGATCCAGGAATTTATGAAAGGCCATGGCATTACCATGCATCGTAAATTAAATAATCTTTGGGCCTGGAATAAACACTTCGACCCGGCGAAACCTACTATTTTATTGAATTCGCACCACGATACCGTAAAACCAAATTCAGGTTATACCCGCGACCCTTACGACGCTAAAATTGAAGATGGTAAACTCTATGGCTTAGGCAGCAATGATGCCGGTGGATGTTTGGTATCCTTGATAGCAAGCTTCCTTTATTTTTACAATAAAGAAAATCTTAAATATAATTTTTGTTTAGCCACTACAGCCGAAGAAGAAATCTCAGGAGTTAATGGTTTAGAACTGATAATTCCTGAATTAGGTCAACTTGATTTTGGTATAGTTGGTGAACCAACCCTTATGCAGTTAGCCATTGCCGAACGCGGTTTAATGGTGTTGGATTGTACGGCACACGGAAAGGCTGGCCATGCAGCACGTGAGGAAGGTGAGAATGCTATTTACAATGCCTTAGCAGATATTGAATGGTTTAGAACATTCAGATTTCCAAAAGAATCAGAGGTTTTTGGGCCGATAAAAATGTCGGTTACTATTATAAATGCAGGGTCACAACACAATGTAGTGCCCGCAAGCTGTGTGTTTACCGTTGATGTGAGGGTAACTGATGCATATCGTAACGAAGAAGTATTGGAAATCATCCGTCAGCATGTAAAATGCGATGTTCAACCAAGATCGATCAGGTTAAAGCCATCATCAATAGATAAAGAACACCCAATAGTACAAGCGGGCATAGCTTTGGGCAGAACAACTTATGGTTCTCCTACTACATCTGACCAATCGTTACTGGATATTCAATCTATCAAAGTTGGGCCGGGTGATTCTGCACGCTCGCATACTGCTGATGAGTTTGTTTATGTAGATGAGATTAGAGAGGGGATCGAATTGTATATTAAGATGCTGCAGCGTTTGGTGTAAAGGATTTGACTCCATGTCATTCTGAGGTACGAAGAATCTGTAAAGTAGTTTACACAAGTACAGATTCTTCGTTCCTCAGAATGATAATTTTGCTTATAGCGAACCCATTGTCAATTACAAGGTAAAGAGGTGGGTAATTTCGTTAGGTGAAAAGCAATCGCAATTACTCGCCCCTAATGTTTATCCAATTGCACCTTTCCTAAGTATCAATAAAATATTTATAGCATATTTGTAGCATGAGTAAATTGTGGCAAAAAACTACAAATGTTAATGAACTGGTAGAGAGTTTTACCGTTGGTCGTGATACGGAATTTGATCATCAAATGGCAGCTTTTGACGTGCTGGGATCGCTGGCGCATACCCAAATGCTGGAAAGCATTGGATTGATGAGTAACGATGATTTAAAATTAGTTCAGCGCGAATTAAAAGCTATTTATAAAGATATTGAGCAAGGTAAATTTACCATAGAGCCAGGTGTTGAAGATGTGCACTCGCAGGTAGAGATGCTGCTTACCCAACGTATTGGCGATGCCGGTAAAAAAATACATAGCGGCCGTTCTCGTAACGACCAGGTTTTGGTTGACCTCAAATTATTCTTCAGAAATGAGCTGCAACAGGTAGTTGAGGAAACCCAAATTCTGTTTCGCCAGTTAATTGAGCTGAGCGAAAAACATAAAGATGTGCTTTTACCGGGTTATACCCATTTACAGGTAGCCATGCCATCATCGTTTGGTTTATGGTTTGGTGCTTACGCTGAAAGCTTGAGCGACGATCTGGAACTTGTTTTGGCTGCTTATAAAATCACTAATAAAAATCCATTGGGTTCGGCTGCGGGTTATGGTTCCTCGTTCCCATTAAACCGTACTTTAACTACTAAACTGTTAGGTTTTGATAGTCTTAACTATAATGTAGTCTACGCGCAAATGGGGCGTGGTAAAACTGAGCGTATCATCGCGCAGGCTTTATCATCTATCGCGGCTACATTGGCTAAAATGGCTATGGATCAGGCTTTATATTTGAGTCAGAATTTTGCTTTTGTAAGTTATCCCGATACTTTAACTACCGGCAGCAGCATTATGCCGCATAAAAAAAACCCGGATGTTTGGGAAATTATGCGCGGTAAATGCAACCGCATACAGGCCTTACCGAATGATGTGGCTATGATGACTACCAATTTACCATCAGGGTACCACCGCGAATTGCAGTTGCTTAAGGAATTGTTATTCCCTGCATTTACGGAGTTGAAAAGCTGTCTGCACATGGCAACTTTTATGTTGCAAAACATCACCGTAAAAACGGATATATTAAACGACCCTAAATACGCTTATTTGTTTAGCGTAGAAGAAGTGAACCGCCTTACATTAAGCGGCACGCCATTTCGCGATGCTTATAAACAAGTGGGTTTAGCTATTGAAAAGGGTGAATTTAATCCTGATAAAAAAGTGAATCATACCCACGAAGGCAGTATTGGAAACCTGGGTAATGTGCATATTGAAGAAGCATTTAATAAGCTGGTAAATAGCTTTGATTTTGCAAAGGTGAAACAAGCAGTTGAAGAATTAGCGAAATAACATGAACGGCCAAAATAGAGCAGATATTTATCCGGGATTAGAAGTTGATATCATCTTGAAAAAAGATCAACGCTCGGGGAAACGTACTCGTGGGTTTGTGAAGGATTTGCTAACAAACTCTTCGCATCATTCACGGGGGATTAAGGTGCGATTGGAGGATGGGCAGGTTGGCCGGGTTATTGAGATCATCGAAGAAGATTAATAAATAATGGCAAATACAATAGCGACTGATAAACGGTTTTTCTACAAAATTGATGCGCACTACCGCTTAATGATGGCATTGGTGGTTAGCGTAATAGTCTTCTTTATTTTTTTGGATAAACTCACTATCCCGGAGCTTGCCCTGGTTACCTGGATAGCTTGTGCATCTACCATAATTATTTTTAATTGGATTATCATTTTAACGTCTCATCCCCGTGAGGTAAAAAAAATAGCAAAACTACAGGATTCCAGTCGCACATTTTTATTTGCCTTTATAATAACAGCCTCTGTAATAAGTTTGGCTGCCATTATTTTCCTGCTGAAATCGCCTAAAGGTATCTCGGAAACGGGTAAAAACGAACATATTTTATTAGCCATTGGGGCGGTTGCGGTATCGTGGTGGCTTGTTCATACTGTATTTTCATTACGATATGCCCATTTGTTTTATGATACAGATACCGACGATGGCGGAACAAAAAAGGGTGGGGGACTTGATTTTCCGGATACCAAAGAGCCTGATTTTCTTGATTTTATTTACTTCGGATTTGTTGTCGGGATGACTTTCCAGGTATCCGACGTACAAATCACCGATAGGAGTATTCGACGCCTATGTTTGTTGCACGGGCTTATTTCTTTCGCCTTTAATACAGCTATAGTAGCTTTAAGTATTAATGTGATATCAGGGCTGATAACGCAATAGTGAACCAGGATTTATTGGATTTGAACTGATTTTCATAATAATAAAATCAAGTAATTTATATCCTGTAAATCAAATAAATCTGTTTAATATAAGTTCCCCTCAATCAAACAATCCTGGTGCTGGTTTATCCCTGTCAATAAACTTTGGTCGTTGCAGTTGAGTACCTAACTCTTTATTTAGTTTTTCAATCACGTAGTCTGCCAATTCAGGCGAGTATCGCTCGTCGTGCTGGTGCATAAAGAACCAGGCAGATTGCAGGCCCATGTTTCGCCATTGTTTTATACGTTCCACCCATTCGTCGCAACGGGCGTAATCTGACGGATGCAGGCTGTTACCCACAAAACGGATGAAAGCATGTGGTGTAGGTAATTCCATGTGTACAACATCTCTTCGTCCGGTGGCATCAGTTATTACCGCGCCTATATTTAATTGATGGAATAGCTCAAATACTTGCGCTCGCACCGTTGCATCGGCAAACCATTCCTTATGCCTTAACTCTACAAATACAGGTACGTCTTTTGGCAGGCTTTCGAGGTATGCTTTTAACTCGGGAAGGCTTTTAGGCGTATAGTTATCGCTTAATTGCAAAAATAGCGGACCTAACTTATCGCCGAAGGCCATAATACCTTCATAATAAATTGTGGTTATATCATCCGCGTTTTTTAAACGACGAATATGACTAATGCTTTGTGAAAATTTAGGGCAGAATTTAAAAGCAGGATTACTATCTGCCTTTTCTTTCCATTTGTTGATGGTGGCAGGTGGATACACGTTATAGAACGTGGCATTCAACTCAATGCAATCAAAATGCTTTACATATTCATCTAAGAAATTGGCGTCTTTTGTTTTTAGTGGATATATTTTACCAACCCATTCCTTGCGGCCCCATTTAGCGCAGCCCACATGAACCTGGAAAGGTTTGTCATTTTTTGAGGCGCTAAGTGTTTTTATCGTTAGCGCTGGGTCAGGTGGTAAGGTAAAATCTGCTTCCTCTAACTCTCCCGGTGTTACTCTGCCAAATTCCATGATCTGTTTTTTTACGAAAGTAAATCAATTTTAAACTCTGGCTTAATTCTTTTTTTAGATGCCTGCTCATAGGCATAAGCCAATTTAATAATATCAGCCTCCTTATAGGCGGTACTCACAAATGATAAGCCAATTGGCAAACCATGTGCCACGCCCATAGGTACTGTGATATGTGGATAACCTGCCATTGCAGCAGGGGTAGAAAAACCAAAACCATTATCATAATCGCCGTTTACCAGGTCGATAGTGCAGGCAAAGCCATTGGTAGGGGCGATAATGGCATCAAGTTTATTATCGTTCATAATGGTATCAATAGCTTTGCGGGTGATGCCGGTGGTTTTTGCTACAGCATCTAAATATTCTTTACTGTTTAAATCGCCTTTTGCCTGTGCCTGCTCCATTATCTCCTGTTTAAAAAATGGCATCGCTTTGGCTTCATTCGCTTTATTAAAGGCCATTACATCCGCTAATGATTTTACTTTTGAATTAGCAGTACCCAGGTATTTGTTTAGCCCGTCTTTAAATTCATAGAGCAATACGGTAAATTCATCTGTACCTATTGGTTTTAATTCCTTTACCAGCTCTACATCAATAATGGTTGCACCTTTGCTTTTTAAAATTGCGATTGCTTCCTGTAATAGTGCTTCCATATCAGGGTTGCCGGTGTAGGCAGTCTTTTCGATGCCTAAACGTTTGCCTTGTAAGCCATTTGCATCTAAAAATTTGGTGTAATCGGGTTGTATTTTACTTTTATCTTTTGGTGCGTAAGCATCTTCGGGATCTATACCTGCTAATATCCCCAATAGAATCGCGGTGTCTGTAACGGTACGCGCCATCGGCCCGGCAGTATCTTGTGTTTTTGATATAGGAATGATGCCCGTACGGCTTAATAAGCCTACAGTAGGTTTTATTCCAACAATACCGTTTACTGACGATGGCGAAACTACCGAGCCATCCGTTTCGGTTCCGATCCCTATCGCACATAAGTTTGCCGAAACTGCTGATCCTGTACCCGCGCTTGATCCGCTAGGGTTACGATCTAAAATATAAGGGCATTTGGTTTGCCCTCCTTTACTGCTCCAACCGCTGCATGCACGGATGGAACGGAAGTTTGCCCATTCGCTTAAGTTTGTTTTACCTAAAATAACAGCACCAGCCTCACGCAGACGATTGATAATAAAGGCATCCTTACCCACATAGTTATCAGCTAAAGCGAGTGAACCTGCACTTGTGGCAATTTTATCTTTAGTGTTGATGTTATCTTTTAAAAGCACGGGAATGCCATGTAATGGCCCTCGAATTTTACCTGATTTGCGCTCATTATCCATTTCATCGGCTATAGATAGTGCATCGGGATTTAACTCAATAATGGCGTTTAGTTTAGGGCCATTTTTATCAATATCATTAATACGGGTAAGATATAATTGGGTAATAGTATGTGAAGAATATTTTCCGCTTTTCATGTACTCCTGTAATTGCGCTACAGTTACTTCGTTAAGCTCAAAATTGTCATTTACTGATGTATCGGTTGTCGACTTTTTAGGTGCCGGGGTACAGGCATTGATACTTAAGGCCGATAAAGTAATCCCGGCTATAGAGCCCGTTTTAAGGAAATTTCTTCTGTGCATAATAAAGTCGGTGAAATGAACTACAAGAAACAAAATTTTTATGAAAATGTATTCATTAATGGAAGCTTATCTGCCAGTAATTTCTTAATTTTCCAAGCGTTAATATAATTAGTAATAAAATCTACCCAAGATATGTCCACAATGTATAAAGTCGTGTTAACGGCAGCCCTCGCGTTGATAATTAATACCTCGTTCGCACAATCAAGTGTTCTTCGTCCTCAAATTGCAGAAATCGCTAAATCTGCCAAAGGTATTGTTGGCGTATCTGTTTTGGGTTTAGAGGATAGAGATACAGTAAACTACAACGGCAACGCCCGGTTGGTGATGGAAAGCGTGATGAAGTTTCCCATTGCTATGGCGGTATTGCATCTGGTTGATTCGGGTGTATTAACGCTGAATCAAACAATTCATATAAAAAAGAAAGATCTACCTCCAATATATAGCCCCTTACGCGACAAGTATCCTAATGGAGATGTTGATGTATCAATAAATGATTTAATGAGTTATATGGTGTCTCAAAGTGATGATGATGCCTGCGATATTTTACTTGAAAAATTGGGTGGTGCTGATCAGGTTCAGTATTACCTGCATATGATCAAAGTTAGAGGCATCAATATTGAAGCATCTGAAGAAGACATGGCGAAAACACCGGAAAGCCAATATACTGATTGGTGTAAACCGAAGGCCATTATACAACTTTTAGATACTTTATATACCGGGAATGTTTTAAAACCTGCCAGCAGGGATTATTTAAATAAATTAATGGTTGCAACTACAACCGGGCCTAACCGTATTAAAGGCTTATTACCTGCGGGTACAATTGTTGCACATAAAACTGGCACATCGGGAACTAATGCTGTTGGCTTAGCAGTTGGTACAAATGACGTTGGCGTTATCACCTTGCCTAATGGCAAACATGTGGCTATCGCTATATTCATAACAAATTCAACCGCGGATGAAGCCACACGTGATTTAGTTATCGCAAAAATTGCAAAGGCTGTATATGATAACCAGTTATTGAAAAAGTATAAGTAGTTAACTCACCCGACGGCGCTTCGCTGGTCGACCTCTCTATCGCTGTGCGACAAAGAGGTGGAAAACTGCAAGTCTTGAATTCCCTCTTTGTGCCGAAGGCATAGAGAGGGTGGTCGAGCGGAGCAAGACCGGGTGAGTACTCTACAAGCGACATCGACTCACCCAGCTACGCTTCGCTCGCTGACCTCTCTATCGCTGCGCGACAAAGAGGTGAAAAACTTTAAATCCAATTTCCTTTTTTTATGCCTTCGCACAAAGAGGAAAAAAAACATTTTATTATTTTTAGCTGTGCAATCTATAACCGAATTATGCCGCGAATTAAGGCAGCGGGAAACTCCTGCTGAAAGAGTTCTTTGGTATCATCTCAGAAACCGCAAATTATTTGATCATAAATTTTTACGGCAATATCCAATTTGTGCAAAGTCAACCTTTGATAAAGATTTATATTATATCCCTGATTTTTATTGCGCTAAAGCTAAATTGGTTATTGAGGCCGATGGCTCGATTCATCAATTAAAAAAAGAATATGATAAAAACCGTGACGAAGTATTAGGCTTGTTGGGACTAACTATTTTAAGGTTTGAGAATAGGCAGATATTAACAGATATACGAGCTGTGTTGACAGAAATAAATAAGCATTTGTAAGTTTTTACTTTATAGCGGCGTCAACTCACCCTGCTACGTTACGTCGGCCGACCTCTCTCCGCCTTTGGCGGAAAGAGGTGAAAGAAATACCTTACTATTTTAAAATCTCGTTAGCTAATTTCTTTGTACCATCAACTTTATTGGTATAGGTTAAGCCTAATATCTGGTTAATCATCAGGAAAACATCCACGTTATTAAAAGCCGGGATAATTAAATCGCTTTTAAATGCCGGTCCCCAGGCATAAAAAGTGGCGTGCATATCCTTAACTACAGTAGGATCATAACCATGCCAGCCCGGATCCATTTTTCTGTGATACAGGTCGAATACTTTTGGCCAGTTAGGTATCAGTAAAATATCGCCTATACGGTTATGCCAATCGTCTTTTGCGCCGTAATGTAGTTTTTCGGGTACGTTGGTTTTTAAGTATACGGCATAATCAGCCGTCTTATTCTTTAAAAGTTCGTCGTAGGTAGTTTGGATATATTTAGGATCTTTCGCATATAGCTCAACTAATAACCCATCTCCCGAAACAATAAACTTTGAGGTGTCAATACCTGCGGGTGTTTGTATTGGGTTATCGGTATCGGCCTTAGTCATACCATGGTCCGATACAAATACATAGTTTACGTTTAGTCCTGTTGTTTTAACAGCCTTTGTTAGCTCATATACCGACGAATCGATCAAATGTACCGCATCGGCCACTTCGCGCGAATCCGGGCCGTGTTTATGCCCCTCGTGATCAACCTGAGGAAAGTAGAAGGTGATGATATGCGGGCGTTTATCGGCAGGCATATCTAACCAGTTTACTACGGTTTGTATGCGATTATGCATTTCTATTTTCTCATTATATCTATAGTAGTAAGTTGGGCGTACACCCTGCACCTCAGCTTCTGATCCTACCCAGTAAAAACTTGCTGACAGCATTTTTTGCTGCTCCGCTAATACCCAAATGGGTGTTCCGCCTTTGTACCAGATAGCATCGGTACCGGTTTTGCCTTTATAAGAAAAGAATGATTTTGTATCGGCATCGTAAAACGAATTATTTACCAAGCCCTCATGTGATGGATATAAGCCCGTAACAATAGAATAATGATTTGGAAAAGTTACCGATGGATAGGATGGTAACATTGATTCTGCCTGAACGCCTGATTTTGCCAAAGCGAGCAGATGCTCAGCATGATATTTTTGCGCATAATCCCAGCGAAAACCATCTGCAGAAATTAATATTACATAAGGTTTTTGTTCTTGTTCAGGGCTGTTCGTACGTCCCGGAATAATCTTTTGTGTGGTATCTACCTGGCCAAAGCTGGTTGAGGTAATAAAAAGGAAAAACAAAAATGATAAGTAATATTTCATGAACGATCAGTTAATAATCCAAATTTATGTAAATAAGATTATGGAACTGTTAAGTAGTATGAAGTTTGTGTGATTTTAACCTTATGTGATAGTTTTTTTACAACATTAATCTTCGCCCCAAAAAATACCCTATCTTGTTTTACCAATTATGAAAAAAGCAGTATTTATTTTCCTGATAGTTATTTGTGCAAACAGTTTATTATCGGCACAAACTCCTGTAGCGCGAAATGGCGCGTTAAGTGTAAAAGATGGTCAGGTAGTTAATCAATATGGTTTACCGCCGGAGTTGCGGGGACTTAGTTTTTCGTGGAGTATTTGGCAGGGCAGGAAATATTATAATACCGATGTTGTTGATTGGATAACTAAGGATTTTAAAGTATCGCTGATTAGAGTGGCCATGGCAGTACAACCTGAACACGGCTATCTGGAAGAGCCGGATTCGCAGAAACAACTCATTGTGAATGTGGTTGACGAAGCCATTAAAAAGGGAATTTATGTTTTGATAGATTGGCATGACCACAATGGTTACCTGCATGTGCCTCAATCAAAAGCATTTTTCGCGGAGATGGCACAAAGGTATAAAGGTGTGCCGAATGTTATTTATGAGGTTTGGAACGAACCTGAGCGTGTAAGCTGGGATACTGTTAAAAATTATGCGGTACAAGTGATTGCTGAAATACGCAAATATGATCCAGATAATTTAATTGTTGTAAGTAGCCCGCATTGGGATCAGGATGTAGATGTTGCGGCGGCAAATCCTATTACGGGATTTAAAAATATTGCTTATTCTTTCCATTTTTATGCAAGCGATCCAAATCATCAGGATCAATTACGGGCAAAAGGAGATAAAGCGATACACATGGGTTTACCATTACTGATTACCGAGTGGGGTGTTGGCGAAGCAAGCGGCAACGGCGTATTTGATATTGCTGAAAACGAAACCTGGATAAAGTGGATGGGCGCCCATAAATTAAGCTGGGTAAACTGGAATATCACCGACAAAGATGAAACTACCGCATTGTTAAAACCGGGAGCATCACCCAATGGTGGCTGGACAGAAGATGAGTTAACCCCGGATGGCATTTATTTACGGAAATTATTAAGAGCCTTGAATAAATAATACGGTTTTAAAAACCACTTAGTTTCAACCAAGTTTCAAATAGGCCTGTCCAACTGTCGCTTGCAAGGTTTTGTTTTTTCATGCCGAAACCGTGGCCTCCATTTAGAAATATGTGTAACTCGGCAGGATGTTTAGCTGTTATCCACGTGCTATAAAGTTGCACGCTGTATACAGATGAGCCATCATCGCTGGCGGCTGCCAAAAACATTGGTGGAGCATCTGCAGGCACATTAACCTGCATTTCGGGTGGAAAATATGCATATATCGGGGCAACAAAATTGGGTCGGTTTTGCGGAGTATAACCATACGCTGTTGCCGCGGCAATAGTACCACCTGCTGAAAAACCTATTATACCAATACGGTCCGGCGAAATTCCATACTCAGCGGCATGACTGCGTACATAAGCTATTGCCGCACGCCCATCAGCTATTGCCAGTGGTGCAACAGGCGCTTGTTCCTGCAATACTGTATTAGCCTTCATTTTAGCCAGCATCTCTTTATAAGGATCAGGGCCTAGTGTGTGCATTAACCGGTATTCTAATAAAAATGCAGTTATGCCGTGTTTCTGCAACCATTTGCCAACCTCATAACCTTCATGATTTATAGATAGTGTTTGCAAGCCACCGCCGGGACAAATAATGACGGCAGTACCTGTGTTGGCAACTGTACTATCGGGCAAGTAAACAGTAAGGGTAGGGTGGCTTACATTGTAAACCACGTTGCTATGATATACATTATCCGCGCTTTCAGATTGGTTCCACGTCCAGCTTTCAGAGCCCGGTGCAACACCATTATATAATTGAACTACTTTTTGTTGAGCTTTTGCCACAAAAGCGAATAATAGAAATAGTGGGAGTAATAGTTTCTTATTCATGATATATTATTGAAATGATAGTGAATGTTAAAACTTTAAAGTCAGATTATAGTATAAATATAAAATTGCTTAATGAATATTAAGTGGTTATGCGATTAAACTTTTACACCAATCAGATAGTCATATGGGCGGCACTTATAATAAATATATTTACCTTCATACTATGATACCCCTAAAATCCATATTTGATGTTAAAACTTTCGCCTTTGTGGCGACGGTGCTAACACTTCAGGCCTGTAACCATCCAAAAAAGATTTATGAAAGTAGCTGCGATGATGAGCGCACATTTAAACAGATAAGCTTTAAGAATTTAGTTGACAGTTTCGCAAACTACGATAATCAGTATGTGCAGGTAGAAGGCAAGTATGAGCAGGAAAAAGACCTATCAGTACTGATTGATGATAGCCTGGTAAGTAAAGGAAATAAAAAAGTGATTTTGGTTGATTTTAGTCAGGATTGCCCTTTGTTTTTAAAAGCAACCAGAACAGGTTTCTTTGATTATGATGCCAATAACGGGCAGCTTACACCTGTTAACAATAAAACTATAACCATAAGGGGGAAAATAAACAGTCGGAATAAAGGCCACCTTAATGCTTATAAAGGCACAATTGAGCATATTAGCTATGTTAGTCTTTAAACCGGGGGCTAAGTCTTAGCGGAGATCAAGTTTTAAGCCATCATAAGCAAACTTAATACCATAAGGTAAATCAGCCGACATGGTTTCATGTAAGCCGAGCCGGTGACTGATATGTGTCAGATACGTTTTTTCAGCACCTATTAACTGTGCAAAAGCGACGGCTTCATCCAGCGTAAAATGCGAGATATGGTTTTGCGTTTGCAGCGCGTTTATTACCAGGATTTTTGTACCCTTTATTTTTTCTATTTCACTTTCAGCTACTGTTTTAGCATCGGTTATATATGTAAAATCATTTATGCGGAAACCGAGCACCGGTAGCTTGTAATGCATCACCTCAACAGGTATCAAATGCTGCGATCCAATATCAAACGGTGTTAAATCAATAGTGTGCATATTGATCTGTGGGATTCCCGGATATTTAAATTCGGCAAAAATATACGAGAATTCACGTTTTAAGGCTTCTTGAACGCGCTCGGTTGCATAAACATCTATTGGTGCGTTTTGATGATAATTAAAGGCGCGTATATCATCCATTCCTGCTACATGGTCTTTGTGCTCATGAGTGAAAACTATGGCATCAAGTTTCTTAACCTTTTCGCGGAGCATTTGATAGCGGAAATCCGGGCCGGAATCAATAACCACTGTTTTGTCAGCGGTTTCGATGAGGATAGATGAGCGCAGGCGATTATCACGCGGATCGGTTGAGGTGCAAACCTCGCAATCGCATGCAATAACAGGTACGCCCTGTGAAGTTCCGGTGCCTAAAAAAGTAATGGTCACAGTTGCAGGTTAGTTTGTTTTAATTGCTGCAAAAATGCAACCTGTTTATCATCTAAAAGTTTATAATCTATTTCCAGCTCGCGTGCCAGTTCGGTTATGGAGTTAATCCTACTCTCGAGGTTAGAGAATTTGTTGATCACAATTACCTTACTGTTTTGCAATAGGCAGGCATTTGTTTTAAAGTTTCCTTTCTCATACCTCACCTTGTAACCTGCTGTTTTTAGCAGCATTTCAAGTTTTTCAAGTGTATGGTTGGTAAGAGAGAGCATTATTCAAATTTATAAAATTTAATTTAGGTTGATTGGGAGGAAATGTCATTTTGTATAGTTCGCGATTGCTTCTGTACTTGCAATGACAAGGGTGAGAAAATCGCTTACAACTTAATCCAAACCACACCATCAACCATCATACTCGAAAACGTACTTTTCACCGGCAGATCCAAATATGGATAAGTGACTTTTGAAAGATATAAGCCCTGCGGGTAAGCGGGAATAATAATTTGTGGTGTGATCTTCTCAGCCAGGTAATGTTCAAACTCATCAACACTCATTTCGCCTTTGCCAATTTCCAGCAAACGCCCCACAATAATGCGTATCATCTTACTTAAAAAGCGGTTAGCCGAAATGTACAAACGAATCCTGTCGCCATTCTTGTCGGTATACAAGCTGGCTGTGCTTACATGGCAAATGGTATGATCAATGCGGTCGGGCATTTTGCAGAAGGCCCGGTAGTCACTGTATTGGGGTAGCAACGCCACAGCCTCTTTCATTTTTTGTAGGTCGAGGTTCTTTTCTGCATAAAATGAGCTGAATCTGCTTAAAAACGGATCTTTATAAGTATGGATAAAGTAATCGTAGCTGCGTTGTATGGTATCAAACCGGGCGTGGGGCAGGCCCTCCATCGGGATAATATCAAAAACGGCAATATCATCCGGCAATATTTTATTTAGGCGGAAGAAGAGGTCAAAATTCCATTCCTGTTCAATATCAACATGAAAAAAAAACTGACTCGCATGTACCTGCGCGTCAGTTCGCCCGCAACCGGAAATGTAAATGGGTACTTTCAACAACTTGGTTAAGTTGGTTTCTAAAACCTGCTGCACACTTAACGCTTCCGGGTGCTTTTGCCATCCGCAATAATTAGTGCCATGGTAACCTATGTGAAAAAAGTACCTCAAATACTTAATGTGTTATACCTTTTTTGGAGGCAAATCAAATGCGATAGCATTGTGATCAAAGTTGCCTTTGTGCGCGCCATCACAGAATGGTTTGTTTTGCGATAAGCCACAACGGCAAATGCTTACAACAGTTCTGCCTTGTAAGCCGTAGTTGTTGCCTTGCATATCTACTATTTCAAAATCGCCGTCTATTTTAACCGATCCGTTGTTATTTATGGTAAGTTTTGTTGTTGCCATGTATGTTTTCTATTTGTGCCCGAAGGTAATCAACTTGTATAACACTCAAATATTAAAGTGCAATCCGGATTAATTCTAAATGGACGGAGAATGATTTTTTAATGTTACATACACATTTATTAAAATAATGATAAATTGCTTTTTTTATCTACCATGAAAAACCTACTACTGCCAATTATTTTTGTACTTGGATGTTTTAGCGCGCAGGCGCAAATTACAAAGGCTACTGTTGTAACTAAACCAGATACGAGTAGCATAAATACATTTTATGTAAGCAATAAATTCCCTTTGTTGAGACAGGCGTTTATCAAATTGCCAGTTGGCTCAATAAAGCCAGGCGGTTGGTTAAAAAAACAATTAGAACTACAAAGTGACGGGCTTACCGGCCATTTAGATGAAATAAGTATCTGGCTTAACAGAACAGATAACGCATGGCTGAATAAAAGCGGTTTAGGTAAATATGGCTGGGAAGAATTGCCTTACTGGTTAAAAGGTTATGGCGATATAGCTTATATGCTGAATGATAAACACATGCTGGCCACTACCAAATTTTGGATAAATGCTGTAATTAACAACCAGCGCCCTAATGGCGATTTTGGGCCGTTGGTGTATAAAGGCGAGGGCAAACGCGACCTGTGGACTAACATGCCGATGTTATGGTGCCTGCAATCCTACTATGAGTATTCTAAAGATGCGCGTGTAATTAATTTAATGCGCAAATATTTTAAATGGGAACTGAGTATTCCTGATGATAAGTTCTTGCAGGATTACTGGGAAAACAGCAGGGGGGGAGATAATCTTTTAAGTGTTTACTGGCTATATAACCGTACCGGCGAAACATGGCTTTTAGATTTGGCTACAAAACTTGATCGTTGCACAGCAAACTGGCGCCAGGCAAATAATTTACCTAACTGGCACAATGTAAACGTAGCCGAATGTTTCCGTGAACCGGCAACTTATTACCTGCAGAGTCATTTATTATCTGATTTGAATGCGAGCTACAATGACTTTAACCTTGTTCGTAATATTTACGGGCAAGTACCCGGCGGGATGTTCGGGGCTGATGAAAATGCCAGGCAAGGTTATACCGACCCAAGGCAAGCCGTTGAAACTTGCGGGATGGTTGAGCAAATGACATCGGATGAATATTTATTGCAATTTACAGGTGATATTTTTTGGGCTGATAACTGCGAAGACGTTGCCTTTAATACATTCCCGGCAGCTTTTACTTCTGATTATAAAGCACTCAGGTATTTAACAGCCCCTAACATGGTAGTGAGTGACAGTAAAAATCACTCACCGGGTATTGCTAATGATGGTCCGTTTTTAGCCATGAACCCTTTTAGTAGCCGTTGCTGTCAGCATAACCACGCTGCAGGGTGGGTATATTATGCCGAAAACAGCTGGATGGCTACAACCGATAAAGGTTTAGCTGCACAATTGTACAGCGACGGGCAGGTTAATGCAATTGCAGGTAATGGCCAAAAAGTTAATATAACTGAAAGTACACACTATCCGTTTGAAGAGCAAGTTGTTTTCCGTATTAATGTAGCAGCCAGCGTTAAATTCCCGCTTTATTTACGCATACCAGCTTGGTGTAATAACGCAAGTGTAAAAGTTAATGGTAAAGTAATCCCGGTTAACGCGGTGCCCGGTAACTATATAAAATTAGCCCATACCTGGAAAGATGGCGATGTGGTAGCATTGCAACTACCCATGCATATAAAGGTTAAAACATGGGAAAACAATAAAAACAGTGTTAGCGTTAATTATGGCCCGCTGACATTCTCCTTGAAAATTGCTGAAAATTATGTTAAAAAGAATAGTAAGGTTGATGTGCAGGGCGATGCAGGCTGGCAAAAAACTGCCGATCCGGCTAAATGGCCCGCTTATGATATTTATGCGGCATCCCCATGGAATTATGGATTGTTGCTAGATAAAAATGCATCGGCCTCTTTTACAGTGATTAAAAAGAGCTGGCCAAAAGATGATAACCCGTTTACCAATACAAATGCACCAACACAACTTGTGGCAAAAGGCAAGCAAATAATATCGTGGACAATTGATCAATACGGATTATGCGCGGTATTGCCACCAAGCCCGGTAGTATCTGATCAACCTGAAAAAACCTTAACATTGGTACCGATGGGTGGTGCACGGTTAAGAATATCAGCATTCCCGGTGGTAAAATAATAATGATGTATTGGCTTTGTTATAGTTTGTTTTATTGGTAAATCGATAAATTGATTCTATATTAGCTTATTATTCTTTTATAACCTTTAAATTATATACCCAATTCCGATGATTAAGAAGAAGCTGTCAATAGTTGATATTGCCAATAAACTCAATATATCAAAAACTACGGTATCCTTTATCTTGAATGGCCGCGCCAGGGAAAAACGGATAAGTGAAGAGCTTGTTGAGCGGGTATTGAAATTTGTAAAAGAGGTTGGTTATAAACCTAACTCACTGGCTAAAAGCTTACGCACCGGTAAATCGCATATTATCGGTTTGATGGTTGAAAATATTGCCGATCCGTTTTTCGCAAACATCGCCCGTTATATTGAAGACGGGGCCTATAAAAATGGTTATCGTATAATTTATTGCAGTACCGATAACGATGCTGATAAAACACGCGATCTGATTGCGATGTTTCGCGACAGGCATGTTGATGGGTACATTATAGCCCCGCCTGTTGGTGTGGAAGAAGATATTGCTGAACTATTAAAGGACGATCTGCCGGTTGTTTTATTCGACAGGTATTTCCCGGGGATTGATTGCAGCTATGTGGTAACTGATAATTTGAATAGCACCTACACCGCTACAGAATATTTAGTGGAGCAAGGGTATAAAAAAATAGCTTTTATTACTTTAGAATCTCATCAAACCCAAATGCAGGCACGTTTGGATGGCTACAAGAAAGCGTTAGAACAGAATAATCTTGATCCTTACATCAAAGAAGTGGCGCTTAACCAGGAGACTAAACTTATGTCGGAGCCAATTGCCGATTTTCTTAAAAACAATAAGGACTTGGATGCTATAATATTCGGTACAAACCGTATTGGTACTTGTGGTTTAAAGGTGATTCATAACATGGGTATCCGGGTACCCGATGATATTGCGGTAATATCCTTTGATGATCATGATGTTTTTGAATTGTATACGCCATCAATCACCGCTATTGCACAACCTGTAGAAGAGATTGCCGCCAATACAATAAACATATTGTTAAGTAAACTGGATTCATCAACCCCTAATACTGATAATAAAAAAGTAACCCTGCAAAATGATTTGAGATACAGAGGGTCATCACAGGTTAATCCTAAATTATCGACCGTAAAGTAAGCTTTAACTTTATAAGCGGTCTTTTAAACGTTGTTTAACACCGCTTTCCCATTCGCTTTTTAGTATACTTAATATAATGGAGTCGCGCCTGCCGCCTTCGCGGGTAGGTATGTTGCTGCGCATAATACCCTCAACAGTGCAGCCAATGCTTTTCATGGCTGCTATGCTGCGTTCATTTCTGGCATCAGCCCTAAATTCAACACGCTCCATACCCAGCTCTTCAAAAGCAAATTGCAGCAATAAAAATTTGCAGTGCTTATTCAATCCCGTACCTCTGAAATCTTTACCATACCAGGTATACCCCAATTGTAATGTTAAATTTTGTGGTTGAATATCATAAAAACGAGTGCTACCTGCATATTTGCCAGTTTTTTTATCATATACAATAAACGGATATTCTTTACCTGTCACCCGCATCGCAAGTGCCTGACTTATGTACTCACTCAATCCATCACTGCCAAACGCACCCAAACTAGAGTATTGCCAGGTTTCCTGCTCATGTAACGCGAATGATAACAGATGCTCATCATCAGTAACACTAAGCGGGCGTAAAAGCACGTGTTCGTCTTCCAGTTTGTATTGTGCATGCGGGTCAAATGTGGTAGCCATTATTGGTGTGATGTTAGCGGGGATATGTATTTAGTAAAAGTATTTTAAAATCTTTTCATTCCCAAATCGTCTGTATGGTTAAACAGGAGTAAAATAACTTGAGCAAAAACGATGCTTTCATTCATTAAATTAAACATTTATCGCAGTCGTAATAAAGCTTTGCTATTTTTACCGGAAATTATGAACATGTGCCTTGCACTTATTTAAATAAGGATGGAAAAACAAACCGATCAGCATAAAAATCAAGCTCCCAAAAAGCCAGGTATTTTCAGCCTGCTTAAACCTTACATGGGGCTGGTAATATTCCTGGTAGTTTTCGCGCTTTTTAGTAATGGTATCACCTTGCTGCTCCCTAAAATAGTAGCTAACGGTATTGATGCCTATACCCACAAACATTTTGCATATAAACCAATAATCATTGAATTTACTATTGCCGTTATAGGTGTTTTTATATTTACCTATATGCAAAGTGTAATACAAACCTACGCATCTGAGCGTGTAGCACGCGATTTACGCAGCAAACTTTCTGAAAAAATATCACAGCAAAGCTATGCTTTCATCGAGGCGGTAAATCCATCCAAGTTACTTACCAATCTTACTGCTGATGTGGATTCTATCAAAATGTTTGTTTCGCAGGCGATTGTGTCCATCGCATCATCTTTGTTTACCATCATAGGAGCCAGCATTTTATTGTTGACCATTAACTGGCGGTTAGCCTTATGCGTTATCGCGATTATTCCCATTATAGGTGGCACATTTTTCTATGTATTGAAAAAAGTAAGGGCATTATTTAAGGAGAGCCGCGCGGTTATTGACTGGTTAAACAAAATAATCAACGAGAGTATATTAGGTTCGGCGCTTATCCGTGTCATTAACTCACAGCAATTGGAGTACGACAAGTTTTTACAAGCCAATACCAAAGCCAAGGAATATGGTTTAAGTATTTTACGTTTGTTTGCCAGTTTGGTTCCGGTTATAACTTTTACAGCTAACATGGCAGCATTAACCATATTGGTACTTGGTGGCCATTATGTAATTGCCGGTAGTATGAGCCTGGGTAATTTCGCGGCGTTCAATAGTTATTTGTCGTTGTTGATATTCCCGATATTGGTTATCGGCTTTATGAGTAATATCATTGCCCAGGCTACCGCCTCATTTGATCGTATAAGCGTTGTTTTGGACAGTGTGGATACTCAACGTAAAGGGACTCTTAAAGAAGCATTAAAAGGCAATATCGAACTGAAAGATATATCCGTTTTGTACGGACAGAAACCTGCGTTAAAGAATATATCTTTTTCAATAAATGCAGGTTCAAAAATTGCTATTATTGGCCCAACGGCTGCGGGTAAATCACAATTACTATATTTATTAACGGGTTTAATAAACCCTACAAGCGGACTGGTTGAGTATGATGGCAGAACGATAGACGAATACAATAACGAATCCTTCCACAGTCAGGTTGGTTTTGTTTTTCAGGATAGCATCATCTTTAATATGAGTATCAGGGAGAATATTGCTTTCAGCGATACGGTGACCGATGAATCATTAGAGAAAGCGATTGATACCGCTGAATTAAGAGGTTTTATTGATGGCTTACCTGAAGGATTAAGCACAATAGTTTCTGAACGTGGATCAAGCCTTTCAGGTGGACAAAAGCAACGGATAATGCTGGCAAGGGCGTTGGCTGTTAATCCAAAGGTTTTATTGCTGGATGATTTTACCGCTCGCGTGGATAACAACACCGAGAAAAAAATCCTCGCCAATGTGCAAAAGAATTATCCGGGCCTCACACTGGTGTCAGTAACCCAGAAAATAGGCGCTGTGGAGCATTATGATCAGATAATCGTACTCACACAAGGTGAAATTGTCGCATCAGGCACACACGATGAATTGATGCACAACAGCCCCGAGTATGTACAGATATTCGACTCGCAACAAAGTACCAATGCTTACGAAATCAATTCAGTTAAATAATTATCCCGAAGGAAAAAAATAAAAATGAACTACGATCTTAACAGTCTTTCGGGCAAACAGCAAAAAACATCAACCCTAACAGGGCTTAAAAAGCTGCTGCAATTAATTGAGCACGAACGCAAGAATTTATTTATAGCACTAGGCGCTATTTTAACCAATGCCACCTTAAACTTATTGGGTCCGTTTATTATAGGTTACACTATCGATAAATATGTGTCGCATAAGGATTTTAACGGGGTGCTGTTTTACGGCGGTATTTTACTTTGTATGTATCTGGGCGCATTGGTAACCAGTTACTTTCAAACAAAATTAATGGGTAGTGTAGGGCAGCGTATGCTATATACTTTGCGTAATGCAATCTTCAACAAATTACAACAACTGCCAGTTGATTTCTTCAACCAAAATAAAGCCGGCGATTTGATATCCCGCGTGAATAATGATACCGATAAGCTTAACCAGTTTTTCTCGCAATCACTCATGCAGTTCATAGGTAACATCGCAACCATGGTTGGGGCGGGTGTGTTCTTATTGGTTATCAATATTAAACTGGGTGCAGCCGCGTTATCGCCGGGTATTTTTATATTGATATTTACTTTGGTTACCTCAGCCTGGGTAAAACGTAAAAATGCTATCAACCTAAAAAGCGTTGGTGGTATGAGTGCCGAGATCCAGGAAAGCTTAAATAACTTCAGGGTGATTATCGCTTTCAACCGCCGCGATTATTTCCGAAAGCGTTTTGACGAGGCAAATCAGGATAATTATCGTACTGCAATTGGAGCGGGACTGGCTAACAATGTTTTGCTGCCGGTTTACAGTTTTTTCTCAAGCATGGCGCAGTTAATGGTGCTGGCCTTTGGTATTTATCTGATAAGTATTGGTGATTTAGGCATCGGTGGTTTAATTGCCTATTTATCTTATGCTACGCTCTTTTATAATCCATTAAGGCAGTTGGCAACATTGTGGGCTAACTTCCAGTTGGCAATGGCTGGGTGGGACAGGATTTCGCAGATATTATCATTAGAAACTAACCTTGTTAAGCTTGATAGTACTGTAGTTGAACCATCAGCCCCACTATTGGAATTCAGGAATGTGCATTTCGGGTATGTTGAGGGGCAGGAGATTCTGCACAACATCAGCTTTAAGCTCGAAAAAGGAAAAACTTATGCATTGGTTGGCCCAACAGGCGGTGGTAAAACTACAACAGCATCATTAATAGCCCGTTTGTATGACCCAACCGCAGGAACAATTTTGTTGGATGGTAAGGATCTGCGCTCATATGATCCTATCGACAAAACCAATAAAATCGGCTTTATTTTACAGGAACCATTCCTGTTCACCGGTACGGTAAAGGAAAATATATTATATGGTAACGCACTATACCGCGATTATACCAACGAACAATTGGAAAAGGTTATAACCGATGCTAATTTAGAAAGCCTGCTGGCGCTTTTTGAGCAGGGGCTCGAAACAAAGGTGGTATCAAGCGGCGATAGTGTAAGTTTAGGCCAGAAACAGCTGATCGCATTTATGCGCGCGGTACTGCGTAACCCGGATATTTTGATTTTGGATGAAGCAACCGCCAACATTGATACCATTACCGAAAAACTGTTGGAAGACATTTTAAATAAACTACCCGAAACTACTACACGTGTTATTATAGCCCACAGGTTAAATACTATTCGTAATGCTGATGAGATTTTCTTTGTAAATTCAGGCGAGGTAACCCGTGCCGGTTCATTGGATGACGCGATGAATATGTTATTGCAGGGCAAAAGAGTTAGTTAAAAATTAAGGGAAATATAGTACACTTGTAAAAACTTAAGCTTGTATGTTGAGATATTCCGGCGAAAAAGGAATTTTAGTAGCTACCGATTGTATTGTATTTGGTTTTGATGGCTGGAACCTGAAATTATTATTGGTACAGCGCAGCATTGAACCCGAAAAAGATAGATGGAGCCTGATGGGTGGTTTTATTAAACCAACCGAAAGCCCCGACGATGCTGCTAACCGGGTATTGGAACAGCGCACAGGTTTAAGCAATGTTTACCTGGAGCAATTTCAGGTTTTTGGTAAACCTGACCGCGACCCTGCTGATCGGGTATTATCTGTAGCTTATTTCGCCCTGATTGATATTAGCCAATACGAAAAGCAGCTGAGCGATGAATACCATGCCGAATGGTTTTTGTTAGATGAAATGCCCGACCTGATATTTGACCATAACGAAATGGTTAAACTCGCCAAAAAACAACTCATGTACAAGGCGGCTTTACACCCAATCTTATTCCAGTTATTGCCTGATAAGTTTACCATCCCGCAATTACAAGCGCTGTATGAGGGTGTTTTTCAAAACAAATTCGATGACCGTAACTTCAGTCGTAAATTATTGTCGACTGGGTTATTGGTAAAGCAGCCAGAGAAAGATAAACAATCATCAAAAAAAGGTGCCTTTTATTATAAGCTAGATCAATCACATTACGAAGATAAATTTGAATCTTTCCTAAACCTGGTGCCTAATCCCGATAAGTTTTTTAATGTATAATGTAACAGCCTGTTTACATTCTTAACAGTTAAATTTCTGCAATTAATTGTGTTGTGATACTTTCTTTAATAGCTTTATGTGCTTTTAAATAATCTGATATTGATTATTTAAGAGTGATTAATACCCCCAATTAATATAGGTGAGAATTTTACGCCCGATAGCTGTAACTGTGATTTTTATTTTTGCTTGCCTGCATACACATGCACAGGGAAGTACAAGTAAGGGCACGGAGTTTTGGACAGCTTACATGGCCAATACCAACCCGCCGGGCAGCAGTACGCCAAGTGTGATGGATTTGTACATTACCTCAGATGTAAATACCTCGGGTACTGTTGCGTTTGAGAATGGAAGCCCATCAGTCAATTTTAACGTTACCGCTAACCAGGTAACTATTTTAACTATGCCCGCAGCAACTTATATTGCTAACCAAGGGACATCTCACTACGGTATACATATTACATCATTAAAACCGGTAGCTATCTATGCCCACATATTTGCCAACAGCTCTTCAGGTGCTACACTGTTATTACCGGTAAACACATTAGGGAAAGATTATTATTCCATAAACTATACCCAAATGGCAGATGAAACAGCTTATTCTGCATTTATGGTTATAGCAACTGAAGATAGCACCACAGTTGAAATTACACCATCAGTAACCTTGCTTGACGGATCGGCAGCAAATACTGCATTTTCAGTCACCTTAAATAAAGGTGATGTTTACCAGGGTTTGGCAAATGATGATTTAACCGGCACCCGGATACAATCCGTAAGTTCAGGATTAAATACCTGTAAAAAAATAGCTGTTTTTGCGGGCAGCACCCGGATACAAATTGGCTGTAACGCAAAAGATAACTCTTCTGATAATCTTTTTCAGCAGGTATACCCTACAGCATCTTGGGGTAAAAACTATATCACCGTACCGCTTAGTAATCGAGATTACGATGTGTTCAGGGTTATATTAAGTACACCTAATACTAATGTCACCATAAACGGTCAACTCATCAGTCCAAGTCAGTTCATCAATGGTTTTTATTATCCATTCAACTCATCCGTTCCTAATATCATAACGGCAGACCAACCGATACAAGTAGCGCAGTACGCCGTTTCTCAGGGTAATACACCCAGTTGCGGTAATCTCCCCGATGATGTGGGCGACCCGGAAATGATCTTCATAACGCCACTCGAACAAACTTTAGATCATGTAACTTTATTTTCTGCCAGTAATTACAAGATATTAAATAGCTATATCAATGTATTAATAAAAACTAATGCGGTGCCTTCTTTTACGCTTGATGGAGCTTCTTATACCAGCTTTAACCCTGTGCCAAATGATAGCACATACTCATATACGCAAATACCTGTTGCTAATGGCCCGCATACTATAAACGCGGGTGATGGGTTTAATGCAATTGCCTATGGCTTTGGTCAGCATGAATCATATGGGTACGCGGCCGGGGCCAATTTGCAAAACCTGAATGAGTTTATCGCCCTGGAAAATCCACAAACAGGCAGTATGCAAAGCAACGGTTGTAGCGGGGTTGATTATAATTTACAACTTACACTTCCGTACAAAACAACAAACATACAATGGAATTTTGAAAATGGCACAACACCATACACTGATAGTAGCCCTGTAATTGCCGATTCTGTAGTGCAGAATAATCAAACGGTTTATATTTATAAATATCCCAAAAATCCGGTTGTGTATACAAGCGGAAGTTATTCGGTAATTGCAACAGTTTTTAATCCTACTGCCGATGTATGCGGGGCAACCGAAAATATTGAGCTGGATTTTTCAATAACCGATCCGCCTGTGGCCAAATTTGCTGTTAGCCAGGCTTGCTTAGGCGATTCCACACAATTTACCGATGAAACTACCGGCGTTAGTACATTAAAAAGCTGGTTATGGAATTTTGGCGATAACCAAACATCAGCACTACAAAACCCTTTACATAAGTATTTAAACCCGGGCAATTATAATGTAAGCTTAACGGTGATGGATGTTGATAGCTGCACATCGGTATATGATGTACCGGCTCTTCATATCGATGCAAAACCCGTTGCTTTATTTACAGCTTCTACACCCGACTGTTTAAATCAAACTATCACATTTACAGACCAATCAACAACCACTGATGGCACTTTAGCCACATGGATATGGGATTTTGGAGATGGCGTAAAAGATACGGTAAGCGCAAAAAATACGGTGATTAGCCATACTTATGCAACTACAGGAATTGATACTGTAAAGTTAACTGTAATTAACAGTGATGGTTGCTCAAGCCTTACTTACATACAACCAGAGACTATCCATCCCTTACCTGTTGTTAACTTTGCCATGCCAGATGTTTGCCTGGCACAAGGCTCAGCCACATTTACAGATAAAAGCACTATAGCGGATTCTACAGCTTCCGGATTTACTTACCTCTGGAACTTTGGGGATTCCAACGCCAATGCCGCGAACCCCAATACATCTACTTTACAAAATCCAACACATACGTACACAGCTGCTGCTTACTATAATGTTACGCTAACGGTTACTTCAAAATATGGTTGTTCGGTATCAACAACACAGCAATTTACAGTAAACGGATCAGACCCTGTTGCCGCCTTTTCAGTCGAGAATAATAATGATTTGTGCAGTAGTACCGATGTTGTATTTGATGATAAATCCTCGGTGGGTTTTGGTAATATCACACAAATAATATGGTATTTTGATTATAACAATAACCCTACGGATACTGCGGTTTATACCCTTGCTACCATGCCTGCGAATAAAAAATATTATCACCAGTACCCAATATCTAATTCAGTAAATCCGCAAAGTTACGATGTAAGGATGGTGGTATATTCAGGGTCAAGCCAATCCTGCTCAAACCAGATAGATAACACAATAACCGTAAATGGTAATCCTTTGATTACTGTTTCAAACATAGGTAATATATGCCAGGGGGCAGATCCGGTACAGATACAGGTGAATACTGGCGTTTATACCGGCACCGGTGTGTTTAGTGGGCCGGGTGTATCATCAACAGGGTTATTTAGCCCGGGGCTGGCTGGCTTGGGCAGCCACACTATTAATTATGTTTTTACCTCGACTAATGGTTGTACCTATTCAACATCACAACAAATTAATGTTCAGGAAACCCCGGTAATTACAGTTGATTCCGTTTTTACCATGTTGCAGGGAGGCCAGATAAATCTGAATGCAACTGCTTCAGGAGCAGGGCTCACTTACAAATGGTCACCTTCAACAGGTTTAAGTAATCCTGATATATTAAACCCTATTGCCAGTCCTTTTGATAATACACAATATACGCTCACAGTTACAGCGGCAAACAGTTGTTCGGCTATTGCATATGTAACTGTTAACGTGTTGCTTAATATAGTTGTACCAAATACTTTTACACCTAATGGCGATGGTATAAATGATTTTTGGGAAATTCAACACCTGGACAGCTACCCTAATTGCACCGTGCAAATATTTAACAGGTATGGCGAAAAGCTATATTACTCGGTTGGTTACCCAATTCCCTGGGATGGAACATATAAGGGGAGCAAGGTACCATCGGGGACTTATTATTACATCATTGATCCTAAAAACGGGCGTAAACCGGTATCGGGTTGGGTTGCCGTAATACGGTAAGCATCAACGAAATAAATTCTTAAAAAAGGTAAATATTCGGTTGGTATATTTACCTTTCGTTAAAATTTATACGTTGCTCAAAACGCATGAAGAGATTTTTACCAATTGTAATCTTTATAACTCTTCTTATTACTATTTCATTAAGCATTAAAGCGCAAAGTAATCAAATAGTGACAAATGGAGACACTACAAATACGGTAAAATTTTCGGGTACAACCTGTACATATGATTGGATTAATAATACCCCGGGTATAGGTTTGGCGGCAAGCGGCTCGGGAAATATTCCCTCATTTACGGCCATTAATACAGGAAGCAGCCCTATAAAAGCAACTATTTCGGCAACTCCCTTTAATGGCGAATTCGCCTATATTGCAAATAATGGCGATAACACTGTTTCGGTTATTAATACAGTTAATAATATGATAGTGGCCCACTTAACCGGATTCTCTCTGCCCTATGGTGTGGCAATAAGTCCGGATAACAGTAAGGTATATATTGCAAATATTGGGGCTGGTGGATTTATTTCGGTACTTAATACCGCGAATAACACTTTAATATCAAAAATACCTGTAGAGCAGCAAGTAACTGCTATCGCAATTAGTCCTGATGGAAGTAGGTTATATGCATCAGAAAATATAGGGGCGATTGCCGTAATAAATACAACAACTAATGCAGTGAGAACAACTATCACTGCAGATAATCCTTTAGGCTTAGCCGTAAGTCCCGATGGTACCCGGTTATATGAAACTAATCCAAATTCAGGTAATGTGACTATCGTAAATACGGCAAATTACGCAGTGTTATCTGTAATTCCGGTAGGAGCTTATCCTACCAGTATAACATTTAGCTTTGATGGTAGCAGAGCATACGTAGCTGTTAAAAATTCAAATTACATAGCAGTTATTAATACCGCGAGTAATACCGTTATTGCAAATATACCAGCGGGCTCGGCACCTTTTGGCGAAGCGCTGAATAGTGCAGGCACCTTGTTATATGTTACTAATTCAGGCTCGGGAACAGTATCGGTTATCAACACAACAACAAATAGCATAGTAAAGAATATTAATGTTGGCACACAGCCGCAAGGAATATCTATCACAGAGGATAATAGTCAATTATATGTTACTAATTCTCAATCAAACAACGTTTCTGTAATCAATACTTCAACTAATACAGTGACATCAACCTTACCGGTGGGGGCATACCCGCTCTCTTTTGGTAATTTTATTACGGGGCTTATAAATTGCAATAGTCCTGCTGTTACATTTACTATTACAGTAAATGTAACATCTCCGCCAACAATTACTGTAACACCAGCTACGGGCACAATTTCGGCATGCGTGGGTACAGCATCCGCGGAGCCATATGTACAACAATTTACTGTGTCGGGAAATAATCTAACTTCGAGTATTTTGATTACAGCCCCGGCTGGTTTTGAAATATCGCAAGGCCAGGAAAGCGGTTATGGAAATACAGCTAATTTAGATATTGCCCCGGCGGGGAATGGATCAACAGTTACAGGAATAGTTTATGTACGCTCATCTGCATCGGCGCCAGCTGGTAATATATCTGGTAATGTGGTACTCACATCTCCCGGAGCGGTTACTCAAAATGTAGCAGTATCAGGTATTGTAAATGCTTTGCCAACAGTAAATACAATATCAAACCAAACATTAACCAATGGCTCGGCTACCGCTGCTGTAAACTTTACGGGTACAGGTAATACATTCACCTGGGTTAATGATACACCTGGAATTGGCCTGGCGGCAAGTGGGACCGGAAATATATCTTCTTTTACAGCGGTAAATCCAGGGAGCAGCCCGGTAACCGCTACTGTTACTGTTACGCCCAAAAATGCCGGTTATGCTTATGTGGCCAATTTTACTACTAATAATGTATCAGTTATAAATACAGGTACAAATTCAGTTATTAAGACTATATCTGTTGGTGTATCACCAATCGGCACGGCAATAAGCCCTGATGGTGGCACCGTATATGTAACAAACTCAGGTTCTAACACCATATCTGTAATAAACGCAGCCACCAATACGGTTACAGCTACTATTAAAACTCCCGGTGGGCCTGCAGGTATTGCAATAAGCCCTGACGGTACCAAACTGTATGTGGCTATTTTTGATTTTAGTGATGTATTGGTTATAAATACAACAAATGATAACATCATATCTACGTTAGGTGTAGGGCAAAATCCCGAAGACGTAGTTTTGAGTGCAGATGGTAATCACTTATATGTGTCTAACACCGGTAGTAATACGATAACAGCTATTGATATATCAAATAATTATTTGACAACCAATATTGCCGTCGGTATAAACCCTTATGGTATTGCTGTAAGTTCTGCTGGTGATTACGTGTATGTAGCAAACTATGGCTCAAATAACATTAGTATTATCAATACAGCAAATAATACAGTAGTTTCCACTATTAATGTGGGTAATGATCCGCGTGAGTTGGCTATAAGCCCCGATGGTAATAATTTATATGTAACAAATAAAACTCCTGGTACAGTTACCGATTATAACACAAAAACTAACACTATTACAAGTGTTATATCTGTTGGCTCTAATCCTACAGGAATCAATATAACTAAAGACGGCAGTATTGCTTATGTAACAAATCAGGTGGCGCAAACCGTATCGGTAATTAACTTAGCAAATAACGTAGTTACCAATACTATTCCTGTTGATGGCGGCTCTGTTGTTTTAGGTGATTTTATAAATGGCGGCCCCGGATGTGATGGATTGTCGATTAAGTTTACTATCACGGTAAATCCATCTGCACAACCATTAATTACGTCATCTGGCACCATAAACTCCTCAAATACAGTTTATGGTACTCCTTCATCAGCCTTAAGCTTTACCGTATCAGGCAATAATTTAACTGCAGGCATATTAGTTACACCACCCGCAGGTTTTGAGGTTAGCACCGATGGCATTAATTTTAGTAACACAATTACGGTAGGCTCAGCTGCAGGTACTGTTCCTTCAACTACTGTATATATACGTTTGGCAGCTACAACTCCGGTTAATAATTATTCGGGTAACGTAGTATTAAGCTCATCAAATGCCACTAATGTAAACGTTAATATATCTAATAGTATAGTTACCCCGGCCGCTTTAAATATCACGGCTAATACTGTACATAAAGAATATGGTGCAACGCTAACAGACGGTTCGGGTTCAATAGCATTTACTTCAACAGGTTTACAAAATAATGAGACTGTTGGTAGTGTAACCATTAATTATGGCGCAGGCAGCCAGGCTAATGCCGCAGTAAATACCTATAGTTCATCTGTAACGCCATCTTCGCCAACCGGTGGTTCCTTTAATGCAACTAATTACACTATAACTTATATTCAAGGTGATATTATTATTGATCCGACTGCTTTAACTATTACCGCTAATAATCAAACCAAAACTTATGGAACGGATAATCCCGAATTAACTATTTCATACACAGGTTTTGTAAATAATGATAATGTTTCGGTGTTAACAGTTCAGCCAATAATAAGCACCACAGCAACCACTGCATCGCCGGCAGGCCAATATCCTATCACAGTATCTGGAGCAGAAACTCAGAATTATGATATAACTTATATTTCAGGACTACTTACAATTGTTCCTGCAAATATACAACTGGTTATACCTAACACATTTACTCCTAATGGTGATGGCATCAACGATACCTGGATCATAAGTTATATTGAATATTACCCTAACGCTACTGTGAATATATTTAACCGTTACGGCGAAAAAGTGTTAACCTCAATTGGCTATGGTGTGCCATGGGATGGGACATATAAGGGTGTTAAAGTGCCATCGGGTACTTATTACTACATCATTGACCCTAAGAATGGGCATAAACCAATATCGGGTTGGATTGCAGTAATACGGTAAGTGATATGTTTATGTAACAAATTCAATACTATGATTACTGAAAAATGTTAAAAAGC
>Ga0206809_1001_pt1 | contig 130733 bp, 126 predicted proteins | sample Alteio_BWOrgCont_55_FD_152903 | JGI IMG/M metagenome (GOLD analysis project Ga0206809, IMG submission 152903) | Enriched cells from forest soil in Barre Woods Harvard Forest LTER site, Petersham, Massachusetts, United States -... | ecosystem: Environmental > Terrestrial > Soil > Temperate forest... | reverse complement strand
CACAAAACAATATTAAAAAAATAATTTCTTACGGCAATATTGTTGTTCCACCTGAAATAGGCGAATTAGCAAGTGGTTTGCATGGCGAAGGCAGAATGGCTGAACCCGAAAACATAGTTTTATTTTTAGAAAAAGAATTTGAAACGTATGGTACTTTTAAAGGCAAAAAAGTTTTAATTAGTGCCGGACCAACTTACGAAGAGATAGACCCTGTACGTTTTATAGGTAATCGTTCGAGCGGAAAAATGGGCATTGCTATTGCCAATGCTTTTGCACATGAGGGTGCTGAGGTTACATTGGTGTTAGGTCCAACACATTTATCCCCAACTAATGCAGTAAAATGTATTCGTGTAGAATCATCTAACGAAATGTATGAGCATTGTGTTGAGTTATTTAAAAAATCAGATATTGCCATAATGTCAGCGGCTGTTGCTGATTATAAAGCAGTCGATTACAGTTCACAAAAAATAAAAAAGAAAGAAGATACTTTTCAAATAAACCTTACAAAAACAGTTGACATTTTAGCCGAACTCGGTAAACAAAAAAAAACAGCAATGTTTAGTGGGCTTTGCCCTTGAAACAGAAAATGTAATTGAGTACGCCACCAAAAAAATAAAAGCAAAAAATTTAGATTTTATTATAGCTAACTCGCTGCAAGATGCAGGTGCCGGTTTTGCTACCGACACCAACAAAATAAGCATAATTGATAACAGCGGCAAGGTGGTTAGTTATGATTTAAAAAGTAAAGAAGATGTTGCAAAAGATATTCTTAATTTTACCTTAAATTATTTAAAAAAGTAAGCTTGAAACGTTTTTCGTCATACGTGTTAATTTTGTGTTTTACGGCTTGCATTAATCTATCTAATGCGCAGGAATTAAATTGCCAAGTAAATATAACAACGCAATTACAAGGGGCTGATAACCTACGTATATTTGGCACTACCATGCAAACACAAGTGCGTGATTTTATGAATAACTATCGTTTTACGAGTGATAAATATGAACAGAATGAACGCATAGATTGTCAGGTTGTTATTAATGTAACTACCGATTTAGGTAGTGGCAATTATCAAGGAACAATTTCCCTATCATCGCGTCGCCCGGTGTTTAAAGCAGGTTATAATAGCACTTTGTTTGATTATATGGATAAGTCATTTTCATTTTCTTACACTGAAGGGCAACCCATGGATTTTAATTTACAAGGCTTTAGTACAAATCTGACTTCTGTTTTAGGATACTACGCCTACGTAATGTTAGCCTTAGATTATGATAGTTTTTCTTTACTGGGTGGAACCGATATGTGGAAAAAAGCACAAACCGTTGTAAATAACGCTCAAGGGGCTACTGAGCCGGGTTGGCAATCGTCAGACAACGGCTTTAAAAACAGATACGTTTACATTGATAATATTTTAAATAACATGTTTCAGCCATTACGTGAAACCATGTTTACATATCACCGCAAGGGTTTAGATGTTATGTATGATAATATGGAAACAGGCCGTGCTGCAGTTTTACAAGCCATTAATAATATAAATGAGGTTCATAAAAACCGTCCGGGGTCTTTTAACGTGCAGGTGTTTTTCGAATCGAAAAATCAGGAAATTGTAAATATTTTTAAAGGCGCTACTCCCGAAGAGAAAAATCAAGTTATACAAACACTTGGCACAGTGGATGCCGCAAACACAACCATTTATTCAGCAATAACGCCGTAATAACGCCATTTTGACAACTATTGGCTTATGGCATAATTTTTCGCATTGGCTAACTATAATTTTTCTACCATGAACGACTTTTTTAACGATATGCGCTTTAACAACATAAACGAAGAAGATGCCGAGTTTATTCCTTTGTTATCGCAGGAGGATGAAGACCAAATGAATAGTGAAAAACTCCCTGAATCGGTTTTCATTCTTCCTTTGCGCAATACTGTTTTATTTCCGGGTGTAGTTATACCAATTACCGTTGGCAGAGATAAATCAATTCAGCTTATTCGCGATGCCTATAAAGGCAATAAAATTATTGGTGTTGTCTCTCAAAAAAATGATGCAATTGAAGAACCTAAGCCTGAAGATTTAAATGAGGTTGGTACCATTGCCCACATCATTAAACAATTGCGTATGCCCGATGGCAGTACAACTGTAATTTTACAAGGTAAAAAACGTTTTAAAACCGGAGAGTTTGTACAAACCGAGCCTTATTTTAAAGCCAAGGTTGTTCCGTTTGAAGAAACAAAAGCAAAGAAAAATGATAAAGAATTTTCAGCTTTAGTATCTTCTTTAAAAGATTTAGCTACACAAATAATTAAGCAATCGCCACAAATGCCTAGCGAAGCTGCTTTTGCTATTAATAATATTGAGAGTGCTTCTTTTTTAATAAATTTTATTTCATCACATGCCAATGTTTCTTCGTTAGAGAAACAAAAGATGCTTGAATTACCTGATTTAACAGAGCGTGCAACGCTTGTGCTAAAAAATCTGACGCAAGAATTGCAAATGTTGCAATTGAAGAATGAAATTCAGAATAAAGTAAAAACAGATTTAGATAAACAACAACGTGAATATTTTTTAAATCAACAAATAAAAACTATTCAGGAAGAGTTGGGTGGAAATCAACATGAGCAAGAAATTGTAGAGTTTAAAGAAAAAGCGAAAATCAAAAAGTGGTCGAAAGAAACGCAAGAGGTTTTTGAAAAACAAATTTCTAAACTTCAGCGCATGAACCCTAATGCAGCTGAGTACGCTATACAAACAAACTACTTAGATTTATTACTTGATTTACCCTGGAATGAGTACACAGCCGATAACTTCAATTTAAAAAATGCAGAACGTATTTTAAACGAAGACCATCATGGTTTAGATAAAGTTAAAGAACGCATTTTAGAACATCTTGCTGTAATTAAATTAAAAGGCAATTTAAAATCGCCTATACTTTGTTTATATGGTCCTCCCGGTGTTGGTAAAACATCGTTAGGTAAAAGCATTTCAAAAGCCTTGGGCAGAAAATATGTGCGCATGAGCTTGGGTGGATTAAAAGATGAAAGCGAAATCCGCGGGCATCGTAAAACCTATATTGGTGCTATGCCAGGGCGCATTTTACAAAATGTAAAAAAAGTTCAATCATCTAACCCCGTTTTTGTATTAGATGAAATAGATAAAATGGGTTCAGATTATCATGGTGACCCATCATCGGCTTTACTTGAAGTACTCGACCCCGAACAGAATTCTACCTTTTACGACAATTATTTAGAGCTTGATTTTGATTTAAGTAAAGTATTATTTATTGCTACTGCAAATTCATTAAACACCATACAACCCGCCTTGCGAGATAGAATGGAAATTATTGAAATGAATGGTTACACCACCGAAGAAAAAATACAAATTGCACAAAAACACATTGTACCGAAAGTTACTGAAGACACAGGTTTAAAAAAATCGCAACTAAAAATATCGGATAAAGTTTTAGATAGAATAATTGAAGATTATACCCGCGAAAGCGGTGTACGTTCACTTGAAAAACGTATCTCTAAAATTGCACGTTTTACAGCTAAAGAAATTGCGAGCAATAAAAAAAATCTAACTAAAGTATCAGAAGAAAATTTAACTAAAATACTTGGTCCTGCACATAGTAAAGATAAATATCAGGGTAACGACGTGCCAGGTGTTGTTACAGGTTTGGCGTGGACACAAACCGGCGGCGATATTTTATTTATAGAAACAAGTTTATCTGAAGGCAAAGAGCAAAAACTCACATTAACCGGTAACCTGGGCGATGTAATGAAAGAAAGTGCCGTTATTGCTTTAGAGTTTTTAAAAGCACATCCTCAAATAATTGATGCTACTGCCGATACGTTTAAAGAAAAAAACATACACATACACGTTCCTGAAGGTGGTACACCAAAAGATGGTCCATCTGCCGGTATTGCTATGCTTACCAGTTTAGCATCGGCGTTTACAAAACGAAAAGTGCGTAAAAACCTTGCTATGACAGGCGAAATAACCCTACGTGGCAGAGTACTTGCTATCGGTGGGTTAAAAGAAAAACTACTGGCTGCTAAACGTGCGGGCATAAAAGAAATAATTTTGTGTGAAGAGAATCGTAAAGATGTGGATGATATAAATGCAGAATATTTAAAAGGTTTGCACATCCACTATGTAACCCACATGCAGCAGGTACTTGATGTAGCTTTACTTAAAGAAAAAGCCAAATCAGGGGTTCTGCAAGGAGCTGAAAATTAATTTTTTACTGTAAAAATTAATATATATTTACCTCGTGAATTTGGGTCAGCACCATATTGCCTTAAACGTAAAAAACCTACAAACCTCTAAAGAGTTTTATCTTAAAATGGGTTTTGTAGTTGACGAACGTTTTAGCAATCTGCAACGCAAGTATTTAATTATGCGTAATGGGGCACTAATTGTTGGCTTATATGAAGGCATTATACCAAGAAACACGCTAACATTTACTCCAGAAAACATTTTCGAATTACAAAAAAGTTTAAAGCAAAATGGTGTTCCTTTTGTGTTAGAAGCAAAAGAAGGTGTTCAAGGCTCTGCACATTTCTTAATCGTAGACCCTGACGGAAACCCGTTGTTTTTTGAGCAACATTAATTGCTGATAATTTTAATTACAACCTTTCTATTGATTCATTAAATTTGAACCAATTGAAACTGTATGGCATATAATAAAATTACACCTCAAATACTTGAACAACTAAAACAAACGGTAGGGAACGAATTTGTTTTTACCGATAAAGAAAAATTAGAACAATACGGAAAAGATGAAACCGAGGATTTACTTTTTATACCTGAAGTAATTGTGAAACCAAGCACTCCACAACAAATTGCTGATATTTTAAAAATTGCTAATACAAATTTAATTCCGGTAACGCCACGGGCTGCAGGCACAGGGCTTAGTGGCGGGGCACTTCCTGTTATGGGGGGCATTATTTTATCGGTAGAACGCTTTAATAAAATACTTGAAATTGATGAACGTAATTTACAAGCTACAGTTGAGCCTGGGGTTATAAACGAAGTATTTCAAAATGCAGTAGCTGAAAAAGGTTTGTTTTATCCACCCGATCCTGCCAGTAAAGGCAGTTGTTTTTTGGGTGGTAACGTAGCCGAAAATAGTGGCGGACCAAAATGTGTAAAATATGGTGTTACTAAAGATTATATTTTAAATTTAGAAGTAGTTCTGCCAACAGGTGAAATTATTTATACAGGCGCTAACACCTTAAAAAATTCAACAGGTTATCATCTAACCCAATTAATGGTTGGGAGTGAGGGCACCTTAGGCATTGTAACAAAAATTATTGTAAAACTTATCCCACTACCCAAGCATAATTTATTAATGCTTGTTCCTTTCCGTAAAACAGAGGAGGCTTGCCAGGCTGTTTCAGAAATATTTAGAGCAGGTTATACACCCAGTGCTTTAGAGTTTATGGAACGTGATGCATTAGATTGGGTAAGTAAATATGTACAAAGCTCAGTAGTAAAATTAGAAGATGATATACAGGCTCACTTGCTTATAGAGGTGGATGGAAATAATGTAGATATGCTAATGCAAGATATGGAGGCTATAAGTAATGTGGTTAGCAAATTTAATATTGCAGAAATTTTATTTGCCGAAAGTCAGGCACAAAAAGATGAGCTTTGGAAACTGCGCCGTAAAATTAATGAGGCTGTAAAAGCAACTGCCATTAGTAAAGAGCAAGATACTGTGGTACAACGTGCCGAGTTGCCAGCATTGGTAAAAGGCATTAAAGAAATTGGTGCTCGTTACAATTTTAGAAGTGTTTGCTATGGACATGCCGGCGACGGTAATTTACACACCCGCATTATAAAAGATAACATGACCGATGAATTATGGAATGGCGAGCACATTAAAAAAGCCATTGCCGAAATTTTTGCCTTATGTAAAAAATTAGGTGGCACCATAAGCGGAGAGCATGGCATAGGGCTTGTTCAAAAAGAATATATGAGCATTATGTTCAGTCAAAAGGAAATTGACTTGCAAAAGCAAATTAAAAAGGTTTTCGACCCTAATTTAATTTTAAACCCGGGCAAAATATTTGTTTAATAAAATTAGTGTGAAAATTTTATGCTTTATACTTTTTATTTTTTCGGTTGAGATAGTTGCTCAGTCAAATAAATTTATGTCGTTAGATATAGAACATAAATCAACTACACACCGAATTAAATTTTATCTTCAAGATAAAATAACTTTCAAACTAAAACAAGATAAGAAAAAGTATACGGGTATCATTACTGATGTAACCGAGACGTCTTTTACAATAGATTCTACAACTACAGTCCTATATACAAACCTCAATAAAATTTTAGTCGATAATTCCAATTATCTTACGCGTGCTGCATCAGCTTTTTTAATTGGCTGTGGAGTTGGCTATGTTGGTTTAGATGCTTTAAATAACGCCATAAATGGCAACAAACCCATTCTTCGCTTATTGGATGTAGAAATCGGCGCCGGTTTAGTAATAATTGGTGAAGCAATTAAAATTCTAAGCATTAAACGTTACAAAATAAACAAGAAACATCGCATCAAATTTATTGATGATACACCTTAAAATTATTCCAAACAAAAAAGCCGCAGAAAATAAATCCTGCGGCTTTTTATTACTATGATATACTTTAGATTACTCTTCTGTTTTTGTTTCAGTAGTTGCATCAGCAGTTCCTTCAGCTTTCGTTTCAGTTGCTTTTTTAGGAGCACGGCCACGACGAGTAGTTTTTTTCTTAGCTTCGGTAGCACCACCTTTTTTATCTGAAGTGTAAATTTCGTTGAAATCTACTAACTCAATTAAAGCTGTATCAGCAGCATCTCCTGGACGGAAACCTGTTTTAATGATACGAGTATAACCACCTTGTCTTTCTGCTATTTTAGGAGACACGTCTTTAAATAAAGTAGATACTGCATCTTTGCTTTTTAAGTAAGAAAACACAGTACGACGGCTATGTGTAGTATCTTCTTTACTTTTTGTAAGAAGAGGTTCTACATAAACGCGTAAAGCTCTTGCTTTAGCAACTGTAGTAAAAATACGTTTGTGTTCAATAAGCGCACAGGCCATGTTAGCAAGGGTAGCCTTGCGGTGCGAACTTTTTCTGCCTAAATTATTTACTTTATCTCCGTGTCTCATGTTATTTAATTATTTTGTAGAAGTACAGGGTACCAATACTATTTTGTTATTCTTTGTCTAATAAATATTTACCAACGTTCATTCCAAATTGTAAACCTTTTGCTGCAATAAGGTCTTCTAATTCAGTAAGTGATTTTTTACCAAAGTTGCGGAATTTCAACAAGTCGTTTTTGTTAAATGCAACAAGCTCTCCTAATGTTTCAACATCAGCTGCTTTTAAGCAGTTAAGCGCACGTACCGAAAGGTCTAAATCAACTAATTTAGTTTTCAACAACTGACGCATGTGTAATGTATGCTCATCAAATTCACTTTCTTTCTTTTTATCTTCTGTATCAAGCGTAATACGCTCGTCAGAGAATAACATAAAGTGGTGAATTAATATTTTAGCTGATTCTTTTAATGCTTCTTTTGGGTGTACAGAACCGTCTGTAACAATATCGATGATTAGTTTTTCGTAATCAGTTTTTTGTTCAACACGATAATTTTCTACAACAAATTTTACGTTTTTAATTGGCGTGTAAATAGAATCAATAGCAATAACTCCATGTGCCGAGTTAGCTGCTTTGTTCTCTTCTGCAGGAACATAACCGCGACCTTTATTGATAGTTAATTCCATTTTAAATTTAACGTTAGACTCACAATGAGCGATAACTAAATCAGGATTTAAAACTTGGAAACCACTTAAAAATTTAGATAAATCTCCAGCAGTTATAGTTTCTTTACCAGCAAAATTGCAAGTAACTTTTTCAAAATCATGGTTATCAAGTTGTCTTTTAAAACGAACTTGTTTAAGGTTTAATATAATTTCAGTTACATCTTCTGCAACACCTTTAATAGTAGAAAATTCATGATCAACGCCTTCTATTTTAACCGAAGTTACAGCATATCCTTCTAAAGATGATAAAAGAATACGGCGTAAAGCATTGCCAATGGTTATACCAAAACCCGGCTCTAAAGGACGAAATTCAAACTGACCTTCAACATCAGTTGAACCTAACATAATTACTTTATCTGGGCGTTGGAAACTTAAAATTGCCATGTTATTATATTTTTGTTTTAATTAATATTAATTTTTTAACTCAACCTAAGCACAAGATAGACTACTATTTAGAGTATAACTCCACAATTAGCTGTTCTTTAATGTTTTCAGGTATTTGTGTTCTTTCAGGACGGCTAATAAATTTACCTGTCATATGTTTTGCATCAAAATCTAACCAAGAGTATTTGTTGCTTGCACCCGATAAAGCAGTTACAATTGCTTCATGTGCCTGAGATTTTTCGCGAACAGAAACAACATCACCAGCTTTTAAAATGTAAGAAGCAATGTTTACCACTTCTCCATTAACAGTAATATGTCTGTGACCTACCAATTGGCGAGCACCGGCACGTGTTGGCGCAATACCTAAACGATAAACCACGTTATCTAAACGAGATTCACAAAGTTGTAAAAGAACTTCACCTGTTACACCATGTGCTTTTTTAGCTGTATGGAACATACGTTCAAACTGACGTTCTAAAATACCGTAGGTATATTTAGCTTTTTGTTTTTCGGTAAGCTGTACAGAGTATTCACTCTGTTTTGCACGTTTTTTAGATAAACCGTGTTGTCCTGGAGGGTAGTTTTTCTTTTCTAATGCTTTATCAGGGCCAAATATTGGCTCTTTAAATTTTCTTGCAATCTTAGATTTTGGTCCTATGTATCTTGCCATTTCTCTATTTTAATTTTATTGTACTATTAATTCTAAACTTATTATTCTAATTAAATACTATACACGACGACGTTTAGGAGGACGACAACCGTTGTGTGGAATTGGAGTAATATCAACAATTTCTAACACTTCGATACCAACTGTTCCTAAAGAACGGATAGCCGATTCTCTTCCACCACCTGGTCCTTTAACGTATACTTTTACTTTACGCAAACCTGCATCAAAGGCAACTTTACCGCAATCTTGCGATGCCATTTGAGCTGCATAAGGCGTGTTCTTTTTAGAACCACGGAAACCCATTTTACCAGCACTTGACCAGCTAATTACTTGACCGGCAGTATTGGTTAATGAAATAATGATGTTATTGAACGTAGCGTTAATGTGTGCATCTCCGGTAGATTCTACCTTTACTACACGCTTTTTTGAAGAAGCTTTAGCTGCTGTTGCTGCCGTTGCTGATTGTTGCTTTGCCATTTTTATATCTAAATTCTTTGAATTCTTACTTAATTATTATTTAGTCGCCATTTTTTTGTTAGCGATAGTCTTACGACGACCTTTACGAGTACGAGCATTTGTTTTAGTACGTTGCCCACGAACCGGTAAACCACCACGATGACGGATACCTCTAAAAGTACCAATATCAGTTAAACGTTTAATGTTTAACTGTACTTCAGAACGAAGAGCGCCTTCAACTTTTATACCGTCGTTAATGATTTTACGAATAGCGTTTTGTTCCGCATCATCCCAATCACTAACTTTTTTGCCAACGTCAACGCCAGCTTCGTTTAGTATTTTTTTCGCTTTACTGCGACCTATACCGTAGATGTAGGTTAAACCTATTTCTCCTCTTTTGTTTTTTGGTAAATCTATACCAGCAATCCTTGCCATGTGTTAATAAAATTTTAAAAAGTTTGCGAAGTTACAAAATTATTTCTATCTGTGCCCAATTTATTTTAGGTCAGAGATTATCCTTGACGTTGTTTAAACTTAGGGTTTTTTTTGTTGATTATGTAAAGTTTACCATTACGGCGAACTATTTTACAGTCAACACTTCTTTTTTTTAGGGATGCTTTTACTTTCATCGTTTTTTTTTTCTAAATTATATATGATCCGGGGTTACCCCTCCTGTTTATTTATATCTTAATGTAATTCTTCCTTTTGTTAAATCGTAGGGAGACATTTCTAATTTCACTTTATCTCCAACTAAAATTTTAATATAGTGCATGCGCATTTTACCAGAAATGTGAGCTACTAAGGTGTGCCCGTTTTCAAGCTGAACTTTAAACATAGCATTACTTAATGCTTCTAGTATTGTTCCATCTTGTTCTATCGCTGATTGCTTTGACATCTTTCTTCTCTTTCTCTTCTTTTAATTAGCTTTGAACTTGCATTGCGTTAGTTCTACCTTTTATGCGCCCGCTCTTCATTAAACCATCATAATGGCGGTTTAATAAATAACTTTCAATTTGTTGCAATGTATCTAAAACAACCCCTACTAAAATCAATAAAGATGTTCCGCCATAAAAATTAGCAAATTCGTTACTGATACCCATTTTCATAGCAAAGGCAGGCATTACAGCTACCAAAGCTAAGAAAACAGAGCCCGGTAGAGTTATACGAGACATTACTTGATCTAAAAATTCAGCCGTTTTTTTACCCGGTTTAACACCCGGAACAAAACCACCGTTCTTTTTCATATCATCAGCCAATTGGTTAGGGTTAACCATAATAGCCGTATAAAAATAAGTAAAGGCAATAATTAATAAAGCAAAAACAACATTATACCATAAACCAAAGTGATTTGTAAAGGCTGATAAGAAGTTTCCGGTTTTACCACCTGACATTTGCGCCACAGCCGCAGGAATAAACATAATAGCTTGTGCAAATATAATTGGCATTACACCTGCAGCGTTAACTTTTAAAGGAATATATTGTCTAACACCACCGTATTGTTTGTTACCCACAATTTTTTTAGCAAATTGAACAGGAACTCTACGTGTACCTTGTACTAATAAAATACAAGCAATAACAACAAATACTAAGAACACTAATTCAACCAATAACATAATTAACCCACCACCCTGAGACTCAACTCTGTGACTTAACTCAGAGAAGAATGCAAATGGTAAACGAGCTATAATTCCAATCATAATAAGCAATGAAATACCATTACCAATACCACGGTCAGTAATTTTTTCGCCTAACCACATTACAAAAATTGTACCTGTTACTAATATTAGTATGGTTTGAGCGTACCAAAATGTAGTAGGATTAGGCACAACACCTGCAAAGTTGGTGATTTGTGTTGCTATGTAACCCGGAGCCTGAACAGCGGTAACACCAACTGTTAAAAACCGAGTAAACTGATTAATTTTTTTACGTCCGCTTTCGCCTTCTTTTTGAAGTTTTTGGAAGTAAGGCACAGCCATTCCTAATAATTGGATAATGATAGATGCCGTAATATATGGCATAATCCCTAATCCAAAAATAGAAGCGCGGCTAAATGCACCACCTGCAAAAATATTAATAAGCGCCAAAATACCGTTTTGCTCGGTATGGCTGCGGGCATCTGATAATGCTTGGGCATCAACACCCGGAAGCACTACGTAAGAGCCTAAGCGATATATCAGAATTAATCCAAGCGTAAGCAGTATGCGCTGCTTAAGCTCTTCAATTTTCCAGATATTTTGTAAAGTATTTAAAAACTTCTTCATATATTATAGTTCGGTTGCAACACCGCCTTTTGCTTCAATAGCTGTTTTTGCTGCTGCAGAAAATGCATGAGCATGTATAGTTACTTTAGATTTTAATTCTCCGGTACCTAATATTTTAATTAAATCGTTTTTTGCTGCTAAACCATTAGCCATTAAAACTTCCGGAGTAATTTCAGTTACTTTTTTAGCATCAACCAATTTTTGGATTAAATGTAAATTTACACCTAAATATTCAACACGGTTAACGTTTTTAAAACCAAATTTTGGTAAACGACGTTGTAAAGGCATTTGACCACCTTCAAAACCACGTTTGCTTGAGTAACCAGAACGAGATTTAGCTCCTTTATGACCACGTGTAGCTGTGCCACCACCGCCAGAACCTTGTCCACGACCACGACGATAATTTGTTCTTACTGAACCTTTTGCAGGTTTTAATCCTTCTAAATTCATCTTTTAAATTTTTTCAACTTTTAATAAATGCGCTACTTTATCAATCATGCCTTGTACAGCAGGTGTAGCTTCTTTTTCAACTTCTTGGTGCATTTTTCTGATACCTAAAGCAATAAGTGTTTGCTTTTGTCTTTCGGTTCTTTTAATGCCGCTTTTTACTTGCGTAATTTTAACTTTTTCCATTTCTATAAATATTATCCGTTAAAAACTTTATCAACTGTAATGCCACGTTGGCGAGCTACGCTAATTGGGTCGCGCATTTTCATCAACGCATCTAAAGTTGCTTTAACCACGTTGTGCGGGTTAGAAGATCCTTTAGATTTTGCAAGTACATCTTTTACACCAACGCTTTCAAGCACCGCACGCATAGCACCACCTGCTATAACTCCCGTACCGGCAGAAGCTGGTTTTAAAAACACACGAGAACCTCCAAATTTACCATTTTGCTCATGCGGAACGGTAGATTTAAATACAGGTACTTTTACAAGGTTTCTTTTTGCATCTTCAATTCCTTTACTGATTGCATCGCTAACCTCGTTTGCTTTACCTAAGCCGTAGCCTATAACACCTTTTTCATTACCAACCACAACAATGGCGGCAAAACTAAAATGGCGACCACCTTTTGTAACTTTTGTTACACGGTTTACAGCTACGAGTTTATCTTTAAGCTCAATATCTGTTGTTTTTACTCTTTTTACTATTTCTTTTGACATTATCTTAATCTATTTTGAAAATTAGAATTTTAATCCACCCTCTCTTGCACCTTCGGCAAGTGATTTAACACGACCATGATATAAGTAACCACCACGGTCAAAAACAACAGCTTCGATACCAGCTGCTTTTGCTTTTTGTGCAATTGCTTTACCTACTTGATGGCTAATTTCAGTTTTGCTACCTGCTGCTTTAAAATCTTTTTCCATAGAGCTTGCAGCTGCAAGAGTTTTACCTGTTTTATCATCTACCAATTGTGCATAGATAGCTAAATTGCTACGAAACACGCAAAGACGAGGCATTTGGGCAGTACCCGAAATACGCTTTCTAATTCTTCTTTTAATGCGTTGTCTTCTTTCTAATTTTGTAAGTCCCATTTTATTAAATATTTTGAATTATAATCTTAATTATTATTTACCTGCTGATTTACCTGCTTTACGACGTAAAATTTCATTAGCAAACTTAATACCTTTTCCTTTGTATGGTTCAGGTTTACGTAACGAACGTATTTTAGCAGCAACTTGTCCAATAAGTTGTTTGTCCATGCTTTCTAAAATAACTTTAGGGTTTTGACCTTTTTCAGCAGTAGTTGTAACTTTAATTTCAACAGGCAATTCAAACGTAATGTTGTGAGAGTAACCTAAAGTTAAATCTAACAAATTCCCTTTGTTTGTAGCACGGTAACCTACCCCTACAAGCTCTTGTTCTGTTTTATATCCTTCAGATACACCGACAACCATGTTGTTTATTAACGCACGAGTTAAGCCATGTAAAGCTTTGTGACGTTTTTGTTCAGTTGGACGGCTAACTAAAACTTTGCCATCTTCAACTTTAACAGTAATATCTATATCAAATGATTGAGTAAGTGAACCTTTTGTACCTTTAACGGTAACATGGTTTTTATCAATCTTTACTTCAACGCCTTTCGGCAATTCTATCGGTAAGTTTCCTATACGTGACATGATTTTTTTCCTCCTATCAGATTAATAAATATAACATAAAACTTCTCCGCCAATGTGGTGTTTTTTGGCTTCTTTATCTGTCATAATCCCTTTTGAGGTTGACAAAATAGCTACACCTAAACCATTCATTACACGTGGTAATCTTTCGGTACCGGTATATTTACGTAAGCCCGGAGATGAAACTCTATCTAAACCTCTGATAGCAGATTGTTTTGTTTCTGGGTGGTACTTAAGAGCTATTTTAATAAGCCCTTGTTTGTTTTCGGTATCTTCAAACTTGTAATTAAGAATGTAGCCTTTTTCTAAAAGAATTTTTGTTAGTTCTTTTTTTAGGTTTGAAGCAGGGATTTCTACAATTCTGTGATTTGCTTTAATTGCATTCCTAACACGGGTTAGGTAATCTGCGATGGTATCTGTCATTTTTTTGTTTTTAGTATCTTATCTCGCCAGGCAAGATAATTATACGGTTATACTTTATTTTATTTTTCTATTTTTAATTTCTAGAAGCTGCACTTAGTTACACCCGGTATCAATCCGTTAAGCGCCATTTCACGGAAAGTTACACGGCTGATGCCAAATGTACGCATATATCCGCGAGGACGACCAGTTAATTTACAACGATTACGTTGTCTAACTTTAGAAGAGTTACGAGGAAGTTTTTGAAGTTCATCCCATTTACCTTCTGCTTTTAATGTTGCACGTCTTTCAGCGTAAAGATCTCCCAATCTTTTTCTTTTAACGTCGCGGGCTTTCATTGATTCTTTTGCCATCTTCTTTTCTTATTTTTTAAACGGAAATCCGAATTCTGTTAATAATGCTTTTGCTTCGTTATCACTTCCGGCTGATGTTACAAAGGTAATATCCATTCCGTTAAGTTTGCTAACTTTATCAATATCAATTTCAGGGAAAATAATTTGCTCAGGGATACCCAAAGTGTAGTTTCCTTGTCCATCAAAACCTTTCGCGTTGATTCCTTTGAAATCACGAATACGTGGTAATGAAGCTGAAATTAAACGATCTAAAAACTCATACATAGTATTGCCACGTAATGTAACACGTACACCAATAGCAACCCCTTTACGAAGTTTAAAGTTTGAAATATCTTTAGTTGAATAAGTTGGTACAGCTTTTTGACCTGTAATAGTGGTCATTTCTTTTACCGCGTTTTCAATCATTTTTTTATCAGATACGGCCTCACCTACCCCTTGGTTAATGCATATTTTTTCCAATTTTGGAACTTGCATAACGCTTGAGTATTTGAATTGATCTTTTAAAGCCGGTACTATCTCAGCTGCGTACCTGGTTTTAAGCCTTGGTATATAATTTTTTGTTGCCATCTTACTTAATTACTTCTTTTGTTTTTTTAGAAATTCTAACAAGCTTACCAGTTTTTTCGTCTGCTTTTCTACCTACGCGAACTGTTTTACCACCTTCAACTAACATAACGTTAGAGATGTGTACTGTACCTTCTTGTTTAACGATACCGCCTTGTGGGCTTTTTGCATTTGGTTTAGTGTGTTTAGAAATCATGTTAACACCTTCTACCAATACACGGTCTTTTTTGGTAATAATTTCAAGAATTTTACCCTCTTGTCCTTTAGACTCGCCAGAGATAACTCTAACAGTATCTCCTTTTTTTAACTTAAATTTTTTCTCTGCCATTTTCGTTGTATTAAAGCACTTCTGGTGCTAATGAAATGATTTTGCTGTATTGTTTTTCACGTAACTCTCTGGCAACCGGGCCAAAAATACGTGTTCCGCGTAACTCGTCTGTAGCATTTAATAAAACGCAAGCGTTATCATCAAAGCGAATGTATGAACCATCTGGACGGCTAATTTCTTTTTTAGTACGAACAACTACCGCTTTTGATACGATACCTTTTTTTACGTTACCTGATGGTAATGCATGTTTTACTGTAACAACAATTTTATCTCCTACCGAAGCATAACGCTTTTTGGTTCCGCCCAATACACGTATAACAAGCACTTCTTTGGCTCCGCTGTTATCTGCTACGGCTAATCTTGATTCGTTTTGTACCATTTTTTATATCTTACAGATGTATTAATTACTTAGCTTTTTCAATTACTTCTACCAAGCGCCAGCATTTTGTTTTGCTTAATGGGCGAGTTTCCATAATACGTACGGTGTCACCAATGGTGCACTCGTTTTTTTCGTCGTGCGCAACAAACTTAGAAGTCTTATTTAAAAACTTTCCGTATTTAGCGTGTTTTACTTTACGTTCAACCGCAACCACGATAGATTTTTCCATCTTGTTGCTGGTAACCACACCAACTTTTTCTTTTCTAAAGTTTCTTGTTGCTTCTGTGCTTTCTACTTTATTTTCCATTTTCAATCTTATTCGATTATTATTTTTTAAGCTTTACTTTTTTTAGTAAGCTCTGTGCTTAAACGAGCAACTAACTTGCGCGCCGTGCGTATAGTCATTGGGTTCTCTACCGGAGAAATTTGGTGACCAATGTTCATTTTAGTCAAGTTACTTTTCTCTTCTTTAATTTTTTCTTTCAATTCTTGAAGTGAAAGTGCTTCTATATCTTTTTGTTTCATTTCTTTTTATTTGAGAAATTAAATTGCTTTTTCTTCTGCGTAATCTCTTCTTACGATAAACTTAGTTACGATAGGTAATTTTTGAGCCGCTAAACGTAAAGCTTCTTTTGCTGTTTCCATAGAAACACCTTCTGCTTCAAATAAAATACGACCTGGTTTTACCGGAGCAACCCAAAGTTCTGGAGCACCTTTACCTTTACCCATACGAACCTCTGCGGGTTTTTTGGTTATTGGTTTGTCAGGGAAAATACGAATCCATACTTGTCCTTCACGTTTCATGAAACGAGTAATGGCAACACGGGCAGCTTCAATTTGACGAGCTGTTACCCAGCATCCTTGTGTAGCTTTAATGCCAAATGAACCAAAGGCTAATTGATCGCCACGTTTGGCGTTGCCTTTCATTTTCATTTTGTGCATTTTTCTATGCTTTGTTCTTTTTGGCTGTAACATTGTATAAGTTTTCTATAATTAAACTATCTTATCTCTATCTAAAAAATTATTAATCTTCTTTACGGGGTGCGCGTTTGTTAAATTTTGGAGCACCTTTATCGTTTCTGTCGTTACGATCTCCACCTGGTCTTGGACCGCCTTCGCGTTTGTTATCTTTTTGCATTCCTTGGTTTGGAGATAAATCACGTTTTCCGTAAATTTCGCCTTTGCAAATCCAAACTTTTACGCCAATTAAACCGTAAGAAGTAAGTGCTTCGCCTAATGCATAATCAATATCGGCACGAAAAGTGTGTAATGGTGTACGGCCTTCTTTGTACCACTCAGAACGAGCAATCTCAGCACCTTGTAAACGACCAGATACTTTAATTTTAATTCCTTCAGCACCCATACGCATGGTAGAACCAATTGCCATTTTAGACGCACGACGGTAAGAGATACGTCCTTCAATTTGGCGCGCAATACTATCAGCAACTAAGCGTGCGTCAAGCTCAGGGCGTTTAATTTCAAATATATTGATTTGAACTTCTTTTTTAGTAACTTTTTTAAGTTCTTCTTTAAGTTTATCAACTTCTTTACCACCTTTACCGATAATGATACCCGGACGTGCAGTATGTATAGTAACCGTAATAAGTTTTAAAGTACGTTCAATTACAATTTTAGATATGCTGCCTTTTGGCAAACGAGCTCTAAGATACTTGCGTAAGTTTGTGTCTTCAACTAATTTTTCAGAAAAATCTTTTCCGCCAAACCAGTTAGAATCCCATCCTTTAATAATGCCTAAGCGTAAGCCAATAGGGTTTGATTTTTGTCCCATCTTTATATTATTTTTTTGAACCTATTATTAATGTTACGTGATTTGAGCGTTTTCTCATGCGGTAAGCTCTACCTTGTGGTGCCGGTAACATACGTTTTGTCATCAAAGCGCTATCAACCATTACCTCAGTTACAAAAAGACTGTTTTCTTCTGGTCTTGAACCTGTTTTTTGCTCGTAGTTAGCAATTGCAGATGTTAACAGTTTTTCTAAACGTTTTGCAGGATGTTTAGTATTGAATTTAAGTATATTAAGTGCTAAATAAACTTCTTTTCCACGTATCAAATCAGATACCATGCGCATTTTGCGCGGAGATGTTGGACAGCTGTTTAGCTTTGCAAAGTAGGTAGTTTTATTTGCCTCCTTGCGAGCTTCAGCCATTAATCTTTTTCTTTTGCCCATTGTTAATTTTTTATCTAATTATTATTTTTTATTGTGACCCGCGTGGCCTTTGAATATACGAGTAGGAGAAAACTCACCTAACTTATGACCAACCATATTTTCTGTTACATAAACCGGAACAAATTTGTTTCCGTTGTGTACAGCAAATGTATGTCCAACAAATTCCGGTGGAATTGTTGAGCGACGAGCCCAAGTTTTAATAACCGATTTTTTACCACTTTTATCCATCTTCTCCACTTTACCAGCGACGTTATGGTCTATAAAAGGGCCTTTTTTTAATGATCTTGCCATGTTTTTTTGTTTTTGTTCTGAACTCCTTACAGAGCCATTAAACTATTAATTATTTTTTTCTTCTTTCTATGATATGTTTGTTAGAAGCTTTTTTAATGTAACGGGTCTTTAAACCTTTAGCTTTTAAACCTTTACGAGAACGTGGGTGACCACCAGAAGCTCTACCTTCACCACCACCCATCGGGTGATCTACCGGGTTCATTGCTACCGGACGTGTACGAGGACGACGACCTAACCAACGTAAGCGACCTGCTTTACCTGATACTTCTAAACTGTGGTCAGGGTTTGAAACCGAACCAACTGTAGCTTTACAAGTAATTAAAATCATACGAACCTCGCCAGAAGGCATACGCAATACTGCATATTTTCCTTCACGAGCAGAAAGCTGTGCGTAAGAACCTGCGCTACGAGCTAATGCTGCTCCTTGACCAGGACGTAACTCAATGTTATGAATGATAGTTCCTAATGGAATATCGCTTAATAACATAGTGTTACCAACTTCAGGTGTTGCAGTTTTGCCAGACATAAGTGTAGCACCAACTTGCAAACCATGAGGTGCAATAATGTAACGTTTTTCGCCGTCTTTATAATGCAATAAAGCAATACGAGCTGTACGATTTGGATCGTACTCGATTGTTTTTACAGTAGCCGGAATTCCGTCTTTATCTCTTTTAAAATCAATAATACGATATTGTTTTTTGTGTCCACCGCCCATATAACGCATGGTCATTTTACCGCTGTCGTTACGTCCGCCAGATCTTGTCTGAGTTCCGATAAGGCTTTTTTCCGGTCTGTTAGTGGTAATTTCAGAGAAATCGCCTACCAACTTAAAACGTTGTCCGGGTGTTAGTGGTCTGAATTTTTTTAGTGCCATTTTCTTTCTACTTAAAATTATATACTTGCGTAAAAATCTATTTTATCTCCGTCTTTTAGGGTTACAACCGCTTTTTTGTTGCGATTTACACGTCCGATAGCTACACCTTGTGTAGTGTTACGTGTTTTAATTTTACCAACGTACTGTTGTGTGTTAACACCAATAACAGTTACGCCATAAAGTTTTTCAACGGCAGCTCTTATTTCTAATTTGTTAGCTCTTTTATCTACTACAAAACCATAACGATTAAACGTATCGGCCTGTGCAGTATATTTTTCGGTGATGATGGGTTTTATAAGTACTTCCATTTTTCTTAGCTTAAAATATTTTCAATTACTTTTAACGAGCCTTCTGCAATAATAATGTTACCCGCGTTTAGTATATCGTAAGTGTTTATATCTGTTGCATTTACAACTTTAGCACCTTGTAAATTTCGAGCCGACAAATATACGTTCTTATTATGGTCTGGCAACACTAAAAGTGTCTTTTTGCCAGTTAAATTCAAGTTTACTAAAAGTTCGCTGTAATTTTTTGTTTTTGGAGCTTCAAAGTTAAAGTCTTCAACAATAGTTATTGCGTTATCTTTTGCTTTATATGTTAAAGCAGATATACGAGCTAAACGTTTTACTTTTTTGTTTAATTTAAAAGAGTAATCGCGAGGGCGAGGACCAAAAGCGCGTCCACCACCAACAAATAAAGGAGATTTCATTGAACCTGCACGAGCACCACCTGTACCTTTTTGGCGTTTTAGCTTTTTAGTTGTACGGTGAATTTCAGCACGTTCTTTTGATTTATGGGTACCCTGACGTTGGTTTGCCAAAAATTGTTTTACATCTAAGTAAATACAATGGTCGTTTGGCTCAGCGTTAAAAATGGCATCTAATAACTCAGCTTTTTTGCTGGTTTTTTTGCCGCTTATATTTAATATTTCTGCTTGCATGATTACTTCTCTATTATTACGTAAGAACCTTTTGCACCAGCTATCGAACCTTTAACGATAAGCAAGTTTTTTTCGGCTATAACTTTTACTACTGTTAGATTTTGCATTTTGATACGAGTTCCACCTGTTCTACCCGCCATGCGCATTCCTTTAAATACACGAGATGGATCTGAAGAGGCTCCTAATGACCCCGGTGCTCTTGAACGATCATGCTGACCGTGCGTTGAACCACCAACACCACTAAAACCGTGACGTTTTACAACACCTTGGAAACCTTTACCTTTAGAAGTACCTGCTACATCCACAAAATCTCCTTCTGCAAATATTTGATCTACAGTTAAAACTTCTCCTAAACCTTTAGCAGCTTCAAAGTGTCTAAACTCAATAGCTCTACGTTTAGGGGTTGTTTTTGCTTTTTCAAAGTGGCCTTTCATAGCTGATGAAGTGTGTTTTTCTTTCTTTTCGTCGAAAGCTAACTGTATTGCTTCATAGCCGTCATGGTCTTTGGTTTTTACTTGCGTTACAACGCAAGGACCTGCTTCGATAACTGTGCATGGGATATATTTCCCAGAGGCATCGAAAAAGCTGGTCATTCCTATTTTTTTACCAATTAATCCTGACATTTTTGTTTATTTACTATTTATTTTTTACTTGATTTCGTTTTACTGTTTTCAGATTTTTGGGTGTACCTAAACTTTAATCTCCACCTCTACTCCACTTGGTAATTCAAGTTTCATTAAAGCATCAACAGTTTTAGATGATGAACTGTAGATGTCTAACAAACGTTTGTAAGTACAAACTTGGAACTGCTCGCGTGCTTTTTTGTTTACGTGTGGTGCACGTAATACAGTGAAAATACGTTTGTGAGTAGGTAAAGGAATAGGTCCGTTAATTACGGCTCCGGTCATTTTTACTGTTTTCACAATTTTCTCAGCAGACTTGTCAACTAAGTTGAAGTCGTACGATTTTAATTTAATTCTTATTCTTTGGCTCATTTTATATTTCTATAGAAATTTTATACTTTTTCTGCTTTACCTTTTGTTTTTGCAATAACATCAGCTGCTACGTTAGCCGGTGCTTCTGCGTAATGATCAAACTCCATAGTTGAAGTTGCACGACCTGAAGTTAATGTACGTAATTGAGTTACGTAACCAAACATTTCAGATAAAGGAACTTTTGCTTTAATAACTTGCGATTTTCCTTTACTATCCATTCCCTCAATTTGTCCGCGACGGCGATTTAAATCACCAACTACGTCACCCATGTTTTGTTCAGGTGTTAAAACCTCAACTTTCATTATTGGCTCAAGCAATACAGGTTTACATTTTGGTAATGCTTCACGATATGCTGAACGAGCACAAATTTCAAATGATAAAGCATCCGAGTCAACGTTGTGGTAAGAACCATCACTTAACGTAACTTTTAAACTTTGTAAAGGGAAACCAGCTAAAATACCATTAGCTAACGAGCCTTTAAATCCTTTTTCAACTGCCGGTATAAACTCACGAGGAATGTTACCACCTGTAATATCGTTTACAAATTGTAATTCGCCTTTAGTTAAATCCCAATCAGCATCAACAGGTCCAATTTCAACAGAGATATCAGCAAATTTACCACGACCACCTGTTTGTTTTTTATAAACTTCACGGTGTTTAGTAGTAGTAGAGATTGCTTCTTTGTAAGCTACTTGAGGGGCACCTTGGTTAACTTCTACTTTAAATTCGCGACGTAAACGGTCAACAATAATTTCTAAGTGAAGCTCACCCATTCCGCTGATAATTGTTTGACCAGAATCTTGGTCGGTTTTAACACGGAAAGTAGGATCTTCTTCAGCTAATTTATTTAATGATACACCTAAACGATCTAAATCAGCTTGTGTTTTAGGTTCGATAGCTACACCAATTACAGGCTCAGGAAAATTCATTGCCTCAAGTACCATTGGGTGTTTTTCATCACACAATGTATCGCCTGTTTTAATGTCTTTAAATCCTACTGCTGCACCAATATCACCTGCTTCGATAAAATCAATAGCATTTTGTTTATTAGCGTGCATTTGGAAAATACGAGATATACGTTCTTTATTTCCGCTACGGGTGTTTAGTACATAAGAACCAGCATCTAAACGACCAGAATATGTGCGGAAGAAACACAAACGACCAACGAAAGGATCGGTTGCAATTTTAAATGCTAAAGCTGTAAATGGTTCTTTAACACTTGGCTCGCGAGAAATTTCTTCACCGGTATCAGGGTTTGTACCTGTAATGTTATGTTTATCTAATGGAGATGGCATTAATTCCATAACCAAATCCAGCATTGTTTGTACACCTTTATTTTTGAAAGATGAACCACAAACCATTGGAACAATTTTATTTGCTAAACAAGCTTTACGTAAAGCAGCTAAAACCTCTGCTTCGGTGATAGTTTCAGGAGCTTCAAAAAACTTCTCCATAATTTTATCATCAAATTCAGAAACGGCTTCTAACATTTTTTCGCGCCACTCTAAAGCTTCTTCTTTTAAATCATCAGGAATTGGAACAACTTTATAAGTCATCCCTTTATCTTCTTCGTTCCAAACCATTCCGCGGAAGTTGATTAAATCAACCACACCGGTAAAGTTTTCTTCAGCACCAATAGGAATTTGCAAAGGAATTGCATTACCGCCTAATACATCTCTTACTTGTTTTACAACAGCTAAGAAATCAGCACCAGAACGATCCATTTTATTTACGAAACCAATGCGGCTTACTTCGTAATTATCGGCTAAACGCCAGTTAGTTTCTGATTGAGGCTCAACACCATCAACCGCAGAAAATAAAAATACAAGTCCATCTAACACACGTAACGAACGATTTACCTCAACGGTAAAATCTACGTGACCCGGAGTATCAATAATGTTAATTTTGTATTGGTGATCTTTGTATTTCCAAAAACAAGTTGTAGCAGCAGATGTAATTGTGATTCCACGCTCTTGCTCTTGTACCATCCAGTCCATAGTTGCAGCACCATCGTGCACCTCACCTATTTTGTGGTTAACACCGGTATAATAAAGGATACGCTCAGTTGTTGTAGTTTTACCTGCATCAATGTGGGCAACAATCCCAATGTTTCTTGTATATGCTAAATCGCTCATTTTATTTTCTTTCTTCTTTTAAATATTAGAAACGGAAATGTGAAAATGCTTTGTTAGCCTCAGCCATACGATGCACGTCTTCTTTCTTTTTAAATGCAGCACCTTCTTCTTTAGAAGCAGCAATAATTTCGCCAGCTAATTTCATAGCCATTGATTTTTCGTTACGTTTACGAGAGTAACCAACCATCCAGCTCATTGCCAAAGCGGTTTTACGCTCAGGACGAACCTCTGAAGGGATTTGGAAAGTTGCACCACCTACACGGCGAGAACGAACTTCAACCTGTGGAGTAACATTAGCCAACGCTTTGCGCCAAACTTCAATGCCATCTTCGCTGGTACGTTTAGTAACTATTTCAATTGCATCATAAAAAATAGTAGATGCAATAGTTTTTTTGCCGCTGTACATTAAGTTATTAATGAAACGAGTTACAATCGTGTCATTAAACTTTGGATCTGGCAACAAATATCTTTTTTTAGCTTTCGACTTCCTCATGTTATACTTATACTATAATTATTTTTTACCTTTTGCGGCTCCTTTTGCAGCGGCAGCTGGTGCACCTGCTTTAGGACGTTTAGCACCATATTTTGAACGTTGTTGTTTACGCCCTTCAACACCCGCGGTATCTAATGCACCACGAACGATATGGTAACGTACACCCGGTAAATCTTTTACACGACCGCCACGTACCAAAACGATAGAGTGTTCTTGCAAATTATGCCCTTCACCGGGAATATAAGCAATAACCTCTTGCTGATTGGTTAAACGAACTTTTGCCACTTTACGCAATGCCGAGTTAGGCTTTTTAGGCGTTGTGGTGTAAACGCGAGTACATACGCCTCTGCGTTGTGGAGAAGAGTTTAAAGCCGCAGATTTGCTCTTATTGGCATCTTTGGTTCTTCCTTTTCTTACTAATTGCTGTATAGTTGGCATCTTAAATCCTTTGAATTAGCTGATTTTTCTACTGTTTTATAACTTTCCCATTTTAAGGGAGGGCAAAGGTAATAATTTTTTATTGTGAACAATACATTTTTAATAATTTATTGAACTTTTTTTTAAAATATTTTTAGATTACCGTTCCAAATTTTGTTTTTGGCATGATTTTTAGGGGCTAAAAAATGAAACGCTTCTTATGAGGCAGGCTGTACAACCCAATTTTATTGGGTTGTACGAAAAAATTAAATCCTTCTCCCCTACTTTACCGTTTCTTTACTTTTATCAGATTTTTTTATTAACAATTTCGACAAAAGTGTAAAATGCGAACACAAAAAAGTGAGGCTATTTTTAGGACTTTATACTTCTCAAATACAAATCTTCTACTTTTTTGCGTGCCCAAGGGGTTTTGCGTAAAAATGTTAAACTCGATTTTATACTTGGGTTTTCGTAAAAGCAGTTAATTTTTATACGCTCAGATAATTCCTCCCAACCATATTGTTTGTGCAAGTGCACTAAAATGGTTTCTAACGTAATGCCGTGAAGTGGGTTGTTAGCTTGTTGCATATAGATTTATTGGAAAACTAATCTGTATGCTTTGTTTGTTCTTCAATAATGTTGGCTTGCTTTTTAAGGTCTTGTTTAATGGTGTTAACATTATCGTGCAAGTCTTGCTGAATGCCATTTGTGGCATCTTTAAACTGACGAATGCCTTTACCTAAATTGCGCATTAAATTTGGCATGCCTTTGCCGCCAAATAAAAGCATAACAGCCAAAACAATTACAAACAGTTCACCCCCACCTAAAAAATCAAATATTAAAAAAACAGGCTTATGCATTTTAATTAAAAGTTTTTATTTTTTCTGAATTTCAATAATGTATAAATGCCCAAACCAAAAATTAATGCCACAACAATCACTATAAATATTTCAGAGCCTCCAAACTCATTCATGGCGTTAGTTGCGCTTAGCAAGGTGTTTGAGTTGTTTAGCATATTTATTAGCTTTTAACTGATACTTTTTTACCAATTAATTCAACCAGTTTGCCTACAGCATAATCAATCTCTTCTTTAGTATTGTATTTGCTAAATGAAAAACGTACCGAAGGACGAGTTACATCTACTCCTAAGCCACGCAATACGTGCGAACCTTGGTCGCTACCGGACGAACAGGCACTTCCACCCGAAGCAGCAATGCCCTGTATATCTAAATTAAATAACAACATTTCGGCATCATCGCTTGGAGGCAAATGCACGTTAAGTACGGTGTATAAGCTGTTTTCTCCTATCTCACCATTAAACTCAACACCCGGAATATTTTTTTTCAATTCCTCAATCATGTAATTTTTTAATCCACGTATATGTTTTTGGTGCTCTTCCATGTCTCTAAAACAAATTTCAAGAGCTTTAGCCAAACCAACAATTCCATATACATTTTCGGTTCCACCACGCATGTTACGCTCCTGTGCACCACCGTGTATAAGGGGTTTCAGTTTAATAGCATGATTAACATATAAAAAACCAACTCCTTTAGGACCGTGAAATTTATGCCCGGCGCAAGTTACCATGTGCACTTTTATATTGCGTAAATCCATTGGGAAATGCCCCATGGTTTGTACGGTATCGCTATGGAAAATAGATTCGTATTTTTCACACAACTCGCCTACTTTTTTAAAGGGAAGTAAAGTCCCAATCTCGTTATTAGCATGCATTAATGATACTAATGATTTTGGATTAGCAGCCAATAATTCTTCTAAATGCTTTAAATCTACATTGCCTTTTTTATCAACTTTTACCCAACTAAGCTTTATTTTACCGGCTTTTTCAAGCTCACAAAGTGTATGTTCTACCGCATGGTGTTCTATTTTAGAAGAGATAGCGTGCGTAATGCCATACACATCAATAGCTTTTACAATAGCCATGTTATCGGCTTCTGTTCCGCCCGATGTAAAAAAAATTTCAGCCGGTGTAACGTTTAAAAGTTTAGAAACCATTTTGCGTGCACCCTCAATAGCAGAGCGGGTTTTACGCCCGAATGCGTGAATAGAAGATGGATTACCAAACTCCTCTTTCATGTAAGGAAGCATTGCTTCAAAAACTTCGTTATCTAATTTGGTAGTGGCTGCGTTATCGAGATAAACTTTCATGTTACAACAGTAATTTAAAACCATACAAAAGTACGCTATTTTTATCAACTCAAATCACTTGTTTTTAGCTGTTTTAAGCAACTCAAAAAAACATCAAGTTGTTTTACAACAACAGCACAATTTAACTTGTAATGTTAAAAGAATACGTTTTAACCGATATAAAACCCCTTAGTTGTTTCAGTTAAACTTGCAGCTATTATTTAGCTAAAAAAGGGAGGGAAAATCTCTTCTACCCTTTTATCTTTTTATCCTTTTATGTTAGTGGTTGTTAGCTGGTTACTTGTTGGCTATTTATTGGCTACTTGGTTGATTGTTTAGCCCCTATAAAGGTGTATAAAAATTTAATTTACAACAACTTACAGGCTTTTTTCGTTGGTCGTTTTAACACTGATTATAAAGAGATTGGTGTTTATCTGTTGGTTGTTTTTACAGCTAAAATTAAACACTAAGGCTTTTAACGAAGCTTAGCGTTTTTTGTATTTCGGTAAACATAATAACATCATGCTCTACAAATTTTACTTTTTTACGATAATCGCTTACCGTTTTTTCAATTATAGGTGATGACTTAACAGGTTTTCTGAATTCCAGTGCCTGTGCGGCATTCATAAACTCAATAGCAAAAATTTTATATACATTATCTACCACTTTGTAGCATTTTGTAGCGGCATTTGCGCCCATACTAACATGGTCTTCTTGTCCGTTTGATGAAACAATGCTATCTACCGAAGCAGGTGAACATAATTGTTTATTTTGACTAACAATAGAAGCAGCTGTGTACTGCGGAATCATAAAACCTGAGTTAATGCCCGGTTTTGCCACTAAAAAAGGAGGTAAATTTCGAATGCCCGAAATAAGCTGATAGGTACGCCTTTCAGATATACTGCCTAATTCGGCAATGCCCATCGCTAAATAATCTAAACCTAAGGCAAGTGGTTGCCCATGGAAATTTCCACCTGAAATAATTTCATCTTCCTCATGAAAAACTGTTGGGTTATCGGTAACCGAATTTATTTCTGTTTCAATAATTTGTTGCACATGCCTTACTACATCTTTAGTAGCGCCATGTACTTGAGGAATGCAGCGAAACGAATATGGATCTTGTACCCACTCTTTTTTCTGTGTAATTAATTTACTGCCTTTTAAATAATTTCTTACTGCCTTGGCAGTTTCAATTTGTCCTAAATGCGGGCGAACATTTTGTATAAGTTCACTAAACGGGTTAATTCTTCCTAAAAAAGCATCAACCGATAAAGCCCCTGTAAAATCAGCCAGTTTGTTAAGGTGATTGCTTTTTAGCACACACCAAACACCATAAGCACTCATAAACTGGGTGCCATTTAAAAGTGCTAAACCTTCTTTCGATTGAAGTTTAATGGGGGTTAATTTTAGTTTTTTATACAGGTTTTCGGTTGTAGTTTTTTTGCCTTGATAATATACTTCGCCTAAACCCAATAAAGGCAATGTAAGATGTGCCAAGGGTGCTAAATCTCCCGATGCACCAAGAGAACCCTGCTGATAAATAACAGGTAAAATATCGTTATTATAAAAGAAAAGAAATCGGTTTGCAGTTTCCATACTAACAGCCGATTTTCCGTAAATAAAATTACGGATTTTAAGCAACAACATAATTTTAACTACATCCTGCGGCACTTCTTCGCCTAAACCACAGGCATGCGATTTTACAAGGTTTTCTTGTAATTTCTGCAATTCGTTATTTGGAATAATAACATTGCAAAGCGACCCAAAACCTGTGTTTACGCCATAAATGGGTTCTTTTTGGGTGGCTTGTTTTTTATCTAAATAAGCACGACAGGTTTTTATATTTTTTATAGCATCAACAGAAAATTCAAGTTTTGCATGACTTGTTACAATTTTTTCGATATCAGAAATGCTAATGTGTTTTTTTGGATTTAAGGTAAAAATCATGCTACAAAGGTAAAATTATTATAGAAGTTGGAGGAGAAATCATCGGTATACTTTCTACTTTCACTACTATTTTTATCTTTGTGCACAATCAGAAAAAATACTGTGTCTTCTAAAAAAATAACACATAACAAAACAACTCGTAATCAAACAGATGCGACTAACAATAAAATCACCGATTTTTTTGACACTTTAGGGGATAAGGCTATTTGGTTTTGTTTGGGCTTACTTTCTTTAATCTCTTTTGTTGTTTTTAAAGATTTTATTCTTCAGCAAAAAATATATTTATTTAAAGACATTGGTAGTGATTCATTAAATGCATCTTGGCCTTGGATGGTTCATTCCGCAGATTATATTTCTAAGTACGGCATCCCCTCTTGGTCATTTAATATGGGAATGGGGCAAAACATGCTGTCTTTTTCATTTTACGATCCGTTTGATTATATCCTTTATTTTTTCGGTAGAGGTAACATGCCTTATCTGATAATTTATAAAGAAATTGCTAAAATATTACTTACCGGATTTCTGTTTTTTAAATACTTAAAATTATTAAACGTAAGTAACTACACCGCTACAATTGGCACTATGTTATATTCGTTCTGTGGTTATATGATAGTGGGTAGTGGCTGGTTTCTTTTTTCATTTGAGGTGTTTAATGCAGCATTATTGTTATTGAGCTTTGAATTGCTTTATCAAAAAAATAAATGGTATTGGTTTGTTTTGCCTATATTTTTAATTGGCATATCAAGGCCTTTTAACTTTTGGCCATACGCACTATTTCTTTTCCTTTATATTGTATTTAGAGTTATTCAAACTGAGGAGAAACTTGATATTAAAAAAACCTCCCTTCTATTCGCAAAAATTATTGGAGTTTCTATTATTGGCATAGGGTTAAGTGCCCCAATATTTTTAGAGCATTTGCAAGTAATGATAGAGAGCCCTCGCGGCTCAGGACCAGATTCATATTTTCATATACTATCGTCTGCCCCTATGTTTCACACTGCAGATAAATTAGAATTTGGCACGGCAATTATGCGTTTCTTTTCGAGCGATATTTTAGGAAGCGGGGTAAATTTTAAAGGGTGGCAAAATTTACTGGAAGCACCTATTTTTTACTGCGGCTTACCCTGCTTGTTACTGTTTCCTCAATTATTTCAGTTTTTAAGCAAACCCGTAAAAAGAGCTGCTTTGATTTTACTTGCAATATGGTTATTGCCTATTATCTTCCCTTACTTCCGTCAAGCTATATGGTTATTTAGTGGCGATTATTATCGCACCTATTCCTTTTTTGTTGGCTTAATTTTAATTTTTTTCAGCATAAGTTCTTTCGAAAAAATAATTACTCAACATAAATTAAACATACTTAGCCTTATTATAACGTTAGTGCTGCTGCTTATTTTAATGAACTACCCATTTTTTCAAGACAAAAAAACAATTGATGGCGGTATACGTTTTTTTGCTGAAGTATTTTTAATTTTTTATGCTATTCTGTTTTACTTCATGTCTAAAAAACAAAATAGTAGCAGTTATAAATATGCTTTTTTAGCCGGTTTATTTATTGAATTGATATACTTTTCGTGGTGTAGTGTTAATCGCAGAGATAATGTTAAAGTAGCTGATTTAAAGCAACCAATTGGATATAACGATTACTCTAATCAAGCTATAAATTACTTAAATCAAATTGATAACACTTTTTATAGAGTTGATAAAAATTATTCTTCTACACCTGCTATACATGGGAGCTTAAATGATGGCATGACTCAAAATTATTACGGCACATCTTCATACAATGCTTTTAATCAAAAATATTATATCGATTATTTAAAAACAATGGGCGTTATTACTAAGGTAAACGAATATGAATCTCGCTGGTCACCTGGATTGATTAACCGTTTTATTTTAGAGTCGTTAAACGATGTAAAATACATCTTAACAAAACGAGGATACTCGCAACCAAGCTGGCGTGTAAGTCATGATAGTATTGCAAAATTTGGCGATGTATTAGTTCTTAAAAATAAATTTAATCTTCCTCTGGGTTATGGATACGATACGTATATAAGGCTTTCTGCTTTTGAAAAACTATCCTCATCTCAAAAAGATTTTGTAAGTACAAAAACATGTGTAATAAATGATGAAGACCTTAGTAAGGTTGCTTTACTTAAAGAGTTTGCGTTAAAAGACACCGTAGCCCCTAATTCATTTACGTTTGATTTGTTGAAACAAAACATAGATAACTTACGAAAAAACACTATTCAACTATCTGATTTTAACCCCACAAATATTAAGGCATCTATTAATTTACCTAAAGATGAGATGATTTACGCATCCATTCCATTTGATAAAGGTTGGGCGATTACTGATAATGGAAATAAAATAGATAAATTAATTTTAAGCGGTGGCATGACAGGATTTGTTTTAAACAAAGGAAATCATGTATTAGAATTTACATACACGTCCCTTAACTTTAAAAAAGGGCTATATATCTGTGTGATTTCATTTTGTATATTTATTGGGTTGTTTTTCTTTTTATTAAAAAAGAAAAATCAAAAAGAAGAAACTGTATAAACGATGTTATCAATTTCAGAAAAAAACAAGCTTATTCTAAAATCGCTTTCGATAAAAAAGCGATTCATAAACATGTATTTTAAAGCTAATGCAGGTCATATAGGGAGCGCATTATCATGTACAGATATACTTACGTTTGTTTATTTTAATTGGATGCAAAAAACAGACGAGTTAATTTTATCTAAAGGTCATGCTGCAGCTGCTTTATACAGTTTGTTGGCAGAAGCTGATATTTTATCACCTACAGACATTGATAGTTTCTATAAGAATGACACTTATCTTTCAGCTCATCCACCTGCTAATAAAATTAATAAAATTCGTTTTGCTACCGGTAGCCTTGGGCATGGTTTAAGTCTTGCCGCAGGATTAGGTTTAGCCGCAAATCTAAAAAACTCAGGTAAAACTATTATGTGCGTAACATCTGATGGAGAATTAAACGAGGGTAGCACTTGGGAAGCAGCTTTGTTTATAGCACACCATCAATTAAAAAATGTTTGCTGGTTTATAGATAGAAATGAGTTACAAGGTTTTGGCAGAACAGAAGATGTACTGAAATTAAACCCATTAGATAAAAAATTAGAGGCTTTTGGTTTTGATGTGCATATAATAGATGGTCACAATTTTGAAGCATTTTATACTATAAAGCAAAAACAAAAAGATGCTACTAAACCCATAGCTGTTATTTGTAACACAGTGAAGGGTAATGGATGGATGCAAAAGCAAAATCAGCTAAGCAGCCATTATTTACCATTTAATGAAGCAGAATATAAAGAGTTTTTAGGCGCTATTGATAACGAAATAAAAGCCATTTCGTAATTATGAGAGTAGAATTTGCAAATGCTATAATAAAACACCACAAAACTATTGCTGAACAGGTTTTTATTACCGGCGATTTAGGCTTTATGGCATTAGAACAGGTAAGAGAAACCTTTGGGAAACATTTTATTAATGCCGGTGTAGCCGAGCAAAATATGGTTACTGTATCAGCCGGATTAGCTGCCGAAGGTTTTATTCCTTGGATTTATAGTATATCTCCCTTTACAACGCTACGCCCTTATGAGCAATTACGTAACGATGTTTGCCATCATAACTTACCCGTAAAAGTTGTAGGCAACGGTGGAGGCTATGGTTATGGCATAATGGGAGCCACACATCATAACTTAGAAGATATAGGAGCCATGCGTTTATTGCCTGGCATGAAAGTATATGTGCCTTTTAATGGAGATGATGTAGAGCAATGCGTTAAACAAATGTTAGCCGATAAATCACCTAATTATTTACGCTTAAACTTAGCGGCTAAAATAGATGCAGAAGTAGAAAATTTTAAACAATGGCGCAGGTTAAAAAAGGGCGGCAAAACTATTGTTATAGGTACAGGACCCGTTGTAGCAAACTTATTTCAATTAGATACTGAAATTTTAAATCAACTTGAAATATGGTTAGTAAGCACTTTTCCTATTATTAACTTACCTAAAGAATTAATAGACTCTTTAAAAGAAAAACAAGTGGTTATAACTATGGAAGAACATAGCGGGCAATGTAGTTTATACGAAACATTAGCCGCTCAGTTACTTTCTAATAATTGTGGCAACGTAAAATATCACGGCTTATATAGTAGTGGTTATCCAAGTGGAAAATATGGTAACCAAACTTGGCATCAAGCCGAAAATAATTTACACGGAGAGAATTTAAAAAATAAAATTTTAGCTTATTTAAAGTAATGCTTTCAGAAAAAATAAAAGAAGAAATAAAAAAGCTAGAAGGTCCTATTGTAATTTTTGGCGCAGGTGGTTTTATTGGAGCTAATCTTACAAGACACATATTAGATTTTCGTAAAGATGTATATGCTATTACAAGCAAACCTTTTATTCCTTGGAGGTTAGATGATATACCCGAAAATCATATTTTACATTGTGATATTACAGAAAAAGATAAATTAGAAGAATTATTTCAAAAATATTCTTTTAAAACAATTTTTGATTTAGCTGCCTATGGAGCTTATGCTAAGCAAGATATAGCTGAGAAAATTTATAATACAAATTTTATTGGCTTACTTAATTTACTCGAAACCGTTTCTAAATATAACATAAAGGCATTTATTCACGCTGGTAGTTCGTCAGAATATGGTTTAAACTGCGCAGGTCCCCTTGAGCAAGATGAATTAAAACCAAATAGTCATTACGCCGTATCTAAAGCAAGTGCTGCTCATTTAATAAAGTTTTATGGCATTATAAAAAATACACCTATACTTAATTTACGCTACTACTCTATCTATGGTCCTTTTGAAGAACCAGACAGACTTATACCTCAACTTGTAGAAAAGGGCATGCAACAAACTTACCCTAACTTGGTTGAACCCGATATATCAAGAGATTTTGTTTTTGTTGAAGATGCTGTTTATGCAACTCTTTTAGCTGCTAATAGCGATTTTAATGTTACAAGAGGGCAATCTATAAACATATCCAGTAATAAAAAAACAACCATTAGAGATATAGCGCAAACCATAAAAGAGATTTTCGCAATTTCTAACGACCCACAATGGGGCAACATGCCTAACAGAAAATGGGATTTAAAAGAATGGTATGGTAACGCAGTAAAAGCTCAAGAATTATTAAAGTGGAAAAATGAAACCTCGCTAAAAGATGGTTTAACTAAAACATATCAATGGCAAAAACAATTTTCTTTTCCTCTTTACGAAAAGAAAATTATTCAAGATAAAATACGCCATAAATTAAGTGCTGTAATTGCCTGTTATAAAGATGCTGAGGCTATGCCCATTATGTATGAGCGACTCACAAATACTTTCAAAAAAATAAATGTTGATTACGAAATTATTTTTGTTAACGATGCCAGTCCTGATAATGCGAATGAGGTTTTAAATTATTTGGCAGAAAAAGATAGCCATGTAATTGGCATTGAACACTCCCGGAATTTTGGCTCTCAGGCAGCTTTTTTAAGCGGTATGGAAATTTCTACAGGCGATGGTGTAATTCTATTAGACGGCGATTTGCAAGACCCGCCCGAGCTTATTGAAGAATTTTACAATAAGTGGCAACAAGGCAACGATGTAGTTTATGGAAGACGAGTTGCTCGCGAGGGAAATCAAACACTTGTGGGGTTTTATAAAATGTTTTACCGCTTGTTTAGAAGCGTATCTTATGTTCCTATTCCTTTAGATGCCGGAGATTTTTCGTTAATGGATAGAAAGGTTGTAGATGAACTAATTAATCTTCCTGAAACAGACCAATTTCTTAGAGGGTTACGTGCATGGGTAGGATTTAAGCAAATTGGTGTAGATTATGTTCGCCCGGAAAGGATGTTTGGGGTTACTACAAATAATTGGAGAAAAAATATTGCATGGGCTCGTAAAGCTATTTTCTCTTTTAGCTTTGTTCCTTTAGAGTTATTATCGTTACTCGGATGGACATTGACCGCCATTTCGTTTATTGCAATTATAGTTCAAATCATTGCTTATTTTTTCACGCAAAACGTACCCCACGGAATAACTACAATTATTGTTTTAATTTTATTTTTTGGAGGTTTAAATATGTTAGCGATTTCTATTCTTGGCGAATATCAGGGCAAGATATTAGAGGAAACCAAAAAAAGACCGAAATTTATTAGAAAAAGAATTATCTCGAAGAAGGTATCGTAAGACTTGATTATATGGAAAAATTTCAACCAATTTCTAATATTTCACCTAACAGCCCAATTAATAAAATAAAATTTTATGGGCGCATGCTATTAGATTTACAAATTCTTTCTATCTACAGAAACGTAAAAAAAGTTTTACCAAATTTCAAAGGAAATGTTCTTGATATAGGATGTGGAGATGGACCTTATAGACATTTAATAAACGCCAGTAACACAAAATATTACGGAATTGATATAGCAGCAGCAGATGAGTTTAAATATGACAATAAGGAAATAACTGTTTTCGACGGAAAAAAAATTCCTTTTGAAAATGAAAAATTTGATGCTTTTTTATGTACAGAAGTATTAGAACACTGCCATGATTATAAAGAGCTTACTACTGAAATGTATAGAGTATGTAAAAAAGATGCGGTTGGTATAATTACTATTCCTTGGAGTGCTCGCTACCATTATATTCCATACGACTATTTTAGATACACCCCAAGTACGTTAAAAGAATTATTTGCCCCATTTAGTGAAGTTACCATTATGCCCCGAGGGACAGATATTACTGCTATCTGCTCAAAACTGATTGTGCTTTTTTTTAGAAATATTTTTAATCAGCGAAATCCTATTTATATTTTACTTGCCATTATCTTTAGTCCTATCCTTATTCCTGCTGTACTACTTGGTCATTTATCTCTTTTAATTAAACTTGGTTCAAACGAAGATCCTATTGGATATACTGTTATTGTAAAAAAATAAATATGACTAAAATTGTTGACGATAGGGGGTTTAATCAAATTTACAAACCTGAAGGTGCCACTAAAATTAGACTACAGAGGCGTGCCATGTTTTTTGCTGAAGAAATGGATAAGCCTGAATCATGTTCTGTTTTAGAAATTGGATGCGGTACCGGCGAAGTTTCTTATTGGATTGCCCAACATATAAAGGGAACTGTATTAGGCACTGATTTATCTCAACAGTTTGTAGACCAAGCTAATCAAAACTACAAATTACCAAATTTACAGTACAAGGTTGTAGACTTTAATAAACCTGAAGATATAAATAATCAAAAGTTTGATTACATTATTGGTAATGGAATTTTACATCACTTATATTATAATTTAGATGAAGTGTTTATTTCGTTTAAAAAATTATTGAGCGATAAGGGAAAAATTATATTTATGGAACCCAATATTTATAATCCTTATTGTGCACTTATTTTTAAAATCCCAGCTTTAAGGACATCTGCAAAACTGGAGCCCGATGAAATGGCATTTTCAAAGCCGTTTATCACTAATAAATTAAAAAAACATAGTTATACCAATATTAAGGTAGCTTATCGCGATTTTTTGCTTCCAGGCATCCCCATGTGGTTAGTTAACCCATCTATTTATGCCAGCAATGTTCTTGAAAAAATCCCGCTTATAAAAATGGTATCTCAATCTATTTTTATTGTTGCTGGTAAATAGCATAGGATACACTACAATTTACTTTCCTTATTAGCTCGCATCATCTCCGGATAATTCATGTGCTGATTAAATCCATTCACTGCCATAGCAATTCGTTTAGCTTTAGTAGCATCTGTTTTAGCGCTTTCTATCCATTTAGAATAATAGTTTTGATGCGATTTAGGTAATTTTAAAAAGAATGCTTTTGCCTTAACCTCATCTTCTAAACAGGCTAGTAAATCAATAGATATTTCTACCGGAGCCTTATCCTCTTCTATTTGCAAAACAACTTTTTCTCCTTTTAAAAATTTTTTAATGTTTTTACGAATAGTGGCATTTATTGGTAATATAAAATCGCCTTCGCCCATAGGTAAAATACTTGCGCCACTAAAAGCGTAATTATCAATAGTTCCTTTTATACGAAATGATTTTTTGTAGTTAGGCTTTACCTTATCGGCAATTTCGGATGGAATATCAATATACGTCCAACCGGTTTTTTCGCCTTGCTCTTTAAATTTCTGTAAAGTGGCTGTAAATTTAATCACGTACTTATTTTTTATTTAAAGAAAAAGTAGCGTTGGTTTAATTTTGCTTTCCTGCCAATAAAAACATAACAGCCATACGTACAGCTACTCCGTTTTCTACCTGTTCAAGTATAATAGAATTTTTTCCGTCGGCAACTTCGCTACTAATTTCTACCCCTCTATTAATTGGACCCGGATGCATAATTAAAATATCTTTTTTAAGCCCATCCACTATATCTTGTGTTAAGCCATACATCATGCTGTACTCGCGCAGGCTTGGAAAAAACTTAATATCTTGTCGCTCTAATTGTATGCGTAGCATATTAGCTACATCTGCCCAAGCTAAGGCTTTTTTTAAATCGGTCTCAACCTCTACACCAAGTGATTTTATATGACGAGGAATTAATGTAGCAGGACCACATACTTTAACTTCTGCGCCCATTTTTTGCAAGCAAAATATATTTGATAATGCAACACGAGAGTGTAGTATATCGCCTACAATAACTACTTTTTTACCTTTTAATGTCCCCAGTTTTTCTTGTATAGAATAAGCATCTAACAAGGCTTGCGTAGGATGTTCGTGAGCACCATCTCCGGCATTAATAATTTTGCAGTTTTTTATCTTCTTACTCAAAAATACACAAGCACCTGCATTTGGATGACGCATAACAACCATATCAACCTTCATGGCAAGTATGTTATTTACGGTATCAATAAGCGTTTCGCCTTTTTTTACAGAGGATGTAGATGCTGAGAAATTTACTGTATCGGCACTTAATCGTTTTTGAGCCAACTCAAACGAAGTGCGCGTGCGGGTAGAGTTTTCGAAAAAAAGATTTGCAATGGTTATATCGCGTAAAGAAGGTACTTTTTTAATGGGACGATTAATTACTTCTTTAAAGTTTTTGGCCGTGTTTAAAATTAGTTCAATATCATTTTTTGTAATGTTTTTTATTCCTAAAAGATGATTTGTACTTAAATGGCTCATTTAATCAGGTGTTTATTAGGGTTACTTTATCGTGTCCTTCCGTTTCTTTCCACTCAACTTTTACGTTTTGTGTTTGTATCGAATCAATACATTTCCCAATATAATTAGGCTGTATTGGTAAGTGTCTGCTAAATCTTCTATCAATCAATACAAGTAGCTCTACTTTTTTTGGTCTACCAAAAGCTAAGAGTGCATCTAAGCCGGAACGTATAGTGCGACCGGTAAACAATACATCATCTACCAGTACTACATTTTTATTTTCTATTATAAACGGAATGTTGGTTTGGTTTGGTATAAGCTCTTTTTGGCGAAAATCATCTCTATAAAAAGTAATGTCTAAATCGCCACATAAGATATTTTTGTTTTTAGTAAGCTGCACTAATTGTTTGTGTATGCGTTTTGAAAGAAACACACCACGAGGCTGTAAACCTATAATAACTGTATTTTCGAATGTATTGTGAGTTTCAATAAGTTGGTGGCAAAGGCGAGTGAGTGTTATCTCAAAGTTTTTTTCGCTTAATAAAATTTTAGCTGCCGCCATATTATATACAAAAGTACAATTAACGGCTAATTAAAAAAATATGGGTGAAAATATTTCATAAAAAAGGGCCGTCTTTTTAAGACAGCCCTTTTAAGGAAGATTTTATATTAAACTAAAACCTAATAGAAAATAATTTTTTGTATAGATGATTCTCCTTGTTTATTAGAAACTTTTAAGAAATAAACACCGGGATTAAGGTTTGATTTTTCAAGTGTGTAAACAGCTTGTGTTGTAACAGCAGTTTTTACTACCCTGCCTGAAAGATCAGTTACTTGCACTGTATGGGTATCATCACTGTTTGCAAACACTACTTTTATTTCATTTTCAGAAGGGTTAGGATACACTTCTTCTAACAAGTTTGCACTAATGCTTCTAATACCAGCTGGTGCTGCACACGGTGATGGTGAATTAGTTAAACAATTTGTAAAGGAATAAAGATTAGCAGTACCATAAGGAGTGTTAGCTAATTGAGAAGGAGTACAAGTATAGCTCATACGTTGTAATAAATAATCATGTACAAAATTTACGGTAGTATCCATGTAAGCAAGTTCTTGTGCTTGAACAGTTGAAGTTGCTGTTGTTGAATAAGCATAAGGCACGTGAGGTGCACCATACCAAGTATAAAAATTATCCGTTACACCAACTGCTGAAGCTTGTGCTTTTAACATACGGCTACCATCAGCAAATAAAATATGGATACCAAAACCTGGCAGCACTTCTCCACGACTATAATTTACTGTATTATCAGCATTTCCATGCATAGAACAAAGAGGTAAATCACCGGCTTCTAACCAACCGTAAGTCCCTAAAGCGCCACATAAGTCAATAACACCTTTTACGTTTTCAGAATAGCATTGATTACCGCTATAGCCACTAAGTCCACCCAATGAATCTAATTCGTGCTGACTAATGTAGCTAGTTACTTGGCAGCTTCTTTTTAAATATGCATAATGCAGTGCTGTGAACGAACCAGCCGAACTTCCGCCGATAAAAATATTATTCGTATCTATTTTATAAGTGTTTATTGTCGATTTATCTTTATAAAAGAAACGAACAGCCGCTTTCATATCCTGAACAGAACGTACTAAAGCCGGAATAAATCCTAAAGAATCGAAAGACGTTACACCTAAACGATAATTGATAGAAGCACACACATATCCTTTTTTAGCAAAACGATGGCATAAAGTATCTACATCCGCATCAGTTGAAGAGCCTCCAGTGAAACTTCCTCCATGTGCCCAAATAATTAAAGGGCGAGCCACAGATACATCACCGGTTGGTTCATAAAAGTCTAATGTTAATGTGGTAGTGCCATTAGCTGAAGAATTAATATTTTCGCCATATGTTATACCAGTTGTTGCGGTAACTCCAAATTGGTCAACGTCGTAACGACTGCCACATTGTGCTGATGCAGCAGTGCTTATTGCTATAGCTGCTGCAATTGATAGATAGATTTTTTTCATTTTTTATTTTATTTTTTAGGGTTTATTATTTATTTATTTATTACTTCTTTATTAATTAAGGGAAAACAACGCCGTGGTACTTGGTAATATCTACTTGCTGAATAGTTGAATTGTATTTTGCATTAATAGATTTGATAAACTCATTTGCCAAAAGTGCATTGCCAATAGGAGTAAGATGTATGCCATCTAAAGAAAATGCGCCGCCCGTTACAAAAGCTGCATTAAAAGTTATACCATCAAACACAAAGCCACTTTTTGTTTGATTTAGAAACGCATTTACATCAACAAAAGCTAAATTATTATTATTTGCTGCTGCTTTAATAGTTGTATTATATCCACTTATTGCTGTTTCAATAGCAATAATTTCAGTAATTGTTAACACATATTGATTAGGAATGGGTATCAAAGTTCCCATTTTATGGCATTTTATGCTATCTAAAGGAACATCTAATAAAATAAATTCTCCTTGCTGAATTACCCTTGCGTGCGAGGGTGTGTTTACAGATGCATCATAAATTACAAAAGGGTTATTGCCCACCTTAAAAACATAATTTACTCCCAAAAAAGGCATAACTCCATTGAGTGTGTCTGCTTGTCCTTGTCTTAATGTCAAACCGTTCCAAGGCACAGTTGTAAAATAAGGTAAAGCTGTTATATCAGGTACATTACCAATGACACCTTTTGCACCATGTTTAACTAAAGTATCTACTATGGTGTTTATGCTTGCCGCAAAAGTAGCCTGAGGCGTTATAAAATCAGATACGCCACCATGCGTAGCATATAGCAAAACATCGTTATTACCAATAAATAAAGAGAAAAAAGTTGGGTTTAATAACATTGCATCTGATAACATGGAAGAAGTTACTACATTTTTAGCCATGCGGGTAAAGAACGGATTGTAATTGCCTGCACCATTTGCCGGATTACCATATCCAGTAACAGCCACCGTAATTGCTTTAGCACCCGGAACACCCATGTTATTAAAAGGACCTTGAGTAGTGTATATATTGTTTGACAAGGCTAAGGCTGCTACATCTCCGGCAGTTGCAGTTGGTACAGGTCCTAAAGAATTTACACCAAGGCAATCGTTAGAATAACCAAGTACAAACGGCGCATTGCCAGTTGAACCAACTCCAACAGAACTTGGATTCATTAATGGTTGCACAAAATTTCCGCCACCTATTGCTTTAAGTTGTTGTGATATTAAATTAGGGAAGGAAACTAATTGACCTTGATAATAAAGAGCTCCATCTGCAAAACCAGAGGTTATAGAATTTCCGATAGCCACATAGCGTGTAGCATCAACGCTTCCTTTGCTTGGAGTTGGTACAGTTAAGTTTGGTTTACAGCCAATAAATAAACTAATAGATGCTACGGTTAAAATTGATTTATAAATATTATTTTTCATGCTATCTACAATTAAAATTTATAGGTTAATGATAAGCCCGGTGCCGATAAGTATGTTTTATAAGTTCCGTTTAACTGAAGGTTAATATTATTGTCGGTTCGTTTTAAATTTTCGAACGTGTAAGATGCATCTATTCTAAATTTGTTAGATATCTTATATCCTACACCACAAGTTAAATTAACTTTATTGGCATCAGGTACTTCAGGTGTTACATAACCTGCGCTTATTGGCGTTAATGATAAAGCCACACCCGCACGAACCGTAAATTTTTCAGTTATATGATACTGACCTCCTAAACGAAATGCAAATGTATTATGATAATCTCTTGGCAGTTTTGTATCTTTTAAAACAGATGTAGTGTTTTGATAATTAAAAGCCAGCGTATCAAAAGCTTTCCAGCCAATATAATTTACATCAAGTGCTAAAGATAATTTAGCATTTACCTTATAACCAAAACCTAAAGTAAGCACTTGTGGCAAAGGAATAGAAGATGAGAACGGACCTGAAGGGAAATTTGAAGCCACTGATGCCGGTACGGTAAAATTAGCGGTTCCGTTAGTAAGTTTCATATTTACTTGCGAGCGATAAGTTAAACCAATAGATAATTTTTCAGTAGGTTTATAATAGATTCCTAAATTATAACCCCATCCACCTGCTGTTCCTTTTAAATCTGCGCTACCGTAGTTTCCGGCAGTATTCATTAGAGGTAAGTCTTGTTTTAATTCAACATTGCCATACCCATAAACCAAGCCTGCACCAAAACCTAACTTGTCGCAAATTTTATAGCTTACCGTTGGTTGAAAAAATATAGATTGTAATTTTAATGATGTTAATGCAAAACGTCCGGTCCAACCATCTTCCCATCTAGCAGTACTACCGAAAGGAGTATAAACACCCATACCAAATTTGAATTTTGAAAACATACTTGCTTCATTTTTACTTCCAAAAACTGCATAGCCTGTAAATGGTGTGCTTATAGGGTTATTTGTACGAGAAACGGAACCACTTGGTGCATCTACATACTCCCCATTAGCAATGGTTGCAGTAACACCCGCACTTACACTATTTTCTTTAAGAAAAGATACGCCGCCCGGGTTAAAAAATACCGCTGCGCCATCTTGTATTAAACCAGTACCTGCACCAGCCATTCCTTGCTGTACTTGTCCCTGCAGGTTTACCTGAAAACCTTGCGCATTAAGCAAAAATGGAAGTGTTAGAAAAGAAATTGCAATTATTTTTTTAATCATACTTATATATTTATCATTTTAAAATTATTTAATATCGAGTACTTTAAACCAAGTGTCTGTTCTACCAATTAAAGAAATCCCTATATATCCGCGCACATCTAACTTACCATCGCGCCAGGTTATTTTGCAACTATAAGTTTTTCCGTTTTCGGGGTCGTAAATAGTTCCATCAACCCATTTATCTTCGTCAAATATAAAACCTTTAAGCATATTTAAACCCAATACCGGATTTTTTTGTTGTGCTTTATCCGGATTGTTTCTATCTAACTTAGCAGTACCATCTTCGCGGTTCGGTTCTTTTAACCAAACTATTTTCCCGCTATATTTATCTCCATCTTTATATATCTGTACTTTACCTTTACCGCTACCGGTAAGCCAAGTGCCTAAAAGAGCATCTTTATTGGTTGTTTGCGCAAATGTATGTACGCTTAATAAAATAACAGTTAAAAGGGTAATCAGTTTTTTCATCTATTTAATCAATTTTCATTTTTACGTTTTTCCAAGCTTTAATTTGCCAGTTAATTAAGCCGGTGCAAATATGGTTTTTATTTGTATCATACACATCAACTGAAAATTCTTTAAAAATAGCTTCCTGATTTTTTAGGGGAAGCAATATATTTTCTTCTATTTCTGTTTTGGTAATGTTGAATTTTACAAACACATCTGTCTTAGCCTGGAAATGATAGGTCATTTGAATATTTTTAAGAATGATGCGATATTCTTTTGGAGAAAGATGTGCTAATAAACTCAAGCCAGTAACATATTCGCAAAGGGTTGCCAATAAACAAGCATGTATGCCTTTTATGTGATTACGATTATTTTTTATGTTAGCCGCAAACATGGTAATGCCATCATCAGCAATGCTTTGTATTTTTAATTTATGCGGGTTGTTGAACGGAACTGTACGCAATAAAAAAAAGTTAAGCACCCACAAATAAAATTTGGAATGCTTTGCTTTTTGTATTAGTCCGTTTAATTTATCCATTATGCTTTTTGAAATAAACCTTCAACAAAATCAATATATTTTTGCAGCGCATCTTCTTTACTCATGCCTTTTTTTGCATTCCATGCATTGTACTTAGCTGCAGCTACAAAATCAAACATGGCAGGCTTATCAGCATTTATATCGCCAATGGTAGCTTGTTTATTAAGTGCATATAACTCTAACATTTTTTCGTTAGATGGTTTTTCGGTTAGCTCAAGTACGCGCTTTTTTGCGACTTCAAATTTTTCTTCTAAAGGGATCATGTTTTTATTTGTTACAATGGGTTCTACTTTTTTGATGGGAGTTGGTTCTAAAACAAAATCATCGCTTTTAGGAATATCTAAAAACTTTGATGCCCATTCTTCCGGAAGTCCAACTAATTTTCTTTTGATTGTATCAATCCAAGCGCCATCTACATTTATAAGCGCTGCTTGAATGCCGTCGCTTCTATACATTTCTTGCCTGAATGACCAACGAGAACCATCTTGTCTAGCTTTGGTTAATGCACAAGTTATTTTTATAGTATCGCTTGGGCGAACCTCGCGCATGTAAATTAATTCTTCGCGAAATAAAATTGGTCCTACGTGCAATTTCTCAAGCAAATCCGCATTAAAACCCAATGAGCCTAAAATTTCTAATCGAGCTTGTGCAGCAAAATCTGCGTAAGCAGAGTGACGTAGATGCATATTAGCATCTATTTGACTCCACAAAACTTTACCTTCGTAAAAAACGTTTTTCATTATTTTTTAGAAACAGTATTTGTTTGCTGCAATTAATTTTTCTGCCACAACCTGACGAGCTGCTTTTGGATTGAACGGTTGTTGTTTTGTAAAGCGTTTTAAGCCCATCAACATCATACGTAATTCATCGCCTTCAGCAAAACTGTTTAAGGCTTCTTTACCGTAAATGCCAATTTTATCGCAAGCATCGTTTAAGTAAACACGCATCATAGCTAATTGTGCTTCGCAAGCTGCTTCGCCACGCATGCTAACTAATTTTTCTACACGTAATAAAACTGATTCAGCCACATAGGTTTCAATTGCCATATCGGCAATGTTCATTATAATTTCTTGTTCTTTGCTTAGTGTAGTCATTAATTTTTGAACTGCTGCACCAGCTACCATCAAGATAGATTTTTTGTAATTAACGATTAATTGTTTTTCATAAGCAAACAATGTATCATCCGGTTCACTCATATCAGGAATGCCCATAAGTTCTGAAGCAACTTTTTGTGCAGGTCCCATCAAATCTAGTTCGCCTTTCATAGCACGTTTTAAAACCATGTCTATAATAAGCATACGGTTAATTTCGTTTGTTCCTTCAAAAATACGATTGATACGTGCATCACGATAAGCTCTATCCATAGGAGCTTCAGCACTATACCCCATTCCACCATAAACCTGAACACCTTCATCAACTACATAGTCTAACACTTCAGAGCCATGTACTTTAAGAATAGCGCACTCAACAGCAAATTGTTCAATGCCTTTTAGTTTAGCTTTTGCCTCATCCATGCCACCTGCAATTAAAGCATGTATAGCATCTTCGATATTTTGAGAGGCGCGATATGCAGCACTTTCGCAAGCAAAGGTTCTTACAGCTTGTTCAGCTAATTTATAGCGAATAGCTCCGTATTTTGAAATTGGACGACCAAACTGATTACGCTCGTTTGTATATTCTATTGATTTTGTAATTACTTGTTTTGATGCGCCGATAGCAGCACCTGCCAATTTAATACGACCAATATTTAAAATGTTTACCGCAATTTTAAATCCGTTTTCTCTTTCAGATAATAAATTTTCTACCGGAACTTTGCAGTCGTTAAAAAACACCTGACGTGTAGAGCTTCCTTTAATTCCCATTTTATGTTCTTCAGGGTTTAAAGAGATGCCACCAAAAGATTTTTCTACAATAAATGCTGATAAATTTTTATCGTCATCAATTTTCGCAAATACAGTAAACACATCAGCAAAACCACCATTGGTGATCCACATTTTTTGTCCGTTTAAAACGTAGTGTTTTCCATCAGCTGAAAGTTTAGCCGAAGTTTTTCCGCTGTTAGCATCCGAGCCACTACCCGGCTCAGTTAAACAATAACAAGCTTTCCACTCGCCGGTAGCTAGTTTTGGAATATATTTCTTTTTTTGTGCTTCGTTACCGTAATATAAAATTGGTAATGTACCTATGCCAGTATGCGCTGAAAGAGCAACCGCTACAGAATGACCTGCACCAATAACTTCCGTAGTTAACATAGATGTAACAAAATCAAAACCTAAACCATTGTATGCCTCAGGTACTGAAATACCAAGGATGCCAAGTTCACCCGCTTTTTCTAAAAGCTTAGGCATAAGACCTTCTTCTTGCGAATCTATTCTATCAAGAATTGGCCAAACTTCTTGTGCAAGGTAATCTTCACAAGTTTTTTTCATCATTAATTGTTCTTCCGTCCACTGCTCCGGAATGAAAATATCTTGTGCGTTTGTTTCTTTAATAATAAACTCGCCGCCTTTAGTTTTGGTTGTTGATGTTGATTCCATTTTTATAATGATTTTATAATTATTAATTTAAAAGTTCGAATACACCTGCTGCGCCTTGACCTGTACCAACGCACATAGTTACAATGCCGTATTTTTTATTTCTACGGCGTAACTCGCTAAATAATTGCACTGATAATTTTGCACCTGTGCAACCAAGTGGGTGACCCAACGCAATAGCACCACCGTTTACGTTTACTAAATCAGGATTGATGCCTAGCTCTCTAACAACGGCTAACGATTGAGAAGCAAAGGCTTCGTTTAATTCAAATAAATCTATGTCTTGTAGCTTCATACCCGCTTTTTCAAGGGCTTTTGGTATAGCCGCTACAGGGCCAATGCCCATAACACGTGGAGGAACACCTGCTGCTGCATGAGAAATCATACGAGCGATAGGTTTTAAATTATGTTCTTTCATAAATTTTTCGCTAACCACCATTACAAACGCAGCACCATCACTTGTTTGTGATGAGTTACCCGCAGTAACGCTACCACCATTTGCAAATACAGGTTTTAGTTTTGTAAGGGCTTCAACCGAAGTATCTGCACGAGGTCCTTCATCTGTATCAACTAAATAATCACGTGTTTTACGTTTATCTTTTTCATCTAAAAATGTTTCGGTAATTTTTACCGGAACAATCTCATTTTTAAACTTACCTGCTTTAATTGCAGCAATGGCTTTTTGATGTGAGTTGTAACTAAATACATCCTGGTCTTCACGAGATACTTTATAAACCTTAGCAACCTCTTCAGCTGTTAAGCCCATGTTCCAATACCAATCAGCATGCTCTTTTGCAATTCTTGGATTTGGAATAACGCGCCAGCCACCCATTGGTATAAGGCTCATACTTTCCGTACCACCTGCAATAATACAATCAGCCATGCCTGCATGAATTTTTGCACTTGCCATAGCAATGGTTTCTAAACCCGATGCGCAATAACGGTTAACAGTTACGCCCGGAACTTTATCGGTACCCAAAGCCAATAACGAAATTAAACGTGCTACGTTTAAACCATGCTCTGCCTCAGGCATTGCATTACCAACTAACACATCGTCAATTTTATCTTTATCGATTTGAGGAAGCGAAGCCATTAAATGCTGGATAACTTCAGCAGCTAAATCATCTGGGCGATGAAAGCGAAACACACCGCGGGTAGCTTTACCTACGGCACTTCTAAAACCTGCTACAATATATGCGTTCATTTTAATTTTTATTTAAATGATTAATTTCTTAAAACTTTTCCTCCATTAATGATACTTTGCAAACGCTCTAGTGTTTTGCGTTCGGTGCAAAGCGATAAAAATACTTCTCTTTCTAAATCCAATAAATACTGTTCAGAAACCATAGTTGGCTGAGATAAATTTCCGCCCGCTAAAACAAAACCTAATTTTTCTGAAATTAGTTGGTCGTGGTCGCTGATGTAATTTCCGCTGCGCATAGAATTTGCACCAACGTAAACTAAACCTAAAATTTCGTTACCCAATACACGGATATCTTTACGCGGTGTTGGTTTTGTGTAGCCGCTATCTGCCATACGCAAGCACTCTGCTTTAGCTTCGCCTAATTGGCGGCTACGGGATACCACTACTCTATCAGTTCCTTTTCTTAAAATACCCATATCAAAGGCTTCGTAAGCTGATGTAGCAACTTTTGCCTGACCAATGGTTAAAAATTTATCGCGGAAAGCATTTGTTTCAACATCACCTTCGTGTAACGAATCGCTTAAACGAACAGCGAATTCTTTTGTGCCACCACCGCCCGGTATAAGACCTACACCAAACTCTACTAAGCCAATATAGGTTTCGGCATGCGCAATAACTTTATCGGCGTGTAAGCAAATTTCGCAACCACCACCTAAGGTTAAATTATGTGGTGCTACTACAACCGGAATTGATGAGTAACGAATGCGCATGGTTGTATTTTGAAACAACCTAACAGCCATATTTAACTCATCATAATTTTGCTCGGCAGCCATCATAAAAATCATACCCACGTTTGCTCCAGCAGAAAAGTTTGCACCCTCGTTGCTAATAACTAAACCTTTATAATCTTTCTCTGCAATATCAATTGCTTTATTTATTCCAGCTAAAACTTCGCCACCAATAGTGTTCATTTTAGTATGGAATTCCACATTTAAAATTCCATCGCCTAAATCAATAATATTTACGCCGCTGTTTTTCCAAACAGTTTTGCTTTCGCGGATGTTATCTAATACAATTAAATTTTCGGTACCCGGAATTGTTTTGTACGATTTCGTCGGGATATCATAATATTTTTTAACGTCATTTTCTATTTTATAGAAAGATGTGTTACCTGCTTTTAGCATATCGTAAACCCAAGCAGCAGGTTTATTATTTAAGGATTCCATAGCAGCTATGAAACCTTGCACACCCACAGCATCCCAATACTCGAAAGGGCCTAAATCCCAACCAAAGCCTGCTTTTAAGGCATCATCTATTTTATATAATTCATCTGCAATTTCAGGTATGCGGTTTGTAACGTATTGGAATAAACCGGCGAATGTAGCTCTGTAGAATTCGCCGGCTTTATCCTTACCACTAACTAAAACTTTTACACGTTCTTTTAAATTATCAATTGGTTTGGTTAACTCTAAAGTTGCAAATTTTACTTTTTGAGAAGGTTTGTATTCGAGTGTTTTTAAATCTAACGCTTGTATTTCTGATTTTCCATCAGCACCTTTTACTTTTTTGTAAAAACCTTGTCCGGTTTTATCGCCTAACCACTTGTTCTCAACCATCTTTTTAAGATAGCCTGGTAGCACAAATAAATTTTTTGATTCATCGTTCGGACAATTTTGTACCAAACCATTAGCCACATGCACCAATGTATCTAAACCAACTACATCACCTGTACGGAAGGTTGCCGATTTAGGACGACCTAATACAGGACCCGTAAGTTTATCAACTTCTTCAACCGTTAGACCCATTTTTTCTACTAAATGTAGAAGAGCCATAATACCAAATACACCTACTCGGTTTGCTATAAATGCCGGAGTATCTTTACATAATACGGTTGTTTTACCCAAGTTATTTTCTCCGTACTCCATAAAAAAGTCTACCACTTCTTTTTTTGTGTGAGGAGTTGGAATAATTTCTAATAATTTTAAATAACGAGGAGGGTTAAAGAAATGCGTTCCACAGAAATGCGCTTTAAAATCGTCGCTTCTGCCCTCTGCCATTAAGTGGATTGGAATGCCGGACGTATTTGATGTAATAAGCGTACCCGGCTTACGGAATTTTTCTACGTTTTCAAAAACTTTCTTTTTAATGTCTAAGTTTTCAATTACTACTTCAATTACCCAGTCGCAGGTAGAAATTTTTTGCATATCATCATCAAAGTTTCCGGTGGTGATGCGTGATGCAAATTCTTTCTTATAAATAGGCGATGGATTTGATTTTAAAGCAAACTGAAAATCGTTGTTTACAATACGATTTCTTACAACTTTACTTTCTAAAGTAAGTCCTTTCGCTTTTTCAGCATCGTTAGGTTCTTTAGGAACAATATCAAGCAATAAAACTTCGCAACCAATGTTTGCAAAGTGGCATGCGATGCGGCTTCCCATAACACCTGAACCCAGTACGGCAACTTTTTGAATGATGCGTTTCATGTTTTATAATTTATTTTTTTAATAATTTATTTCGTTCTTCAGCTAAATCGCTAATCTCATCAATGGTTTTAAAAAACTCTTCTACACGTTGCTTGCCTAATTTTACTTGTACTATATGATTGAAATTGCGTACAATATTTTTAGCCAGTTCTTTTTGCTCTTTTCCTTTTTTGGTAAGCGTAATTAGTATCTTTCTTTTATCGGTTTTATCACTTTTGCGAATAATCAGTTTTTTTTCTTCTAAAGACAATATAATACGAGAAAGCGAAGTGCTTTCCATGCCTAACTGCGGTGCTATATCAGATGCAAAAGAACCTTCTTTACTATCTACATTTAAAAGGAAATGTGCCATAGCAATAGTTGCATCGTGTAAAACGGCTTCGGTATTATACATTCTGCTAACAATTTGCCATGCAGTTTTTAATTTAGAATCTATTGTTTCGGTGTGCTTTTTCGACATTGCTAATACAAATATATAAAAATAGTATTATGCACGCATAATATTTATTAAAATTTAACGCAAGCCATTATCGAAGTTGTAAATCGCCGCATAAGCCTCTTTATTAGCCGCCATAATCACCTTTCTTTTTAAGGAAAGCTTAGGGGTCATTTCGCCCTTCTCTACACTCCAATCGGTTGGCAATAGCTGTATTTTCTTAATTTTTTCGTGGTGAGATAAACTTTCGTTTGTTTTTTCCACCTCTTTCATAATGCGTTTAACAATTTCTTCATTTTTTACCATTTCGGCATTTGTGGTATAGGTAATGTTATGTTTAACACACCACTCTTTTAAAAATGGAAATGCGGGAATTACAAAAGCAGCCGGAAATTTTTCATTCTCCCCAATAACCATTGCCTGTTCAATAAAACGGCTTTCTTTTAGTTTATTTTCTATATATTGAGGGGTAATATATTTTCCACCAGATGTTTTAAAAATCTCTTTTTTGCGGTCGGTAATTTTCAAGAATTTACCGTCTTCAATAATGCCAATATCGCCTGTGTGGAACCAACCTTCTTCATCAATGGTTTCTTTTGTTAAATCAGGATGGTTGTAGTAGCCCAACATTACGTTAGGTCCTTTTACGCAAATTTCTCCGTCTTCGGCAATTTTTACTTTTACATTACTTATAATAGGACCAACGGTTCCTATTTTAATGTCCTCCTCATTATATGTGTTAACAGCTACCACCGGCGATGTTTCGGTTAAACCATATCCTTCTAACACTTTAATTTTTGCTGCATGAAACACTCTTGCCAAACGAGGTTGCAAAGCAGAACCACCAGAAGCAATGGCAACAATGTTTCCGCCCAAAGCCTCGCGCCATTTACTGAAAATAAGTTTGTTAGCCAGTTTTAATTGAAACTCATACCACCAGCCATTCGCCCCATGCTGCTCGTAACGCAAACCTAAATTTAATGCCCAAAAGAATAGTGCTTTTTTTATGCCGGTAAGTTTTGTTCCTGTAGCTACAATTCTTTCATACACTTTTTCTAATAAGCGAGGAACGGTAACAAAAATTTGAGGTTTTACTTCTTTTAAATTATCGCCAATAGTATCCATGCTTTCAGCATAATAAATAGACATGCCCTGGCTTAAATACAAGTACGACAACATTCTTTCATATACGTGATTTAATGGAAGGAAGCTAAGTGCTCTCCACTCTTTTTGAAACGGACAAAGTTTTTCGGTACCAATAATATTACTAATAAAGTTGCGATGCGAAAGCATTACTCCTTTAGGATTTCCTGTAGTACCAGAAGTGTAGATAATGGTTGCTAAATCATCAGGTTTTATGCTTGCTTTAATTTCTTCCAGCTTTGCTTCTTGTGGTTTACTTTTTCCGATAGCTATTAAATCGTGTATAGAGCGTGCGCCTTCAACTTGAGAGAATGTAAAAATTTCTTTAACAGTAGAACCATCGCAAGCCAATTTTACTTTATGATACATATCGGCATTCGATACAAAAAAATACTGCACTTGGGCATCGGCAACCACAAATTTTAAATCGTGGTCGCTAATGGTAGGATATAGCGGCGCGTTAATAGAGGCTGTTTGTAAGCAGGCATGGTCAACAAAATTCCACTCCGGGCGATTGTTTGATATAAGCCCGATTTTATCGCCCGATTTTATACCTAAATCAATAAAGGCGTAACTCAAATAGTTTACAGTATCAATATATTCTTGTGTGCTATATTTACGCCACGTATCATTTTCTTTAGCAGCAAGGGCATCTTCTTTTAAAGGCATTATTTGCTTTAAATTAGATAGCAAATCAAAAAGTCTGAATTTTTCTGTCATAGTTAAAATGTATTATGCGTGCATAAAAATAATATATATTTGTAAAACGCAAAATAATTTAAAATGATTTTAGGAAAAAACGTTACCGATTTGTTAAAAATTGACTTCCCTATTATTATGGCACCTATGTTTTTAGTAAGCAATGAGGCTATGTTAAAAGCCGGAATGCAAGCGGGAGTTATGGCAACTTTCCCAACACTAAACTACCGAAAAGAAGGTGAATTAGATGCTTTGTTAAAAACTTTAGCCGCTTATAAAACTGAAAATATAAAGGGGAATTATGGGGTTAATTTAATAGTACAAAAGTCGAATCCCTTATACGTAAAACATTTAAAAACTTGCGTTGAAAATAAAGTTCCGTTTTATATAACATCTTTAGGAAGTCCGAAGGATGTTATAGCAGCAGCGCATGCTTATGGAGCTAAAGTTTTTTGTGATGTAACTAATATAGAGCACGCTAAAAAATGTTACGATTTAAATTGCGATGGTTTTATTGCCGTTGGACAAGGAGCAGGCGGGCATGCAGGCCCAAACCCCTTACAAGTTTTAGTGCCGGCCTTAAAAGCTGCTTTTCCGGATAAGCCAATTGTTGCCGCAGGTGGCATAGTTAGTGGTGCAGGAGTTTTATCAGTACAGGTTATTGGGGCTTCAGCTGTATCAATTGGCACTCGCTTTATTGCTTGTAAAGAAGCTACTGTAAGTGATGCGTACAAAGATGCCATCGTAAATGCACACATGGATGATATTGTAATGACTACCAAATTATCAGGTACACCTTGCACTATTATTGATACACCCGCCGCAAAAAAAATGGGCTACACCCAAAATTGGTTTGAGCGAATGATGAGTAATAACCCACGTACAAAAAAATGGTTTAAAATGCTGGTTCAGTTACGTGGCATGAAAAAATTAGAGCAATCGGTTTTACCTAATAATTACCAAACCCTTTGGTGTGCAGGTAAATCGTCGGAATTGATACACGATATTAAATCGTGTCAGGAAATTATTGCTGAAATTAAAGCAGAATACAAACAAAAGTTAGACGAACTGAAAAGTTTGTAGACCTTTTATTTATTGGACTCTTGGCCCACTTTCGCTCCTGTTTTATTTAATTAAATCAAGTCTTTTAATTAATATATTTTACTATTATCTTCGTGTGCGCAAAAAAAACCGAAACTTATGATGAACGCTAACCAAATACGCCAAACATTTTTAGATTTTTTTCAATCTAAAGGACATCAAATTGTACCATCTGCACCCATGGTGGTTAAAAACGACCCTACCCTAATGTTTAACAATAGTGGTATGGCGCCGTTTAAAGATTTATTTTTAGGCAATGCTCCTATAAAATATCCCCGTGTGGCAGATACTCAAAAATGTTTGCGTGTTAGCGGCAAGCATAACGATTTAGAAGAAGTTGGTGTTGACACTTACCACCACACCATGTTTGAAATGCTTGGCAACTGGAGTTTTGGCGATTATTTTAAAAAAGAAGCCATTACTTGGGCATGGGAACTTTTAACCGATGTTTATAAAATAGACAAAGACCGCTTATATGTTACTGTGTTTGAAGGCAGCAAAGATGATAATTTAGCTTTTGACCAAGAGGCTTATGACATTTGGAAACAATTTATACCGGAAGACCGTATTTTACAAGGTAACAAAAAAGATAATTTTTGGGAAATGGGCGATCAAGGTCCATGTGGGCCTTGCAGCGAAATACATTGCGATATGCGAACTGATGAAGATCGTAAAAAACAGGATGGAAAAATATTAGTGAACGCAAGCCACCCACAGGTTATTGAAATTTGGAACAATGTATTTATGGAGTTTGAGCGGAAGGCAGATGGCTCTCTACATAAACTACCAAAACAACATGTAGATACAGGTATGGGCTTTGAACGCCTTTGCATGGTGTTGCAAAACAAGCAATCTACTTATGATACGGATGTGTTTACAGCACTTATTGAAAAAGTAGAAAACCTTTGTAACCATCATTACAAACCCCATGATGAGGCTAATCATAAAAGTCAACAGGTTTTAAACATTGCTATGCGCGTTATTGTAGATCATATACGCGCTATATCTTTCTCAATTGCTGATGGGCAATTACCAAGCAACACAGGAGCAGGTTATGTTATTCGCAGGATTTTGCGTCGTGCTATTCGTTATGGTTACCAATCTTTAGGGTTAAAAGAACCTTTTATGTATCGTTTGGTGCCCGTATTAGCAAATCACATGGGGCATGCTTTTCCAGAATTAGTATCACAAAAATTATTGATTGAAAAAGTAATTAAAGAAGAAGAAACTTCATTTTATAAAACACTTGACATTGGTTTACGTCGTATCGACAACATTTGTTTAGACATTGTAAACAATAACAAAAAGAAAGAAATTGAAGGTAAAGTAGTATTTGAGTTATATGATACATTTGGCTTTCCGCTTGATTTAACTTCGTTAATTGTACGTGGCTATGGTTTATCTATTAACGAAAAAGAATTTGATATTTGTTTAGATGAACAAAAAAATCGTTCGCGGGCAGCAACACAAGTAAATACAGATGATTGGGTTTATACCGCTGTGCAATGGAATACTGATAAAGGGAGAGAAGTAAAATTTGTTGGGTATGAAGAAACTGATGCCGAGTGTTACATTACGCGTTACCGTAAAGTAAAGTCTAAAAACAAAGAGCAGTTTCAGTTAGTGCTTAGCGTAACACCTTTTTATGCCGAAAGTGGTGGACAAGTGGGTGATTCGGGTGTTTTAATAAGTGCCAACGAAAAAATGATTATTACCGATACTAAAAAAGAAAACGGCATAACTATACATTTTACAGACAAGTTGCCTCAAAATATTTCATCGTCGTTTATGGCGCATGTAGATAAAGCAAGACGCACCTTAATTGCCAATAACCATAGTGCTACACATTTATTGCACGCAGCCTTACGGAAAGTTTTAGGAACACATGTGGAGCAAAAAGGTAGTTTGGTAAACGAAGAGCATTTGCGTTTCGATTTTTCTCATTTTTCTAAAATTACAGAAGAAGAAATTAACGAAATTGAGCGTATTGTAAACGAAAAAATAAGAGAAAACATTGCATCGGATATACAATTGGTTGCTTTAGAAGACGCTAAAAAAACAGGGGCTATGGCTTTGTTCGGTGAAAAATATGGTGACATTGTACGTGTAGTTGCTTTTGATAGAAACTATTCAATGGAGCTTTGCGGTGGAACGCATGTTAAAGCAACAGGGCAGATTGGTTATTTTAAAATTACATCAGAGGGAGCTGTTGCTGCAGGCATTCGTCGTATAGAAGCCATTACATCTTTAAAAGCTGAAGAGTTTTTTGAACACCAAACGCAGCAATTACACCAGGTAAAACACCTGCTTAAAAATCCGGCAGATGTTATAAAAAGTGTTACTGCTTTAATAGAAGAAAACCACGATTTGCAAAAACAAGTGCAGCATTTTTTGAAAGAAAAATCTAACCTACTGAAAAAAGATTTGCTTACTAAAAAGCAAACCGTAAACGGCATCAGTTTAATTGCTGAGAAAATCGAATTAGATAGTGCCGAAGAAATTAAAAATTTGTTATTTGATTTACGCACCCATGTGGATAATTTATATTGCGTAGTAGGTGCCGAAGTTAAAGGCAAGCCAAGTATTTCGGTTATTATATCGGATAATTTGGTTAAAGATAAAAATTTAGATGCCGGAAAAATTGTACGCGAAGTTGCTAAAGAAATTAATGGCGGCGGCGGCGGGCAATTATTTTATGCACAAGCAGGTGGCAGTAAATCAGAAGGTTTACAAGCGGCTATAGCTAAAGCTAAAGCGTTTATTAACTAAACTCTTTTTACTGACCAAGCTTCCGGCTTGTCATTAAAAAGTACTTTAGTTTGTTGCCAAACATCTTTAAATAAATCCGAATCGCGATAGGCTCCTAAAAAGGCTTCTTCTTGCCAATAACTGTACGTAAAATAAACATTAGGGTTATTTATATCATTAAGCAATTCTAACTGAATACAGCCTTCAAAGCTTGAAATTTTTTCTTCGTACTTATTGAAGAGACTTAAAAAAGTTTCTACTTTTTCTGGGTCAAAACTTAGTTTTACTATGCGTACAATCATAATTTAATCTTCAAATTGTATAGAAATATTGAAATCGGTGTTGGTGTGCATGCTTTTTGGGAAGAGTAGTTTACTTGCTTTTTCACGATTAATGGCAATTTCTAAATAACCAAAAGTGTTAAACAAAGCCAGTGCGGTGTTGGCACTTACATCGTCATAATCATTAACTATTTTATCAATTTCAACACCCGGTAAATTAATGCTGAATTTACGTCCTGCATTTTCTGCTTCAAAAAATGCTTTGGTAATGTTGGTTACCACGTTACCAAAATCATCTATATGCAAGCAACGCCCTATAATAGATTGCGGTGTAACGGTTGGCTGAAATTGCATTAGCTGTACATAATCGTTACAAGGTTTTACTACTTCGGGCTGGGTTATTAAAACCTGCAAAGCCTTTACCATGGCATCTTTTAAAAAGAACAGACCCGCCTCAAAATCGTTTCCGTCAAAATAAAAAACCTTTGCCTTATGTGCATCTGGCAATAGGGTTATAAAACCGTTATCTAAACAAATAATTTTTTGATTGTCAATTTCTATATACAATAAACGCTTGGCGGTTTCCTGACTTTTAACACCCACCAGGTGAATTGTACCAACAGGGAAAAATTTATACGCATTACCAAAAATATAAGCTGTATGCGTAAGGTTAAATTTTTCTACATCGTGGCTGATATCCACAATGTTTGCCCCTTCAACCCCCGACAAAATAGCCGCCTTTACCAAAGCCACGTAATTGTCTTTGATACCCAAATCGCTGGTAAGAGTTATGAGCGGCATTGCTTATCTTGTTAGTAAAATATAAGTAGTGCTGTAAAAGTAATATATAATTTTGTGTTGAATAAAATATACCGATTTATTTTGAGCGAAAAAACTGTAAACATAGATGCCTTTGAACCCGTTGAGTTGTATGGTGTTAACGATATAAAGCTAAATGCTATAAAAAAATATTTCCCAAAATTACGCATTGTAGCACGTGGTTTTGAAATGAAATTAATGGGCGATGATTCTGAAATTTTGCGTTTCGAAAAGAAACTGAAATTATTATCAGACCATTATCATAAAGCTGGCACGCTTACCGAAGCGTCTATTGACAGGTTACTTGGACAAACCGGCGATAACCTGCTTGAAAAAAGCATCGATAACGGAAGTGATATTATTTTGTTTGGTGTTACAGGCAATGCGATAAAAGCCCGTACCGAAAACCAAAAGCTAATGGTAAAATCTATCTTAAAAAATGATATGATGTTTGCTGTTGGTCCGGCCGGAAGTGGAAAAACATATACTGCCGTAGCACTTGCTGTTAGAGCTTTAAAAAACAAAGAAGTAAAACGCATTATACTTACTCGTCCGGCGGTTGAAGCCGGAGAGAATCTTGGTTTTTTACCCGGCGATTTAAAAGAAAAGTTAGACCCATACTTGCAACCTTTGTACGATGCTTTGTATGATATGCTGCCACCCGATAAATTAAACCAGTATTTAGAAAGTCAGGTTATACAAATTGCACCACTTGCCTTTATGCGTGGGCGCACACTTGATAATGCTTTTGTAATTTTAGATGAAGCACAAAACACTACAAAAAGTCAGATGAAAATGTTTTTGACTCGTATGGGTTCCAATGCTAAGTTTGTTATTACAGGCGATACTACACAGGTAGATTTACCAAGAAATCAGGCATCGGGACTTTTAGAATCTATTCAGCTATTAGAGAAAGTAAAGGGGATAGATTTTATTTATTTACAATCGGAAGACATTATTCGTCATAAACTGGTAAAAGAAATTATTGCCCGTTATGACGAAGAGAAAAAATAAACAATACAAAAACTCATGAACGCACTAACCGAAACTCATTTTAAATTTAAAAACCAAACATCGTTTTACAAAGGTAAAGTAAGAGATGTTTACACCATTGATAACAAGTATTTGGTAATGGTAGCATCTGACCGCATAAGTGCGTTTGATGTGGTGCTGCCACGCGGTATACCATATAAAGGACAAGTGCTTAACCAGGTAGCATCAAAATTTTTAAAAGCTACAGCAGACATTGTGCCTAATTGGATGCTGGCAAACCCCGATGCGGTTGTAACCGTGGGTAAAATGTGTACACCCTTTAAAGTTGAAATGGTTATACGCGGTTATTTAGCCGGACATGCAGCACGCACTTATAGCAGTGGTTTACGTGAGTTATGTGGCGTAAAATTAACCGAAGGCTTAAAAGAAAACGATAAATTACCCGAACCCATCATTACGCCAACAACCAAAGCAAGTGAAGGACATGACGTGGATATATCTCGCGAAGAGATTTTAAAGCAAGGCATTGTTAGCGAGGCTCATTATTTACAGCTTGAAAAATATACCCGAGCACTTTACCAGCGTGGCACCGAAATTGCCGCCAAACAAGGTTTAATTTTAGTAGATACTAAATACGAATTTGGTTTGGGCAACGATGGTACAATTTATTTGATAGATGAAATTCATACACCCGATTCATCGCGTTATTTTTATTTAAATGGTTATGCCGAGCGTCAGAAAAACGGTGAACCACAAAAACAATTAAGCAAGGAGTTTGTTCGCCAATGGCTTATTACCAATAATTTTCAGGGGAAAGACGGGCAAACTGTGCCCGAAATGAGCGACGAGTGGGTAAATGAGATTTCGACCAGATATATAGAATTATACGAAAAAATAACCGGAGAAGCCTTTATACGTAATGATGCTAAGGATTTGGCTCAAAGAGTAGAAACAAACATTAACACTTATTTACAAACATTAAATTAAAGCATTTTGGTAAACCCAATGCTATTTGTATTTTCGCAAAAAAATAAATTATGGCACAGATACACATTACAGGAATAGAATACGTAGAATTGAACCAAGATGAAGTAGAATTTACTTATAAACCCGATGTGCCTAAACTAAAATTAGTGGGTACGGTTTATGAGGCTACCGAAGAAAGTGAAGAAGATGATGTACAAAGCGTGGTATTTTTAACCCAAAACCAGCTTAATAAAGTGCTTTTAAACAAAGAAGTTGAGCTAAAAACTATTGAAGATGGTAAATGGCAAACACAAAAGCCATTAACCCGTGAGCAAATTAAAAAAATTGGCTTAGTTACCTTAGAAAGTGAATATTTAGGTAAATCGGGTGAACATAAGTGCTTCGAGGTTACTAAAGTAGAGCAATAGGCTATTTTTACCTTTTAAAATGAAATGCTTTTCAAGAAATTGGGAAGCATTTTTTGTTTTTAAACCTTTTATTACATAAAACCTTATAAAAAGACATAAAAAAAGCCTCATATTTCTATGAGGCTTCCCTTTTTCTAAGAAGAAAAATTATTTTTTTCCACCTTTTTTGCCTTTAGAAGCTTCTTCAGCCTTAGCAATAGAATCAGCTTTAGCAACTTGAGCTAATGAATCAGCTTTAGCAGCCATAGCGGCAGCTTCCATTTGAGCTTGAGCAGCTTTAGCAATAGAATCAGCTTTAGCAACTTCGTTTAAAGAATCTTGCGTAGCTTTTTGTTTTGCTTCGATTTCAGCTTTGCTTGGTCCGCAAGCTACAGTAGCAACTGCTAAAGATGCAACTGCAAAAAATGATAATACTTTTTTCATTTGATTTTTTGTTTTTTAAATTTATGTGGCAAAAGTATAGGTTTTTATACAATCACCAAAAAAAATAATAAAAATTATACCTATACGTTTGTTCATTAAATTATTGCCTACCCCCTATACAGCATCTATAAAATGCAAAAATTTACATAAATGCAACCCGAAGAGATTAACCCTATAAATATTGAGCCTAAACTAAAAGGCAAAAAAGTAAGAAAAATTTTACTTTGGCTGTTTAGTATATTGGTTATACTGCTTGTTACACCTATATTTTTGGTGCTTGTATATGAAAAAGAGATAAAAGAACAAGTAGTAAACGAGCTAAATAAACACCTAAAAGTAAGGGTTTATATTAGTCCGGATAACATTGATTTTACCATTATAAAAACCTTCCCAAAGGCTGCTGTATGGTTTAAAAATGTAACCATTATGGGTTCCTTGCCCGATGCACAAAATGACACCCTGTTAAAAGCAGAGAGCATTTACTTGTTATTTAACGCCAAAGATATTTGGAATAAAAAGTACGTAATTAACCAGATAAAGATTAAAAACGCCGCTTTAAAAATTAGGGTAAATGATTTAGGTGAGGTAAATTACGAAGTATGGAAATCCGAAAAAAGCATTGATAATACAGGAAAATCAACGGCTTTTAATCTGAATAAAATTGAGTTAACTGATTTTGATTTTACCTATAAAAATTACCAAAGCAAATTAAAATTAGCATCTCATTTTAAAGAAATTACATTTTCAGGAAATTTTGCCGATGCGGCTTATGAGCTAAGTTTAAACGCGAAAGGATTTGTTTCTTCGGTTACATCAAAAAAGAAAAATTATATTAAGAATAAAAATGTTACCATTGATTTATCTGCTGCGGTAAACAACAACACCTATACTATTAGCAAGGCAGAGATTGGGCTTAACAAGTTATTTTTCTCGGTAAACGGAAGTCTTACAAATGCGGATACCGCCATGCCTTGCAAGGTTTTTTGTAAAGGAAAAAACATAGATATACAATCGGTTTTATCTCTGTTACCCGAAAGTTTTCATCATAAAATAAAAGATTATGAAAGCGAAGGTGTGTTTTACGCCGAGGCAAATATGGAAGGGAATTTATTAGACTATAATAACCTAAACATCAAATCTTCTTTTGGAATTACTAATGCCAGCGTTACTTACACGCCTTTAAAAACAAAACTTAACAATGTAAATTTTATAGGTTCGTTTACTAAAGAAAAATATAAACCCGAGTTTTTGGTACTAAACAAAATAGAGGCTAAACAAAATCAAAATTATATTTCAGGTAACTTAACGCTGAAAAATTTTGCAGCTCCACACCTTTCTTTCGATGCCAAAGGTAAATACAATTTACAAGATTTATTTGCCCTTGTACCTGTAGATACAATTGCTTCAGCTAAAGGATTAATAGACTTTGATTTGAATGCCGAATTAAACCTCAATGAGCTTTCTTCTAAAAAAAATGATGCGGGTTCTTTAACCGGAAAAATAAAATTAAGCGAAGTAGAACTGGTTTTAAAAAACGGTAAAACCATACAAGTACCCGAAGGCTTGGTACGCGTTGAAAACGAAAATGTATATACCGAAAACTTAAAAATAATTCATCAAACCTCATCCTTACAAATTAGTGGAAACGCTACTAATTTATTGAACTACTTATTTAAAGAAAATCAAAATTTATACATTGATGCAGATATAACTTCACCATCTATTAATGTAAACGACTTTTTATATAAAGCCTCAGAAAGCAATACAGAAAAGGCTTCTGCCGGAAAGGGGAAAATAATTACTATTAATAAAAACATATCAGCAACCATAAAATTAAATATTGATAAGGTTGACTTTAACAGCTTTACGGCTAAAAATTTTGTTGGCATTCTTGAATTAAAAAATAGAAAATTATTGGCAAAAAACTTTTCGTTTACGGCGTTTGATGGAGACATTACATTAAACGGAATTGCCGATGCAAGCGACACTAATTTTGTGCAAATAAATTGCGCGACAAATTTGATAGATGTTGATATACATAAAATGTTTAGTCAGTTAAATAATTTTGCACAAACAGCCATTATTGATAAAAACATACAAGGTAAAGCCACAGCACAAATTGATTTTTCGGCTACATGGAATGATCATTTAGTTTGCAATTTATCAAGCATTTTGGTAGGTGCTGATATAACTATAAATAAAGGAGAGTTAATTGATTTTGATGCTTTAGCAAGTCTTTCTAAATACATTGAATTGAAAGAATTAAAACGCATTAAATTTTCTACTTTAAAAACCCATGTCGATATAAAAAATCAACTCATTTCTTTTTCAAAAACAGAAGTAAGTAATTCGGCATTAAACCTTGATGTATGGGGCACGCATAGTTTTACCAACGAAATTGATTATCATATAAAACTATTGTTGAGCGAATACTTAGCTAAACGTCCGGGTAAAAGCAAACAACTGGATGAAGAATTACTGGAGAATGAAAACGACCCCGAATCTAAGCGTTGTGTATTTATACACATGACAGGCACAACCGATAAACCTATTATTAAATATGACAGGAAAGCGATGAAGCAAAAAATTAAACAAGATTTAAAAGATGAAAAGAAAAGCCTGAAGCGTTTACTAAACGAGGAGTTTGGTTTATTTAAAAAAGATACCACCTTAAACAAAAAAGAAAATACGAAAAAGCAAGACCAAAATTTTAAAATAGATTTTAACGGAAATAATAAAACCGATAAACCCAACAGTAAACCAAAAGTTAAGGAAGAAGACGAGGACTTTTAAAACAGCGTCTAATAAAATAGTAGGTTTTTTAAAAGTATTTTTTATTCCTTGATACAGCGCAACATTTTTAGGTTTTACCTCATTTTAAACCAAAACCACTTTATATCAACAAAACACTGATGAAAAATGGGGTCTTTTATAGGATTAGTTTCATATTTTTTTGCTAAATTCGTGCTGAGCAGATTATGTATTTTAATATATGAATAAATATTTACGTAGTATTTTATTAGCCCTTTCTTTGTTTCTTACTCAGGTTTTTGTAGCACAAAAGCTATACTGGGTGGGAGGTTCGGGTAATTTTAACGACCCTGCACACTGGAGTTTGCAAAGCGGCGGTGTTGGTGGGGCTAAAACACCTACAGCCACCGATGATGTTTATTTTGATGAAAACTCTTTTTTAGACAAATCAATCATTAGTTTTATTGGTGCCAGCGAGGCACATGATTTTATTTTCACCAAATATACATCTGCTATTATTTTTTCCGGTTTACAAAACGAAAAAATTACCATAAACGGTAATGTACAACTAAACTCCTATATAGATAATCAGTTTGCAGGTGATATATGGCTTGCATCAGCCCAAGCAAGTACTTCTGTTATTTTTGATTTAGTTAAATTTAAAGGAAATATTTACTTTAATGGTAGCACTAATTGGCAAGTACAGGGTGATGTTAACACAGTTGATAATGCAGGGGTATATTTTAAACAGGGTGTTTTTAATTTAAATAACGCCGCTATTTATAGTGGTAATTTAGTAGCAAGCCCACAAGTTAATATTAACAGTAACCAAAGCAGTTTTAGAATTACAAATAAATTTGTTTTATCTACAGGTGTAATTTTAAATGATACAAAATCTAACATCTTTGCGCATACTAAAGATGTGGCTAAATTTCAAGTTGCGCCAAATATTGTATTTAACACAAATAGTCGTTTAAACAACTTAGATAATGTAATGAGTTGTAACATTACACAAACAGCCTATTCAGGTCCAACATGTGCAGGGGCTTGCAATGCCATTATTACATTTAATATTCCTGCTGCTTGTTCTGGCTCTTCTAATCCGGTTTATGCAGTTTGGACTTCAGGGGGAGCACCATGTACTAGTATACCGACGGCTACACTCACACCAGGGTCAATTTATACAGTTGATAGCATATGTGGTTGTGGAACATCTTACCAAGTATTATTTACTAATAGCCTTGCAACTGAGGACAGTACATACAACATTATAGGTCCACAAGTCGTTAACGGTAATTCATTTTCTGTTACAGATCCACAACCCCCACAAATACAGAGTGTAGTTCCTTCATTTACGCCAACTTGCTTTGGAAAGTGTGATGGCTACGTTGTTATGACAATAAAAGGGGGCACGGGAACAGCTCCGCTTAAATCTACTTGGACATTACCGCCACCCAGCGGTACCGTTTTACACTCTAATTTAAGTAATGTATCTACCTTAAATCATAATAAAGATACTTTGAAAAATGCCTGTGCAGGGACTTATTCGGTTTTTTTAACTGATAAAAATGGCTGTACATCAGCTACTTCAACTGTAACAATGACACAGCCTACACTTATTACCCATACTATTGTACCAACTGATGTATTATGTAATGGAGTATGTAATGGCAGTATTGTTGAAAATATGAGCGGAGGAACAAGCCCTTTTACCTTTACTTGGACAGCTGTAGGTGGGGCTGTAAGCAGTACTGCGAATTCTTCCACTTATTCAAACCTTTGTGCAGGCACTTATACGGTAAGAACTACAGATGCGCATGCTTGTAAAGATTCTGCCATTACAACCATAACACAGCCAACCGCTATAACCTTTACAAAAAATCCGGCTTCGGGTATATTAAATATACCCTGCATTAGTGCTTGTACCGGCAATATTGGTGTCACCAGTGTAGCCGGAGGTACGGGAGCTTATGCATTTTCTTGGTTACCTGCTGGTGGGGCAGCCATTAATGGTGGTAATTCATCAGTATATACAGGTTTATGTGGTAGTGTAGCAGGGCTTACATATACCTGTACTATTGAAGATGCTAACAGTTGTAAAAAAACAGCGACTTATACGGTTGTAGCACCGTCTGCTTTATCGCATATTACAACAACTATTAGTCCAAAATGCAATGTAGGCTCAACCGGTAGTGCCACAGTAACTGAAAGTGGTGGTTTAGCACCTTATACATTTAATTGGAGTCCCGCCGTAGGGATTGTAAGCGGAGTAAGTCCAAAATCTATAGATTCAAACCTGCCGGGTGGCACTTACACCGTTGCAGTAACCGATTTTAATGGTTGTGCAGATACAGCTACTGTTACATTAACTCCACCACCGGTTTTAACTGCATCTATTACAACAGTTGTTAACCCAACCTGTCCTAATTTAAATAACGGACATTTATGTGTTACTGCCGGTGGAGGAACAGCAGGTTATACATATAGTTGGACTCCCGCATCTGCAGGAACAGCCAGTTGCACACCCTCAACATTGGTTAGCGGTACTTATCCGGTAATTGTAACAGATGCAAATAGCTGTACCGTTACTACATCAGCTACTTTAGTGCCACCACCCAGTATTACGGTTACAACTGCCGTAACACAACCAAGTTGTGCAGGCTTATCTAATGGATCAGCTACTTTAACTGCAACAGGAGGCAATGGAGTTTTTTCTTATCACTGGTCTTGTTCTGGTAGTGTAACAAATACAATAAGTGGTCAAGCAGGAGGAACAACCTGTAATTATACCGTAACTGATGGCAATAATTGTGTGCAAACCGGCTCCGTTGTTTTTACGTCTGTAAGTCCTGTAACGCTTACACTTACACCAACAACCTTAGCTTGTTCAGGAAATTGTAATGCTCAAATATCTACTACCGTTGGCGGCGGTACACCTAATTACACTTATGCTTGGGTAGGTACAGGTGCAAACCCTGTATGTGCAGGTTGCGTAAATCAAACTAATATGTGTGCCGGCAGTTACACTTGCACCGTTACAGATGCGCATGGCTGTTCGAAAACAGCCAATACAACTATTGCAGCTCCAGTACCTATTACGGTTACATTTACCCCCGTAAACCCTACGTGTGCGGGTTCATGTAACGGCTCAATAAACACAGCCATATCAGGTGGAACAGGTGCTCCTTATACTACATCATGGGCACCTGCATTACCGGCACCTAACCCTGGCACCACTACACATCCAATTAATCTTTGTGCAAATACATACAGCTTTCAAGTAACTGATAATAATGGATGTACTGCTATTGATACGATTAGCTTGATAGACCCAACACCTGTAACAATTTCACTTATCACAACCAGCATAACTTGTGCAGGACAAAACAACGGAACTGCTTCTGTTACAGCTTCGGGCGGAGCGGGAGGCTACCAGTACAACTGGGATAATGCGGGTTTTGGAGCAGCTACTTCCCAATCAAATTTAAGTTCGGGCACACATACTGTAATTGTAAAAGATAACAAAGGCTGTTTAGCTGTTACTCAAATTTTTACTATTAACCAACCATCTGCCTTAACCGCAACTGCTATAAACGTTATAAATACTTGTAATGGCTTATGTAATGGTGGTGCTACTGCTAATCCGTTAGGTGGCACACCAAATTATCAGTATAGTTGGGATGCTGCAGGCGGTCCTTTTTCATCAGTAACTATGAATGTAAGTGGTTTATGTGCCGGTTCGCACACGCTGTTTGTGAAAGACAGTAATAATTGTTTTACATCTGCCACTTTTAGCATTACCCCTGTAATAAATATTTCTATATCGTCTTCATCCACTTCGGTTTCCTGTCATAATTTATGCGATGCCACAGCCACAGCCATTGCTTCCGGAAGTGCAAGCCCTCCTTACACAATACAATGGGTCGGATCAAACACTTGTAATAATGTTCCGGCTTCGTCGCCATGTATTGGAACTAATTTATGCGGAACTGTAACTGTAACTGCTACCGATGCTAATGGGTGTTCGAATACAACAACATTAAGTATAGCTAACCCCCCTGCTTTAACAGCTACTACAAATACTACATCTGTTGAGTGTTTTGGGTTGTGTACTGGTACAGCTACGGTAACCCCTTCTGGTGGAACACCCGCAGCCGCAGCCCCACTTTATTCAATTACGTGGAGTCCTGCACCGCTTCCTAATGGAACTACAGAAAGTAATTTATGTCCGGGTACCTATACAGCTACTATTGTAGATAACAATGGCTGTAAACTTTTACAACCTGTTACAATTGGTGTTTCAAATCAATTTACAGTAACACCATCCATTACAGCTCCATCTACCTGTGGTGCCAGTGACGCGAGCATTTCTTTAGCCATTTCGGGTGGTTCGGGTACATATACAGTTAACTGGAATACAGGTTCAACAACCGACCCTTTAACTAATATTCCAGCAGGAACTTATACGGCTACTATAAACGATGGCAATGGTTGCGATACTACACTTGTTTATGCAGTAAACAATCTTACTGGACCAACAACCACTGTAACTATAAATAATAACATTACTTGCTTTGGGCAAACTAATGGTTCTGCTACAGTAAGCGGCTCTGGTAATGGAGCTATCACAATTACCTGGCCTAATCCTAACCCTACAGGACCCTCACCTCAAACAGGTACAAATTTAAGTGCAGGAAACACATTAGTGAATGTAACCGACGCAGTTGGTTGTGTAACTATTGCAACAGTTACTATAACTTCGCCTACTGTAATAAAAGATAATCCTGTTGAAGTACAACCAAGTTGTACAGGTACATTAGGAAGCATAACACTTTTTCCAAGTGGGGGAAATGGCGCACCTTATTCATTTAGTTGGAACGGCGGACCATTTGTAGCTGGCAATAATTCACTTACCGGGTTATCAGCCGGAGTTTATACATGTGTAATTGAAGATGCTTTAGGGTGTATGAGTGCTACATTAACTTATACCATGAATGTGACTAACACTCCATCAGTAAGTGTAAGTACAGGAAGTGTAACTTGTTCTTATTCTAAAAATGGTACAGCTAATGCAAGTGCAAATGGGGGACTGGGACCTTATACATATACTTGGACAAACTCTTCGAACACTGTAGTTGCACAAGGCACAAGCATTTCAAATGTTATAGGTTTATCACCTGATACTTATACACTATCTGTTAATGATGCCAATAGTTGTAATGCACAAGTTACATTTACTATAAATGCACCCGCGGTTATAAACCCTAATTTTGTAAAAAGCAATAACTTATGTAATGCAGGTTCTACAGGTGCTGCTACAGTAGCACCAACAGGTGGTTCCGGTACCTATACAGTTAATTGGAATACTGCTGGTAATCCTACAACACCAACAGTAAGTGCTGTTACACCCGGAAGTTATCAGGTAATTGTTTATGATGCTAACTCTTGTTCAGACACCGTTAATTTTACTATTACCAAACCAAGTGTGTTAACTATAACTACAGCAACAACCAACCCAACTTGTTTTGGGCTGGCTAACGGAAGCGCTACTATAACTGCTGTTTCGGGCGGAACACCATATACGGCAATTGGCACGCCTCCCTACACGTTGAGTTGGGGTGGAGGAATTAGCTGCCCAACCTGTACTGCTGTAACAAATTTAAGTGGCAACGTTGGTTATACAGCCATTGCAGCTGATAGTAACGGCTGTTCAGTTTCACAAAGTTTTACGCTTACAACACCACCTCCAATATCTCCTACCTTTACAGTAAACCCTCCTACCTGTGTAGGTTATTCAAATGGCAGCATTTTGTCGGGCACAGTAGGAATAGGAGGTGTAGTCCCTTACTCTTATCAATGGATGCCAGCAGTTGCAGGAAATGTACCTAATGCTATTAATTTAAGTGCAGGCAGTTATACATATATTATAACAGATGCTAATTCGTGTACAACTACAACTGTTATTCCGTTAAACGACCCAACGGCTTTAAGTTTAATTTATTCTTCAACACCTGCAACTTGTAATAGCTCTAATGGTTCTATAATTATAAGTAGTGCCAACGGAACTGGTACAGTAAGTGTTCAGTGGGTTAACCCTCCTTCATGCGCATCTTCATTTACTTGTAATCTTTTACCTGCAGGCATTTACAGTATAAAATTAACCGACTCTAATAATTGTACCGATACGTTATTGGCAACAGTAACAAACTCCGGTGGTCCAACAATAACTACAGCAACCACTAATATAAACTGTTATGGCACCTGCAATGGTGCAGCATCAGTTACGGTAACCAGTGGGGCTGCTCCGTTTACCTTTGCATGGAACTCGCCACCTACAGTTGGTTCGATAGTTGGTACAGCCACTACTTCTATTGCGTCAAATTTGTGTGATTCAACATACATTATCACCGTAAAAGATTCTATAGGTTGTAAAACAATTACATCATTTAAAATTAACGAGCCTGCACAAATACATGATAACCCAAGCATTACCAGTGCAACTTGCTTTGGTATAAATGATGGCTCTATTACCAGTACAGGTTCGGGTGGAACCTCTTTCTCAACTGGTTATCAATATTCAATTGACGGTGGTGCAATTTTTGGTCCTTCTTTCTCGCATGCATTTACAAACTTAGCAGCAGGCACACACACTGTTTCTATAACAGATTCTGTAAGCTGTACTCGCGCTTTTATTTATACCGTTCCACCAGCTTCGGTTATTACTTCGAGTATTTCGGCAACCAACGTAACTTGTTTCGGTAATTGCAACGGAACAGCAACTGTATTAAATATTGTTGGAGGAGCCATTCCTATTCATATAACTTGGAACGACCCTGCCAGTCAGGTTGGGAACTTTGCTACTAATTTATGTGCCGGTAGTTATACAGCAACCATTACAGATAATTCAGGTTGCCAGGCCTATGATACAATTAGCATTATTTCACCAAGCGTTATTAATCCTAATACGGTTATAACCAATCCTGCTTGTGGGCAATGTAATGGAAATATTACGGTGACACCAACGGGAGGAAACGGTGGAGTTTATACTTATACATGGACAAGCCCTCCAAGTAATGGTCATTCTTTAAATAATATTTGTGCAGGTCCTTACCAAGTAAACATTACTGATAATTTAGGTTGTACGCAAACTTTCCAGATTCCGGTAAGTAGCAGTGGTGCGCCTACATTAACATTAACTTCTACTAATGTAGCTTGTAACACAACATGTAGTGGTTCTGCAACAGTAGCTGCATCAGGTGGTGTAGCTCCTTACACTTATTCATGGCCTAATGTTAGTCCTGCTTCAACATCTTCGGTGGTATCAGCTTTGTGTTCTAACACTGTGACTCCGTATTTTGTACAAGTAAAAGATTCTTTAGGTTGTATAGCTACTCAAACAGTTACTATTACAGCACCGCAATCGTTTACAGTAAATAATACAAATGTATCGCCAAGTTGTACTGTATGTAACGGTTCAATTACTACAACTGTTATTGGTTCAAGTAATTATTCATATTTATGGAGTATTAATGCAGGTAGTGCACCTACCCCAAGTGTTACCGGACTGTGCGCAGGTATTTATACACTGGTTATAACAGATAATGTAAGCGGTTGCACACAGATAGAAAATATAGCACTTAATAATAATGCAGGACCTACCTTAAGTGTTGTACAAACTAACGCAGCTTGTTTTGGTATGTGCAATGGGTCTGCTACCGTAACAGCTTCTTTTGGTGCAACCCCACCTGCATATACATATACTTGGTCGCCTTCAGGAGGTAATGGTACAGTAGCTTCAAATTTATGTGATAGTACTTATTTTATTTTGGTAACCGATGGCGCAGGCTGCGTTCAAACAAGTCAGGTAAACATTAGTTCGCCTGCTGCATTAGTAGCAGGTTTACCAACCGTTTCTCCAATTAAATGTACTAATGATTGTAACGGAGCAATTAATACTGTAATATTTGGTGGTACACCGGCTTATACTTACTCTTGGAGTTCGCCGGCTATAAATGGTACAAGCGGAACAAGTTTATGTTCGGGTAATTATAGTTTAACGATTACTGATGCAAATGGTTGTTCGGCGCAAGAGTTTGATACACTTGTAAATCCTGCTCTATTAGTTACTACGGGAACGGTTACTCCATCGAGTTGCAATAGCATAGCAGACGGAATTATAACAACGCTTACTTCAGGAGGCACACCAATCTACACATATCAATGGAGTGGTAGTTCAAATGCACAAACCCAAAATTTAACTAATGCACTTTCGGGAACATATACACTTGTAGCAACCGATGCACATGCCTGTACTGATACAACACATTATAATTTAACGTCTATAATTACGGTTATTGCAAATGCGGGCAGAGATACTATTTTGTGTAGCAATTCTCCAATTATTCTTACCGGAACGGTTACAGGAACAGCAACATTTGACTGGCAAGATATTTCGGGAAATATAATTCCTCCTGCAAACACCTTAACTCTAAGTGTTGACCCAAATACAACTACACAATATGTTTTAATGGCATTTAGTGGGCTTTGTACCGATTACGATACTGTTTCTGTAGATTTAAGTCCTTTAGCTATTGCAAATGCAGGTGCCAGTCAATCGGTATTTTTTGGACAGACAGCTACCATTGGTGGGCACCCATCAAACCCTGCGGGTGGAACTATTGTTTGGACACCTAATATTGCTTTAAGCGATACAGCAAGCAGTAACCCTGTGGCATCTCCTTCAGTAACTACAACATATACTTTAACTGTAACAAATGCATTAGGTTGTGCTGTAACCGATACGATGATTGTTACAATACTTCCGCCATTTAATATTAATAATGGCTTTACTCCTAATGGCGATGGGAAAAATGATACTTGGGTAATTGATGAATTGTACAAATTTCCGAACACAGAAATTGAAATTTATAACCGTTGGGGCGAGCAGCTCTTCTATTCGAAAGGAGCTTACACACCTTGGAATGGAACATATAATGGTTCACCGGTTCCTGTTGGCACTTACTACTATATCATCCGATTAAATGATAAGAATTTCCCTGATCATTACGCAGGTCCTCTAACTATATTAAGATAAGGCTATGAGAAAGAATTATATAAAAATAATAGTGTGGTTAGTGGGCTTTATGCAAGCAAGTATGTTGTTTGCTCAACAATTACCGCAATACACACAATACATGATGAATGATTTTGTGTTAAACCCTGCCATTGCGGGGCGTAGCGATTATTGGGAAGCAAAATCTAACAACCGCTACCAGTGGGTCGGCATTCCGGATGCACCACGCACCTATATGTTATCAATGCAAGGACCACTGAAAAATTTAAACATGGGGCTTGGCGGAACTATTTATACCGATATTGTTGGACCTACACGTCGCACAGGAATTAATTTAGCTTACGCTTATCATATAAAATTAGGAGCTAAATATAAATTATCTTTTGGGGTAAGTGGTGGCATTGTCCAATATGCAGTTGACGGTTCTAAAATAACTACACATGACCCAGGCGACCCGGTTCTTACATCAAGTTATCAATCAATTATAGTACCTGATATTGGTGCGGGGATTTATCTTTACAGCAAAAAATTATCTATTAGTTTAGGCTTTCCTCAGATATATCAAGCTAATTTAAAATTCTTTCAAGACCAAACAACAAATCAGAGTACGTTGGCTCAACATTTTTATGGCTTAGCATCGTACAAGTTTAATTTAAAAAATGATTTTGTTTTAGAACCTTGTGTATTGGTTAAATATGTAGCACCAGCACCTGTACAAGTTGACGCAGGTGCAAAACTAACTTACAAAAACGCCGTGTGGCTTGGGTTAAATTACCGCAGTGGTGATGCAGTAAGTGCATTAATGGGCTACATGTTTAAAAACTGGTTAATGTTTGCTTACTCGTATGATTATAGCATAACATCGATACGCAAATACAATAGCGGCACACACGAAATAATGCTGGGCATGCGTTTTATGGCTGTTAAGAAAAAAACAGAAGAAGATAAATAATCTACTTTAACCTTATCTTTTTTAAAATGTATTTACAATGCCGAAATTTATTTTGCCGGTACGTAAGCTAAACTCATTATTAAATTGATGCGCAATAGCATAATTTAACTGAAAAACGCCTGCCTTGGTTTGAAACATAACTCCTGCTCCTACACTATATGGCGTATCTTGTCTGGGTGTAGTTGGTGACAGGTTATATGATGCATTTTGGTACCAGCCTCCATCAGCAAACAAAAGGAAAGCTGAATTCTGTTCAAACAAAAAACGGTACTCAATAGTACCAATACCAAAACTACTAGCATAAATAGATTGTTCATCTACACCACGTATGCTTTTAAAACCACCAATGCGATAAAGTTCGTTAGTAAATAATTGCGGACTATTTAAGCTACCACCCTGAAAAGCCATTTTAATTGTACTGTACTTAAAAAACGGAATGTAACAGGCTAAATTAGCATCTACCTGATACTGGGTACTGTTTAGCTGAATGCCATCGTACAAACTGGCATCGAGATTAACATTTTTACGAACGGTTCTGCTACCTGCACTTGCACTGAGGTTTACAGAAACACCACTCCGCGGGTTGAACTTGTAATTTAATTTTTCGTAAAAAAATGATATGCCATACGAGCCCGTACTTATATCGGCGTAATCGGGTAAAGTAGCTGCGCCAACTAAGCCTGCGGTAGATAACAAGTTGCTGCTATGTTGCTTAAAAAAAACTTTAAAATAATTTAAGCCACTAAATAAATATTGTACCCCAATATTGTTTTGTATATCAATATAGGTGGTATCTCGTTTATAAATAGCTAAAGAGTAATCTATGCCTAATGGTGTATTAAATAAATAAGGATATACCACATTCGATTTAAAATCTTGTGTTTGATATTGCAAACGCTGCCAGTTAAGGTTAAATAACTCACCTCGCCTAAAAATACCATTATATATTTTTATATTAACATTACCTGTTAGTACAGTTTTCCCCCCATTTGGTTGTGGTTGAAGACCAACTATACCGTCGAACTGACTCGCGCTTTTTTTATCGAGAAAGAGTACAAGTCTGGTATCTTTATCTGTAATTTTTACCAATTGTTGTTTGGTTTGTTTTACAAACGGAAGCTGCCTGATACGTTGTTCTATCTGCTTAATTTGTTGTTCGTTATACAAATCACCTTCCTTAATATGCAAGTAACGATACAGGTATCTTTTTTTAATATTTGCATTGCCTATTATTAAAAAGCTATCTATTTTAATTAAACGATGTTTTATTATTTTAAGTTGAGCACTAATGGCATTATCTTGTATAACTACACTATCGAGTTTTATACGGGCAAAGGGGTATCCGTTATTATCGCAATAAGTAAGTATTTTTTCCATTAAACTACTTACTTCTTTAGGTGTAAAAATGGCATTTACATACATTCTTTCATTAAAACCTATTGCCGCCAATAAATCATCATCTACATTTCCTTTACTAAGGTGAGCCCATTTATATTTTGCCCCACTGCGTAAACTTGCTGAACAAAGCAACGAATCGTAATCAACAGATTCTATATCAGCTAATAAATAACCTGAACTTCTAAAAGAAGAAATAATATTATTTAACTCTTCTTCAATTGCCTGTTTAGAGTCGTAAAAGGGTTTTATTTTTAAATTTTTTACAAACGAATGGTTATCGATTACATCAACTTTAAGCGCAATTTTGTGTTGCGCCTTTGCTGATAGGTTAATCAGGCAAAATAACACGATATATAAGGAGATTCTATTCAATATACTGCACAACGAAGTTTTAAAGTTAAAATTTTGTTAGCTACAAAAAAACTTGGCAAGGTTAAAACGCTTAACTTTGTAAGCTAAAATAAAATCATAAACTCATGAAAGTCCATAATTTTAGCGCAGGTCCTGGTATTTTACCGGCAGAAGTACTTAAACAATCGGCTGAAGCCTGTATAAATTTTGATAATCTTAACCTTTCGCTGTTAGAAATTTCGCATCGCAGCAAAAACTACGAGAAAGTTATGCTGGAAGCCCGCAATACGGTAAAAGAGCTTTTTGAAGTAGGCGACGAGTACGAAGTAATTTACTTGGGTGGTGGTGCCAGCACGCAGTTTGCTATGGTTCCATACAACTTATTGACTGAAAAAGGATATGCGGCTTATGTAAATACAGGTGTTTGGGCAAGTAAAGCCATTAAAGAAGCTAAAATTGTTGGAAACACAAAGGTTATTGCTTCATCGGAAGATAAAAAATTTACCTATGTACCAAAAGGATATGAAATTCCTGCGGATGCAGATTATTTACACCTTACATCAAACAATACAATTTACGGAACACAAATAAAACAGTTTCCTAAAACAAATATTCCGTTGGTATGTGATATGAGTTCAGACATTTTTAGTCGTAAAGTAAACGCTAAAGATTTTTCTTTAATATATGCTGGGGCGCAAAAAAATATGGGTCCTGCGGGAGCAACTATGGTTATGGTGCGCAAAGATGCTTTGGGCAAAACAGGCAGAAAAATGTTTTCGATGCTTGATTACCAAGTACACATTAAAGGAGATAGCATGTACAACACACCTCCTGTGTTTCCTATTTATGTTACCCTACTTACTTTACAGTGGTTAAAAAAGAACGGTGGCATTGCATGGATTGAAAAATTAAACCAGCAAAAAGCAGATTTACTTTATAACGAAATTGACCGCAACAGTTTGTTTTACGGAACAGTTGTAAAAGAAGACAGAAGCAATATGAACGTTTGCTTTTTAACCAACAAACCTGAATTAGAACCTGAGTTTGATAAAATTTGGAAAGATGCTAATATTAGCGGCATACGAGGGCATAGAGATGTAGGTGGTTACCGTGCATCGTTATACAATGCCTTACCCTTAGAGAGTATACAGGTGCTAGTAGACACCATGAAAGAATTTGAAAAGAAATTTGCATAAAAACCTAAGCCGACCTTGTGTCGGCTTTTTTAATTAAAAAAAATATGAGCAAAAAAATTTTAGCCAATGATGGCATTGATGCAGTAGGACAACAAATGCTTGAACAAGCAGGTTTTACCGTTGTTACTGAAAAAGTAGCGCAAGAAAATTTAGCCAAGGAGCTTAATGATAAAGGTTATGTAGCCTTAACAGTACGTAGTGCAACTAAAGTACGTAAAGAGTTAATTGATGTTTGCCCTAATTTAAAAGTAATTGGCCGTGGTGGTGTTGGCATGGATAATATTGATGTTGATTATGCAAAAAGTAAAAACATACAGGTGATTAACACACCCGCTGCATCATCAAACGCGGTGGCAGAATTAGTGTTTGCACATTTATTTAATGCGGTGCGCTTTTTATATGATAGCAACAGGCAAATGCCTGTAAACGGATTAGCCCAGTTTGATGACTTGAAAAAAAAATATGCCAAAGGCATTGAACTTAAAGATAAAACGATAGGCATTATTGGCTTTGGACGCATAGGACAACAGGTAGCAAAAATTGCACTTGGCTGTGGCATGAAAGTTTTAGCCTTTGACCCTTTTGTAAAAGAAGCAAAATTGCAATTAGACATACATGGTTTAGCTAATGCAGAAGTAAATATAACCACTGTTCATTTAGATGATGTATATGCAAAAAGTGATTTTATTACCGTGCATGTGCCGGGTGGAAAATTAATTACTGAAACTGAAATTGCCAAAATGAAAGCAGGTGTTATTTTAATAAACACGGCACGTGGCGGTGTAATTGACGAAACCGCTTTATTGAACGGATTGAATTCTAAAAAAATTGCACATACTTGTTTAGACGTTTATGAAAATGAACCTAAACCAAGTGAAGCCATTTTACACCATGCGCAAATATCATTAACACCACATATTGGTGCTGCTACTAACGAAGCTCAAGAACGAATTGGTGTTGAGCTGGCAGAAAAACTTATTGCTGCATTGAAATAAAAATTCAGCTAATTATAAAAATGAGCTGTGTACCAATAGATAAACTGAAGCATGGTTTTATTTTTGTCGAATTTTGCATATGGTCTCGAAAACCTTTTATAACTATTGAGCATTTGCTTTAAAACGTGTAATCCGCTCAAGTCATGAAAAGAATAATCTGCATCTTCGTGTTTCCATAGCAAACCCATATTACATTCGTATCTGTTATCATAATAAAATATTTTTTTAGTTTCAACATCAAATACAAAAAGTGTATATTTTAAATACTGACTTGGTTTAGTATAGTAATTAGGTTCGTAAACTAAAACATCGGTAAAAACAAACTGAGTTGCCTTATAGGCAAGTAAATAATTTATCGCTTATGGTATATGTATTTATACCAACATTTTTTGCCAAAAGCATTATACTATCTAATTCATTTTTAATAAAGCGAGCGGTATCTCCTGCTAAAAATATAGTTGTAGTATCACAAAGTCGTTTTAATTTTCGTGAACACTGTCTGTTAAAAAAACCTTGTGCAATTTTTTGTCTGAAAGGGAAATGAACATAATTACTATCAACCTCTGCCTTGCTGCAAACAAAAGCAGAATCGCATAAATTTTTACCAACTATATAGCTTTTATAATATCTATATTCAACAAATGGTTTAAATACAACTACATTTTTAACCACATGATTAGCAATTGGGGGAGGTAATAAAGTGTATGTTTTAATTTTTAAAAAGCCATAATAATCTCCAAGGTTGTTATAATAGAAATCATTTCTAAGAGGAGGTTTGATTTGGGCATTAAGTTGATTAATACAGATAAGCAAAATAATAAATAAGTGCTTCTTCATATTAAACTAAATTATAAAGAGAAAGGATACCGGTAATTTCATATAGTATAGTCACAATAAGCTAGACAAGTATAATGCCACACACCTATTTTTTTCATTATTTAACAAAGGTGCATGTGTTAGGGAGAGTAGAAATGCTAGATACCAAATTTTAAATATTGAGTTCCTCTTGCAAATAAAGATTTCTCAGTCGTTCCTCCTTCGAAATGACAAGAAGTAATTGACTTAACCGTGCGAGGCCTTTATACGTATGTTATAAAACAAGGTTACATTTTTTTCTGAACTCTACCTGTTCATAGGTATACTGTCTTTTCTGAATCTTTTTTGTTTTTGCTCACGTATAAGTGAGTGTATAAGTCCTAGTTAGTTTAATCTAATTTAAAAATAAAACCCAATACAATTTATGCGTTTTAAAGAAGTAAACCACACAAACATTTGCAGAGATGAAAACAAAAAAACTACTATTAATGTGGGCTTTTGCCATTGCGCAATGCGTTTTGGCACAAGCACCTGTAAGCCCTTCGTCATTGACGATTAGTGCTACGGAACAAGCCGACGAGCAAAAAGCCCGTGAGTTTTTTGTGCAACATAATTTTAATCCAAAAGATTATGATGAGTACATTGCATCATGGAGAAAAGAATATGCCAATTTCTCTCAAAATAAGCAATATGCCACACCACCCTCCCCTATGGCAGCTTGTACAAATATTGATTTTGAACAAGGAAGTTTAAACGGGTGGACACCATCAACCGGATTTCATCCACTTTTTAATCCCATTGGTTGTTGCCCAAATCCAGGTGGTTCGCAAGCCATAACATCAGGTACAGGAATAGACCCTTACGGGTTATTTCCGGTAGTTTGCCCCGGAGGAAGTTTTTCTATGAAACTTGGTGATTCTTTAACCGGTGGGCATGCCGACCGCATTGAACAAACCTTTGCAGTAACTGCAGCTAACAGCAATTATAGTTATAAGTATGCCGTAGTGTTTCAAGATCCGGGACATCTTGTTACTTTGCAACCTGCTTTTACCATTGAGATGATTGATTCCTCAGGGAATCAAATTCCGTGTACTTATTATGATGTAGCTTCAGGGGAAGGAATCCCCGGCTTTCAAAACTCTACTATTAAAGCGGGTGTTATTTTTAAACCTTGGACAACCGTAGCTGTAAACCTTACTGCTTATATAGGGCAGAATGTTACTATACGCTTTACAACATATGATTGTGGCTTAGGCGGACACTTTGGCTACGCTTATATAGATGGCTCTTGCCAATCGTTTCAAATTATACAAAACAATGCATTATGTTCTAATAGTACAGCAGAATTATGTGCCCCAAATGGTTTTGCAGCTTATAGCTGGACAGGACCAGGAGTTATAAATAGAGCAGATACCATTTGTGCAACTATTAATGCAGGTGGCATGTATAATGTAGTGCTTACTACGGTAACAGGTTGCTCGTCGCCCATTAACTTTAGTGTAACTACTGTGCAAGCACCTACGGCATCTTTTACAACAGCTAATCAAACATGTAGTAATCAACTAACCTATACAAATACATCTATAGGAGTAGGACTTACTTCGGCTTGGAATTTTGGTGATGGAGCAACATCTACTTTAAACTCGCCTGCACACACTTATGTAGGTGCAGGAACTTATACAAACACATTAATTGTGCATTCTACCAATAGTTGTAGCGATACAACCAAGCAAAACGTAACTATTTTTCCGAAACCAAATGCACAGTTTATTTTTAATCAGGCTTGTGCAACCAACACAGTTAATTTTAGCAATAGTTCGGCTGTTAGCGGAGGCACAATAGTTGATAATAAATGGTCGTTTGGAGATGGAGGAACTTCTTTAGTTTCAAGTCCTACGCACGTTTATGCAACAGGTGGCAATTACAATGTACGACTTACTGTAACCGATAATAACACCTGTAAAGACAGTTTACTGAAAATAACAGCTATATATAATTTACCTGTGGCTAATTTTAACGCTCAAGCCGTTTGTCAGGGAAGCAACACCACATTTAATAACACATCCACTGTGGTGGGTTCTACACTAAGCGATTATACCTGGGATTTTACCAGCGATGGAATTATAGATAATACTATACAAAGTCCTTCCACTACATACTCTGCTAACGGAACCTATTCAGTAACATTACAAGTAACAAGCGCACAAGGCTGTGTAAATGGAATAACTAATACAGTTGTTGTTAATCCAAACCCTACTGTTGCGTTTACTGTTAGTAATGCCTGTACAGGAAGCAATTTTACATTTGCCAATAACTCAACTGTTGCAAACGGAAACATCACACAGAGCAACTGGAATTTTGGTGATGGTACAAGTTCAACACAAACAACACCTCAGCATATATACTCACCATCTGCCACTTACACAGTTAGCTTAACCGAAACAAGCAATTATGGGTGCGTTGCAAGTGGAAGTAAAAATGTTATAGCCTATCCTAAACCTGTGGTAAATTTTTCTGCTAATGCAGTATGTCAATTACAGGCAAATGCTTTTAATAATACATCTACGGTTTCAAGCGGAAGCATTTCTACGTGGGGATGGGATTTTACCAGCGATGGAACCATAGATAACAACACACAAAACCCAAACTACACCTACTCGCAAGGCGGAAATTTTAACTGCACATTGCATGCCATTACCGATATGGGTTGTAAAGATTCGGTTACGAAACCTGTTACTGTGTACCTTAACCCTACTGCCAACTTTACTTCGCCTGCAGTTTGTAGTGGAGCTGCTACGCAGTTTACCGACGCATCTACTTCGCAAAACGGAACCGTTACCGGGTGGGATTGGGATTACACCAGCAATGGTACTTTTGATAACAACACACAAAATGCAAATACGATTTATCCTACATACGGAACATATTCTGTAACGTTACAAGTAATAAGTTCTTTAGGTTGTTTAAGCAGTACTACACATACTGTTGTAGTAAACCCAAACCCTACGGTTGTGTTTTTAGTTAACAATGCTTGCGCGGGTAGTAATTTTACCTTCGCAAACAATTCTACCATTGCAGCAAACGGAAACCTTGTGCAAAACCTTTGGAGTTTCGGTGATGGAACTACTTCCACCCAAGTAGCACCTCTGCATAGTTATGTAGCGGCTAACACATATAACATTACATTAACCGAAACAAGTAACTTTGGTTGTGTAGCAAGTGTGAGTGAACCTGTTACAGCGTATCCTAAACCAACTATAAATTTTTCTACCAATCCGGTTTGTCAAGCACAGGCAAGTATTTTTACTAATTCATCTACTATTGTAAGTGGTAGCATTGCATCATACGGATGGGATTTTACGAGTAACGGCTCGATAGACAACAGCAATGAAAATGCAACCTACACCTATACACAAGGCGGTAGTTTTAATTGCACACTACATGCAACATCGGATAAAGGATGTGTTGATTCAGTAAAAAAAGCAGTTACTATTTATTATAACCCTATGGCAAACTTTAACGCTCCTTCTGCTTGCAGTGGTACAAACGAACAATTTATAGATGCATCAACTTCGCAAAACGGAACTATAACTGTTTGGGATTGGGATTTTACAAGTGATGGTTCGATTGATAATCTGTCGCAAAACCCAACTAACACATACACTAACGCCGGATTATTTTTAGTAACGCTGCAAGTGCAAACTAATTATGGTTGTGTAAATGTTATTAAAAAATCAGTTCACATAAATGCAACACCCGTTGCAGATTTAGCTGTAACACATCAACAAGGTTGCCCAGATAATATGTGTGTGGGCATGATAAATAATGCAAGCATACAAGGCGGCACCATTTCGCATTGGTTATGGAATTTTGGAGATGGAACAACTTCTACGCAAAACTCGCCTACGCATTGTTTTAAAACCGGTTTGTACAATGTAAGTTTAACTGCCACATCAGATAGTGGATGCAGTTCATCATTCACGTTAAATAATGCTATTACTGTATGGCCTAAACCTGTGGCAGGTTTTGATTATACGCCAAAAGATGTTGATGTTTTAGACCCAACGGTTACTATTGTAAACGAAGCGCAAGGAGCTACAACCTATTTATATTACATTTCGGATGGATATGTGGTTGCAGGTCATCCAAGTTTTACACACACCTTCCCAAGCGAAAACCCGCAAAACTATACTGCATTGCAAGTGGTTACCAATAGTTATGGTTGCAGAGATTCGGTTGAACACGACATAATTATAAACCCCGGATTTACGTTTTATATCCCTAATGCTTTTACCCCTAATCACGACGGCACAAACGAAAGCTTTAAAGGAATTGGCATTGGTATAAAAACGTATACGCTAATGATTTTTGACCGTTGGGGAGAATTAATTTTTCAATCGGATGATTTAGAAAAAGGTTGGGATGGTACTTTTAAAGGCAAAGGTGGTGAGGTTGTGCAAGAAGGCGTATACGTTTGGAAAGTACAACTACGTGATGAAAAAAATAATGAGCACGATTTTAACGGAACGGTTTCTGTAATAAAATAAAAAGATGAGTTATAAACGGAAAATTAATAGTCGAGGATTTTAATTTCGACACGGCGGTTTTGTTCTTGTTGGGTTTCGGTGCCCTTGGGTGAGAACAGCATTTCTTTGCAGCCTTTACCGAGTGTTTCGACGCGTGATTTATCGATGCCGTTAAGAACAAGGAATTTTTTAATTTGGTCGGCTCGCATTTGGGACAAGACTTGTACACCTGGGTCGCAACCATTGGTGTGTCCTTCTATAAGGATTTTTAGATTGGTGTTTTTTTGCATGAGTTTAAATAGGTTTTGCACGGATGGCAAGGAGATAGGCAGATAATGGTAATCGCCACCAAAAAAATTAATAGAACCAATAGTATATTTTTTACCTTTTTTTAATTGGGGTAAAATTACACGGATATCTTTTAAAGAAACGGTATCTTTTAAGGAAATGTTTTTAGAGTAAACAAAAGAACTATCGTTAAAATAGTTGATGGTGTAGTTTACATTTTTTTTAAGTGTGGTTTGTATTTGATAATTGCCTGCGGCATCGCTGGTGGTTTGGGCAGTAGTTTGTCCTTTAGAATCGACAACAGCAATTTGGGTGATGAGCGCCTGTTGTCCGTCATTATTTACAGTGCCTGTGATGGTTACATTTTGTTCGAAAAAAAAGTCGATAGTGTGTCCTTCTCCTTTATCGTACACGTTATCGAGCACGAGATAATAAACCTGTCCTTTGCTTACGGGCATAGCTGTGGAATAGGCATCGTTTACACCTTGCTTTACTAAGTTGTTGGGGGCGTTTATAGTAAGACCCGTTTTACCAGAGAGTTCATCTTTATCACGTGAAATATTTGCACGCAATGGTTTCAGTTTATACTTATCGAGGCTATCACAAAAATTATTTTTGGTGGCTTGAAAGAGCATAAAGTCGTAATCATCGTCTGATTTTTTTGGAATGATAGTGAAAGATAAATTGCCATTGGCTGCTATGATGAGTTTGTACCAAGCCGTATGATGTTCTTTCTTAAAAGTATAAGGGCTGCCTTGTTTAGTTTCCGAAATTTCTTGTTTTTGTCCTGCGTTGGGTGGTGCTATGGTTAGACCTACAGTTTGGTTATCTTTTATGTTTATAATGCGCGCTTGGTTGCAATCACAAAAAACGGTGTCGAGTTTTTTGGTTTGTGCAACGTGTTTTTTTGCTAAGCAGGTAACAAGTAAAAATAATAATAGCGTTTTAATCTTCACGCATTAAATGTAACAAAATGTTTTAAAGTGGTTGGGTGATGGATGTAGACTATAGAAATATAAGTAATAAAAAAGCCGCTACACAAAAATGTAACGGCTTTAAATAAATGTTATATTTTTTATTTTGCCGCTTGAGCAGCTTCTAAAGAAATAGTAATAGTAACATCTTCTGCGATACCAAGCGAAGTACCAACACCAAAATCTTTACGGTTAATTACCGTTTTACCTTCAAAACCTGCTACGTTAATTTTGCTGCCATCTCTTTCATCTTGAATTTTAGAACCCAAGTAGTTAAAAGATAAATCAGCATCTTTAGTAACACCTTTCATGGTAAGTTTACCTTTAGCTATGTATCTGTACTCAGCACCCTCAGTAGTATCTTTTACAATTTCAGATGCTTCAAATGATGCTTTTTTAAATTTAGCTACATCAAAAAATTCAGGCTTATCTTTTAAATGACCATCGCGCATTTCGCTTTGTGTGTTTAAAGAAGCCATGTCTAACTGAACAAATATTTTTGGTCCGTTTGCGTTTTGTAAGTTAACGTAACCGCTATCAATATTTACAGTTCCTTTAGTGCTTGATATAACGTGTACTACGCTAAACTCAACCGAGCTATGAGAACCATCAACTTCAAAGTTTCCGTTTAATTCGCTAACATCTTTAAACGAAGCATTCATCATGCTATCACACTGAGTTTTGCTTGTGCAAGTGTGCTCTACGCCATTAATGTTGCATTTAAAAATTTCTTGTCTAACCATATCGCCACCTTCAACTACTGCTATGTAAGGAGCAATTACTAACGATACGATTGACATTAGTTTAATTAAAATGTTCATTGATGGACCAGAAGTATCTTTAAAAGGATCTCCCACTGTATCACCTGTAACAGATGCTTTGTGTGGTTCAGATTTTTTATAGAACATTTCACCATTAATCATTACACCTTTTTCGAACGATTTTTTAGCATTATCCCAAGCACCACCTGCGTTACTTTGGAAGATACCCATTAGCACACCGCTAACAGTAACACCTGCTAATAAACCACCTAATACTTCAGGACCAAAAGTAAAACCAACTAAAACCGGAGTAATTAATGCAATAGCACCCGGCATCATCATTTCGCGGATAGAAGCTTTGGTAGAAATAGCTACACATTTTTCGTATTCAGGTTTTGCTTTGTATTCCATTATACCCGGAATTTCGCGGAACTGACGACGAACTTCTTGTACCATGTCCATAGCTGCTTTACCAACTGCTTGGATACATAATGCAGAGAATATAAAAGGAATCATAGCCCCAACAAATAAACCTGCTAACACGTTTGCTTTATAAATATCAATATGCGATATACCTGCTATACCAACAAAAGCTGCAAATAAAGCTAATGAAGTTAACGCTGCCGATGCAATAGCAAATCCTTTTCCAGTTGCTGCTGTAGTGTTACCTACGGCATCTAAATTATCGGTACGCTCACGAACTTCAGGAGGTAATTGGCTCATTTCAGCTATACCGCCTGCGTTATCGGCAATTGGTCCGAATGCATCGATAGCTAATTGCATAGCCGTAGTTGCCATCATACCCGCTGCTGCTATTGCTACACCATATAAACCTGCAAAATGATAAGAAGCCATTATACCGGCTGCTAATGTTAGGATTGGGATAACGGTTGATTTCATACCAACTGATAAACCACCAATAATGTTAGTAGCATGCCCTGTAGATGATTGTTGAATGATTGACAGAACAGGTTTTTTACCCATAGCCGTGTAGTACTCGGTAACGATGCTCATAATAGCACCAACTACTGTACCAACAATGATAGCCATAAACACATCTAATTTTGTGAACTCGTAACCACGTAAGTTCAAGGTATCGGGTAACATCCAATTAACCACAAAGTAAGATGCTATAACGGTAAGAATCATTGAAGACCAGTTACCCATGTTTAACGCATTTTGTACGTTTGATTTATCGTCTTTAATACGAACAAAGAAAGTCCCTATGATAGAGAAAATGATACCAAGACCACAAATTATCATGGGTAATAATATAGGAGACATGCCACCGAAATTATCTTTCACCGTAATTTCTTGACCTAACACCATAGTAGCTAAAATAGTAGCCACGTAAGAACCAAATAAATCAGCTCCCATACCAGCTACATCACCCACGTTATCACCTACGTTATCGGCAATAGTTGCAGGGTTACGAACGTCATCTTCAGGGATGCCCGCTTCAACTTTACCAACTAAGTCAGCACCAACGTCAGCCGCTTTAGTATAGATACCGCCACCTACACGCGCAAATAATGCGATAGATTCAGCACCTAAAGAAAAACCTGTTAAAACCTCGATTGCAGTTTTTACTGTATCAGCACCTAAACCAGCGAATATTGATAAGAACGCTATAAATAAACCACCTAAACCTAATACAGCTAAACCAGCCACACCTAAGCCCATTACAGTACCACCTGTAAAAGATACTTTTAAAGCTTGTTTTAAACTTGTACGAGCTGCTTGTGTAGTACGAACGTTAGCTTTGGTAGCTACTTTCATACCGATATAACCGGCAGTAGCCGAAAATACAGCACCTATAATAAAGGCAATTGAAATTATCCAACTTGAGTGAATTTCTTTACCATGTACTTCATGTATTGTACCTGAATATGCTAATAAAGCTGCTGCAAATACTACGAAAACACTTAACACTTTCCATTCTGCTTTTAAAAATGCCATAGCACCATCGGCTATATAACCGGCAAGTTCTTGCATATTTTTATCTCCGGCATCTTGCTTGCTAACCCAAGCAGATTTTATTGCCATTACTAATAATCCCACTATACCAAGGGCAGGGACCAAATAAATTATTGATTCGTTCATATTTTTAAATTAAATATTGAGGGGGGCAAAACTATAAATTATCTGTTAAATATCAAACCCTATTTAATTAATTGATAATAAGGCGCATTTGACCTTTATTTTAGTCGTTTTCACCGTGTTTTTAACAATAAAACCTATAAAATTGGTTTTTGAGGCTGGATAATTGGTGGGTTTTCATGTATAAAAACCGGTACAATTTTTTGAAAACCTATAGGGTTTTATAAAAGTTGTACCAGTTTACTGTACTTAAATTATTATATATATTTTTTATTTTATATAAAGTGGTACAACTTTGTGAAGGGGGTATAAGAAATTAGAAACTTGTACCCGTTTCCTGTAATTAGTTAGTATATATTCATTTATAAAGTGGTACAACTTTGTAGGAGGTGTATAGGAAATTGAAAAATTGTACCAGTTTACAATCCTGTATTAAGGATGGAACTTCTTATCATTTCGAAGGAGGCACGACTGAGAAATCTGTATTTGGGATTAGATTGTTTGCAAATACAGATTTCTCCCTGCGGTCGAAATGACAGGGTGTGGGTTTAGTGTAACTGGTACAGTGGTACAGTTTCCTATAGGAAACTGTACCACTGTACCAGTTACACTAACATAAAACTGAAAAATACGATGTGTTTATTTAAAACAAGCCTAAGTCTTTAGTGGCAATAAAGCCTTCGTTACCGTTGGCAAGTTGTATGGCTGTATAATCGCCATTAACGCTTAACACGTTTACTTTTGTACCCTCGTGCAAGTTAAACTTGGTTTTTGCTGTTGCATTAGGTTCGGGCAGAACGGCAACTTCTTGCGATATAATAATTGCCTGTGTGTTTTTATGTAATTCGTGTAAAGCTGCATAACCCACAACCATAGAAAACACAAAACCAATAACAAATAAACCACCCGACCAAAAGCCTACACGTTTAAGTACTACATTATCAGTTATAGAAAACAGAATAAAAAATATGGCTGCCAGCAATAAACAAACTACAGTAACATAAGCCCAACCTGTTGTACTAAACAAACTGTACAAACCTGTTTTAATGGTGTTGGCAAAAAAGTTTTCTTTAGAATCTATTTTATCTATAACCTTAGTGTTGGCTATGCGCAGGTTATTTTTAATATCGCCGTCGGTTGGATTTAGCTTTTTAGCCAGCTCATAATTATAAATAGCCTTGCCTAACTGATTATCTTTAAAATAAGCATTAGCTAAATTATAATGCAACCCCGAAGATGTAATGCCTTCTTTTAAAATTATCTCGTAATAATTAATGGCTTTTTTATACTCTTTTTTATTGTAGGCACTTACTGCACTATCTTGTACGTTTATATTACTAAAAAGAGCTGTACAACTTAGCAGACACAAAAACAATGTAACCGCTTTAACTTTTGTTTTTACATTTTTACCTTGCTGTGCCAATTCATTTTCAATTTTGGTAATAAGTTCAATGGTGTTGTTGTAAACCAATCCTAAATCTTTTTCGGCAGCGGCAGGTGCATAGCGCGCATATTCGCAATCATTTAATGTAGTTATTAATGTGTTGATGGTTTCGGTGCCGACAAATTTCTTGGTTAAATTATCTGTAATCGCATCTTTAGATAAATCAGCTACCGGAATATTTAATTTATCGCTTAAATAATTATTAAGGGCTGTGTGCACCTCGTTATAAAAATCATCCTGCTTGTTTTCGTTTTTAAATTTCTCAGCCAAGGCTAATTGCTTGCGGGCAATTTTTATAGCGCGTTTTTGTTTTACACCCACTACATCGCTTTGCGATTTTAAATAATTATTTCGTACTACCAAAAAGCCTACAAACAAAGCCGTAATTAAACCCAGTAAACCAAAATGTTTCCACGATGCAAAAAACTCTTCATCAGCAGTATGCAGTTTTAAATCGCCTGTTTTAATGTAACGTATATCATTTTCTTCGGTCTGAATTTCATGCTTGGGGTTATACACTTGGGCACTACCCGATGAGTTTGGGTCAGCGGGGTCAACTGTAATTTTAATTTCAGGCGAAGGAAGTGTAACGTATTTCTTTTTATCTACATCAAAATAACTAAACGTAACATCCTTTAATGTAAACTCACCTTGCTTGCGCGGTATAACCAAATACTCGTAGGTTTTTGTACCACTAACACCACCTGCGGTAGAAATGTTTTCGTTCACCTTAGGGTCGTAGGTTTCAAAACCATCAGGGAAATTAATTTTTGGTGTAGATACTAAATTAATATTTCCTTTGCCGCTAATGGTTAGTTTAAGATTTATGCTTTCGTTAGCTTTTACTTTATCGTGATTTAACTTGGCGTTAAACGAAAAATTACCAACCGCGCCTGTAAAATTTTCAGGCTTACCAGCCTCAGGCAGAGGTTGCACATCTACCGTTATGGGTTTGCTTTTTATTTTAACAGCTACATCTTGTCCGCCACCGCCAAAAAACTGGTCAAATATAGATTGCTGTCTTTGGGATTTTATACGTACTATCCAATCCAATTCAATAGGGTCTATGGTTAATTTACCACTACGTTGCGGAAATAAATAAGTCTGACTAAACTCTACCACGCCATAAGTAACACCATCTAAATTTTCTGTATTAATAGGCAGGTTACCTTTATGCTCCTCTGCCTTAGACCAAAACCCATCGAAGCTTGGCAACTTGCCATTTTGCATGCCACGGTGTGTAATGTTTGTACGGGCATAAATTTTTTGTGTAACAATTATTTGTTCACCTAAATAACATTGCTTTTTACTTACGTAGGTTCTAACAAATAAATCTTCAGCGCTTACACCTTGTGCCTGTTGTTGTTCGTTACCTCCGTATGGATTTTGTTGCTGCTGACGTTGTTGCTGTTGTTGTTGAGGATTGCCTTTAGCTACCTCAATAGTAATGGGGTTTGATTCAGATTTAGTGCCATTAATAACACATGATGCTGCACCTATGGTAAATTTACCTTCTTTACGAGCCGCTATCATATACGAGTAACTTACCGTTTGACTCATATTACCATTTGCAATTTGCATGCTGGTAGATTGGTTAGGCCCGCTATAAACATCAAAATCGCCCAGGGCAGGTGGTTTAAATCCTGCCATATTACCATTAACCGTAAATGAAATTTGAAACACCTCACCGGTAACCACTTTGTTTTTGCTTACCTGTGCCATCAGCTTTTGTGCTGCCGCTTTTTGAGGGATTATAAAAAAAGAAAAAACCGCGATGATAAACATCATCAACAGATTATGTGTGGTTTGTTTTAGTACTATGTTGTTTTGTTGTTTCATTTGTAGATTAACTAATTATCGCGTTGACTAATTAATTACCAGTCTTTATCTATACTTTGTTTTGAAGCATTATCAGTTTTATTCTTTTTCTTAAGTTGTAATTTTTGTTCGTTGTTTTTAAGTGCATCCAACATACGCTGTGCTTCCTCTTTACTCATTTGAGGTTGTTGCGGTTCTTGCTTTTTATCTTTATCGTTCTTTTTATTATCTACATTTTTCTTTTGGTCTTCCTTGTCCTTCTTATCTTTCTTGTCCTGTTTGTCTTTATTATCCTTATTTTGTTTTTGTTGCTCCTGCAATTTCTTTAATGTATAAGCTAAATTGTAACGGGTATCTTCATCTTTTGGGTTGAGTTTTAATGAGTTTTTATAAGCCGTTATAGCCTCGTTATAGCTTTTAGTTTTTAAATACGAGTTACCCAAATTATGGAAGGCTTTTGACAGCGTATCTTTATTACTGCTGTTTTTTATGTACGTATCGTACTGCCCAATGGCTTCGGTATATTTACCCTGCTTATAATAGGCATCGCCTAAATTGAAATTAGATTTATAGTAATTGCTTTTTTCTTTCAGGGCTTCACTATAATATTGTTCTGCTTCTTCAAACTTACCACCAAAATAACTTTTGTTACCCTCGCGTAAAGTACGTTTCTCCTTCTGCGCAAAAAATGTAGAAGCACTTAAACAAAACAATATGCAGAAAAAATGTTTCATCATTTTTTAAATAAATTTAGTTTTCTCCACCAGTTATTAATGCGTTCGCTTATTATAAACTCAATCAATAAAAACAATAAACTAGCACCAATGAACCATTGAAACTGGTCTTCATAATCTGTATACATTTTAGATTCGAATTGCTTTTTTTCTAATTCGCCTACTTTATCAAGCACGGCATCTAAACCCACATCGGCATTATTTGCTTTTACGTATACGCCATTAGCCGCACCCGCTATGCTTTGCAATAATTTTTCGTTTAGTTTGGTAACTACGGTGTTTCCTTCTTTATCTTTTCTGTATCCAGCCGGAATGCCATTGTTATAAATAGGAATTGGCACGCCCGCATCAGACCCTATACCAATGGTGTGAATTGAGATACCCGCTTTTCCAGCTTCTTCGGCCGCTTTAATAGCATCTTCTTCATGGTCTTCTCCGTCGGTAATAATTATAATGGCTTTGTTTTTTCCTTCATCCTTACCAAACGATTCGGTTGCTTTTTGAATAGCAGCGCTAATATCAGTTCCTTGTCGTTCAATAATATTAGGCGTTATGGCGTTTAAAAATAATTTAGCCGAACCATAATCAATAGTGATTGGTAACTGCGTATAAGCCTCGCCTGCAAAAACAACAATGCCTACTCTATCGCCATTCAGCTTATCAATCATTTGTTCGATAGCTTGTTTGGCACGTTCTAAACGATTAGGTTTTAAATCTTCTGCCAGCATGGAGTTTGATACATCCAAACAAATCATAATATCAGCACCTTCACGTTTTACATCCTGCATTTTACTGCCTGTTTGTAAATTGCAAATGCCCAATATTAAAAAGATAAGAGCTAGCGTATAAAGAATAAATTTTACGGTTTGTTTACCACGAGAAACATCGGGCATCATGGCTAAAATAAGCGGATAGTCGCCCAGTTTTTTCAGCATTTTTTTGCGCGATATAACTGCAAAAATAAAAACAGCAATTACCAAAGGCACAATTGCCAGTGCCCACAAATATTCGGTATGTTGAAACTTAAACATTTACGGTAACGAACGGATTACGATTTTTCTAATCAAAAATTCTAACAACAAAAATAAAGCTGCTGCAATAGCAAAGGGTAAAAAGTGTTCCGACTTATTTGAGAAACTTTTTTCGCTGATGATAGATTTTTCAAGTTTATCAATCTCCTTATATACAGTTCGTAAGCTTGCGTTATCAGTTGCCCTAAAATATTTTCCACCTGTTTCTTCAGCAATTTTCGACATGGTTGGTTCGTCAATGTCAACATCTACATAATCGTACTCCATTTGTCCGTTAGGAAACATGGCAACCGGAGTTAAGGCTTTGCCCTTTGTACCCACACCAATAGTATATACACGCACACCAAATGTTTTAGCAATATCGGCAGCAGTAAGCGGGGCAATTTCGCCCACGTTATTTACCCCATCAGATAATAAAATAATTACTTTGCTTTTTGCTTTGCTTTCTTTTACACGCGACACGGCATCAGCTAAACCAAGCCCAATTGCGGTACCCTGACCTAAATCACCTGCATTAATATCGGTAAGTACATTTTTTATAACGGTGTGGTCGGTTGTAAGGGGGCATTGCGTAAAAGCTTCTGCTCCAAAAACAACAAGACCAACACGGTCGTTAGGACGAGAATCGATAAACTCTTTTGCCACTTCTTTAGCCGCATCAATCCTATTTGGTTTAAAATCTTTTGCAAGCATAGAGTAAGAAACATCTATGCTCAATACAATATCAATTCCTTCGGTTTTTACATCTTTCCAACTGCTACGCGATTGCGGACGAGCTAACACTACAATTAATAACGCAACCGCAAATAACCTAAATGCAAAAACCACATGACGCAGCATTGCCTTGTAAGATATTTGTATGTTACCCAAATTTTGAAACGAAGAATAATTAAACTCAGCCTCTTGCTTACGTAATTTAAATAAGTACCAGGCAATCATTACAGGCAATAGCAAGAACAACCAAAAGAATTGCTTATCGGCAAAGGTTATATCTTTTATGTAATGTTCTAACAAATCCATGTTCTAATTAACAGCTACAGGTTCTTGATTATTATTTTCTTGTTCTTCGCGTTTAGTACCGTTTACAAAATCGAATGCACTTTGTAACGACATTTCATTTTCTACATCAATAGGAACTACTTTAGCAAATTTTACATAATCAGCCAAGGTTAAAACTTGTTTTAATTTTTCTTTACTTATACTATCAATTACCTGCGAGTTCATTATTTTAACTATTTCATCAGAAGTTAACTCCATGGCAGCAACACCATAACGACCTTCTATATAAGCACGTAGTGTATCAGATATTATGGTGTGATATTCTTTAAACTTACCATCTTGCCACAGTTTTTTATGTTTGATTTCTTCCAAAGCATGTAGTGCCGTAATGTGTGCAGGCACTTTCGGCTTAGGAGGTTCAGCCAAAACAGGTTCTTTTTTAAGCATTTTTATTAAGATAAAAATGATAATGATTAGCACAATAAGCGCAGCAGATGAACCATAGATATAAGGCAAATACTCGTGCCAATCGAAAGGTTCATCAAACGGAGCTTTAACATCTTTAATGCTTGTCTGTGCTGTATCTACGGGTAATGTGTAAACGGCTAATAATAGCGCATCTGTTTCAAGAGGTTTAGCGGTATCGTTATTTACAATAAATGTAAAAGGTGGAATTGCCCAAAAACCGGAATCGGCAGATGTTACGGTGATTGTTTGGTGTTGCTGAATTTCTTCGGGTTTATTTTTATCGGGTATAGTGGTATCTATTTTAGAAACATTCACTACATCAACTTCTTTACGCAGTGTATCGCCCACAACAGGCCACTGTATATTTAATTTATTTTGTTTGACATTGTATCTTACATATAATTCAATTTTAGATTGTTCGCCAATACGGATTTTATTCGTATCCATAGTAGCAAAAACATCTACCTGAGCAAATGAGCTTGATGCAAAAAGTAAAAAGCAAAAAGCAAAAAAAACAAAACTTAAAGCCTTACGAGATTTTTGTTGAATGATATTATTTAACTGTTGATTTACCATTACGCTCGTTTTTTAAATAAAGTCATTAGTGGTTTTATATATCCTTCGTGGGTGCTTATTTTAGTATAGTCAACCCCTGCGCGCGAAAAAACATCTTTTAGTTTAGCATCGGTTTTTAGTTGCTGTAGTTTTAATTCGTGCTGAAATTTATCGCTGCTGGTATCTACCCAAACGTTTTTTCCGGTTTCGTTATCTTTTAATTTTATTAAACCAATTTTTGGTATTTGAGCTTCTACCCTATCATATACTCTAAGAGCAACTATATCATGTTTTTTGTTGGCAATTTTTATGGCATCATCAAAACCGTTATCAATAAAATCGGAAATTACAAAAGCAATGCTTCGTTTTTTAATCACGTTGGTTAAATATTTTAAACCTAACGAAACATTAGTGCCTTTATTTTGAGGTTCGAAATTTACAAGCTCGCGTATAAGTCTAAGAATATGCGATTTGCCTTTTTTAGGCGGGATGATTTTTTCGATTTTATCGCTAAAAAATATCAAGCCTATTTTATCGTTATTGGTAGCTGCTGAAAAAGCAATAACAGCACACAATTCAGTAATTAAATCTTTTTTGGTTTGTGCATGTGTTCCAAAATTACCCGATGCACTTACATCAACCACCAGCATTACATTAAGCTCACGCTCTTCTTCAAACACTTTTACGTAGGGTGTATTTAAGCGTGCGGTAACATTCCAATCTATCGTTCTAACATCATCGCCGGGAGCGTACTCGCGAACCTCGCTAAACGCCATACCACGCCCTTTAAAGGCACTATGATACTCGCCCGAAAATATCTGTGAGGATAATCCGCGGGTTTTAATTTCTATTTTACGAACTTTTTTTAAAAGCTCTGTAGTTTCCATGTTGAATTTAAAATTTAGAAATAAAAATTTGTAAGCCTTACTCTAAACTCTAAGGAACTTCAACCGTGTTAAGAATTTCGTTAACAATGTGCTCGCTGGTAATGTTTTCAGCTTCTGCTTCGTAGGTTAAACCAATACGGTGGCGCATAACATCTAAACAAATAGCACGCACATCTTCCGGAATTACATAACCTCTGCGCTTAATAAACGCGTAAGCTTTTGCAGCCAAGGCTAAGTTTATACTGGCACGCGGCGAACCACCGAAACTAATTAGTGGTGCAAATTTTTCTAATTTATAATCTTTAGGAAAACGAGTTGCAAAAACTATATCAACGATGTAACGTTCGATTTTCTCATCCATGTAAACATCACGAGCTACACCGCGAGCTTTAATAATGTCTTCGGGTTTTAAAATTACGTTAGGTGTTGCCATGCCTGCGGCAGATATGTTGCTGGCAATAATTTTTTTCTCGTCTTCTTTGGTAGGATATGTAATTACCACCTTTAACATAAACCTATCTACCTGTGCTTCGGGTAACGGATACGTTCCCTCCTGCTCTACGGGGTTTTGTGTAGCCAGTACCAAAAACGGATTTGGTAATTTAAAAGTTTGGTCGCCAATGGTTACTTGTTTTTCTTGCATGGCTTCTAATAAAGCACTTTGCACTTTTGCAGGGGCACGGTTTATTTCATCTGCCAAAACAAAGTTGGCAAACAAAGGACCTTTACGTACAGTAAATTCTTCTTTCTTTTGGTTGTAAATCATAGTACCTACTAAATCGGCAGGTAACAAATCAGGCGTAAATTGTATGCGGCTAAACTGCGCATCAACACATTTTGCCAATGTGTTAATGGCTAATGTTTTTGCCAAGCCCGGTACACCTTCTAACAAAATATGTCCGTTACTTAATAAGCCAATCATTAGGCGTTCAACCATGTGTTTTTGACCCACAATTACTTTATCCATTTCGGCAGTAAGCAAGTCAACAAAAGCGCTTTCGCGCTGTATTCGTTCGTTTAATTCTCTAATGTCTGTCATAAATGTTTTAAAATTGCTCGTTAAAATTACGCTGATTTTGGTTTTTTGAATTTGTGTTTAAAGTTTTTTAACATTTTGGTGTAAAATGAAAAAGGTCTCAAAATTTACAAATTGAAACCTTTTTAATTTTAAATATAATTTTTTACTTTTTTTGTTGTGCCGGAGGTGTTGCAGCAGGCTGTTGTTGAGGCTGAGCAGGTTGTGCCGCAGGTGCTTGTTGTTGCATTGGTGCAGCAGCCGGAGCCATAGTTTCCGCTTTTTTACGCGTTACAGATTCGGTACCCGCAGGATTTGCATCAGCTACCTGACGTTTAGGTGTACCTAATAAACAAAGTACAAATAAAGCGATAGCAAAACCCCAGGTTGTTTTTTCTAACACATCGGCTGTACGACGTACACCCATAATTTGGTTATTAGATGCAAATGAGCTGGAAAGCCCACCACCTTTAGAGTTTTGAATTAGTACAATTAGTGCAAGTAAGATGCAAACTATGATAATAAGTACTGAAATTAGACCGCTCATATTCTTATTTTATTTTATGTTGTTTTTAATTTCTTTAATAAGGGAGGCAAAGTAAGCACTTTTTTCGGGAAATTTCAAACTTAAAATTTCATAAGCCCGAATGGCTTTACCGTGGTTGCCCTGCAATACATAAATTTTGGCTAAGGTTTCGGTTACTAAATTTTCGTCCTCGAGCACGCTGCTGCGGGTTTTTTGGGTTGCCGCATAAAACGTTTTATCTGCCTGGGGCTTGGAGATTCGCAATTCTTCACTTAAAAGTTTATCTAAAAATTCCTGTTTTTCGGTTTTATGTTTAGGGGTTTGAGGCTTGCTAACTACCTCTTTTTTAGTGTTTTGAGGTTTTGGTTGGTCGCTAACCGATAATTGCTTGCTAATGGCAGGCAATTGCTTTAACCACTGAGTAAACGATTGAGGCTCTTCTATTTTTATTTCAGGTTCTTTTTCGTTTATTTTTAAAATTTCGGTTTCAATATAAGCCTCAACAATAGGGTTTAAAATAATTTCATCAAGTGTTTGAGGTTTTACCTCATCTGTCGGTTTTTCGGGTTCACCGGCAGCAATTATTGGCTCTTTATTACTAACTATAGTATAAGTGTAGTTTATAGGTGATAAAACTGCTTTTTCAACCTTTACTTCGGGTACAATTTCAGGTATAACTTCCGCTACTATTTCTTGCTTTATTTCTTCTTTTTCAATTACAACTTCAATTTTATCTTCTACAATTACAATAGGAGCAGCTATTTGCTGAACAGGAGGTTGGTTTATCAGTCTATATAAAACAGCACGGTTACCTGCAATAACGGCGGTACGTTTTAAAGCATTATGGTAGTTTATATGTTTGCTGTTTTGTAAGGCTTTTGCATATAATAAATGGGCACTCTGAAAAAAGGGGTAATCTTTCAGTATTTTTTCAATAGAGGCAATATGAGTTTCAGCCAAGATACTTGGATTATCAATTAGCTCTATAAACTGCTCTACTTTCATAAATTAAGGACTTCAAAAGTAGCATTTTTTTAGGGAATGTTCTTTTCTGTGCTTTTTACGCTATCTGTTAACAATTAAATAACATTTAAAGTCATACTTAACAATTATTTAACCAATAAGCAATTATTTGAAAACATGCCCCCCTGCATAAAAACGAATATTTGCACAAATTATTCAAAAACATAAAAACAACTCATGAAAAAAAGAGAAAATAACAAAGTAAAAATAGTAATAAGTGCTGCCGTTATAGGCTTAGCTATGGTACAAGGCGCTTATGCACAAGACGACCATCATGACCAACATGGCAGTGTTGCCGATACTGTAAAAAAAGTAGCTAAACCAATTAATAAAGAAGGCTTTAAAATAAATTTTAATGAGGATGGAAGTAATTACGCCAGAATTAACTTTACCAGTCAGTTGTGGTTAACAGATAATCAAAATAACCCGGGTTCACTTGTAAATGGTGTACCAACATCAAACTCGTATCAAGCAGCATTAAGACGTACCCGATTAACTGTTTCAAGTCAGGTCACCGATAAGGTTTTTATTTTTGGTCAAATAGGTTCTGATGGTATCAGTAGCTTAACAGGCGGACGTAGTATACCATTACAGTTTTTAGATATGACTGTTGAGTATAAATTACTTGGTAAATGGCTTAGCCTTGGTGGCGGTTTATCTGGTTGGGATGGTCTTTCGAGATATTCTAACCCTTCGGTGCCTTCTATTTTAGGTTTAGATATGCCTTTATACCAACAAGCAACTGTTAACATTACTGATAACACAGTGCGTATGCCGGGTATATTTGCTAAAGGCAAATTAGGCAAGTTAGATTACCGTGTTGCGGTAAACATTCCTTATCCTGCTACCACAAGTGCCGTTTTAACCCAATCAATAGCCGTTACTAATGCTAATGCTAATCCACAATTTAATGCTTCTACATTTTCACCAAATAAACTTAAACCGCAATTACAAGGTTATTTTATGTACCAGTTTTTAGACCAAGAGTCGAACTTAACTCCGGGTACAGTGGGTTCTTACTTAGGTCAAAAAAGAGTTTTTAATATTGGTGCAGGTTTCCGTTACCAACAAAATGCTATGTGGCATGGTGATTATACCCAAGGAGGAGCTACTGCAGCAACACAAACACTTTCTATAAAAGATACTGCAAGAACCGCTATGTTTTTATGGAATATAGATGTGTTTTATGATGCACCTATTAATAAAGACAAAGGAACTGCTATTACTGTTTATGCAGCTTATTCTAACTTTAATTTCGGGCAAAATTATATAAGAAACAACAACCCATTAAATCCTACAACTACTGCATCCCAAAATCCGGTAACTACTGCTGCGGTTAATCCTATGGGCAACTTTAACCCGGGTTTAACTTCATTTAGCGGTGCAGGAAATCAGTATCCAATGATTGGTACAGGTAGTATATACTATGCACAAGCTGGTTATTTATTACCTAAATTTAATAATGGTACACAGTTTCAGCCATACGGTCAGTTTATGTATGCGAGTTACCAAGCTTTAAAAGACCCAGTAGTTCTTTGGGATTTAGGCGTAAACTATTTAGTTAAAGGACATAACTCGAAATTCTCTCTTGACTATCAAAGTCGCCCTGTGTTTAACATCAGCACAAGTGATTATCAACTGCATGAAGTTAAATCAGCAAGAAGAGGGATGATTGTTTTACAGTACCAAATTTCTTTCTAAACTAAAGTAACAATAACTTAACATTTACATTACAGCAACACAAAGTGTAAGTAAGTAATTTGTAAAATAAAAAAATCAACTATGAAAAAAACAACTCTATTATCTTTATTTAGTATCAGTGTTGCTTTGTTAGCTACTTCGTGTGGAAACAAAACAGATAAAGCAGCCGATGAATCAGCCAACACAAGTAAAGAACAAAAACTTACAGGTGCTGTTAACATTGATGGCTCGAGTACCGTATACCCTATTACAGAAGCGGTTGCCGAAGAGTTTAGAAAAGTACAAGCCGATATTAAAGTTACTGCGGGTCTTTCGGGTACCGGTGGTGGATTTAAAAAATTTGGAAGAGGTGAAACTGACATTAACGATGCTTCTCGCCCAATAAAAAAAGCAGAAGATAGTTTGGCAAAAGCAAACAATGTAAGTTATGTTGATTTAATGATTGCTTACGACGGACTTGCTGTTGTTGTTAATCCTAAAAACGAATGGTGCAAAGACATTACGGTTGCCGAGTTAAAAAAAATGTGGGAGCCGGCTGCACAAGGAAAAATAAAAAAATGGAACCAAATACGTGCATCATGGCCTAATGAAGAAATTCATTTGTTTGGTGCAGGTGTTGAAAGCGGAACTTATGATTATTTTACTGAAGCAATTGTTGGTAAAAGCCATTCGAGCCGTGGAGATTATACTGCGAGCGAAGATGACAACGTACTTGTACAAGGCATATCATCTGATAAATTTGCACTTGGCTTTTTTGGTTTAGCTTATTTTGAAGAAAATAAAGACAAATTAAAATTGGTTGGTGTTGATGATGAAAAAGATGAAAACGGTAAAGGTCCAATGACTCCTTCTATTGAGTCGGTTAAAAATAAAACTTATGCTCCATTAGCTCGTCCTTTATTTATTTATGTAAACAGCGCTGCCGGAAAACGTAAAGAAGTACAGGCATTTGTAGATTTTTATATGGAAAATACAGGTTCTTTAACTAAACAAGTTGGTTACATTCCATTATCTGATGACGAAACTGCAAAGGAAAAATCTAAATGGGCAGATTTTGTAAAATCAGTTTCAGCAGGACTATAGTTTATATTTTGATTTCCCCATTATTCTGTTAATTAATAACGTAGCCCCGGTCAACAAAACGGGGTTACGTTTTTTATACAATGAGAAATAAAAAAGAAAAAATAATTGAAACTATTTTGATGTTATGCGCCGCAGTAAGCGTGCTAACAACTATTGGTATACTTTGGGTTTTGTTATCCGAATCTTCCAGCTTCTTTTCAAAAGTTTCAATAAAAGATTTTTTAACCGATACACAATGGACTCCCTTATTTGCCGAAAAACATTTCGGTATACTCCCACTTATTTGTGGCACGATGCTAACTACTTTTATAGCTATACTAATTGCCTTACCAACAGGTTTATCTATTGCTATTTATTTAAACGAGTACGCTCCTAAAAGATTTAGAAAAATTGTAAAACCATTATTAGAAGTGCTTGCTGCTATACCAACAGTTGTGTATGGTTATTTTGCATTAATGGTGGTAACTCCTTTTCTGCAAAAATTTATTCCGGATATGGCGGGTTTTAACGCATTATCTCCGGGCATTGTAATGGGCATAATGATTATACCAATTATATCTTCACTTAGTGAAGATGCCTTATACTCTGTACCTAAAGCATTACGCGAGGCATCTTACGGCATGGGTGCAACACGTTTGCAAACAGCCTTTAAAGTGCTGGTACCGGCAGCCACATCAGGTATAACAGTATCTATTATACTGGCAATTTCAAGAGCCATTGGCGAAACTATGATTGTTGCTATTGCAGCAGGTCAGCAACCACGCCTTACTTTAAACCCTTTAGTGCCTATTGAAACAATTACCACTTACATAGTACAAGTTAGTTTAGGCGATGTTGTACAAGGGTCGCTTGAGTACCAAACCATATTTGCTGCGGGTATAGCCTTGTTTGCACTTACGTTTATACTTAACAACATCAGCTATTTTATTAAGAAAAAGTTTCAGGAAAAATACGAGTAGTAAAATGAAACAAAAGTTTGACATAAACAGATTTAAAGATAACGCGTTCAAATACTTTGGGCTTGCATGTACGCTATTTGGTTTGGCAGTGCTATCTGTTTTTCTTATCAATATTTTAATTGAAGGCTTAGGGCGTTTAAACTGGCAATTTTTCACTTCGCTTCCATCACGAATGCCTGAAAAAGCCGGTATACTTATTTGCTTATTAGGTTCTATATGGATTATGGTGCTTACTGCATTAATAGCCGTTCCGCTGGGTGTTGCCTCGGGTATTTTTTTAGAAGAGTACGGCAAGAAAAATAAATTTGCTTCGTTTATAGAAATAAATATTTCTAACCTGGCAGGTGTTCCATCTATTATTTATGGGTTACTTGCTTTAGAAATTTTTGTACGCATTTTAGGTTTAGGAAAAAGTTTACTGGCAGGTAGTTTAACGCTATCGCTTTTAATTTTACCTATTATCATAGTATCTACCAGAGAGGCTATTAAAGCTGTTCCAAAATCTATCCGAGAAGCATCATACGCTTTGGGCGGAACAAAATGGCAAACAATTCGTTTTCAGGTGCTACCCGCAGCTTCGGGTGGTTTACTAACAGGTGTAATTTTAGCTATATCAAGAGCCATAGGAGAATCTGCTCCACTTATTGTAATTGGCGCGCTGTTATATATAACAACTATTCCTACAAGTCCTATGGATGATTTTGCAGTAATGCCAATACAAATTTTCAATTGGTTATCGCGCCCTCAAAAAGGGTTTATAGAAAATGCTACTGCCGCTATTATTGTACTGTTGCTAATTACGTTTATGATGAATGGCTTGGCAATATACTTGCGTAACAGATGGCAGAAAAAAATTAAATGGTAAAGAAATAACAACATGGCAAAATTAGATGCAGAAAAAGTTAATGTTTACTATGGAGATCATCACATTATAAAGGATGTAAATTTATCCATACAAGAAAATACTGTTACAGCTTTTATAGGTCCCTCGGGTTGTGGTAAATCAACCTTTCTTCGTTTATTAAACAGAATGAACGATTATATCGAGAATTTTAGAAAGACAGGCGACATTTTAATTGACAGTAATGACATATACGATAAAAAAGTACGTGTAGAAGATTTAAGAAAAAGAGTGGGCATGGTTTTTCAAAAACCAAATCCTTTTCCAAAATCTATTTATGAAAATGTAGTATATGGTTTAAAAATACAGGGCATTAAAGACAAAGCAAAATTAGATGTAGTTGTAGAAGACTCATTAAAACAAGTAGCACTTTGGAACGAGGTAAAAGATAAGTTACACCAGTCTGCCTTAGCACTTTCGGGTGGACAACAGCAGCGTTTATGTATTGCACGTACTATAGCCGTCGAACCTACCATTATACTTATGGATGAGCCTGCTTCGGCACTCGACCCCATTTCATCAGCAAAAATTGAAGATTTAATTTCTGAGTTAAAAGAAAAATTTACCATTATTATTGTAACCCACAATATGCAACAAGCCAGTAGGGTAAGCGATAAAACTGCTTTCTTTTATTTGGGCGAGTTGGTTGAGTTTGGAGCTACCGACCAAATATTTACGAAACCTGTTAAAGACCTTACACAAAATTATATTACAGGCAGGTTTGGTTGATTAACATTAAAACAAGGAACACTAATATTAAATTAAAAAATACGCATAGCAATGACACTATTAGAAGTAGAACTACAAAAGCTAAAATCAGAAATAATCTCGATGTGGGATTTAGTTATTTCGCAACTAAACAAAGCACAACAAGCTTTAGTAAGCTTTGATAAAGACATAGCACTTGAAGTAATTGCTAATGAAAAACGCGTAAACGGCATGGAGTTAAAAATTGACCGTGATGGTGAAAGCATTATAGCCTTGTTTAATCCGGTTGCTATTGATTTACGCTTTGTGTTAGCTATGCTAAAAATAAATTACAATTTAGAGCGTACGGGCGATATTGCTAAAGGCATTGCTAAGTGTATTGTAAATAGCGAAAACCCTTTTGATGAAAAACTTTTACACGATACCCAAATACTTATCATGTTTGAAGAAGCTACCGATATGTTGGAAGATGTTTTAGAATCTTTTAGAAATGAAGACACCAAAATAGCCCGTACAATTTTTAAGCGCGATAAATTTTTAGATGAAATAAATAAAAAAATTGACTTAACCGTTGCAGAATATATCCGTGCTAACCCAACTAATATTGAGCAAAGCTTGTACATACATTCTTCTATTCGTAAAATAGAGCGTGCCGGCGATCAGGCAAAAAATATAGCCGAAGAAATTATTTTTTATGTTGAAGCCAAAGTTTTAAAACATACTTCTAAAAAAAATATAGGAGAATAGATTTTCATTTTTTTAAACGCTGTGTTGTTTAGTTTAACACAAAAAGGGAGAAACCTTGCAGAAATGTGAGGTTTTTCCCTGTTTTTGCTACCCACTGTTTTTTACTTAACTATTCCTTAACATTACAAATACAAAAAAAACACACTTTTGAACTATAAATAAAATAGAATGGCAATAAGTTTAATAGTTTTGATAGTAGTTTGTTTGTTATTGGCTTGTACTTTTGAGTTTATAAACGGATTTCACGATTCGGCAAACGCAGTTGCCACCGTTATATACACCAACACCTTAAAACCAACATACGCCGTAGTTTGGAGCGGTTTATTTAACTTTATAGGAGTGCTTACCGGCGGCATTGGTGTTGCTATGGGTATTGTAAATTTACTACCGGTAGAAACACTTACCGATTCCAGTATAGCGCATGGTATGGCAATGGTTTTTGCCTTATTGTTAAGTGCCATTATTTGGAATTTGGGTACTTGGTATTTGGGCATTCCGGCATCCTCATCACACTCGCTTATAGGCTCTATTTTAGGTATAGGGCTTGCCTTTTATTTTATTACCGGTAAAGATGCCGTTAATTGGGGCAAAGCTCAGGATATTGGTTTATCATTATTGGTTTCGCCTATGGTTGGTTTTGCTTTGGCAATTATTATCATGTTTATTTTTAAACGTTTAGTAAAAAATGATGCCATATATAAAGAACCCTTACCTGGTGCAAAACCTCCTATGTGGATTCGTATTATTTTAACTGTAACTTGTACGTTGGTTAGCTTTTTTCACGGGCAAAACGATGGGCAAAAAGGAGTTGGCTTGGTTATGCTTATTTTAATTGGATTGGTACCGGGCTATTTTGCCATAAAAGACACACAAGACCTTACAGATACATATAAACAAATGAACCATGTTACTGAATTAGTTTATAAAATTGATACTACTAAACTATCAGAAAAAGAAAATGTTGATATTTTAAAAACTAAAGCCCGTTGTGCCGATTTATTAAGCATATTAGATAAAAAAGCAAAGGTTTCTGAAATAGATTCGGCAAAGCGTTTTGAGGTTCGTAAACACATTATTTTAATTTCGAAAAGCGCAGAAAAAATTGGTTTAGGTGAAAATTCTTCGCTAAGCGATAAAGAAAAAGTTGATTTAACAACCACTATTAAGGCATCTAAAAAAATTACAGATTATGCTCCCGATTGGGTAATTATTTTAATCTCCTTATCGTTAGGTTTTGGTACCATGATAGGTTGGAAACGAATTGTAAAAACCATTGGCGAAAAAATTGGCAAACAACACATGAGTTATGCCCAAGGTGCTTCGGCTGAATTAGTTGCTTCGGCAACCATTGGTATGGCATCTGCCTGGAGTTTACCTGTGAGCACCACACACGTACTATCATCGGGTGTGGCGGGTGCTATGGTGGCCAAAAAAGGATTGAAAAACCTTCAGCCAAAAACCATTAAAACAATTTTTATGGCTTGGGTGCTAACACTACCGATAACTATGATACTTTCGGGCGGGTTGTTTTTACTGTTCCGTTGGTTGTTTTAATTAGGTATCGGGTAAATGTTATCTTTGCGTTAGCCAAAGCATAGCATGTTTCTAAAAAATAAATCTACCATTATATTGCTTGTAACCATTTTATGTGTTGCAGCATTTATATTTGTTTTCACCAAAATAGTGCTGTATATGTTGTTGGCAGCTATACTATCGTTGTTGGCACAACCTTTTGTTAAACTATATTTAAAAATAAAATTTAACGGCAAGCATTTGCCGGATACCGTTATAGCTTTACTCTCTTTATTCAGTATGCTATTTGTATTTTCATCCTTTTTTTATGTGTTTGTACCTCTTATTATTGAGCAGGCAAAATTTATATCTACCCTAAATTTTAACGATGTTTTTATACAAGCTTTAAACCAATTTCCGCAAGTAAAAGCCATGCTATTAAGCATAGGTGCTATGGATGAAGTAAGTAAAAAACTATATACGCAGTTTTCTTCTTTTTTAAATATAGGTAACGCAAGTTTTATACTTAGTGCATTTTTATCAGCCTTTGGAAGCATTGTAGGCGGTGCTTTGGCGGTTTGCTTTATTACTTTTTTTATGCTGAAAGACAATAAACTTGCATCGCGCAGTCTTTTATTAATAACACCTGTTGATTATGAAGTAGAAATGCAGGATATACTACGCACTACAAAAAGCCTGTTAAGCAAATACTTCGTAGCACTTTTTATTGATGTGGTTATGGTAACTATTTTAGTAGGTACAAGTCTTACTTTTTTAGGCGTTAGAAACGCTTTTTTTATAGGCATGTTTGCCGGCGTAATGAACATTATACCCTATGTTGGGCCATTAATTAGCTTTGCTTTTGCTTGTTTTTTAGGCGTTACAGGTTGTATAGAAGCTAACGAACTTTACTTGGTGGGCAATGTAATTGAAAAAATATTTTGGATTTTATTATGCGTAAATTTAGTCGACGGAATTTTGGTGCAACCTTATCTTTTTAGTAACAGCGTAAAAGCACATCCGTTAGAAATTTTTATTGTTATACTAATGGCATCGTCGTTAGCAGGTGTGGCCGGCATGATAGTGGCTATACCAACCTATACATTAATAAGAATTGTAGCTAAAGAGTTTTTAACCAATTATAAATTCTTTAAAAAAATAACAGAAAATATACCCGAATAACATGCAACAAACACTTACTTTTTTAAAACAAATAAAAAAGAACAACAACAAAGAGTGGTTCGAAAAAAATAAGGCAGTTTATTTAAAATCGAAAGAAGAGTACGAACTTGTTGTACAACAGGTAATTAATAATATTGCTAAGTTTGACCCAAAAGTAGCCGGTTTAGAAGCTGCTAAAGCTACGTTTAGAATTTATAAAGATGTACGTTTCTCTAAAGACAAAACGCCGTATAAAAGCAACTTTGGTGCAAGCATAAACCCGGGAGGTAAAAAAAGTTTGGTAGCAGGTTATTATATGCACGCCGAACCGGGTAATTCATTTTTAGCAGGTGGTTGTTATATGCCTGAACCTGATAAATTAGCCGCTATTAGACAAGAAATCGACTACAACTTTGCCGATTTTAAGAAGATAATTGCCAATAAAGATTTTAAAAAATACTTTGGAGAGATTAGCGATGAAGGTAAATTGGTAAACCCACCAAAAGGCTACGATAAAGAAAACCCTGCGGTAGAAATTTTAAAAAACAAACACTTTATAGTTTCACATAAAATTGACGATAAAAAACTACTGAGTGCTGATTTTCCAAAATACGCAGCAACAGTTTTCAAGGCTATGCAACCCTTTATTTTGTTTGTGCGTGAAGCTACGAAATAAGGTCTTTTTCAAAATGTTTTGAGGCATAATTTGTGTAAATCCTAAAGTCAGTTATCTGATTGTAATTATTATCTTCGTTCCTTAGTAATTTAAGGAAGACCTATGAACATTATTATACCTATGGCAGGCATGGGCAAACGCATGCGCCCACACACATTAACCACGCCAAAACCTTTGTTGCCTGTTGGCGGAAAGCCCATTGTGCAACGCCTTGTAGAAGACATTACCAAAGTATGCGGCGAAAAAATAACCGAAATTGCTTTTATAATTTCTCCTTTATTTGGAAAAGAAACGGAGAAAAATTTGGTAGAAATTGCTGCTACACAAGGTGCTAAAGGAGTAATTTATTATCAGGAAGAGGCATTAGGCACAGCCCATGCCGTTATGTGTGCCGCACCGGCTTTAACAGGTAAAACAGTAGTTGCTTTTGCCGATACGTTGTTTAAAGCCGATTTTGTAATGGATACTAATAACGATGGGGCTATTTGGGTACAACGCATCGATGACCCTCGTCAGTTTGGTGTGGTAAAGCTAAACAAAGAAGGCTTTATTACTGACTTTGTGGAGAAACCACAGGAATTTGTATCGGATTTAGCCATTATTGGCATTTACTATTTTAAAGATGGAGACTATCTTAAAAAAGAAATTCAGTATTTGATTGATAACAACATCAAAGATAAAGGCGAATTTCAGTTAACTAACGCTTTAGAGAATATGAAAAACAAAGGGACAAAATTTGTTCCGGGTAAGGTAAGCGAGTGGTTAGATTGTGGCAACAAAGAAGCTACTGTATTTACCAATCAGCGTGTGTTAGAATATGATAAAGGCAAAGCACACCTTCGTTCTCCTTCAGCAAAAATTGAAAACTCAAGCATTATAGAGCCTTGTTTTATTGGTGACAATGTAGTTATAACAAATTCGGTAATTGGTCCGCATGTATCAATTGGCGCTGATAGTAAAATTGTTGACAGCATTATTAAAAATACTATTGTACAAAAAAACAGTAAAATAAATTCAGCTCATCTTATTAATTCTATGATAGGAAATTACACGGAAGTATCAAGCACAGCATCAGATTTAAACTTGGGAGATTATACTATCAGCAAATAAATTGTATAAGCAACAAACCATATCAGGGCATCAAAGCAACAGGGCTATTAAGTATGCTGTTGCCTTGTTGTTGGGTTACTTGTTTCTGTTAACATCGTGTAAAGCAAAAAAAGATGCTACTGCTTCAAGCCCCACCAAAGCAGAAAAAAAAACTGAGCTTGCCAAACAAAAAATAGACGATGATTTTAAATTACGCGCCTATTTTTATGACGCCTGCAGAGAAAAAACAAAAGGCAATTTAGATATAGCTCAAACACTTTTTAAAGAATGCCTTAAAATTTACCCAAACAATGCGCCTACTAATTATGAGCTTGGCAATTTATACCGATACACAGGCAAATATGATGAAGCCCTCAAGTGCGCTAAAATTGCAGCCCTTGCCGACGAAAAAAATGAGTGGTATAACATACTTTATATAGAATGTTTACATAATAAGCACCAATATATGGAGGCAGCAGCTCGTTACGAAATTTTACTAAAAAAATATCCGTACCGCGAAGATTTTTACCAAGGGCTTGCCGGAGAATATATTTATGCTAACAAACCTGATAAAGCTATACAGGCATACACACGCCTGCAGCAAACTACCGGAGCCGATGACGATATTGCTATACAAAAGGTAAAAATATTTACTCAGCAAAAAAAGTGGGGCGATGCAGAAACAGAATTAAAAAAATTGATTGCAGCTAACCCTAAAGAATCTCGCTACTATACTTATTTAGCCGATTTGTATCAACAGCAAGGTCAACCACAAAAAGCATTAGAAACCTATACCAATGTTTTAAAAACCGACTCGTTAAACCCATTTGTACACCTTGCACTTGCTGATTATTATAGACAACAACACCAAGAAGAGAGTTTTTTTAAAGAATTAAAAAAAGCATTTGTTAGCGAAGATTTAGACATTGATAATAAAGTAAAAATTGTAATGTCGTATTACAATGCTACCGAGCAAGCAAATAAATTACTGCCACAAGCCTACGAGCTTTGTGCTTTATTGGTAAAACAATATCCCGATAATCCAAAATCGCATAGTGTTTATGCCGATTTTTTATATCGCGATAAAAAAATAAAAGACGCCGCTATTGAATTAAAAAAAATATTAGAATTTGATAAAGGAAAATATCAGGTTTGGAACCAGTTATTGGTTTGCGAAAGTGAGATGAATGCTTTTGATAGTTTAGCAAAACATAGCGCAGAGGTAATGGATTTGTTTCCGGGTGAAGCGGTGCCATGTTACTTAAATGGGGTAGCTAACATGCGTTTAAAACAATATCAAAAAGCAATTGAATCGTTAAAAGAGGGTAAGCAATTTGTGTATGAAAACACACCTTTAGAAGTAGAGTTTTACTCGAACTTAGGAGATGCGTATAATGCCCTAAAAGAGTACGATAAATCCGACAAAGAATATGACAATGCCTTGGGACTTGACCCCAATAATGCCTCTATACTAAATAATTACGCTTATTATCTTTCGTTGAGAAAACAAAATTTAGAGAAAGCAGAAAAAATGTCGAAACGTTCATTAGAGCTTGCACCTAATAGTGTATCGTATATTGATACATACGGTTGGATTTTATACCAGCAGCAAAAGTACGAAGAAGCAAAAAAATATTTAGAAAAAGCTTTTGACCGAGGTGGGTTTAACCGTCCGGCTATTGTTGAACATTATGGCGATGTAATGTATAAATTAAATGAAATTGACAAAGCCGTTGAGAACTGGAAAAAAGCTAAAGAGCTTGGTAGCAAATCGGATTTGTTGCAGAAAAAAATTACCGATAAAAAACTCTACGAAGAATGATTTATTTTTTAAAACGCGCATTAGTTCTTCTTTTGTTTATGCTGGCACTAACTTCGGTTTCGTGCAAAAGCAAAAAAAACATGGCAAAGCAAAGCACCGCTGTTGTAGATACTACAGTTGAAAAATGCAGAATGGATTTTAAAACCGGTAAAGCACTTAGCAAACGCATGAACGATAGCGAGCTGAATTTTAATTACGCCTTAGCAAAATTTAGCTGCCAATTAACTATAGATAGCGCAGAACATTCATTTAATGTATCGGTAAGATGTCGTAAAGACAGCGTAATTTGGTTGTCGATTTCAAAATTAGGCATTGATGCGGCGCGCGTGTTAATTACAAAAGATACGGTGAAATTTATGATGGGCTTAACCGAAAAAAAATATTTTATAGGTGATTTTTCCTACATAAACCAAATGCTACATGCCGATTTAGATTATGATATGCTGCAAGCTTTACTGTTTGGTAACAGTGCCGCTTTTCACGACGATGATGATAAGTTAAAACCCGGTAGAGATAGAAACACTTGCCAGTACTTTGTAAGTACGATACGAAAAAGGCATTTGAAAAAAATTAATAACGGAACAGAAACCCCCAGCGAATCGTACCAAACAATTTGGTTAGACCCTACTACATTTAAAATACTAACCCTGGAGTTTGATGATATAAAAGCTAAACGAAAGTTTAACGCATCTTATACTGATTTTAGACCCGTAGCCAACTATTTAGCTCCGTTTAAATTACTGTACAACATTACTGCAGAAAAAAATATTAAAGCAGATATAGAGTATAGTCGCATAAGTATAAATGAACCACAAAGTTTTCCGTTTAAAATACCACCCAGTTATGAGCGCATTCAGTTTAAAAAATAAACTTGCCATACTGTTTTTATCTTTTGTATTGTTTATAGCATATACACCACAAGGCTTTGCCCAAAAGGGAAACAAAAAAGATTTAGAAATAAAGAAGAAAAAACTTAAAGAAGAAATAAACACTATTAACGATTTATTGCACGAAACCAAAAGCAGTAAAAAATTATCGATGAATCAAGTGGCTATTTTAAACAAGAAAATAACCGTACGCGAGGAGTTAATTAACACCATCAATTCAGAAATACACCTTATTAATAAGCAGATAAACGAAAATCAAGCAGCTATAAAAAATTTAAACACCACTTTAGATAAGCTGAAGAAAGACTATGCTGCCATGATTTATTTTGATTACCGTAACAGCGATGCATATAGTAAATTGATGTTTTTATTTGCTGCAGATAGCTTTAACCAGGCCTACCAGCAATACAAATACACACAGCAAATTGCAGAATACAGGAGGAAAAAAGCGACAGAAATAACCGATACGCAAACCGAAATAACAAAAAAGAATACAGAGTTAACCAGTAAAAAGGAAGAAAAAAGGCAATTATTAAGTTCGGAAGAACTGGAAAAATTAAACCTGGCTAAAGAAAAAACAGATCAGGAAAGCACGCTTTCTAACTTGCAACAAACCGAAAAACAATTAAAAGGAGAACTGGATAAAAAGAAAAGTGAAATTGAAAACCTAAATGCAGCCATTAAAAAATTAATTCAGGAAGAAATAAAACGCCAACAAGAAGAAGAGAGAAAACACGCTTTAGCTCTTGCCAAAAAGAAAGAAGAACGTGCTAACCGAGCAAAAGAAAATAAAAAAACAAAAAACTCGACTAAAGCAATAGAAGAAAATAAAAAGGCAGATGCCAAGGAAGAAGCAGCCGAGATGTCCGAAACTAAAGAAGCAGAACAACTCTCATCCGATTTTTCATCAAACAAAGGTAAGTTACCTTGGCCCGTTGCAAAAGGGGTTATAACCATTGGTTTTGGAGAGCAAGAACACCCAACTATTAAAGGTTTTATGATTAACAACAATGGTGTTGAAATTTCGGCTGCAAAGGGGCAAAATGCTCGTGCTGTTTTTGAAGGTGTAGTTACAGGTGTTACCACTGTGCCAGGCATTGGTAAAATTGTTATCATTAGGCATGGTGATTATTTAAGTGTGTACTCTAATTTAGAAGAAGTGCTTGTAAAATCGGGTGATAAAATTGCGCTTAAACAAAATATTGGCACCATTGCTTTTAACGATGATGAAAACAGAAACGTTATTAATTTCCAGATATGGAAAGGGCAAAAAATACTAAACCCCGAAGAGTGGTTATATAAGTAAACCTTAATTTAAACACCATTTATTAAGAAACTTAGGTTTGAAAAGCCAGTACATGTTAACTGTTAATTTAAGGCTACCGCTAAGGATTAGAAACCCAGTTAACGGTTATAATATTTTGTTTTCCCCCTCAATTCGGTTAGTTTTGTGCCACAATAAAAATCTATGCCAAAAATTTCAATTAAAGCGCAGCAAATGCCTGCATCGCCCATTCGTAAATTAGTGCCCTTTGCCGATGCAGCAAAAAAACGCGGTGTACATATATATCATTTAAATATTGGTCAGCCAGATATTGAAACACCTGCTGTTATGCTTAACGCCATAAAAAACGCAGATATTAAAGTACTTGAGTACAGCAATAGCGCAGGCATTGAAAGCTATCGTAAAAAACTGGCAGATTATTATAAATCGTACAAGATTAATGTAGAAGCTAACGAAATATTAATTACCACAGGAGGTTCTGAAGCCTTGCAGTTTGCTTTTAACACCTGTTTTAACGCAGGCGATGAAGTAATTATACCTGAGCCCTTTTATGCCAACTACAATGGTTTTGCCGTAGCAGCTAATGTGGTTGTAAAGCCTGTAGTATCAGGCATTGAAACAGGTTTTGCCTTACCCCCTATTAGTGATTTTGAAAAATTAATTACTCCAAAAACAAAGGGAATTTTAATTTGCAACCCAGGTAATCCTACAGGTTATTTATACTCGCGAGCGGAGTTAGAAGCACTTAAAGAATTAGTGCTAAAACACGATTTGTTTTTATTAGCCGATGAAGTTTACCGCGAGTTTTGTTATGATGGCAAAGAGTACGTATCAGTAATGCACTTGAGTGGCTTAGATAATAATGTGGTTTTGCTTGATTCAATTTCTAAACGTTACAGTGCTTGTGGCGCACGCATTGGGGCCTTTATCACAAAAAACAAAGAAGTTAGTGCTGCCGCTTTAAAATTTGCCCAAGCAAGATTAAGTCCGCCAACGTTTGAACAAATTGGTGCCGAAGCTGCGCTTGATACGCCAGCCAGTTATTTTGTAGAAGTAAAAAAAGAATATACCGAGCGCAGAGATTTTTTAATTAGCGAGTTGAATAAAATAAAAGGCGTTTATTGCCCTATGCCGGGCGGTGCGTTTTATTGCATTGCAAAACTACCTGTAGAGGACAGCGATGTTTTTTGTGAATGGTTGCTTAGCGAATTTCAGTTTGAAGGCGGAACGGTTATGATGGCACCTGCATCAGGCTTTTATGCTACACCGGGTAAAGGTAAAAACGAAGTGCGCTTGGCTTATGTGTTGAAAAAAGAAGAGCTCGCTAAAGCAATGGTTTGCTTGCGTAAGGCTTTAAAAGTATATCCGCACACTAAATACTAAACTATGTTTAAGCTACAGGAAATTTTTCCTGAAACCGATAAAGGGTTAAAAAAAGCTACCGTAGCTTTATTGGTGTTAGTGGCTTTTTTTTTACCCTTTAAATTTTTAGTAAATATTTTTATTGTAGCAATTTTTGTATTGTGGTTATTTAGTAATCCGTTTAAAAAACTTTTTACAAAAACTAAAAACACCAAACTATTTTTAGCCATTTTTATTTTCTACCTACTTCATTTAACTGCCTTATTGTACACACAAAATATAAGCGAGGGCTTATTTAGTTTAGAAATAAAAATAAGTATGCTTATTTTTCCATTACTGTTTTATACCGAGCAATTTACCGAAAAGCAAATTCAGTTTTTTTTAAAGAGCTTTATTGTTGGAACTATTTGCTGCTGTTTACTTTGCTTACTACGCGTTATTTTTTTATACCTAACCAAAGGTGAAACCAATTTTTATTATGAAGTTTTAGCCTGGTTTCAGCACCCCGCTTATTTAACTATGTACATTACATTTTGCTGCGTAACCTTATTATTAAATAATATTTTCAGCAAACCATTTACTTATATAAGCATCGTGTTTTTTACGTTTTTTACGCTATTGCTATCTTCCAAAGCAGGCATTGTTATACATTTTACTATACTTGTATTTTGTATAGCCTCGCTATTTTTAAAAAGAAAAAACTACTTAAAAATTTTAGGCATAACTTTTTTAGGACTACTTGCTTTTTGTATTGGATTGTTTTTTATACCCGAAGTACACGAACGTTTTAATGGTGCCTTTGTATCGCTTAAAACAAATAATTTAGATAAAAACTCTACCGAAAGCACAACTGTTAGGCGTATGATATGGAATGAAGCCGCACAAATTATTAAACAAAATTTACTGTTAGGGGTTTCACCGGGCGATGCCAACGATGCTTTGTATGAAAGCTATAAACAAAATGGTTTAACAGGCGCTTACGCAAAAAAATTAAATGCACATAGTCAGTATTTTCAAACTGGGGTTGGGCTTGGCTTAATGGGGTTATTAAGTTTACTGGCTTTGTTTATTGTGCCCCTGCTTGAGAATAGAAAAAAAATAGTATTATTTTTTGTACTAATAACCGTTTTAAATTTTTTTACCGAAAGCATGTTGCAAACTATGGCAGGTTGTATATTTTTGGGCTACTTTTACAGTATAATTTGTTTTAAGCATGATTCCATTCTCGCCACCACGGATTGATAAAAAAATAATAGACGAAGTAACCGCTGCTTTACAAAGTGGATGGATCACTACTGGGCCTCGCACTAAATTATTTGAAAAAAAATTAACCGAATACTATCGCAATAAAGCAACTTTATGCTTAAATTCAGCTACTGCGGGTTTAGAAATTATGCTGCGTTGGTTTGGTGTGGGTGCGGGCGATGAAGTTATTTTGCCTGCTTACACGTATAGCGCTACGGCAAATGTAATTATACATTGTGGGGCAACGCCTGTTTTTGCTGATGTAAATGCAAACGATTTTAACATAGCGGTAAAAGAAATTGAAAAGCACATCACCGCAAAAACAAAAGTTGTTATGCCTGTTGATTTTGGTGGCTTACCTTGTGACTATGATGAAATAAATGCGCTGGTTTCAAGTAAAAAAAACTTATTTGTTGCTAAAACAGATAACCAAAAAAAATTAGGGAGAGTTTTGGTTTTGTCGGATTCGGCACACTCAGTTGGGGCAACCTATAAGGGTAAAAAAACAGGTTCGCTTACAGATGTATCGGTGTTTTCGTTTCATGCGGTTAAAAATTTATCTACTGCTGAGGGTGGTTGCATAGCACTTAACCTACCTGCCCCTTTTGACAATGAAGAAGAATATAAAAAATTATGTGTAAGCACCCTGCACGGACAAAACAAAGATGCACTTGCTAAAACACAAAAAGGAAATTGGAGATATGATATTGTAGAAGCGGGATATAAGTTTAACATGACTGATTTAACTGCCGCCATAGGACTTATAGAGCTTGAGCGCTATGATGCTGATACGCTTGTGAAACGAAAAGCAATTTGTACACATTATACAAATGCTTTAACAAAATATGCTGATATATTTGAATTACCTGTACAGCAAACAACGGATAAAGAATCATGTTACCATTTGTATCCTTTACGTATAAAAAATATTAGCGAGGTGCAACGCGATGAAATAATTAAAAATATTTTTGATTGTGATGTATCAGTTAATGTACATTTTATACCTGTGCCTTGCATGAGTTTTTATAAGGGTTTAGGTTACGATATAAAAAACTATCCTGTTACGTACAACAACTATAGCAGAGAAATTACCCTACCTGTTTTTTACGATTTAACTACGCAACAAATTGAAACTATTGTAAATGCCGTTGTTCAATCAGTAGATAAAGTTATCACTCAAAAAAACAGCCTTGCTTAAAAGAGCATTTGATATAGTTTGTTCCTTTATAGGAATTATAATTTTACTTCCTATTTTTATAGTGATTACTTTACTTATTATACTGGATAGCAGAGGTGGTATTTTTTACCGACAGGTTAGAGTAGGAAAAAATAATAAGGATTTCTTTTTGCTAAAATTTAGAACCATGCAAACCGGTGCTGATAAAAAAGGCTTGCTTACTGTTGGCAATAAAGATAGTCGTGTAACACACATTGGTTATTATTTACGCAAGTATAAAGCAGATGAGTTACCTCAATTATTTAATGTATTGTTTGGAAGCATGAGCTTGGTTGGTCCTCGTCCAGAAGTACGCAAATATGTTGATTTATATAATAATGAGCAGCAAAAAGTCTTAACCGTAAAACCCGGCGTTACTGATTATGCCTCGATAGAATATTCGAACGAAAACGAAATTTTAGCTAAAGCCCAAAACCCCGAGCAAACATACATTAACGAAATAATGCCGCATAAGCTTTTGCTTAATTTAAAATATATACATGAGCAGGGGTTTATTACTGATGTAAAAATTATTTTTAGAACGATTGCAAAAATTGCTTCTTAAAGCATTGTTATTTTATTTGTTGGTGATAACATCGATAAGAACGAAAAAAGAAAATTATGTAACTTTTTCTTCCAGTTCCACAATTTCACCTTTTATGTCTACTGTCAATTTCCTCCATTATCCAAACTTGGGTGCAAAGCCTGACATTTGTAGCCAAGCGGAACACCCTAATTATTTTTAGATTTCTCACACTCGTTCGAAATAACAAGAGGAGATGAAAATCTACATTATTTTACAACCCTCCTAAATTAAATTGATAGTACATTATTTATTATTAGGTAAATGCTGAGAACTAATATTGAAAATCATTTGTGTTTATGATAAAATGTAACATCTTTAGCCTCGCTAAGTAAAATTTAGGATGGAGGGTAAAGAGGTTAAAGAAACTGCACTAAAACGTTTTTGGAAAATTTTAGGTCCCGGCTTGGTAACGGGCGCAAGCGATGATGACCCATCAGGCATTGCCACCTACTCGCAAGCAGGTGCACAATATGGGTTATCGACTTTATGGACAGCCTTAATTACATTTCCATTAATGGCAGCCGTACAAGAAATGTGCGCACGCATTGGTATGGTAACCTCGCAAGGACTAACAGGCACATTAAAAAAACATTACTCAAAACCTATTTTATATTTAATGTTACTATTTAGCTTTCCGGCTATTATATTAAATATTGGAGCCGACATTGCAGGCATGGGAGCCGTTGCTAATTTAATATTTCCAACTATACACCCAATTTTTTTCAGTGTAACCTTTACGCTTATTTTAATGGTGCTAATTATCTATTTGCCTTACCAAAAATTTGCATCAGTACTAAAATATTTGTGCGTTATACTTTTGGTTTATATGGTTGTACCTTTTTTATACAAACAAAATTGGAGCGATGTACTCAATCATGCCCTTGTACCCACCATTAGTTTTAACCGAGAGTTTTTAAATATTTTGGTTGCCATTTTAGGCACTACAATTTCTCCCTATTTATTTTTTTGGCAGGCAACAATGTCTGTAGAAGATATGAGGCAGAAAAACAAAGTGATGCTGGTAGATAAAAGCATGATGAAAAACATGAAAATGGATGTAAACTTCGGTATGTTTTTTTCTAACGTCGTCATGTTTTTTATTATTCTTACCGCAGGCACCGTACTTTTTAACGCAGGCATACATAAAATTGACACCGTTCAACAAGCTGCAAAAGCCTTAGAACCCCTTGCCGGAGAAGGAGCTTACTACCTGTTTGCCATTGGCATTATAGGCACAGGTTTTTTGGCTATACCCGTTTTATGTGGCTCGCTGTCGTACATCGTATCCGAAACGTTCGATTGGAAAGAAGGCTTAGATAAAAAATTTAGCGAAGCTAAACCCTTTTATATTGTAATTATAATTTCGCTTATAATTGGTTTACTTATAAACTACATTGGCATAAGCCCCATACAGGCTCTAATTTATTCAGCTATATTGTATGGAGTTACATCACCTGTCATAATTGCCATAGTACTACACATTGGCAACAACAAAAAAATAATGGGCGAGTTTTCTAACAGCTTGCGCTCAAATATTTTGGGCGTACTTACTTTAATATTAATGACCGTATCAGCAGGGTTTATGCTCTATTATCAGTTTTTAAATTAAGTTGTAATTTATACGTGATGAGTTATAATTTATCCAATCCCCACAACTATTTAGGGCGTTACGTCGGGTCACTACCGTCGGACTTTCAGTTACAATCCTAACAAACCACAGCTAATATGTAATTATGGGTTACAGTTTGTTGCATTAATAACCATATCAAAAAACATCAACCCCACCGGCTTAATCAAAAAAACAAAAAACTAATTAGTAAAATAATTTTTGGTAGAATAGTATTTGGTGGGGTTTAGTTTTTCGGTAAGTTTTTGGTACTCGATTTTATAATAACTGGCTTCGGTATAGTCTTGAATTTGACTGTAAGCCTGACTAATGAAGCTGTATAGTTCAACCATATCATCAATATTGTTGAGTTGTTGGTTTATTTTCAGGGCAGCTAAGTAATTTTTTATGGCTTCTGTTTGGTTATTTAAAGCTGCGTAAACATTACCTAACCAAGTGTACGCATAAGCTTGTGCCGATGCATTGTTAGTTTGTTGGTTTAGCAAAAGTGCAAGGTTGTAGTAGGGTAATGCTTGGGTAAAATCTTGTTTGCAATAATAAACGTAACCTATGTTTTGGTAGCTATCGGCAAGAGCAAAAGTATCGTTTAACTGCTCACGTATTTTAACTGCCATGTTATGATATGCCAATGCTTTGGTAAATTTTTGTTGTTTACCGTACACAAACCCTAAGTAGTTATAACAAAGTGCCTCACCTACTTGGTTATGTATGGCTTGGTATATTTTTAGGGCAGTTATGTATTTAATAATGGCCTCGTTGTAGTTTTCTAAATCAATATAAACAAGCCCCGTATTGCAAAAAAAAGATGTTATACCATTTTTGTAGTTTAGATCTTTGCAAATTTTATAACTACTGGTGTAAAAATTTAGTGCTTCGCTTAAGTTACCTTGGTTGTATTGTATTAAACCTAAATTATTAAGTGCCGATGCCTCGCCTCTTTTAAAATTTAGTTGCTGCGCCAATTGTAACGCTTGGTCTGCATAGTTTTTTGATGTGGGGTAGTTACCTTGTTGCTCGTATACATCAGCAAGCTTGTTTAGTTCGTTTACCTTGTTGGTATCGATTTGGGCATGCAGAGTAAACATACCGCAAATAAAAAACAATATAACTTTACTTATGTGCATGTACTTGTTTGTTGTTTATTGAGTTGCATTATTTACCTGTTTTAAGTGTTATACCTATTGCCATAAAGGTTACGCCAACAACAAAATTTTGCTGTTACCCTTCATTATATTTTGTGTTAGTTATTACCTGTTGTTGGTTTAAAAAAAAATCAGCCTCACACGCTTCTATGCCTTTAACCTCAATTAAAGGCCATGTGTTATATATAATAAACTCGGTATTTGGGGTAGCAGCATGGCTTTCGCAAAGAGGAGCTATGTACCATTTATCATCGCTATCATTTACTTTTTGTACAAAGGCACCTACGGTTGCTTTATCTAAACAATCGGGCACGCAAACAATGCAAAAGGTAGGGCACTTGCGTGCACTATATTTTTCCCAGTGTTTTAACCAACTACCGCACCTGCAGATTATGGTATGTTGTGCTGTGCCATTAATGTTTTTAATTTTTGCCATTGTTGTTGCTTTAAAACTTTATGCAACTGTTTTTAACCCAGCTTGGTTATTACAAACAGCACAAAAAGTTCACTGCTAATTTTTTTATCTCGTTTTTTACAACAAGCCATTACTGCATCAGCTATTTGCTGCGGACTATGTACACCTCTGTATATTTTTTTAAAATCAGATATAAAATGTATTAACTCATAATTATCAACACACGAAACAAAATGAGCATCTTGTAGTTTTTTATACACATCTTGCCACAGCTCTGTTTTTTTGCCAACCCCTACCAATTCTGTAAATGCTATAATACCGTTCATGCTTGTTTTTAGTGCAAGCAAACATACGTTGTTTACCACGTAAAAAAAATACAAACACTGCGCAAATCTTACACATGTAAGATTTTTTCATTTTATGTGTAATTACCGATAAGACTTTGCTTTGCACCATTTCTCATGTTATTTTATTGTAAAATATTGTAACAATAAAACAAAGTGATTTATATTTGGATAAGATTTTACTTACAAACAGATGATAGAACAACCAAAAATAGAAACATTTACATGCGCAAGTTGTGCTGTTGTTGTAGATGATAATATTTTGGTTAGCGCGCAGATCGACGAAAAATGGTCGTTATTGCTTTGTCCGAAAAAAGTAAAACAAAAGTTACTCAAATTAGGTTGCCCTCCAACTAAAATTAATGAGGCTTATAAAAGATTTGTAGAAAATTTTGCTCATTTTTCCGTTTGCCCTCACGCAGAAACCGCCGAATAAACGGTTTATAAAACCATATTTATTGTTTAAAAAATCATAAAATTTGCCGCGTAAAACCCAGTATTTGTAATTAAGTATAACGGTATATTATTTTTCTTTTTGTAAAAACATAAATTATTCCATACAAGTACAAAAAAATCTTAAAATACAAACTCATCTCCCATTAATTTTTATCTTTAAACAAAAATACAAAAGAGTTAAAATGAAAAAAGCCATCCTGCTACTATTTGTTTTTACCATGGCTTGCAACAAACCATTAACCAATCGCGATAGAGCCATTATGGCAATAAAAGAATACGAAAAAAATAATGCCAATTACCAAAATACCGAGTACGGTAAATTAGATAGTGCTTGCGAGTACCCTGATACGCTGGATATAAAAATAGAAGGATTTCGAGGACTTATATCTGCTGAATATCAAAATGATTCCATGCTAATTCAAACCGATACCAACGATACCGAATTTAAAAACACAATAGCTCAATATCAAAAAAGCTTAAATTTACTTTTAGCAACCCCAAAGCAAAAACACTATTACATAAATACTAAAAGCCAAACAAAAAATGCGCAAGGCATATTACAAATTAACAGCATAACCTACGAAATAGATACAACCTTTAAAATAATTGATACAAACTAATCTATATGAAAAAAATAACCCCACTACTATTACTTTTTACTGTAGCTTGCACCAAGCCCATTACCAATACCGATAGAGCCATCCTATCTGCCCAAGCCTATTTAAAAAGTAGTGAAAACAAAAATACCGAGTACAGCAAACTCGATAGCGTTATTGATTATAAGGATGATGTATTGCGCAAAATGGCCGAAGCACAACGCCAACTTCTAATAGCCCACGATAGCGTAAAATACAAACACCAGTTCGATTCCTTGCAAGCAGCACCCAAAACAAAATACTACATTATTAACTATACAAACAAAACAGCCTCGCCAAGTATCTGGCAAATGCTTGTAATGGATACTGCTTTTAAAATAATAAAAGCCCATAACCCCGATGGCAGCACCGATATAAATAACAACAGCAGCAAATAAAAAATAGGATGGAAGTATTTGTAGCTCTTCTTGCAACCGTAATATATTTTTTACCAACTATAATTGCATGGAAAAAAAACTTTATCCTGCAAGTGTTTCTGCTTAATTTATTTTTAGGTTGGACATTAATTGGCTGGATAGCCGCCCTTATTTGGGCGGTAAAAAAAGAAACCAAAACCTTAAGTCAGTCAGAAACCAACATTAATACCAACAACATTGCCTTGATAGAAAAACTTAGCCGTCTGCAAAAAGAAGGTGTTATAACCGAAGAAGAATTTGCCGTACAAAAACAAAAATTATTAACCCAATAAAACCCAATAACCATGACCAGAGAAGGCGAAATATTTAAACAAGCAGTCGATTTTAGCAGTTTCACTATTGATGAGGTAATTGAAATAACCGGCATATCGCGCGGGCAACTTTACAACCTCTATAAACAAGAAGTAATAAAACCCGTATTTAAAGAAAAAATAAAAAAACTAAAACTAAAAATAGATTATAAAATAGCAGCCGAGTACGACCCTATTCAAAAAGAAATTCAACACCTACGCGAGCAAGTAGCTTTGCTCACAAAGGTAAATGACGGTCTTATGTCTTTCCTTAGAGAAAAAGACAAAAGAAAGAAAAAATAAATCACTTGCCGTTACTGGTAAAGCGCACTGAGATTTTTTTTGTAGACAAAGCTCCACCCTTGTTGGCGTTATTACCAACAAATAAAGCTATTGGGTGATAAAACATTTACTTTTTAATATACTTACCACTAAACATAAACGGTAACAAAGTTTCTATGCCATTAGCGGTATAAATTTTGCCAGTAGTGGTAGCCATTACAATTTTTATTTTTTTGCCGGTGGTTTGCTCATATTCGGCAATGGCTTGTCGGCATGCGCCACAGGGGGTTAGGGGTTGGTCAGCCACCACATCGCAAATAACGGCAATGGTTTTTACAGCTATACCCGGATATTGAGAGCCCGCGTAAAATATAGCCACACGTTCGGCACACATGCCCGATGGGTAAGCGGCGTTTTCCTGATTGTTGCCTGTTATAACTTTTCCGTTTTCTAACAGCAATGCCGTGCCTACATTAAATTTAGAGTAAGGTGCGTAAGCATTGCGCATGGCTTTGGTAGCCTCATGTATTAAATTGGCTTCTTCGATAGGTAGTTGTTTTGCGTTTTCAAACACATCAACAGTAATTACATATTGCAATTTTTCGGGATTCATTATTTTTTTATTTGAAGGTTTTTATCGTTCAGCACTTTACCCAAACTATCATACGTTCTTTCAATAGCAAGTGTTCCGGCGGTATCGTAATAATGCCACACACCAACACTAATATCGTGCTTATAATCGCCCTCGTAATAAACTCTTCCATTCTCGTGATAAACTTTCGAGTGCCCATTCATCTTACCATTATCATATAATGCTTCGCTCCATATAAAACCATTGGGGTAAAAATAAAACCATTGTCCGTGGCGTTTACCAAACCTAAAAAAGCCTTTTGTTTTTACCACACCACTTTCGTATTTTTGAAACAACTCACCTGTGTAATCGGTATCGGGTGGTGCAAGTTCATCTACAATTTTATCTATCTGCGATTGTATTTGCTGGTTAGCTGAATCTTGAGTGGTCATTACAGGTTGCTCATCTTTTTTTTGATTGGATGTACAAGCACCTAATAATAACAGAGATATGGATGCTGTAAATAAAAGTTTTTTTACCATGATTATTTTTTTCTTTCTACGGTGTATATAACTAATTGTTCTAACGATTTTTTTGCATCACCTTCCGGAAACCCTTTCAGCAAATTCAATGCCTCTGTTTTATATTGATGCATAATTTTTTCGGCATACTCAATTCCTTTTTTAGCAAAAACAAAATCAATTACCTCGGCAACTTTTTCAGGGTTTTCGTTATGATTTTTTACAATGTTTACTATTTTACGTTTCTCTAAGTAGGTAGAATTGTTAAGCGCATAAATAAGCGGCAGTGTCATTTTCTTTTCCTTAATATCAATGCCGGTTGGTTTACCAATTTCGCCACTGCTGCCAAAATCAAACAAATCATCTTTTATTTGAAAAGCAATACCGGTAAGCGTGCCAAATTGTTTCATGGTTTCAATTACTTGCTTATCTTGCGTAACCGATGCCGCGCCTGCTGCGCAACAGGCTGCAATCAACGTAGCTGTTTTCTGGCGAATGATTTCAAAATAAATTTCTTCCGATATATCTAATTTCCTCGCTTTTTCTATCTGTAACAATTCGCCCTCACTCATTTCGCGCACGGCGTTACTCACCAGTTTCAGTAAATGAAAATCGTCATTATCTAAGGACAATAACAATCCTTTCGAAAGCAAGTAATCACCAATAAGTACCGCAATTTTATTTTTCCATAGTGCGTTAACAGAGAAAAATCCTCTGCGTTCATTACTATCATCTACCACATCATCGTGTACTAAAGTAGCTGTGTGCAGTAGTTCAATTAAAGCTGCGGCACGGTAGGTGCTGTCGTTAATTTCGCCATGCATTTGTGCCGATAGAAAAACAAACATGGGACGTATTTGTTTGCCTTTACGTTTTACAATGTAACTGGTAATTTTTTCTAATAAAGGCACCGAACTTTTCATAGATTGTTTGAATTTTATTTCAAACGCATCCATGTGTGTGGCAATTGGTGCTTTTATTTCGTCAACGGTTTTCAATACAAAAATTAAGAGCTTAAATGTGCAAATTTATTGGTTAACTTACTACTATATACGTGTTTTTTTTACTGGCTGTTTTTCATCAGCCTGAAATTTACTTCAACATTATTTCGCCAAGTCTAATGGCATTTTCTTTTTCGGCAAACAAAAGCAATACATTGTTTTTTAGTTTAGAACAAAGAACCGGTTTTACCGACAGATAAGATGCTTCGTCTTCCGGATAAAAAGCCTTTTTTTTAGCTGTGCCGTAATCATCTACCGATACCATAACGGTAACGCACTCACGCAGATTATCCATACAATGCGGACTATCACTACCAATAAGATTGGCGTTTTTATAGTTATCGTTAAACACTAAATAAATATTGGCATCATCATAACCGGTAACAAAGCTCAAATATTCTTTTACGGCATGCACCTGATATTTAGGAATTAATGTAAGCCAATTTACATAACCCCTTAGCGATAAATTGCAAGCAAATGCTAAACTACTAATGTGCTGCCTCGTGCTATAATCATTCGTTTCTTGTTCGGCAAGTAGGCTTACGGTTCCGTTTGGTCTAAAAAAAATGTTTTTTAAAAAATAAGGTCCAAAAAAATATCCCACTTCGTTTTTATTTATGCTATTTAATGTATTTATTTTCTGCTCATCAAAAATGGCTGAACCTGCATTTAAAAATTCTTGTTTATCTAAATCCATAAAAGCCGAAAAAACGCCGCCTGTTCGCCCTGCATGGCTGGTATCACATAACAGCCCTACAAAATATAATTTATTGTTTTCGTACAATTTAATTTTTTCGCTATACAAAATATACTCAAATGGTGGGGTTATATTTAAAATATTTCCTTGTAAGCTGCTGGCGTTAAATAAAATAATTTTTTGGTCAATAGGAAAATCATCCTTTCTATAATCTGTGCTATATATAATAAGGTTGTTATTATTATCCATCAACAAATCGTAATAATGTATGCGGTTAAGTGTAACGGGGGTGGTAATTAAACCCTTCCAAATGTCTTGCAGGTTTTCATCTACAATTTTTGCTTCGTTGTTTTGCAAATCAAACGGCACGGGACAAATAAGCATTTTACTTTTATCGGGCGATATAGAATAATGAAAAAAAGGTGTTGTTTTAGTTCGTATAGTAGTGCTATAAATAAGTTTTGTGTTTTGTATATCGCCGGTACTTGTGTTTATTGAACTTGCATATACAGTAAATACACCTGTAATATCGAAGTAGGAACTAAGTAAATACAGTTTAGTGCCAAGGGTTATAATGGTGTTCCATTTAACGGGTTTTTTATCGGGTGTAACGGGGGTTAATAAAGGTTTTGAGTAAACAATTTTTTTATCTTGTTTGCTAATACACTCTAAGTACCACATATCTTGATCCCTAACTATGTGGTCTTTTTTAATCATGTACAGGTTTTGCTCGTCTTCGGTTTTAACCCCAATATAATCCGAACCTGTATGATGACTTGTTTGTATATCGCCCCAATTAACTTTGGGTTGTGCATATAGCGTAACACAAACTGCAAAGCAAAAAAGAAAAATAATTTTTCTCATTTCTTAGTGTTTATGATTGGCGGCGGCAGTTTTATTTTTGTTGGCTAACTGTCCGCATGCAGCATCAATATCTTTACCACGACTACGACGCACATTTACAATAATGCCCTTCCCCTCTAAATGCGCTTTAAAAGCGTTTAGTCGTTCGGGTGTGGTTTGTTTAAACTCCCCATCATCGATGGGGTTGTACTCAATAATATTAATTTTTGCAGGTACTTTTTTACAAAAGGCTGCCAACTCCTTAGCATCAATTATCGAATCATTAAAATCTTTAAAGGCAATATATTCAAAGGTTACGCGTGTGCCTGTTTTATCGTAAAAATAATTTAAGGCTTCTGCCAAATTTTCTAACGAATTACTTTCATTAATTGGCATAATGTAATTACGTTTTTCATCATTAGCCGCGTGTAAGGATAGTGCTAAATTAAATTTCACATTATCATCACCCAATTTTTTTATCATTTTGGCAATGCCCGCCGTAGACACTGTTATGCGTTGCGCACTCATGCCCAAGCCATCCGGCGATGTAATTCTATCAACCGATTTTAGTGTTTCGGCATAGTTAAGCAAAGGCTCGCCCATGCCCATATATACAATGTTTGATAGGTGCTGATTGTATTTTTGTTTCGCCAAATTATTTACCAAAACAACTTGATCGTAAATTTCATCGGCATTCAAATTACGTAGGCGGTCTAACCTGCCCGTAGCACAAAACTTACACGTTAAGCTGCACCCCACTTGCGATGATATACAAGCCGTCATACGGGTTTCGGTCGGAATTAAAACACCCTCTACCACATTGCCATCAAACAGTTTCATAGCGCATTTAATGGTACGGTCGCCACTAACCTGCATATCATCAATAGTAACGGCATTAATTACAAAGTGTTCGGCAAGTAGTAAACGTAAGTCTTTCGACAGATTACTCATATCATCAAAACTATGCGCGCTTTTTTGCCAAAGCCATTGCCAAATTTGTTTTGCACGAAACGCAGGCTGCCCCTTTTCTTTTAAAAAAGAGTTTATTTGTTCTGCCGTTAAAGCCCGAATATCTTGCTTTTGTGCCATACTACAAAGGTAACACTTAGATTTGAGAAACAACAAGCTATAAAAACCACCTTTTTATTACTTTTGAGCCATGCAATTTATTACAGCTAATAACATTTACACCATAAACAACACCCAACCGCTAAAAAATACCGTAATTGTGCTTGGTAACCACGGGTTAATTATTGATTTAATTGATAGAGAAGAGCTCGACCCGCTTAAAATTCAGCGTTATGAAGGTTCTATTTGCCCTGGTTTTGTAAACACGCATTGCCATTTGGAGCTTTCGTTTATGCGAGACCAAATACAACCTCAACAAGGGCTTCACAATTTTATTAAAGAAGTTGAAAACCTTAAAAAACCAAACGATGAGGAAGTTTTAGAAGCCATTGCCATTGCCGATAACGAAATGTACATTAATGGCATTGTTGCTGTGGGCGATATTGCTAATACGGCAAACACGTTTACCTATAAAGCAGACTCAAAAACCTATTACCATAATTTTTTAGAGATTTATGCCTTTGACGAAACCCGTGCCGATGCCGCTTTTGAACGCGGATTAAAATTGCAGGAAGAATTAAAATACTATTTAGAAGAGAGAATTCACCAACAATCATCCATCACACCACATGCACCTTATTCAGCTTCTGAAAAATTATTGAATTTGTTTACTGAATATTCCCTAAAAAACAACTCTATCCTCACCATTCATAACCAAGAAACCGAGGATGAAAACTTGTTTTTTAAAGAAAAAAAAGGCAGTATTTTAGATAGGTTAAACTATTTCAATATACCAACCGAAAAGTGGGAAGCACCCGGCATATCAAGTCTGCAAGCTACCTTGCCCCACCTGCCCGCGAAAAATAAAATACAGTTAGTGCATAACACCTTTACCAATGAGGATGATATTTTATTTGCCAACGATTATAACAAAAACCTGTTTTGGTGTTTTTGTGTAAACGCCAACCTGTATATAGAAAACAAAATGCCTAATATAGTTTTATTTACCCAAAACAATTGTAATATAACCTTAGGCACCGATAGCTACGCAAGCAATTGGAGCCTAAGCATTTTTGATGAAATTAAAACCCTGCACAACCATTTTCCCTATATAGAAATAAACGATTTACTTACCTGGGGAACCTTAAATGGTGCCAAATATCTCGGCATTGATGACAAATTCGGAAGTATAAAAAGAGGGAAAACCCCGGGGTTAAATTTAATCAGTCCCGATTTTAAAACCGTAAAACGTTTGGTTTAATTAACCCTACAACCGTTAAAAAGTAATTTTGTACATGGTGCCTTTATCGGGTAGTTGTTTAATGCTACCGTGTAATTGCGCTACTAAAACTTTAATCAACTCCATACCAAAAGATGTGTGATTATCATCTAAGCCCACAGTGGTGCCTCTACCATTATCGCCTATAAGCATAATAAAAGATTTTGGCTGGGCCGTTTTTAAAAATTTAAATGTGATAACAGGATTTTCATCCGAATCCGTAAAAGCATATTTAAGCGAGTTCGAAATTATTTCGTTGGTTAGTAAGCCAATGGGTATAAGTGTATCTAAATCGAGCGTATCTATATTAACTTCTAAATTATATTTTACGTTGAATTTGAGCTTATACGTATCTATAAGCTGTACAATAAGATTTTTTATGTAATCGTTAAAGTTAATGTTCGAAAGTGCATTTTGTTCATACAGTTTTTCGTGTATGGCAGCCATGGCATAAACACGGTTTTGGCAATCCTGAAAAATATCTAATATTTTTTTATCGTTGATATACGTTTTTTGAAGGTTTAAAAGACTTGTAATTACTTGTAAATTATTTTTTACCCTATGATGTACTTCTTTAAACAAATGTTCAATAGTTTGTTTTTGCCTGTTGGCTGTTTTAACGCGTTTATATAAAAAGAAGGAAAAAATAATTACCACCAATAACAATGTTATAACTGCATATATAATAAGCTGCTGTATTTTTTCTTCCTGAAGAAGAAGTGCTTCTTGTTTATCAGCTTTGGCGTTTAGCTCGGCTTCTTTTTTTTCTACTTCAAAACCCGTTTTCATGTCGCCCAGTTGCTTGCTGTTTTCTGCGTTAAAAATACTATCTGTTAACTCTTTAAATTTCGCTTCATATTCATACGCTTCTTTGTATTTACCTGTTTTAGCATACACTTGGGCTAAGTTTTGGTAGGTGGTTCGTTCGGCATTAACATCGCCCAGTGCTTTTACGGTTTGCAAACTCGAATCGCAATAAAGCAAAGCCAGTTTATAATTTTTTAAATCGATATAGGTGTTGCCTATGTTGTTGTAACAATAGGTTATGCCTTTTTTATCATCCACTTCTTTTATTTTGTATAGGCATTTAAAATAATTTTGTAAGGCTTTGACGTAATCAACTTTGTTTTTGTACACCACACCTATGTTGTTGTAGCAATACGCCTCGCCTTGTATGTCGCCCATTTCTTCACGAATTTTTAAGGCTATGTTGTGGTATTTTAACGAGGTTTCAAAATCTGCCATGCCCGAATACACATTACCCAAATCGCCGTAGGATGATGCAATGCGGTTTTTATCTCCATTATCTTGTCGGGCTTTTAAGGCTCTTTTATAGTACAGCAATGCTTTTGCAAACTGTGCTTGCTCGTAATACACATTACCCATGTTGGCGTAGCAATTGCCAATACCTCGGGTATCGCTAATTTGCTCGAATATAGTTAGGGCTTTTAAAAAATAATCTAATGCCAAAGGATATAAGCCTTTGTTTTTATGCAACACGCCAATAAGGTTTAATGCTTTGCCTTTATATTTTATTTGGTTTGTTTTTTCGGCAAGTTGCAATTCTAACTGGGCAAACACAATGGCGGTATAAGGGTTGTTATCTAAATAACTATTGGCAAGTGTGTATAGAGCTTTTAAACGGGTGGTATCGGCTTGGGCTTTGTTGTTGTATACAAGCCAAAGCGAATCTTTATTCTGCACAAAATTCTGCGCAAAGCAAAATGAGTTAAGTAATAAAAATGCGGTACAAAAAATAACAAGCGACTTTTTCATAGGCTAAAAATAATAAAAACTTTTTTGGCTAAGAGTTAAGAATCTATAATGTAACAGCTTGCTTTTAGGCGTGCAGAAAACAATTAACCTGTTTTGGCTATTGAAAACAGGTGCTTAACGAATACAAAAATAAAACGGCTTTACACCCAATACATTTGTTGCAGAAACAAATATAACAATATAAAAACTAAACATTATGACTACTACAACCGAAATTAAAGGAACCTGGAACGAACAAAAAGGAAAACTTAAACAAAAATTTGCTGCCCTAACAGATGATGATTTATTGTTTAGCGAAGGAAAAAGAGATGAAATGTTAGGCAGACTGCAAATTAAACTTGGTAAAACAAAAGAAGAAATACGCAAAATTATTGCGGATTTGTAAACCCATTAAAACAAGAAACTATGAAAAAGAAAATTTTAAAAATCGCATCGATACTGTTTACAGTAGGTGCTATTTTAACAGGCTGCGAAACACCTGCTCAAAAAGTAGAAAAAGCTGAAGTTAATGTAACCGAAGCCAATAAGGAGTTAAACGATGCCCAAGTAAACTATGCTGCAGATGTTGAAAAATTTAGAAAAGAATCGGATGATAGAATTGCCGCTAACGAAAAAAGTATGGCTGAGTTTCAAGCGCGAATAGCCAACGAAAAAAGCGAAGCCAAAACTACTTACGATGATAAAATAATTGCCCTACAACAAAAGAACGTAGACTTGAAAAAGAGAATGAACGACTACAAAGCCGATGGAGAAGAAAAGTGGGAAATATTTAAAATTGATTTTAATAAAGACATGGATGAAATCAGGGAGTCGTTAAGAGACCTTTCGGCTGAACAGACAAAAAACACCAAGTAAAAAATTTAAAATTCAACAATATGAAAAACTATATATTAATAACGGCAACCTTATTTACCTGTTTGGCAACTACAGGCAAAGCACAGGAAATTATTGCCGACGAACGTAAAAAAATAATTTTTGGCGTAAAGGCAGGTGCAAACATATCGAACGTGTACGATGCAAGCGGTGAAAATTTTGTGGCAAACCCCAAAGCAGGTTTTGCAGGCGGTGCTTTTATTGGTATTCCCATTGGTAAATATTTAGGCTTTCAGCCTGAGTTATTATTGTCGCAAAAAGGATACCAGGCAACCGGTACCATGCTGGGTGGCACATATTCTGATACCAGAACTACATCATTTGTGGATATACCTCTACAAATACAATTTAAACCTGCTGAGTTTATAACCTTTTTAGGTGGTGTACAATATTCGTACTTGATGCACCAAAGAGATGTATATGCTTTTGGCGCAAATAGTACCGCACAAGACCAAGCATTTAAAAACGATAATGCCCGTAAAAACATTATGGGCGCGGTATTTGGCATTGATGTTAATGTTGACCACTTTATAGTTTCGGGTAAAGCATGCTGGGACTTACAAAATAATGCGGGCAATGGAACCTCCGATACGCCGAGGTATAAAAACATTTGGTTTCAGTTAACCGTTGGCTTTAGATTATATAGATAAATAATAAACAATTAATAATAACAACACTTAAAAAAAACAAAATGAAAACACTATTTATAAAAACACTATGCTTATTTAGTTTAATAAGCTACGCCGCATCGGCTCAGGAGCAAGCTCCTGCTTATGTTGTAGAAGTTAAAGGGCCGCCAACCGAAAAGTATGGCAACACATTAAACATAGGCGCAGGTTTTGGTTATTATGGCTATATTGGAATCCCTACACCCGGTGTAACGGTTAATTACGAGTTCGATATTTTTAAAAACTTTACTCTTGCACCTTTTATTAGTGCCTACACTTTTCAGGATAATTATTTTTGGGGCAACCCCAACCGACCTATCTCCGATCCATCATATCATTACTACAACTACCGCGAAACAGTTATTCCGGTTGGTATAAAAGGCACTTATTATTTTGACCAGTTGTTACATGTAAATCCAAAATGGGATTTGTATTTGGCTACTTCGGTTGGCTTTGCCTTTAAAGCCGTAGTGTGGGAAAACGGTTACGGCGGCGAAACAGGAAATTACAGATACATAAACCCTTTATATGTTGCTATGCACATTGGCGCCGAATATCATTTAAACAATAAAGTTGGTTTGGTTTTAGACCTTTCTACCAACATATCAACCTTTGGGGTAGCCATACATTTTTAATTAAACGCGTAAATAAATACACATGAAAACAAAACAAAAAATATCAATTATACTTACGCTATTTGCCATATGTATGATGCCTTTAGTGCAGAGTTGCAGAAAATATCCGGACGGACCATTAATTAGTTTTCACTCACGAACAGAACGTGTATCTAACACCTGGCGAGTAGATAATTACCAAAAAAACGGAACAGATTTCACCTCAATAATGTCGGGTTATACTGAAACATATACAAAGGATGGAAATTTTTCCTACGTGCAAGGTAGCCAGGGTGGTACAGGTATATGGACGTTTTCAGATAGCGATTCAGATATTCAGTTAACCGGCACAAGCAATCAAACATCGCGCACAATGGTAATATTAAGATTAGAACAAAAAG